>OGJA01000009.1_pt1 | contig 121858 bp, 106 predicted proteins | sample 1571951 | NCBI WGS metagenome assembly OGJA01 (sample SAMEA2582109, study PRJEB24529) | metagenome | biome: Human gut stool | place: China | collected 2011
TAGCCGCCTCCTTTCAATTTCAGAAGCCTCGATTACGAAAGTAGTCGGGGCTTTTCTGTTTAATAACACTGGCTGTTTAGTATAATTACCCTTGCTATATAATAACCCCTCGCTATTTACCATAATAGCGAGGGGTATTTCTGCGATATTCTGAGTGTTTTGTCTACTTCTTGGTGAATTTCAGTTTTTTAGGAATCTTCACCCATTTCCGGTTTCGGGCAATTTTCAGGTTACTTCCTTCTTTCTGCTGCAACTCGTAACTACCATCGGGCAAGGCTATGAGGTCGGCAGTAAGATCTTCGCTCCCGTAATCATTGATAATGGATAGATGAGCGGTCTTTCCTTCTATGTCAGCATCTGTAATCAGCCATTTGCGACTATCACGTCTGTCACCGAAATATCCGGGCATTTCACCGAACAGTTCCTGTCCTGGAACCTTGAGGTTCTTATGGTAGAAGTCTATATTCATATAGACATCATACTCTTTGTTTGTAATCTTCCCCTTGAATAGGGTGCTGTCTGTTTGTGCCATACTAGATATACTAATTAGGCATAATAATGTTGCTAAAATCTTTCTTTTCATCTCTTTTTTCAATTAACTGCGACAAAGTTATTCATTTAAATCAAGAAAACTGCATTTTTTTTAGGATTTTAATAAGATTAATTCGTTTTTTTGCAAATATTTATTTATCTTTGCGGTGTTTATTGATAATTATATATGGAAAAGAAAAGATTATTTCCAGATTACATATTTGAGTCTAGTTGGGAAGTGTGTAATAAAGTTGGTGGTATCTACACCGTTCTTTCAACACGAGCTAAGACTCTTACGGAAAGGTTAAAGGATCAACTAATCTTCATTGGTCCTGATTGCTGGGGAGACAAGGTGAATCCTTATTTCTCTCAAGATGATACGCTTTATGTGGAATGGAAAACAGAAGCTCTGAAAGAGGGCTTAAAGGTTAAAGTAGGTAGATGGAATATACCGGGAGAGCCAGTAGCTGTTTTGGTAGATTTCAATCCTTACTATGCTGTTAAAGACCAGATTTATGGACAACTATGGCAGGACTATCAGGTTGATAGTCTTCATGCTTATGGTGACTATGACGAAGCATCGATGTTCTCTTATGCTGCCGCTCTGGTAGTAGAGAGTTTCTACAAACATGTCGTTGGAAAAGGCAAGAAAGTTATCTATCATGGAAATGAATGGATGACAGGACTTGGTGTGCTCTATGTGAATAAGCATCTTCCTGAGGTGGCTACTGTGTTCACCACGCATGCTACAAGTATCGGTCGTAGTATTGCCGGTAATAATAAGCCTCTTTACGATTATCTTTTTGCCTATAATGGTGATCAGATGGCGCAGGAACTCAATATGCAAAGCAAGCATTCTATAGAAAAGCAGACTGCTAAGTATGTTGATTGTTTCACAACAGTGAGTGATATTACTGCCAACGAGTGCAAGGAATTGCTCGATAAACCGGTAGATTTCGTTTTGCCTAACGGATTTGACAATAGTTTTGTACCTAAAGCAAGTACCTTTACAAAGAAACGTAAGGAGGCAAGAAAGCGTTTGCTCGATGTAGCCAATGCTTTGATGGGTACAGATTTGGATGATGATACGCTCATCGTTTCTACCAGCGGACGCTACGAGTTCCGCAACAAGGGTATCGATGTCTATATTGAGGCTATGAACCGCTTGCTTCGTGACAACAATTTGAAGAAGAATGTATTGGCATTCATTGACGTACCTGGTTGGGTAGGAGATCCTCGTCAGGATCTGTTGGATCGTCTGAATAGCGGTAAGAAGTTTGACACGCCATTGGAGGTTCCGGAGATTACCCATTGGTTGCATAATATGAGTCATGATAATGTATTGGGTATGCTGAAGTACTTCAACATGCATAATAATAAGGAAGACAAGGTGAAACTGATATTCTTACCTTGCTACTTGACTGGCGATGATGGCATTATCAACAAGAGCTACTATGATGTAGTGTTGGGTAATGACCTCTGTATCTATCCTTCTTATTATGAGCCATGGGGATATACTCCATTGGAGGCTGTTGCGTTCAAGGTGCCTTGTATCACCACCGATTTGGCTGGTTTCGGTCTTTGGGCTAACTCAGAGAAGGGAAATTACAGTGAGATAGAGGATGGTGTGAAGGTTATCAAGCGTACCGACTATAATTATTCTGAGGTAGCTGATGCTATCAAGGATACCGTAGCTAAGTACTCGGGATTCACCAAGACACAGGTGAACAAGTGTCGTAAAAATGCTGAGATTCTTTCAGAAAAAGCATTGTGGAAACACTTTATCGAGTATTACTATGATGCTTATGACCTTGCCCTGCGCAAGGCTGAAGTTCGTATGAAGAAATAATAATCTCTCTCTTGATGGCGTAAGCCATAAAACAAATATTTGGATTCTGCAAGAATCACTATGTTTGCAAGATAGAAAATATACATCTTAAAAATAAAACACAATGAAAATTAAGGCAGACTATGCTAATGCTCCTCAATGGAAGGAGACAACCATTAAATCAAGCCTTCCTAAGGAGTTGAAGTGCTTGGATGAAATCGCTCACAATATGTGGTGGGCATGGAATTATGAAGGTCGTGACTTGTTCAAGAGTCTTGATCCAGACTTGTACGAGAAGTGTAATGCTAACCCTGTATTGCTCTTGGAACGTTTGAGCTACGACCGCAAGGAGGCTATTGTTAAGGATAAGGAGACAATGGCTAAGGTGAAAAACGTCTATAAGATGTTCCGTGCGTACATGGATGTGAAGCCTAATGCTAAGCGCCCTTCAGTTGCTTACTTCTGCATGGAGTATGGTATTAACCAGGTGGTTAAAATCTACTCTGGTGGTCTTGGTATGCTTGCTGGTGACTACTTGAAGGAGGCTTCTGACAGCAACGTGAATATGTGTGCTGTTGGTTTCCTCTACAGATATGGTTACTTCAAGCAGTCTTTGAGCATGGATGGTCAGCAGATTGCTAACTATGACGCTCAGAACTTCAACTCTCTCCCTATCGAGCGAGTATACGATGAGAATGGTAACCCATTGGTAGTTGATGTGCCTTACACAAACTATCAGGTACATGCATACGTATGGCAGATGAACGTAGGTCGTATCAAGTTGTATCTCCTGGATACAGATAATGATATGAACTCAGAGTTCGACCGTCCTATCACTCACTCTCTCTACGGTGGTGATTGGGAGAACCGTTTGAAGCAGGAGATTCTGCTCGGTATCGGTGGTATGCTCGCATTGAAGAAGATGGGTATCAAGAAGGATATCTATCACTGCAACGAGGGTCATGCAGCTCTCTGCAACTTGCAGCGTCTCTGCGACTACATCGAGGAGGATGGCTTGAACTTCAACCAGGCTCTCGAGTTGGTTCGCGCTTCTTCTCTCTATACTGTTCATACTCCAGTGCCAGCTGGTCATGACTACTTCGACGAGGCTCTCTTCGGCAAGTACATGGGTGGCTATCCACAGCGTCTTGGTATCTCTTGGGATGAGTTCATCGGTATGGGTCGTGAAAATGCAGATGATCACAACGAGCGCTTCTGTCTCTCTACATTCGCATGCAACACTTGCCAGGAGGTTAACGGTGTAAGTAAGCTTCATGGTTGGGTAAGCCAGCAGATGTTCGCTAATATCTGGAAGGGTTACTTCCCAGAGGAAAACCACGTAGGTTATGTAACCAATGGTGTTCACTTCCCAACTTGGACAGCAACAGAGTGGCGTAAGCTCTACGATACATATTTCGACAAGAACTTCATGAACGACCAGAGCAACGAGGAAATCTGGCATGCCATCTACAATGTTTCAGATGCAGAAATCTGGAATACCCGTATGGCATTGAAGAAGAAGCTCGTAGCTTATATCCGTGAGAAGTTCACCCAGACATGGTTGAAGAACCAGGGTGATCCTGCTCGTGTAGTATCTTTGCTCGAGCGTATCAACCCTAACGCTTTGATGATTGGCTTCTGCCGTCGTTTCGCTACATACAAGCGTGCTCACCTGCTCTTCACCGACTTGGAACGCTTGTCTAAGATCGTTAACGATCCTGAGCACCCAGTATTGTTCTTCTTCTCTGGTAAGGCTCACCCAGCTGATGGTGCTGGTCAGGGCTTGATCAAGCGAATCTTCGAGATTAGCCAGCGTCCAGAGTTCCTCGGTAAGATTATCTTCTTGGAGGACTACGATATGACTTTGGCTCGCCGTCTGGTTTCAGGTGTTGATATCTGGATGAATACTCCTACACGTCCATTGGAGGCTTCTGGTACATCTGGCGAGAAGGCTGAGATGAATGGTGTTGTCAATCTCTCTGTACTTGATGGTTGGTGGGTAGAAGGTTACCGCGAGGGTGCTGGTTGGGCTCTTCCTGAGAAGCGTACATACCAGAACCAGGGTTACCAGGATCAGCTTGATGCTGCTACTATCTACAACCTCTTGGAGAACGACATCATCCCTATGTATTACAACAAGAATAAGGAAGGCTTCAGCAAGGAGTGGATCCAGGTAGTAAAGAACTCTATTGCTACTATCGCTCCTCACTATACAATGAAGCGCCAGTTGGATGACTACTATGATAAGTTCTACAATAAGCAGGCTGCCCGCTTCAAGAAGTTGAGCGCTAACGACAATGCACTTGCTAAGGAGATTGCACTCTGGAAGGAGAGCGTTGCAGAGCGTTGGGATGGTATCCACGTCGTATCTAAGGACGACTGCATGCTGATGGCTGCTGAGACTGGTCAGAAGATCAAGGTTCAGTATGTTATCGATGAGCAGGGCTTGAACGATGCAGTAGGCTTGGAGCTTGTTGTATTGAAGGAGCAGCCAGAGGATGGCAAGCAGATTTATGCTGTTTATCCATTCAAGATGGTTGGTCACGAGGGTAACAACTTTACATTCGAGGCTGAGATTGAGCCAATCAATGCTGGTTCATTCAAGACTGGCGTACGTATGTATCCTAAGAATGATAAGTTGCCACACCGTCAGGATTTCTGCTACGTGAAGTGGTTGAACTAATATAATAGCGACATTGTCACATTATAAATATATGAATCCTGTATCTCTTTTGGGGATACAGGATTTTTTTGTTTGAAATCGAACAATGAACAGTGTTATTGTAGTTGTGAAAAGTGAATTGTGAAAAGTGAATGTAGATTAGAAACAGGGGAAGAATGGAATCATAAAAAAGGAGTCTTCCTTTTTAAAAAGAAAGACTCCTTGTACACTTGTATGATGATATTTCCTTATACCAGATACTGGGAAGAGATACTCTCGTTATCCTCAACACGGCGAATGGTTTCTGCAAACATATCTGCAATAGAAATCTGCTTAACCTTTGCGCAACGCTTGGTGTAAGGGATGGAATCAGTGAATACTATCTCCTCAAGAGCTGAATCCTGAACACGCTCAGATGCAGGACCACTCATCACGCAGTGAGATGCACATGCACGGACAGTCTTTGCACCAGCCTGCTTCATGATGTCGGCAGCCTTCGTGATAGTACCGGCTGTATCGACCATATCATCAATGATGACAACATTCTTGTCTTTTACATCACCGATAATCTGCATGCTTGCTACTACATTGGCGCGAGCACGGGTCTTGTTGCAGAGCACGAGAGGGCAGCCGAAGTACTTAGCATAAGTGTTGGCACGCTTAGAACCACCAACGTCTGGAGAAGCAATGACCATATCCTTGAGGCGTAAGCTCTGCAGGTATGGCAAAATAACGCCAGATGCATAGAGGTGATCTACAGGAACATCAAAGAAGCCCTGAATCTGGTCGGCATGGAGATCCATGGTGATGAGGCGGTCGATACCGGCAACGCTGAGCAAGTCGGCTACCAATTTAGCACCGATGCTGACACGTGGTTTGTCCTTACGATCCTGACGAGCCCATCCGAAGTATGGAACAACAGCAATAATATTGCGGGCAGAAGCACGCTTTGCTGCGTCAATCATCAGGAGCAACTCCATCAAGTTGTCTGAATTAGGGAATGTGCTCTGTACGAGGAAAACATCGCGTCCGCGGATAGACTCCTCGAAAGATACGCCAAATTCACCATCAGAGAACTTGGTTACAACCAAATTACCCAGTGGGCAACCTAAACTAGCGCAGATTTTTTCTGCAAGGTATCTCGAGTTAGTACCAGAGAATACCAAAAAAGAGTTCTTGTCACTCATTTCTATTAGTGTTTATGTGTATTAATAGTTATTTTTATCTATTTTCATGTAGGGGGGATGAATCTTTTTTCGGGAACCTCAGTATTAGCTGATAGCCTTTCTCAATTTCTCGAAGTGAAGAATCAACTCTTTGAAATCGCGCTCGTTGTGAATGTCGAAACGGTTCCAGAGATCTCCACAGATTACTACTCCTCCAAATCCGAGTTCCTTGGCAATCTTGAGATTTTCCAGACTCATGCCTCCCAAGGCGTATACCTTCTTGTCTATGAGGCCTGCCTTGGCTGCATTCTCAAGCTGCTGCAGATTGAAGGAAGACCTTTCATCTTTAAACTCAATACAGTCGAAGATGTTTTTCAGAAACACATAGTTTGATTTCTTCTTCATCTCTTTCAGCATCGAGAGATCTGTGCAGGTGCGACTGAACTTGCCTTTGTATCCATCCGGTACCGGTGCTAGCGGATCGTCTATATGGATTCCTGCTAAATCATATTCCTGTTTGAGGTAATAATGATCATGAACAGTAATCTTGCGAAGATAGTCTTCAGGCAGTAACGTGAGCAGTCGCTCAGCATACATTGGTGACGAACCTGGCTTGAAAAGATGCAGGTTGTCCATGCCCTCGTCGAACAGCGAGGATAGTATTTTATCTTCTTCCACAAAGAATGTGGACTTGGTCATTATCGCTAATTTCATCGTCAAAATGATTTTTATGATGCAAAAGTATTAAAAAAAACGCAAACTAGCAATTATATTCGGGATAAAAAGCTATCTTTGCACCATAAAATTAATATTTATCAAGTTATGCAAGTAAATTTAGCGAATTTTAATGAGATTCATCGACCAATTTACGTTTTAGAGGAAGAACGTTTGCGACACAATCTGTCGCTCATCAAGAGTGTGGCTGAGCGTGCCGATATGGAAATTATTCTAGCTTTTAAGGCTTATGCTCTTTGGAAGACATTTCCGATTTTCAGAGAGTATATTTCTTCGACCACGGCCAGCTCTCTTAGCGAGGCAAAACTGGCGTATCATGAATTCGGCAGTAAGGCGCATACTTTTTCGCCGGCTTATACCGATTATGAGATTGATGAGATAGCTCAATGCTCAAGCCACCTTACTTTCAACTCGCTTACGCAATATGAGCGATATCATGAACGGGTTCGTAGGGCAAATTCTGACATCAGACTGGGATTGAGAGTAAATCCTGAATATTCTGAAGTCGGAACATTGCTGTATAATCCGTGTGCACCTGGAACCCGATTCGGTGTATCGGCAGATAAATTGCCTCAAACTTTGCCTTCAGATATAGAAGGATTCCATTGTCATTGTCACTGCGAGAGTGGGGCGGATGTCTTTGAACGTACGTTAGCTCATATCGAAGAGAAATTCTCTCCTTGGTTTCCGCAGCTGAAATGGATCAATTTCGGTGGAGGTCATCTGATGACCAGGAAGGATTATGATGTGGAACACCTTATTAATATAATAAAGGGATTTCATCAGTGTTATCCTCATCTTAAAATTATCATGGAACCTGGTAGTGCCTTTGGGTGGCAGACCGGGCCGCTTGTAACTCAAGTAGTAGATGTGGTTGAAGATAAAGGTATCAGGACTGCTATCATAAATGCCAGTTTTACCTGTCATATGCCCGACTGTCTGGAGATGCCGTATATGCCAGCTGTCAGAAATGCAGAAACCCTGGAGGTTGATGATCCGACGAAGGCTCCTGAGGGCGCACATATATATAGAATAGGTGGCAACAGTTGTCTGAGTGGAGATTTTATGGGCTTCTGGAAATTTGACCATGAATTGCAAATAGGCGAGAATGTTATTTTCGAAGATATGCTGCATTACACTACGGTAAAGACAAATACCTTTAATGGAATCACTCATCCATCAATAGGAATCGTACATCTAGATGGAAAATTGGAAACTCTAAGAGATTTCAGCTACGAAGATTATCGCAGTAGGATGGATTAGTATAATTTCCATTTTCCCGATTTTTCTGCCGGATGAGTTTAAAAATCGGCAAAATAAGGCTTAAAATGTGTGTTTTGCTCACTAAAAAGGGCAAAATGCACATTTTTTTTCAAAAAAATCGAAGAAAAGTTTGGTAATTCAGAAAAAAGTAGTACCTTTGCACTCGCATTCAGAGGAACGCTCCTAAGTAATAGGAAAAACTGCGGAAATAGCTCAGTTGGTAGAGCACAACCTTGCCAAGGTTGGGGTCGCGGGTCCGAGTCCCGTTTTCCGCTCATTTTTTTTTGAAAACAACATCAAACTTTATCTTGGTTAGATAATTGATGACAATATACTTGGAGAGGTGGCGGAATTGGTAGACGCGCTACTTTGAGGGGGTAGTGACAATTGTGTCGTGGGAGTTCGAGTCTCCTCCTCTTCACTGGTATTGTTATCTTACAAGCGGAAATAGCTCAGTTGGTAGAGCACAACCTTGCCAAGGTTGGGGTCGCGGGTCCGAGTCCCGTTTTCCGCTCGATCATTTTTGTATTAAACCAAGATAGGTTTAAGTTTAGGGCCCAAGTGGCGGAATTGGTAGACGCGCACGTTTCAGGTGCGTGTGTTTCACAACGTGCAGGTTCGAGTCCTGTCTTGGGCACAATGTTTAAATTAGCTTAGTGTTGGAGAGGTGGCGGAATTGGTAGACGCGCTACTTTGAGGGGGTAGTGACAATTGTGTCGTGGGAGTTCGAGTCTCCTCCTCTTCACTGGTATTGTTATCTTACAAGCGGAAATAGCTCAGTTGGTAGAGCACAACCTTGCCAAGGTTGGGGTCGCGGGTCCGAGTCCCGTTTTCCGCTCTTTTTTTTGAACTCGAGAAACATACCCATTTATGAATTTATATTTAAGATATTTTGATCAGGAGACATTAGTTACTAGTGTTGATGATGCTATTGGTTTTTTAAAGAGTATTCCTGAGATTGAGATGGATGCAGAGCTAGAGGCAGATGTTCGTGAATATGCCGCTAGCGATTTGACGTATCCAAAAAGATATAAGGTACGCCCACGTGTTTATTTTATTGTGATAAAGACTACGGCGCAAACTATGCAGGATTTTAAGGATAAGAAAGCATTGCGTACTCCTACTCCTGCAGAGAGAATGGAGAATCCTGTTGTTGCCAGTTTGGCTCAAGAGGCTCCAGGCTGGTATGAAGGATCACTTGATTTCAAGCGTGTTGTGATGGTACCGGCTACAGGAAAATTTGAGTACCGTGATACTCATTTCGTTGCGGATGTTAAAGCTGAATCAGGTTTGGATTGTTACAATCGCATCGTAGAATATCTGCGCGATTGTGTAGATTCACGCAGCCAGTTCCCATCTGCAAAAGGTAAGAATTTCCATTTCCGCTATCTGGGAATGTGGAAATAAAATATTCAGAAATTAAAAGATTCGTGTCATGAACAAGGTTATGCTAATTGGTAATGTAGGTAAAGATCCTGACATTCATTATTTCGAAGCAGATCAGGCAGTAGCTCAGGTCTCTCTCGCAACTACAGAGAAAGGATATACTTTGCCTAATGGTACCCAAGTGCCAGACCATACAGATTGGCACAATCTTGTTTTTTATCGTGGGCTTGCAAAGGTAGTAGAGAAGTATGTACATAAGGGTGACCGCCTTTATGTGGAAGGAAGAATCCGCTACCGCTCCTATGATGACAAGCAGGGTAGAAGACAATATATTACAGAAATCTATGTAGATAATATGGAGATGTTGAGTACTCGCCCTGCTACTAGAGAACAATAATTATTAATTTTTAGCTCAGAAATTGGATATATCCACCATAACTGATGCCTTCGGTGATGTGATGCTGATGCAGCCTTCCGCCGGGGTTATTGTAGCTGCTGTACTTGCAGCTATATTGTTAGGCATGTCTGCTTTTGCCAGTGGTTCCGAAATTGCTTTTTTCAGTTTATCACCAACTGATGTTGCGGAACTTGAGGATGAAAAGACTGATGCCGATAAGAAAATACAGATGTTGCGTGATGATTCTGAACGTACGTTGGCTACCATTTTGATAACCAATAATTTTGTGAATGTCACAATCATCATGCTCCTTAATTATGTATTCGCAGGAATCGTAGAGTTTGGTCCTAAAGCTTATTGGCTTCAGTTCCTGATTATTACGGTTATTCTTACTTTCTTGCTTTTGCTTTTTGGTGAGATTATGCCGAAAGTGTATGCCCGCCAGGATTCTCTGAAGTTCTGTCGCCGGTGCGTAGGGGGAATTCTGTTTGCCAGAAAGCTGTTTTGGCCTTTAGAAACTATCTTGCTGAAAAGTGGAATTCTTGCAGAAAAGATTATACAGAAGGAAAATCATGTGCTGAGTGTTGATGACTTGGAACAGGCTCTTGAACTGACTGATAAGAATGATATCAAGGACGAGCAGAGCATGCTGAAGGGTATCATCCGCTTTGGCGATGAAACAGCCAAGGAGGTGATGACCAGCCGACAGAATATTGTTGACCTGGATATCCGTAGTTCTTATCCAGAAGTATTAAAGTGCATTGAAGAGAATAATTACAGTCGTATTCCTGTTTATCAGGATAATACAGATAATATTCGTGGTGTACTGTATATCAAGGACTTATTGCCTCATCTTACGAAGTCTTCCAACTTCCGTTGGCAGAGCCTGATTCGTCCTCCTTACTTTGTTCCTGAAACCAAGAAGATAGATGATCTGCTTCGCGAGTTCCAGGACAACAAGGTTCATATCGCCATTGTGGTAGATGAGTTCGGAGGAACATCGGGTATTGTTACTCTCGAAGATATTCTGGAGGAAATTGTAGGTGAAATCAATGATGAATACGATGAGGAGGAGAAGTTCTACTCGAAATTAAATTACAATACCTTTGTTTTTGAAGGTAAAACGCTTCTTTCTGATTTCTGCAAAATCCTGAATGTAGATGACGAAGAGTTCGAGGAGGTTGAGGGTGATGCTGATTCTCTGGCTGGTCTGCTCTTGGAAATTAAAGGCGATTTCCCAAGTATGCACGAGAAGATAGATTATAAGAACTATACTTTCGAGGTTATGCAGATAGAGGAGCGTCGCATCAGCAAGATTAAGGTGACGGTACATCCTTTGAAAGATATCGAGGGTAGTGCTTCTTCAAAGTAATCATCAGTATTCATCAATATCAGAATATAAAAAATATGGCAGTTGTCAATATACGAGAAGTTTATCCGGGAGTGAGTCTTGGTTTATGGCAGATGGATGAAACTGTAGAACAGTTGTTCGGGCAGTATCCTCATCTGCAGGCTTACCGCTCTCAGGTGGAAGAGAAATATAAGAACGATGGCAGGAAACTGGAGTTTCTTGCCATTCGTGCATTAATGTATGAGATGCTCAAGACGAACGGGGCTTCCAAGGGCTTGCTTTCTCATGCGGGTGACATTACCCACAACGAGGCTGGAAAGCCATTGTTCCGTGGTTATCATATCAGCGTTTCGCATACCAAGGGTTATGCTGCGCTTATCCTTTCCAAAAATCAGGAAGTGGCGGTGGATATCGAATACTTCAGCGATAGGGTAGAGCGCATCGCTTCCAAATTCTTGCGCAAGGATGAGAAGGCGGAAGATCTGGATGCCAAGCTGGTGCATTGGTGTGCCAAGGAAACGGTCTTTAAGTTATTCTCAGAGGAAAACCTGATGTTTGAGGATATGCGGGTAAAGCCGTTTGATACGATGGCAGACTGGTCGTGTGATGTGGAGAATCTCAAGAGCAGAAAGATTGCGCATGTAGATTTCGAGTTAACCATGGAATTTGTATTGACTTATGCTGCGCTGTAATAGCCTGTCCATCTTCCTGGCATTCAGTCTATTGGCTGGAGCACAGGATTGGAAAGTAGTGAGAGAGAATCCTCAGAAAGCTTTTCCGAAAACCGTGGCTGCGGGCAACTACAGTGGCATTGCTCATCTGCATGATGATATCTATGCGGTGGTAAGCGACAAGTCGGATAGTGCCCTGTACTTCAACTTTCGGATTCAGGTGAATCCCAAGACCGGTGAATTGGAACAGGTAGAGAACCTTGGGTTTACCGAGAGAACAGATGGAACGCTGAACGACGGAAAGTTTTGGCAGGGGCAGGAGAAAGGCTTTGACCACGAAGCCATCGTGAAGGCTTCTGATTCTACCTTGGTGATAACAAGCGAAGGATATTGCCGTTTAAAGGAGTATCCTGTTCTGCCTACTTCGGCTAATGCTCCCAAGATTAGCTATCAGCAGAACCTTTGGGAGAGCAGATGGCCTTCTTCTGATTTTTATCCAAATTATAATTTTGAGTCTCTGGCTTTTGATTCCCTCCGTCAGTATCTCTGGACGATTTCTGAGAGCACGCTCCGCAAAGACGGACAGCCTGCTACTCCTCAAAACGGATTGACCAACCAGCTTCGTTTAATGAGGTTTGATTGGGGAAAGATGAAGGAAAATCGTAACAAGGAAGAGTATAGCGAGCAAGTGAGCAGCAAGAAAGCCTCTCGTTATATGACAGCCTATGCCTATCAGATGGATCAACCTTCTACCCATAAGAAAGCAGATATCTATGTGATGGGTGTGAGTGAGCTTTGTGTCTTGCCCGATGGACAGCTTCTGGTTTTGGAGCGTGAGGCATTTATCCCGAAGATTAAGATTGGGGCTTTCTGCAAGTGCAAGCTCTATCAGATTAATCCTTTGAATTCTGAGGAGTTTGCTTTGAAAGAGAAGTTTTCATCTGATACTCCTTTCTTGAAGAAGAGATTGCTCGCGGAATGGAAAACCGGCTTGTCACTTTCCAAGCGTTCCTTTGCCAATTACGAAGGTATGTGTCTGGGACCCAAGTTGGAAGATGGTTCCCAGGTTGTCATCCTGCTGTCTGATTCGCAGGATCAATATGCGGGAGTATTGAAAGACTGGTTCAAGACGATTGTCATCAGAAAGGAATAAAGTTGTTATGTTGTAATCTTCAATCTCGTCCATAACCATCTAGGAATGAGTCGCCAGAGGAAGACGAGAATATCATATCTCCAGTCTATCACCTTAACTTCCTTTCCGCTTTCGATGGCATTCACGATATGCTTCGCCACATCTTCCGGTTTGAGCTGCAGCGGATAGCTGCTGCCTGCGATAAGGTCGGTCTTTACGAAGCCTGGTCGGATATCTGTGATGGCGATAGGGAGATGACGCATCCGTGCCTGCTGCGACAGGCATTCCAGATAATGGTTCTGGAATCGCTTGGTGGCAGAGTAGGCTGGGGCGGCACCGAGACCTTTGGTTCCGGCAATGGAAGAGATGCAGGCAATGCGGGCTTTTGAATTGTTCTGATGATGAGTAGCAAACCAGTTGAATGCCGTATCTACCATTCTTGTGAATCCTAAGCCGTTGGTTTCCACAGTCTTCAACTCCTTTTCTATATCCAGCGTATTATTCTGCCAGCCGATGCCGGAACTATGGAAGTAGAGGTCCATGCCTCCCAACTTATCGATGAGTTCGAGAAGTTGGGCAGGAGCATTGGGAGAAGTCACGTCTATTTGCTGGTAGCAGGTAATGCCGCCCTGCGAAATCAGAGCCTGCAATCTTTCAATTCTTCTTCCGGCAATTCCTACCTGCCATCCTTTTGCAGCAAGCAGTTTTGCCACTTCCATTCCGATGCCCGATGTGGCACCCATTACAATTGCTTTCTTTGCCATATAGTCCTATTATATAAGGTGAAATCTTGATAGTTCTATTTATATAAGGTGAAGTTTGGTCTAAATTTATCTAAATATCTAAATCGCTTTTACTCTTCAGCAAGTCTTCCGCCTTCTTCACGCTTCCTGCTTTCAGAATCAGCTGTTTCACTTCTTCGTAGTCCGTATATTGCGGATTGCGTTCCATGAAGATACGGCAGGCGCGGTCGATGAGTTTATGATTGATAAGCTTGGCGTTCACCATCTTGTTGCCTTCCACCCGTCCTTGTCTTATCTGAAGGGAAGTACTGATCATATCCAGAATCATCTTCTGCGAAGAACCGGCTTTCATGCGGGTACTTCCCGTCACGAATTCCGGCCCCGTGATGACCTCTACAGGATAATCTGCAGCCTGGGCGATAGGAGCGTGGGGATTGTTGACGATGCAACCCGTAGGAATACCTGCCTCCTTGCAATGCTTCAGGATGGAAAGCACGAAGGGAGTAGTGCCGCTTGCCGAGAACCCCAGCACGAAATCCTGCTTTGAGATATGTTTATCGCAAAGCTGGTGCCAGCCATTCTCCAGGTCGTCTTCTCTTGATTCTCTGGTTTGTGTAAGGCAGCCGATGCCTCCGGGGAAGATGGCTTGTATCTGCGAACCGTCGATGCCATAGGTGTTCTGCACTTCGATGGTATCAAGCGTAGCCAGTCTTCCGCCCGTTCCGCAACCGGCATAGAAGAGCCTTCCGCCCTTCTTCAGCTGCCCTTCGATAGCAGAAATCAGTTGGTTAATGGCAGGCAATGCTTGTTCTATTGCCAGAGCCACCTTCTTGTTTTCTGCATTGATATGAGCGGTGAGTTCATCCACGCTCATCTTTTCCAGATGTTCGTAGAGCGAGCTCTGCTCTGTTATTCTCTTTTCTTCTTTATTTGGCATATTACTTTATCTTTAGGGGGTAGATTTAATGTAATGAAGCCTAGATGGTCGCGGAGGCTATGGCTTGCAGTCATCTAGAGAGTTCTATCATGATGAGACCTATCATCCGATGGGCTCCTATTCTTCAGCCAGGAAATAAACCGGCGCATTTCGGGAACCTTCTTTAATCAGAAATCCGGATTTTTCCAGTTTCTTCAGCCAGTTGAGTGCTGTCTGTTTACGGATATGAAATTCCGCTTCCAGTACTTTTCTGTTAATGGAACGGTTATGCTTCAGATACTCTCTTATTTTCTCCTTCAATGCATCTTCAGAGAAAGGGTAGGAGCGGGAAGTATATTGTGATTTCTCGAAATGGGTATGATATTTCACCTGTTTCAGCAGGTCTGCATTGGGGCGAAACTTAATGCCTCTTACGCTTACATATTCAGCTCTCACTTTATTGTCGGGTTTCAGGTCATCCATATCCAGATCTACCGAGAGCGAGAGATAACCTATTTCCGGAATGTTGACACGTCTTCCATCCTGCAGGTCTTCTTCTATGATATCACGCAGTTTCATGAGTACGGACGAAACTTCTCCTTCTCCCAGACAGCTATGTCTGGCGATTCGGCTGATCATCTCCTTGTCAGTCATAGCTGTTTGCTCAAAGATATGGGCGAATCGGCGAGTCTCTTCATTTCCTCCTGCATTGGGAAGATAATGGATTTCATATTTAATAGCCATCGTATTCTTCTTTCTGTTTAGCGATACAAAGGTAATCTTTTATTCTTAAACTACCAAATAAAAATGGCACTAATATGGATGAGCGGTTTGATTGATACGAATGAGCGGTGCTATTGATGTGGGTTAGAACTGCTTATCAATAGGAATAAGCATCGTAAGAAGCCTTTATAAGTTGTCGGAAGAAGTAGGATAAGTTGTTGGAACAGTAAGTATATGTTGCCGGGAAAGTCACTTCCGTCAGTCGCACAACAGCTGTTGTGCGCTTGCATATCAGCTGTTATGCGCTCGCACAACACGTGTTGTGCGAGCGTAAAACAGTTGTTGTGCAGTAAAATTTGTAACTCCCTTCATCATATTGCAATTTCTTCCTTATTTCGTGATGATATAATAAGGTGTATTTAGGCGTTGTGAGAGCTGTTTGCTGGCATCTAAAGAAGAAAAAAGGTAAGGTTTAATAGAAGTTTTTCGATGAAAAGTGCGCTCGTTTCAATAATTTGTTGTATCTTTGCAAATGGATTTGGCTACTGCCATTTCCAAGACATCGTTGGTAAACAAAAGCATTCGCTATTATTTCGCGTTCAGCCAAAAGCCTCGGAAACTTATTGGAAATAACGTAACAAGGAATAATTGTGATAAGGCATTCGGTATGGGGTGCCTTAATCAACCGTATATTTAGCAATGCATCTACGCCATAGGCGTGGTGCATTCTTATGGGTTGATTGAGGTTTCCATTCCGAGGCTGCCTCATAGCTGAACGCAATAAGAGCATCACGCCCTTTTTGCGTCTTGGCGTGATTGATAGTTAGTGCTTGTAACTCATTAATTATCAATTAAAATATTATGGCAAAAAGAACCATAGATAAGGCTAAGGCAGCTAAAAAAGATGAATTCTACACGCAGCTAGAAGACATCAATAATGAACTCCGTCATTATCGTGAACATTTTCGTGGTAAGACTGTGTTATGCAATTGTGACGACCCTCGTGTAAGTAACTTTTTTACTTATTTCGCATACAACTTTGAGTTTCTTGGTTTGAAGAAACTTATCACCACTTGCTATAAAAATCAAGATATGGATTTGTTCAGTATGAATAAAAGTGAGCAAGCTGTATTTCTTGTTTATGAAGGTGACAAAAATGGAAATCATATTCCTGATGCGGAAGAAATAGGAGTGAAGCCATTAAAGGGTGATGGTGATTTCCGTAGTAACGAGTGTATTGAACTTCTGAAAGAAGCAGATGTTGTAGTAACGAATCCCCCTTTTTCTTTGTTTCGTGAGTATGTGGCTCAATTGCTGGAATATGATAAAAAGTTCTTGATAATTGGGCATCAAAACGCTTTGTCCTATAAAGAGATATTTCCTTTGATTAGAGATAACAAAATGTGGTTGGGATTTGGTTTTAAAGGAAATGCTGGTCATTTTATTTCCGCTTATGAGGATGTTGCTACTGCTGGAGACCATAGGAAAGGAATGATCAGGGTATCTGGCGTGACATGGTTTACCAATCTTGATTATAAGGAACGCCATGAAGATATTATTCTTTATAAATCTTATTCTCCAGAAGAATATCCTACTTATGATAATTACGATGCTATCAATGTTGGTAAGACCGCAGATATTCCGTGTGATTATGATGGGGTGATGGGAGTACCGATAACTTTTATTGATAAATATAATCCAGACCAATTTGAAATCTTGGGTATGAGTGCTTCGGCTGGTTATAATGCAGATATAGTTGGTATTCCTTTTAAAGGAGATAAAGATGCGCGCCCTTTGATTAACGGCAAGAATACTTATGCAAGAATATTTATCAAGAAAAAATAATTAATATGGATATAAAACCAGAAAAAATAGCAATTCGTGACTTGATAGCAGATTATAGTAATGACCCAAATAATGGCGTCTATGGCTATCATGGTAAGTTGAATATTCGTCCTCCTTATCAACGTGAGTTTCGTTATGAGCTAAAACAACAGCAGGCTGTGATAGAAACCATATTGAAAGGATACCCTCTAAACATTATGTACTGGAGTGTTGGCGATGAAGGTAAATATGAAATGATAGATGGGCAACAACGAACACTGTCTATCTGCGAGTATTATCAACATGCTTTCAATATTGTTGATAAAGACCGCCCGGTGCTTTTCTTTGACAATCTTACAGAAAAAGAAAAGAAGGACTTTCTTGACTATGAGTTGACAGTCTATTTCTGTACAGGTACAGATATGGAAAAGCTTGATTGGTTCCGTGTGATAAACATTGCAGGTGAGCGTTTGCTCGATCAGGAGTTGCGTAATGCTGTATATGTTGGTCCCTTCATTACTGACGCTCGTCGTTATTTCAGTAAATATGGGTGTGTGGCTTATAAGGTAGGTGGTGATTATATGATTGGCAAGCTTGAGGAACAAGCATATTTGCAGACCATTTTGAAGTGGGCTGCACGTCACGATGGTATTTCGGATCCAGCTCCGATAGATAAGTATATGGCTATCCATCAAAATGATCCGAACGCCAATCAGCTTTGGGCTTATTATATGCAAATAATCACTTGGGTTAAATCTACTTTCCCTAAATATCGAAAGGAGATGAAAGGCTTAGACTGGGGGGCTATGTTTGATGAGTTTGGAAGCAACATCTATGATACGCAACAATTAGAATCAGAAATACATCGCCTGATGGAAGATGATGAAATAATGAAGAAAGCAGGCATCTATCATTATGTGCTGAGTGGTGATTTGCGTGATTTAAGTTTCCGTACTTTTGATAAGAAACAGAAACGTGAGGCTTATGAGCGACAAAAAGGAATCTGTGCCCATTGTGGTAAACCTTTTAAGTTAGAAGAAATGGAAGCAGACCACATTACTCCATGGTGTGAAGGTGGAACGACTGTTGCCGAGAATTGTCAAATGCTTTGTCGTACTTGTAATAGAATAAAAGGAGGAAAATAAATGATGGATTTGAGCTTTTATAACAATGGACATAAAGAGGTATTTTATGAAAAAGGTCTGATGGAAAGACCAATACGTCGGAACCGATAAAAGAACCTAAGCACCCTTCAGTAGTGGTATCTGTAATACGAGTTGCTCATCGAACAACTGAAGGGTGTTTTTGCAATCACATTAATTGCTTTTTAGCCATTTCTGACACTAAATCTATTAGTTCCTTAGCTGGCTCGACCAATGGAAGTACCTCTGTTTCCATATCAAGAATATGACGGTCTTCATAGTCGCCAGTTAATCGTAAGGAGAAAAGCTGATTGAAAGTCTTGCCATACTTTTTGTCAATGATGTTATTCCTCAAAAAGACTTTTCCAAACATTTGGATTACGCCATTATGAGTGCTAGCTTCATACTTGTAAGAAATGAGTAAAGCAGAAACAGCATAGTAAGCAGCATAGTATAAACGATTGGCTGCAGTTTCGACATAACCATTTTCTATGGAGCCAATAGCTTCATTATATGTTCGATATGCTTTTTCTAGTCTATATTTTACAATTTCGGTTCTGTCAGTGTCTGTAAGTTGTCCCTTTATCATATTGCAATTCCTTCCTTATTTACGTTATGATTGAATAAGGTATAATGGTTTTCCTCCCATTCTTTTTGGGAGAAGAGTACAGGGTTGATGATTTCATCAATATCCCAGCCTAATTCTCTTAGTGGATAAGAATACTTATCGTAATCTTGAAGCGTAACTTTTGGTTTGTCTAGAAGAATCAATACATCCCAATCACTTCCTTCATGTTCTGTACCTCTAGCGCGGGAACCGAACAAGATAGCTTTTGCATGAGGATCAATCTCATGCAATCTATTGTGCATTGCTTCTATGATTTGTTTCTTCTCCATATCTATCAATATTAATATATGTGTTGCAAAAATACGAGTTTTCTTTCTAATCACCAAATTTTTAACATAAAATTCTGTCTAATATCTTAAAATATGCGTTTGGTGAGATTTCTAATCTCCATTGTGTCAATAGCTTCGCCCGATAAATAGGTTGTGCTTGTAGATAAGGTTCCAGAAGCTTATCTTATTCTTTTCATCACCAAATCTGCGAGCACGATGGCGGATTCCTTCTCATCCCTCGGTGCATCCTTTGACTTCCATGCCACGATGAAGCGGATTCGGGCAGCAGTTACCTTGTAGCCTTTCAACTCCCATTTGCCTAGTTTCTCTTTCATCTTGATGGAGAGCTGGGCTATGTCTCTGCCTGGTGATGGGAGACAGAGGCAATGGTCGTGGTAGGTTAGCGGCATACCGCTTCTCAGGCAAAGGATAGCATCCTTGTGAGGCTTGGAGAAGCCCAGGTTTACATCCTTGTGTGAGAGTTGAAGCACTATTTCATTGGGCTCACCGTAGGCTTGGGCATCATAGAGATGCTGGGCACTGTTCAGGCTGTCGAAGAGATTGCCGTTGGTGTGGATGGTTAGCGTACGCTTGGCACGGGTCATACCCACATAGTATCGGCGCAGTATGTCATCAGTAGGATGCTCGGGATGGGTAATGAGCATCAGTACATGGTCGAACTCATGGCCTTTTGCCTTGTGGATGGTGCTGACCACGATGTCTGATTTCGAGATGTCACAGAAGTCTTCTACTGATGATTCGAACACGAACTCCCTCAGGTCGCTGTAGTACTTGGCACGATTGGTCTGTTCAAATATCTGAAGACTGCGGCGCAGATATGGCAATGCTTGGCTGCTGGCATACTTTTGGAATGTCTGCTGCTTGGCTGCTTCCCAAATATCATCAGGGATGATAGGGGATTTCGTCTCCTTGATACCTTGATCTATCTTCTTCAAGAAGTATCTTACCTCTGCCAGATTCCAGAAGCGCAAGCCGTCCATTGATTGCACCAGCTTGGCCTTGATGCCATGACTGTGAAGAAGAGCCAGCATGATGACAGCCTCCTCATTGGTCTGCGTAAGGATACTGAAGGTTTCGTTCTTCTTGCGGGAAGATGCATCGGCTTCTTTTGAAGCGTTACTTCTTAGTAATCGCGTAACATCTTCAAGAATAGGCTGATACATATAAACCTTTTTCTCCTGAATCTCGTATGGATGCTTCATGATTCTTACTTCTCCATCTTCTTGACTCATGGAGATGATAGGGGTAGATTTGATTCGCTGACGGATGTTGCGGGCGAAGTCGTTGGCTGCATCCACGATATGGCGAAGACTGCGGTAATTCTCCGTCATCTCGATGAACCGGCTGTGCTCTGTCTGGGTCAGTTCATAGAGATACCGCGAGTTGTAACCTCTAAACTCATAGATGTTCTGGTCATCATCGCCTTCGGCAATCACCCTCATCTCTTCGTTGGCTTTCATCAGAGCAGAGACAAGGGCATAGTCATCCTTGCTCATGTCTTGTGCCTCGTCAATAACGAGCACGGTCTTGCTGATGCGATTGGGCTCCACTTCTCCATTGTTGATCATTTCGGCGGCTTGCTTAACCACATCTCCAGCCTCATCCAGATTGCCAACTCTGCCCAGCAGGTCGAAGCAGTAGGAATGGAAGGTCTTGATTTCTACGAAATGGGCGGCATTGCCGATGAGTTGCATCAGGCGCTGCTTGAACTCGGTAACGGCTGCACGAGAGAAAGTGAGCATCAGGAGTTGTTCGTGCTTTACATCTTCCAGTAGCAGGAGAGAGGCAAGCTTATGTACGAGCACACGTGTCTTGCCGCTGCCAGGACCAGCAGCGACTACGATGCAGCGGGACTCGTGGTCGTCGATGATTTCCTTTTGTCGCTTGGAGAGCATTCCGAAGAGTTGCTTATACTTCGAAGGTGTTACGTTGCGCTCTATCTCAGTCTCCCGGTTGCCCTTGAAGTACTTTAAGATAAAGCGGTGGTAGTCCATCTGGAAGTAATCCTGCACATATTGCAGGGCGGCGTCATAATCCCTTACCATCAGGTTGGCATATTCGCCCACGATGTGAATCTGCTGAATCTTCTGCTTGTAGAATTCGTTGAGCATGCGGTAATCCTCCTGCTTATAGTGGAGGCGAGGTTCCTTGATGCGTTTAATTGCCATCGCATTGTAAAGCACCAGGAATCCTCCTTCCAGCTTCATGGCTCCTATCTTGGAGAGATAGAGCAAGGCTTCCTCCACGTCTTCCAACTGCAGGGAAGAGAAGTCGGAGAAGAGTGACTGGTTGCAGGATTTCAGATCGTTCAGAAGTTCAACTACCGAGAATTGGAGAGGCTTCTCTTTTGAATCTACAGAAGAGCTATTGTTGCTCTCTTCTGTTATAGTTTTACTGTTTTCTTCAGCCAGGCTGTATAGTCTTTCGATGATGAATCGGCAAACCTCAATTCGTCTTTCGAATCGCTTGATGATGGTCTCTATGTCCTTGTCTCTTGTTACGATAAGATTGCGGACGCCGTCTTCCTTCTTGTGCGCATATCCCTTTACTGCCAGGAAGTATAGCAGTGTGCGGATTTTCTTTTCGGTTGAAGTGTTGATACCGTCATGTACGGCATTGTCATTGAGTTGCTTGTATGTGATGTGCAGCGATTCATCCGGGATATGTTCCAGGATGTATCTTTCCAGTTTGGCGAAGTTTTCCAGCATCTGTTGAGGCTTGCGTTGCTTGTCGCTGATGTCTTGCAGATAGGCAGAGATGTCACGGGTATCGGCAAGGATGCCTTCCTGTCGCATTCTGTCAACGGAAGAGATGACGTCTCGCTTGCTGAGTCCTAGAATGTCGGCGAGGTAATCGATGCGGGATTCAGCCTCGCTATCCTGTGCCTTGGCTATATGCTTCTGGGTGATGAGCGACTTGATGATGCGGATGGCATTCTTCATCTCATCTTCCGAGAACAGGGGTGATTCGGTGAGGCGCAGTCTTGCCTCGTCCATGTTCTTGACGGTGATACCTGTGGCATAGACGTGCGGAATATTGTTGCTACGCTCTATGTATCCGCTCTGTTCTAGAGCAGAAAGGGCGGTGCGGACACGGGTTTCTATGTCGGATACCGAGTCATCCCAACCGGCTTGACGGGCTATCTCCAGTGCCGAACAACTTACATGTGGACGCTGCTTGGTAAAATCCTTAATGGCTTTCCATACCTGTTGTATCTCACTGATGCTCAGCTTGGTTTGGTTGAGCAGAATGAAGTGCTTGTCCAAGTCCTCGTCGCTATAGAGTACATAGCATTTGGCATTGAGGTGTGGATCTCTTCCTGCACGTCCTGCCTCCTGTACATAGTTCTCCAGAGAGTCGGAGATGTCGTAGTGGATAACCAGCCCCACATCGCTCTTATCTACTCCCATGCCGAAGGCGGAGGTGGCAACGATGATTCTAACCTTATCGCTCATGAAGGCATCCTGATTGTGTATCTTCTCATCGGCATCCATCTTGCCATTATAGGGCAGGGCGGATATGCCGTCACGGGTCAGCTTCTGGGCGAGTTCCCGGGTTCGCTTGGTGCGGGATACGTAGATGATGGTAGGGCAATCTGCCTGCTCTACCAGCGAGCGCAGTAGATTGTATTTGTTGCCGTCACTATCTACGTGGATAACGGAATAGTGCAGGTTGGTACGTGAGGCTGATGAGGCGAAGAGCTGGAGGTCGGTGCCCAGCCAATGCTTGAAATAGTCGCAGATATCCTGTACCACCTTCTGTTTTGCAGTGGCGGTGAAGCAAGATACGGGTATTAGGGTTTGACCATGATTGCGGGCCATAGCATCCTTGCCAAACTTGCGTTCCTGGTATTCCTTGATAAATTTGCCGATGTATAGGTAATCCACCCGGAAGTCTTGTCCCCATGCAGAGAAGCAGTGAGCTTCATCAATGACGAATCTCACCACATGCCGTGCCATCAGAATGCGCTCGATGGTTTTGGAGCGCAACATCTCTGGTGCTATATATAATAAGGTGGCATCTCCGCTCTGCACTCGTTCGATGGCTAGGGAGCGGGAGATAGGGTCGAGGAGACCGTTGATGGTTACGGCATCGGTGAAGCCACGGTCTGCGAGGTTATCTACCTGGTCTTTCATCAATGATTGCAGAGGCGAGATAACCACGGTGAGTCCATGTATGGTTCTGCCATCCATGAAGGCTGGCAACTGGAAGGTGAGCGACTTGCCGCCACCCGTAGGAAATATCGCCAATAATGACTTGCCGTCCACTGCTGCCTGCGATGCCTGTTCCTGCAGCGGTTCGCCGTCATAGGTACGGAAGGCATCATAGCCGAAGAGCTGTTTCAGGTTGTAATGAATGTCGAGCATGCGGTTGCAATACTCGCAGCCATCGGTGCATTGAGTATGGCAGAGCATATAGATGATATGTTCTACTTCGGGATAATGGCAGAGTACCCAACCTGGGGTTACAGATTGGTAATCGTTTGTGCCTATGAGGGCCAAGGCGTATGCCAAGCCACAAGGCGACTGGGCTGCAAGTGCCGGAATGTCGGCATGGGCGCAAATATGATTCTTGTATTCCGAAAGAATGAATTCTGAAACTTCTATGATTGCATCATCCTTTTCGATGGCTCCCACATACATCAGGAATCCTCTGAATTCCTCTTCATGTTGGAGCAGCAAGGTGAAGATTTTCCTCTTCCTTTCTGATAATTGATTCCATGCAGCGATTTCATCCATCAAAAGCTCCTTGGCTTTCTCGCAGTCATTGACTGGATTATTCATCTGCTCGCTCATCAGTTTGTCGTCCTTTACCAGATGATGGTAAGGGCGCTTGGGGAAGAGAAGCGGGGAGAGATAGAGGGTATCTATCAGTATGCCGTTGAGTTGGAGATAGCGGGCATCGTGATGAATGAGGTTATGACCGCAGATATAGTCAACCTTTCCTTCTTGCAGGAACTTGTTCAGTGCCGTCTGCGATGCTTGGTGAAAGGTGGCTCCGTCATAACGCAATGCTCCGATGTCGTGTATTTTATGGTCTTTCAGTCCCACTTCGGTATCCACGAAGGCAATGTTCCTGCTTCTGGCATCTTTCTTCTTGATGTCAGAGCTTACGGTGAGATTGTTCTTCCTTCCAAAGAGGCGACTGAATATTGACATAATCTTCGATGTTTATATTTACACCGCAAATGTACAATTATTATTTGATATATGCAAATAATCAAGCGCAATTATTTTCTTTGAAAGCTACTTTTATACAATCCCAAGAGGCTTACGAGGATATCTTCAAGGCAGATTAATATGCCCCTAAAACCTTCCAGTCGTCTATGAGTTTGAACAGTCGGGGCATGGCTGGCTTGTAGCTGTCGGGATAGGTGAGGGAATAGACAAAGAGTATTCTGCCACTCTTGATGAATTTATCGTAATGACTGTAGCCATCTACTCTTACTCCGTTTTCATAAACAGGACCGGAGAGGATGAATGCCTTATTCGATGCCTGCATCGTCCTTTCCGAATGAAGCTTCTGGGCTAGAGAATCGGCACAAGCCTGGAGGGTGTTGCTATAGTTGGGGGTAACGTAACTCTCCAGGATGATGTTGGCATGATTAGTGAATGAGAAGCGGGCATAGCCCTGGTATCCCGATACCGAAGTATCCTCCTGCTGGAAGAAGCAAGGATATTTGACAACGTAGCCGAAGTCCGGATCATTGTATTCCTTCATGGGCGCCATCTCTACCTTGGTCTTGAAATCCGCCATCGGTGTTTGCTGCTCTTTCGTAACCTCATGGTGATAGTTGATGATGAAGTTTATCATCATCAGAAAGACAACTGCTATCAAAAAAATCTTCTTCATATCTTTGCCTCTTTTATATTTTATCAGCAAAGGTATGAAGAAGATTGAAAACTGCCAAATAATAAGTATGACATTTGGCTGACATTTCTGAACTTATCTGATAATCAGTCGATAAGACTTGCCTCTTTCCGACTCAATCATGAGGTTGCTATTCTGCTCAATCACTGGTTTGATACGGCGAATCAAGGTATAGAGCGTTTCGCTGGCATCCGGTTTCTTTGGCCAAAGAGCATCACAAATCTCCTGTTTGGAGAGTTGATGATGCGTATTGTCGAAGAAGAGTTGCATCAGCTGGTGCTGCATCGGAGTAAACTTGATAGCCTGTCCGCTTTCCTGATTGTAGAAGGAATCCTCGTCTTGAGAATAGCACATGGTGCCGAACATATCGGCCTCATGATTCCAAGGTTGTTTTCTGCGATGATAGTATAGCGATGCAATAGCCCAAATCATAGCCATGAGGGTAAGCGTCAAAGGTGTCCGCTGGTTGCTCATACTCAAAACATCTGCCATCGAACAGTTAGCATAACTTTGGATAGAATGCTCGTTGAGGAGCATCTCTTTGCTGCTGAGCAGGTTGGCGCTATTTACCAACTGGGAATTGTTCTTGCCTCTTCTTCTGTCTTCTATCACATAGCAGAGATTACTGGTCGACTTCAGCAGGTCGATGCTGAGATGTGACCGGTAGCTCTGGATGGTATCAGGCGTAATCCATTGATATTTATTTTCCTGAAGAGTCAGAGCCAAAGCTTTGTTCATATCTTGTACAATGGCATACTGTGCCTTGCGGTAGTTGCTTACGCTGGAGAATGCCGCAGATATCACAAGGATGGCAAAGATGAGGATGGAATGATATGCTTTCAGTTTCATATTATCTATTCTGTTTAAATGATATACTGTTTAAAGATTCAAATGCAAAAGTACAGAAATTCTATGAAAGATGGTATAAAACTAGATATAATATTCGTTAATTGATAAATGTCAGACTCATGTCAGCCATATTTTTCGCTTCGGTCTTCTCTTTTTGATACCTTTGCAGCAGAAAACAAGTTTTAGAAAAAGTATATGATGACAATGAAGAAAAGTAAATTGTTAACAGCTATGATGATGCTGTGGGCATTGATTTCTTGTGCAGAAGTAAGTGCCCAGGAGATCCAGAAGGTATCGAATGATTCTATAGCCTTGCAAGAGGTTGTTGTGAAGGCGGCACGAGTGGTCAACAAGGAAGATGGCAAGTTGATATTCCCAAGCGATATTCAGAAGCAGCGTTCTTTTTCTGGTTTTTCGCTTTTGGGAAAGTTGGCTTTGCCTCATATCAGGGTTGATGAGGCTGGCCGTTCCATTTCTGCTACCGATAATAAAGGAGAAGTGCAGATTCGTATCAATGGCATTCTCGCCAATATGCATGACGTGCAGATGCTGGATGTAGCTTCTATTATGAGTGTAGATTATATCGATAGCCCTGGCGTAAGATATGGAAAGAATATTGCATACGTGATAGATATTCATACCCGCAGGACTTCATCGGGTGGCAGTTTGGGCTTCAACCTGACTAATGCGCTATCTACCAAGCTCGGTTCGAACGATGTCTATGCATCTGTCAATAGGGGAAAGAGCCAATTGTATATTTTATATGAGCAGACTTATGTGGATAATAAGGCATCCGAATATAATGAGGATGCTCAATATCTTCTACATGATGGTTCTGAGTATCAGATATCTCGAAAAATCATGCATGGGGCAACTCGAAATTATGATAATACATTGCAGTTGAAGTATAATCTGGCTGATTCTGCCTTATATGTATTCCAGACAACGCTTACCACGGATTTCGGCAATCAGCCTTATACATCGAATGAAATGTGGTTTTCTGAATCAGGAAAGCCTGCATATCCTGTTTACAGAACCAGCAAGGGTAGGGATTTTACTCCTGCTCTCGATTTGTATTTCTATCATCAGTTGGGCAAGCATCAGTCTTTGTCGGCAGATGTTTTGGGCACTTATATCCACACCAAAGGAGCCTATTATGAAGGTGAGGGCGAACCCTATCAATATCAGGTAGATGGAAAGACCTATTCGCTCATAGCTGAGGCTATCTATGAAAACCGGTTGAAACCCTTTACTTTTTCTGCAGGAACCAACTTGAACTGGAAATATATGGATAATCAGTATTTGGGTGATGTGGTTAGCGAGAATGGTATCCGTTCATTGGGTATTTATGGTTTTGCACAAATCAAGGGAAGTTTGGGACAATTCAAGGAAGGAACATCCCGTTTAACTTATGTGGCTGGCTTCGGGTTGAGTAATCAGACTTATCGACAGGGAGATGAGGATTTTAGTTTTTGGCTTTGTCGTCCGAAACTCACATTGGCTTATTCCCTTTCTTCTTTGTTCCAGATCCGCTTGGGAAGTGAATTATCACAGCATATTTCGCAGATAGCTATGATTTCGGATACCCGTATTCGAAAGAACAGTATGGAATGGACTGTGGGTAATCCTTCGCTTAAGCCTAATAGTATATATGAGAACTGGGTGGTATTCTCTTTCAGTAAACCAAGGATAAATACTGATTTTACCTTAGAGTATCGTATCAATCGTCATTGTAATTTGGCGAAATACACCCGTACGGAAGATGATCAGTTTCTTTATACCCAGGAGAATCAGCCTCATTGTAATATGTTGTATCTTACGAATGATACCCGGTTTGACATTATCCCCGACCACCTTATATTATCTGTGAACGCAGGTATTTACCGTTTTTTCAATAAGGGCGATGAGTACAGTCATTGTTATACCGCTTATAATTATGGTGGAACATTACAGGGATATTGGGGAAAATGGACTGTGATGCTGTATGCTGATAACGGTTGGAACTTTATGGAGGGAGAGAAAATCGGACATAATCCTCCTTCATTGGCTGCCTCAGCCAGTTATCATATAGGTGATTTCGATTTTACGCTCTATATGCATAATCCGTTTATGGCTCATCCGAAATCCTATTCTGCAGAAATCGTCAACGCCTTGCTCCGTAAGCAGGTTTGTGGTTATGACAATTCGGAAGGTAATTTGTTCCGTATCGGTGTTGCCTGGAATATCAATCGGGGAAAGGAATACCGTAAGATACAGCGGAATATCAACAATGAGGAGCGCGAAACGGGTATCTTGAAATAGGTGGCTTTGCTTTCTATATGGGTTGCATGGGCAACAGCCGGAATTTATTTCTTCCCTTTATTGATGATATAAATTCCGGCAGTAGCCAATGCGCCTGCTATCAGATACTTCCAGTAGAAGGTTTCGCCAAGACAGAGGCAGGAGGTGATGGCTCCTACTACGGGGATGAGCGAATTGTATATCGCTACCTTTCCTACGGGATTGCAGCTCAATAATTTGTTGTAGAGAGCGAAACTGATGGTTGAGATGGCAATGAGCAGCAGAAGGATAGTGATGCCCCAGAGGCTGATGACTGGCAGATAGCCACCCATTAACAATGCAGGAATCACCAGCAAGGCTCCACCGATGCTCAGCGAATAACCGGTTCCTACGAAAACATCCACCCTCTTGCTCAAGCCTCGGGTCAGCAGGGAAGCACTGGCTCCACACAGGGCATTGAGGATAATCATACCATCGCCCAGGAATGTGAAACTTCCGCTTTCCTTTCCGCCAAGGTTCAAGGCAAGGATGCCCAGGAAGCCGATGATGCAGCCTAAAGCCTTTCGCCACGTCATCCTGTCGCTCTTGAAGAAGATGCAGGCAAGGATAACCACCGTGAAGACGCTCATAGAATTGAGTATCGCCGAACGTGCTCCAGCATTATGCGAGAGTCCGAAATAGAAGAAGGCATAATGAAGGGTGGTGTTGAGGAGTGCATAGAGGAGAAGGAACCAGACATTCTCTTGAACAGCTTTCTTCTTGAATCCGAATTTACGATGCGAGCTTCTGGCGATGGCAAGGATGATGATGCCGGAGATGAAGAAGCGGATGCCTGCAAAAAGCATCTTGCTTCCGGTCATGTCTGCTGTAATCTGATATTCCTCCATTCCCATTTTTATCAATGGGTAAGCCCATCCCCACGAGATAGCAGCCGTAAGGGCGAACAGGCTTACCCATACCGGGCGCTGAAATATACTCAGTGTATTTGTTTCTTTCTTTTCCATTATAACTTAATTGGTATTCCCTTGCTTCTGTGTTTGCAAAGTGGCTATTTACAAGTCCCCCAGATGTCTTTCTATCGGAATACCTCGGTTCTTGTCCTTGTCATCCTTGTTGATGTCTATCCAGTTGCGCAGGGTATCCATGGCGATGCGGGTGGCATGGCGGAGATGATCGCCATCCTTCAGTCTGCCCACGATGATGCTGGAGAAGATGTCGCCGGTGCCCGGGAACTGAACGGGGATTTCTTCGTAGGGCAGGAGGAAATACTCTTCTGTAAGATGATTGAAACCTACCACGGCATGCTGCCCCTCTACGATGCACGAGGTGATGAGCACGGAGTGGGAACCGATGGCTCTCAGTTTATCTATCAGTTCATAGGCTTCCTTCTCCGAGATTCCCTCTTCCTTGTATTCCGAATCCGTCAGCAGGCAAGCCTCGGTATAGTTGGGAAAACAGAGATGCGATACGCTCAGCATCTCCTTCATGCATCTCACGGTACTCTCACTGGCTCCACCATAGAGCTTGCCGTAATCGCCCATCACGGGATCCACATAGATGTCGGTGCCCAGCGCTGCCTGTTCTCTGCAATAGCGTGCCACCAGCTTCGCCTGACGCTCCGAAGCCATGAAACCCGTGGTGATGGCATCGAAGTGAATGCCCAGTTCGTTCCACTTCTGCAAGGCTTCCTCGATATACGAAGTGCATTCCAGAATGGCGTACTTGCCGTATGGGAAGGTGTTGCTGATGAGCATGGTTGGCAGATTGAACACGTCAAGTCCCATATAAGAGAGAATAGGCATCTGAACCGCGGCAGATACCTTTCCGTAGCCACACATATCGCTGATAATAAGGATATTACTTTTCGCTTTCATTCTTTCTTTTTCTACTTGCTTTTCTTTCTTATCCTGATTATCTCTTAATAGCTGGCTGTACACTTGATGCCCAGAGCCTCTACACGCTCCTTGATGGCATCGAGTACTTCCTTTGGTGCCTTTTCCAGCAACTTGTCTGGTGTTTCACGGGCGATGGTATAAACCATTACCTGCTGAGGCTGGATGTCTTTCACAGCCTCCAGCCAAGGAGCTACGAAGTGCTCGCTGGTATTGTCCAAACCGTCACCTCTCAGGAACATGGTCTGGATGATGACGTGCCCCTTGAACATCTTCAGATATTTGATCACATCCTTCACGTCGTAGTTAGGCTGCTGAGGGCGGTCCAGCTTCTTGATGTAATCCATATCCACGGTATCCAGTTTCAGGATGTTGTTATCCACGAGCATCAGCGCCTCTCTCACTTCCTCCTTATATATATAGGTGGCATTGCTGAGCACGGATACTTGTGCTTCCGGGAAATACTTCTTGCAGAGTTCCATCGTATCTTCCACGATTCCCTTGAAATCAGGGTGTCCCGTAGGCTCACCGTTTCCTGCGAAGGTAATGTCGTCCAGAGGCTGGTTGTTGTCGTGGCGCTCTTTCAGAACCTTCTCCAATCCTTCTCTTACCTCCTCGCGGGTAGGGCGCTTCTTCTTAGGACGGAAGTCGGCGTTGAATCCGCATTCGCAATAAACGCAGTCGAATGAACAGACCTTGCCATCAGATGGCATGAGGTTGATGCCCAGTGAAACTCCCAGACGGCGGGAGTTTACCGGACCGAATATCGGTGATGGATAAATAATCGTTGACATAATCTTATTCTCCTTTATCTAATCTATTCTTTATTTTATCTTGGTAATACCTATTTTTTATACCAATCTTATTTACTTGTTCGTAATTTGGTGGGCAAAAGTACTAAAAAATGTTGGAATGAACAAATAAATCAACAGAAAATCGATTTATCCTTACCATTTGTCTTCTATCTCCGATAGATTGTGTACTTTTGCATTCAAATCCGGGGAGATTCTTGGTGATTTCGATTCGGATTTAAAGAAAAAAACAAAAAAGTTGATGTTTTGCTTAGTTTTTCGCTTGGCTCAACTGTATATATAGTATATGAACAGAAAAAAGGACATAGAACAGTTATTCCGTCAGCATTACGCGAAGATGTACAATCTGGCCAGATGCATTCTTTCGGATGATGACGAGAGCAAGGATGTGGTGAGCGAAGTATTCGCCCAGATTCTTGCCGATGATGTGGTTCTGGTGCCTGGGGGTGAGGAAGGTTATCTGATGCGGAGCGTCCGCAACCGCTGTCTCAACCTGATAGCTCATAAGAGCGTGAAGGAAAGGGTGGCGAAGCTGCTGCTGGATGATGCCGACGTGATTCTCTCAGAAGAGACCGATGAACGGCTCGACCGGCTGATGCTTCTCATCGAAGACCTGGAACCGCCTATCCGGCAACTCATTTTCCGCCTGCGCTATCTTCAAGAGAAATCTTATCAGGAGGTGGCTGATGAAGTGGGAGTGAGCAAGGTGACGGTATTCAACCATCTCTCGAAGGCGATGGACTGGATTAAGGAACAATTTAAATGAGCAAGACAATGACAAACATGAGTAAAGACGAAAAGCGGATGATGCTCTTTGACATGCAGGAGCATCCCGAGAAATATACCGACGAGCAGGTGGAACGCCTGCTTGCCGATGAGGAAGTGAAGGAGTTTTTCCATGAACTGGCGATGGCGAGAATGGCTGGCAAGAAAGCCAATCCGAAGGAGGTGGATGTGGATGAGGCTTGGAAGGAATTTGTTCAGGCACATCACGAGGATAAGTTGGCGATGGATGCCGGCAAATCCAAGGGCGCTTATCGCAACCGGATGAAGATTGCCGCATCCATCGTCGGCATCATCTTCCTTTCGGGGGTAGCCTTGGCTGCGATTCACAATGGCTGGTTGGGATTCTCTGCTTCTGATCAGACAGCGGATAACAAGGCTGCTACAGAACAGATGGCAACAACCCAGGCGCTGCCGAATGACAGTCTTCGTGCTGCAACAGCAGAGAACAAGGATTCGCTTGATATGAAACCCGTGGTGTTTGATGATGCTGAATTGGGAACCATTCTGTCTCAGTTATCCGGTTTCTATCATGTCAAGGTGGAGTATGTGGATACCGGTGCCCAGCACATCCGTCTCTTCTTCAACTGGAACAAGACGAAGACTTTGGAGCAGAACCTTGAGATTTTGAATGCTTTCGACCGCATACAGATAGAGTATATTGACGGTACATTGATGGTGAAATAAGATAGGAGGATATATTTATGAGAGATTTTTGGAAACCAATGCCCGTTAACGGCAAGCTTATCAGAGAGCTTCTTCTTCTCTTCCTGTTGCTTTTGGTTCAGCAGTCTTATGCCCAGCGTATCACCCGACAATATAATAATGTGTCGTTCTCTGCGGCGTTGAAGGATTTGAATGCCCGCCAGCATAAGTACACCATCAACTTTGTGTATGATGAACTGGAGGATTTCAGGGTAACCAAGAGCATCCGAAACCAGAGTGTTCCCGATGCCATTATGCAGCTGATAGGATTCTATCCCATCAGAATGACGCAGGTGGAGGATAATATCATGGTGGAGTGTACGCAGAAGACAACCCTTCGTTATAAGGGACGTATTATAGATGAGAGTGGCAATGCTGCCGAATATGCAAATATAACCTTGTTGTCGCCCATTGATTCCACAATCGTAGGGCATGGTGTGAGCAATGAGAATGGAAGTTTTGTCATTCCTTGTAATTCCCGGAAAGTCTTAGCCCGTATCACATACGTTGGTTATAAGACAATCAGCCGTATATACAGCAATCCGGAAATGGGAATCATCAAATTGCAGCCCGAAACGATGATTATCAAGGGAGTTGTAGTGAAGGGTGATAGACCTCAGTATAAGATGTCGCCTGGAGGAGTGGAGGTTGCCGTAGAGCATACCTTGCTTTCTAAGATGGCAAACACTTTTGATGTCCTGAATCTGTTGCCCCGTGTCTCTGTTGATGGACAAAAGATATCCGTGTTTGGTAAAGGCACACCGATTGTTTATATCAACAACAAGCGTGTGAATGACAATAATGAGATTGTAAACATCACTCCCGACAACATCAAGTCGATTTCGGTGATAACAAGTCCTGGAGCAGAATATGATGCCGAGGTAGAATCGGTAATTCGTATCCGTACCAAAGAGCGCCATGCCAATGGGTTCAGCTTACGCGCGGATGCTTTGGGTAAATACAACAAATGGATGTCGGATTACGAGCTTATCAGCGCCCGGTATCAGACCAAGAAATTCGAGATAGCCAATAGTTTATGGATGAGGGGCTATCATATTGGTGAGGATAATCACCTGAAAACAGATATCAATTTGCCCGACAAGCATTATCACAACGACCAGCATTTTAATTTGGATACCAACAACCGCTTCTTGTCGGAATATCTCTCGGCCGACTATTCACTCAACGACAGCAATTCCATTGGTGGCTCTTATCGCTACTATGGCATGTTGAATGGCAGGACGAATAGTGCAAGCCAACAGGATGTGTTTCTGAACGGTGTGGCACAGGGAAGCATTGGACAAAATGTGGTTGCAAAGCCTCACCTTGGCTCACATGAGGCAGAAATTTATTATGTGGGAAAGATAGGACAGGTAGGTATCGATTTCAATGCCACATACTATACGGTCAATAACAGACGTAGTGACGAGAGTATTGAAAGCAGCAAGGAGTTGGGCAATCAGGAGGTACACTCAAGCAATCGTCAGAATAGCGATATGTGGGCAGGCAAGTTGGTTGTGAATATTCCTCTGTGGAAAGGAAATATGTCTGTAGGAACGGAGCTGTCGAAGACCGACTCTCATGGAACGTTCCTGAATGAAGAGCAGTTGGTGCCATCCACAGAGACGGATATCCATGAAAGAAATGTTGCTGGCTTTGTGCAATATGGACTGTCCCTCAGCAAGTGGAACATTGGTTTGGGTGTGCGTTACGAGAATATCATTCGCAACTATTTCTCTGGTGGAGTCAAGCAGGATGATGTGAGCAGAAGATACAGCAACTTCTTTCCTAACCTCAGCATATCATGGAACAAAGGTAACTGGAATTGGCAGTTGAATGTCAACGAGAAAATAAATCGTCCAAGTTATCGACAGTTAGGCAACTTCATGCAGTTTGACAACCGTTTCCTTTATGAAGGCGGAAATCCTACCTTGCAACCGGAGAAGGTGTTCAATGTTGAGGCAATGATGACATATAAGTGGCTGAATGTTTCCGCAGGTTATAAATATCTGAAGGATGTGATAGAGTGGACCAAGTATATCTATCCTGGAAAGGAATTTGCTTATAGTACGTCGTTGAATTTCGACCATAAGCAGCTGCTTTATGCTTCTGTCAATGTTTCGCCAAAGCTTGGCTTCTTCCGTCCTAGGTGGGGATTCTATTATAAACAGCAGTTCTTCGATACCAGGAAGTATGGTGCCAGCAAGGCATTAAGCAGACCTTTGCTGTTGTGCTTGCTCGACAATAATTTCGCTCTTTCAGAAACCATGAATGCGGCTATCAGCCTGAATGCAGCAACCCCCAATGCAGATGGATTTCTTATGATGAAGAGTAATTACAGTGTCGATCTGCGGTTCGACAAGTCGTTTGCCAATCGCACATGGATCATTTATCTTTCTGCAAATGACATCTTCAAGACTACAAAGGAACGTTGGACGATGTATGGACAGGGTTCGGGTACCACAAAAGACTGCTACAACTATACTCGTAGCATCTCCTTGCAGGTTACGTATAATTTCAATGCCAAGCGCAGTAAGTATAAGGGTACGGGAGCTGGTAATGAAGAAAAGAGCCGCTTGTAGTTCTTGTTAGGAAGAAACTCTCTTAATAAACAATGAATATATGACAATCGGTCAAGCGAAGGCAAAACCATATTGGCTTGCTCTTTGCTTGACCGATGTTTTTTACTTCTCTTCTGTTAGATACTCCTTTATTTGTTGCTCTAATACCGGAAGGTCGTTTGTAATCACATCCTAAACAACGTTGTTATCAACTTGGAAATAGACTACTGCGTAATACATCATGTCGTCTGCGATAAAATCCTCAAAGTTTTTACCTTTTGTATATCTGCAGATTCTTTCTATCGCCTGGAGCATGTGCTCTAAGCGGTTTTTATCTCTACTTCGTTCTCTCATAAACTAAGATTTTATCACGTTCTACTGATTCCTGTGCAAAAGGGAGTAAGGTTCCTTCTGATACCAAATCAACTTTTCTACCTAAGAGTTCTTCCAAATCACTCCACATGCCGAAGAATTGTAAACCAATAGGTTTGCTCTTGTCCAAAGAAACCATAATATCGACATCGCTATCCTTCGTTTCTTCCCCTCTGGAGAAAGAACCGAACAGCCAGGCTTTCAGTACGGGTTGGGTGCTGAAATAATGGCGTAAAGCTTCTATGATGGCTCGTTTACCCATAATATAATGATGTTGTTTCTTAGCTGCAAAGATACACTTTTTATTCGAAAGAGCAAGCTTTTTTCTAGTTTTTTATTACCTTTGCATAAGTTTTTCGAAAAAAATAGAAAATTTCTTCATTTTAGGGGTAATTGATTTCAGGAAAGCTTGTATATAAGAGTAGAAACAAGAAGAAAATGACGTGATGACAGAAGAAAATGAACAGCGGATGGAACGGCTGTTCCACGACCATTACGAGCAGATGTATCGCTTCGCCTTTGCCTTGCTCCATGATAATGAGGAGGCGAGGGATGTGGTGAGCGACGTGTTCTCCAGATTGTGGGATAAACAGCTGGTTCCAGACCGGGCTTACCTGATGCGGAGCGTGAAGAATGCCTGCATCAATCTTATAGCCAGAAAGAAGAGAGATGAACGACTGAAACGGCTTCTTCCTCTCTCGGAAGAGAAATTGACGGAGGAAGAACCTTCTCGTCTGGAAGAGCGATGGCAGGCTGCCGTGGATTGCATCGACCACGACCTGACCGACCAGACTGCTTCCGTCATCCGATTGTGCTATCGGGAAGGAATGTCGTATAAGGATACGGCGGAGGAGCTGGGCATCAGTGTCTCGGCAGTGAATAAGCATATCGTAAAAGGTTTGCGAACGCTCAGAGAAAAGTTGAAAGGAAAATAGTATAACCATGATTCTATTGTCTGAAGACGTCCTTACAATGGAACCCTAAAATGAAGAAAGGAAAGAAAATGAAACATGAATTATCTGACATAAATCCTCAGAAGATGGATTCTCAGAAATGGGATATGCTCCTCGATCTTCTGGAGCATCCCGAAAAGTATTCCGAAACCCAAAAGGATGAACTTCTGGGCGATGAGGAAGTGAACGAACTCTATCAGCAGCTGATAGAGACCCGACAGTCTCTGGATTTCGCCAAGTCGAAGGAAGGGATGAAGATGCCTTCGATTGATGCAGAATGGGAGAAGCTGAAATATGAGATGACGCTGAAAGAAAAGCAGCAGAAAGAAGAGATGAATCTGAATGCAGAAACCCAGCAAACCGCCAAGTCGTTTCCTCTCTGGAACCCGATGAGAAAGGTGGCTGCCGTTGCTGCCGTCCTTGTCGTCTCCGGTATCACCTTTGCTGCCATTCATCTGGTAACCCGTTCTCATCAGGCATCAGATAAGCACAATACCGAACTCGTGGCATCCCGAAAGGATTCTATCCAGCAGGTTTCTGCTCCTCAGAAATCCAACATAGAAGAAAAGACAGATTCTGCAAGTCTTGCCCAGCTCCCATTGGTTTACGAAAACGCTGAACTTCAGAATATCCTTACTCCTATTGCCGGGCATTTCCATCTCCAGGTAACTTATCAGAACGAGTCGGCTCGCCATATCCGTCTCTTCCTGCAACTGGAGAAGAACATGAGTCTGGATGATATCATCGAACTGATGAATCATTTCGAGAAAGTGAATATTCGTCATGAAGGTCAAACTTTAATCGTGGAATAAGATGAAAAGATTAAGATATATCATGCTGCTGGCAGGTTTGATGAGCCTTTCTCTTCAGACCATCTATGCCCAACGCATCACCCGCAGCTTCCGCAACACTTCTATGTCAGAAGCGCTCACCATCCTTGCCAAGAGCACCAAGGATTATCGTATCAACTTTATGTATGATGAACTGGAAGATTTCACGGTTACCACAAGTATCGTGAAGCGAACAGCTCCGGATGCCATCCGCCAGATTATGGGTTTCTATCCGATGAAGATGACGATAGATGGCGAAAACATCTTTGTGGAGTGTACGCAGAAGACTCCCACCAAGATGATAGGTCGCATTGTGGATACGCATCATCGCCCTGTAGATTTCGCCAATGTAGCCCTGCTGAATGTTCGTGACTCTTCATTGATTAATGGCGGTGTGACGAATGAGAACGGCCAGTTCGTGATTCCCTGCGGAGCCAGAAAGGTGATAGTAAGAGTAAGTTGCGTGGGCTATATTACGACAAGCAATACATATAATACAGGTAAGATTGGTTCAATTACTCTGAAGGAGGCAACGATGAACCTGCAGAAGGTGATTGTGAAGGCGGTTCGCCCTCGTACCAAGTTGACCCGTGGTGGATTCCAGACCCAGGTTCAGGGTACATTGTTGAGCGATGTAGGTATGGTTTCCGACTTATTGAAACAGATTCCTCGTGTAAGAGTTAACGCCGATGGAGGTTGTAGCGTATTCGGAAAAGGTACTCCTGAGATTTATATCAATGGCAGAAAAGTTACCGATACCAAGGAATTGCAGCATCTCTCTTCTAAGGAGGTGAAAAGTGTGGATGTCATTACCAATCCTGGTGCACAATATAGTGCCGAGGTGGGGTCTGTTATTCGCATACATACCATCAAAAAACAGGGAACGGGTTTGAGTGGCAGTCTCTATTCCAAGTATTCCTTCGCCGAAAAGAATAATTGGATAGAGAATTTAAATCTCAATTATCGCATGGGTGGCTTGGATATCTTCTCGCTCTTGGCATGGAATGATACCTATCGTCATCTTTCTCAAACTACGGAGACCACGATTATGGGTAATCAGCATCAGGTAAACTTGGCGATGCCCTATTCAGGAACGTTGCGTTCCCATAATCCATACGGAAAATGGGGAATGAACTACCAGATAGATGATAACAATTCATTTGGTGTCTTCTATAGTGTCTATAATAATACCTATGAATATTTCAATCTGCAGTCAGACTATGAGGTGAAGGAAGATGGGAAGCATGCAGGCAAAGTGAAGTATGATGACGATGAAAGTAGTACGATTCAAGGTCCTGTTCATGAGACGGATGCCTACTATGAGGGAAAACTGGGCAAGATGAGTGTGAATCTGAACGCTACCGCTCTTTGGTCTTCTGATAAGACTTTTCAAGATGCCGTAGAAATGAGTGAGGAACTTGGCTCACGTGATGTGAACAGTATAACAAGAAACAAACGCCGCATGTTGGCTGGTAACTTGGAATTGGGTTATCCTCTTTCTGAAAAAGTAAATCTCAATGTTGGAACAGAATATACCAATAGTCATGTTCATAATTTCTATCAGAACGAACAGGAGTATATTGCCACTTCTGACAGTAGGATAGAAGAGCAAAACTTTGCAGCATTTGCCAATGTCGATCTGGCTATAGGCAATCATATTGGCTTACAGGCTGGAGCAAGATATGAGCATGTAAGTCATGACTGCTCTGAACGGGAGATGAATAGGACATACGATAATGTGTTCCCTACATTCTCTCTTGGTTATCAGAAGGGGAAACTTCAGATGGAGTGGAGTGCATCGATGAAAACTCAGCGTCCTTCTTATGATGTCCTTTCCGGTTTTACCAGATATGACAACCGTTATATTTACGAGGGTGGCAATCCTTCCTTGCTTCCTACCAATATATATAATTTAGGATGGGATGTTCAGTATGGTTGGTTAGGATTTTCTGTCAATTATGGTTATAACAAACATGCCATCACCACTCTTGAAATGCTATATGATACAACCTCAGATATTCTGCTTAGTAAGCCCTATAATATAGATTATTTACAGTTAATGGACTTATCTTTAGTGGCAACTCCTGTGTTTGGTTTTTGGCATCCGATGTGGGAGTTGGATTTTGAACAACAGTTTGTGAATGGTGAGAAGTATGGTTATCATGGTAATCTCCGCAAGCCTCAATTCTCTGTTCGGTTGAACAACTGGTTTTCCTTGAGTCACGATTGGTCGGCTAATGTAGATTATTTCATATCTTCATCTCATAGTTCTGGCTTCTCAGAAGTGGGTAGTGTCAGTGCTTTGAATCTTTCTGTCAAGAAGATGTTCCTAAAGAAAAGTCTTAGCATTCAGTTGGAGGCAAACGATCTCTTTCATGGTCTGAACGATAATCAGAAGTCATTTGCCACATGTATGTCTATGTTCAAGAAGTGCAAGATGAATTCTCGTTCTTTTGCTCTGACGGTAACTTATAACTTCAATGCCACCAAGAGCAAGTATAAGGGTACGGGTGCTGGTAATGCAGAAAAGAGCAGATTATAGCTTCAATTTAACAGGATTTTTTCCTCTGTTTCTTTGCCATTTCCATCTTTTTCCTTAATTTTGCAGCGGAAATTCTATAATAGATATATGTAATAGCAATAAGAAATGAAGAAGATGAAACAGAAAAAGATGAGAAAGATAGGCATCGCTTCGGCTCTGGGCCTGGTGGTGCTCGTGATGCTGGGACTGTATGGTGCCAGCAACTATATGCTCAATTATTCGCTCAACTATCCGAAGGAGGAAAGAATGACAGCTGAGCATTGGAAGAACAGAATGAAGAACGAGTGCCCCTGGATGATTGGCTGGATGGACTCAGTGTATCAGCACCATTGCGTGAAGGATACCTTTGTCGTGATGCCGTCGGGCTACAAGGCCCATGCCATCTATCTCTATGCACCGAAGACTACGGAAAAGACTGCCGTGGTGGTGCATGGCTATCAGGTGCGCTCCGAGGGTATGCTGCACATCGCCTATCTCTATAATCACGATATGGGGTATAATGTGCTCTTGCCAGATCTGTATGGACATGGAGAGAGCGAGGGCGACCATATCCAGATGGGATGGAAGGATAGATGGGATGTCATCAGATGGTCGGAAATCGCCAATGAGATTTTTAGATTGAAGGGTGAAGAACAGAGATTGAAGGGTGAAGAACGAAAAGCGAAGAATACCCGTCAGGTGATTCACGGTATTTCGATGGGTGCAGCAACCACGATGGCGGTATCGGGAGAGAAGACTCCCGATTACGTGAAGTGCTTTGTGGAGGACTGTGGTTATACCAGCGTGTGGGATGAGTTTGCCGCTCAGCTCAAAGACCAGTTTGGCTTGCCTGCCTTCCCGCTGATGAATACCACTTCTGCTCTTTGCCAGTATCGCTACGGCTGGTCGTTTGCCGAGGCGCAGCAGATAGAGCAGGTTCGCAAGAGCACCAAACCGATGCTCTTTATCCATGGCGATAAGGATGCCTTCGTGCCCTACGCCATGCTTCATCCGCTTTACGAGGCAAAGACGAAAGGCAGAAAAGCTATCTTCATCGCCAAAGGCTCCGTTCATGCCATGGCATATCGCGACCATCACGAGGAATACACCCGCATCGTGAAAGATTTTGTTTCTAAAGAAGAATAGGCTATTCTCCAATATGTTGTCCCACCACATATCCCGTGGTCCAGGCGGCTTGCAGATTGAAACCGCCGGTGATGGCATCGATGTCGAGCACTTCGCCGGCAAAGAAGAGGTGAGGGCACACCTTGCTCTCCAGGGTATGCAGGTCGATGTTGCTGAGGCTGATGCCGCCGCAGGTAACAAACTCCTCCTTGAAGGCTCCCTTACCGTTCACCTGATAGAGGTCGTTGGTGAGGGTTTCTATCAGCAGGTTGCAACCTTTTTTCCCCATTTCGCTCCATTTCTTTTCGGGTGCATATCCCATCTTCTGAATCAGGAAGAGCCAGAGGCGGGATGGGAGATTGTAAGGGCGGATGCTAGCCAACTGCTTCTGCGGGTTGGCGATGATGATGCCCTGGATGTTCTCTTCCACCAGCGAGCGGTTGCTCTCGTGTACCCAGTTTACGGAAATCTTAATCTGATAATTGTTCTCGTGCAGATAGCGGGCAGCATGAGAGGAGAGCTTCAGCACGGCAGGACCGCTCATGCCCCAATGGGTAATGAGGAGCGGACCCTCTGCCTTCAGCTTGGTGCCCGGAATGCTGGTATATACAGGTTCTACCACCGTGCCCATCAGGTTCTTGAAAGCCTTGTCGGCGATGTTGAAGGTGAAGAGCGATGGGATAGGCTGCTCTATCACATGTCCCAGGTCAGAGAGATGCTTGAAGCTTTCCAGCTTGGGATGACCGCCCGTGGTGATGGCTACCCGGTGGAAGGCAATCTGCCTGATTTCGGAAACGGGATGAGAGGCAGAAGATGCACCCGATAGATTTCCCTTTTCTTTTGAAACCTTGAAATCCAGGAGCAGGCGCTCATCCTCCAGTTCGGTGATGGCGGTGAGCTGGTGGTTGCATTGTATTTTCACGCCCAGTCGCTTGGCGGTATTCACCAGACAGTCGATGATGCTGTGCGAATCCTGTGATTGCGGAAACACGCATTGGTCTTCCTGCGTAACCAGTGGCACGCCGTTCTCCTCAAACCAGTTGAAGGCATGCTGGTAGTCGAATCTCTTGAAGAGTCGCTTCATCAGTTTATGTCCTCGGGGGTACGCCTGTTTCAAGTCGGAAATCTCCTCAAAGGAATTGGTAAGATTACATCTTCCTCCTCCCGTGATTTCCACCTTGGCGAGAACCTTCGAATTCTTCTCGAATATAGTGATGTCGGCGTGAGGGAAGTTGCGCTTGGCCTCTATCGCCGCAAAGAATCCTGCGGCACCCCCACCAATGATTGCAATATGTAGTGTCTGTGGCATATCGTATTTTTGGTTGATTAGGGTGCAAAGGTACTGCTTTTCTTTGATAAAAGAAGAAAAGTTCTCCTTTTTCTTTTGCAGATACGATAGATTTTTGTAACTTTGCGCAAAAATCATAGTATATCAAGTATCAAATAGATTTATGGCAAAAAGAGAATATGTTGAGGCCAACAAGCGTTGGCTGGAAGAAAAGGCAAAGGAGGAGGGCGTTATGGCGCTGCCTCGTGGTATATATTATAAGGTGTTGAAGCAGGGTGACCCGAAGGGAGCACAGCCTAGCCGACGCAGCATCGTGACGGCCCATTATACCGGTTGGACCATCAACGGCAAGAAGTTTGATTCCAGCCGTGGCGGTACGCCATTCGCCATGCGATTGAGCGACCTGATTGATGGCTGGATTGTTGCCATGCAGCAGATGCACGTGGGTGACCAGTGGGAACTTTACATTCCTGCCGAAATGGGCTACGGAAAGTTCTCGCAGCCGGGCATCCCAGGCGGTTCTACCTTGATATTCGAAGTAGAACTGCTGGGTGTGGGATAGAGTCTGCATAACAGTTGATTTAAAATACTGGAGTCGGCGAGATCTTCCGCCAGCCATGTTACAACGATATTACCGATATGGCAGAAGCATTACGGGTGTTACAAATGTGTGATGTAACATCTTTGTAACACTTATGTTTTACGGTAGAAATATATTCTCCTTACCTTTGCAGTCGAAATGAAGAAGATGTCTTCCTGCATCAGTAGGAAAAGATTTCATTCGGAATAAAGAAAATCAGATTTACGTGTATATATAATTAAGGTAAGAAATGAAGAAGAAAACGTATTTGTTGATGGCACTCACGATGGTGTCGATGGGAATGAATGCTCAGAATACAGAAAAAAGCTCTGTAGAGAAGGGCATTGAGAATTTCGCCAAGTCGATGACCTTTGGTGGAACCATCCGCTCTAAGTATGAATACCAGACCGAAGAAGGGGAGGGACGATTTGAGGTGCGTACGGCCCGTATCAATGTAGCAGGAAATGTAACAAAGGAGGTTAGTTATAAGGCTGAGATTGATCTCTGTGATGAGGGTAAGATCAAGATGCTCGATGCCTATACACGCATCAAGCCTTGGAAGACACTGCAGCTTACCATCGGTCAGGAACGCGTGCCATTCACTATTGATGCTCACCGTTCTCCTCATCAGCAGTACTTCGCCAACCGCTCGTTCATCGCCAAGCAGGTGGGCAATGTGCGCGACGTGGGTGCTGAAATCGGATACACCTGGAATGTAGGTTTCCCTATCGTGGTGAATGCCGGTATCTTCAACGGTTCTGGCTTGACCAACCAGAAGGATTACTGGACCAAGGGCGTTAACTATTCTGCCAAGGCTCAGTTCCTCTTCCCGAATGTGAACCTGGTGTTGAGTACCCAAAAGATCAAGCCATCTGATGTTACGGTAACGATGTATGATGGCGGTATCACCTTCCACAAGGGCGGTTTCATAGCTGAAGCTGAGTATCTTTACAAGCATTACAGCAAGAATGCCTTCCACGATGTTCATGCATTCGATGGTTTCGTATGCTATGACATTCCGGTGGCTAATCCTAAGAGTCTCATCAGGAAGGTTTCTCCTTTGGCAAGATATGATTTCATGAGCGACCACAGTGATGGTACAAGATATGGCGGTTCTGATACGGAACTGGGTGCATTGAAGATCAATGATTATAAGCGCCATCGTGTTACGGGCGGTGTAACCCTGAGTCTTGCCAAGCCATTCATCTCTGATATCCGTATCAACTACGAGAAATATTTCTATCGTAAAGGTGGTATAGCTAAAGTTTCAGAAAAGGACAAGATTGTTGTGGAGTTCATGACAAAGTTCTAATAATAGTTTATAGTTAATAGTTAAGAGTTTATAGTAACAGTCATCTATAAACTATAAACTCTTAACTATAAACTTCTTACAGCATTCCCTTAGAACTAGGAAGCTCGAAGTGATAGATGTCTCTCTTTACCGCCATTTTCAGCGAACGGGCAAGTGCCTTGAAGATGCCTTCTATCTTATGATGCTCGTTCTCGCCCTCAGCCTTGATGTTGAGGTTCATCTTTGCTGCATCACTCAGACTCTTGAAGAAATGCTTGAACATTTCGGTTGGCATTTCGCCCACCTTCTCTCTGTGGAATTCGGCATCCCAGATCAGCCATGGACGGCCACCGAAATCCAATGCTACCTGACAGAGACAGTCGTCCATTGGCAGACTGTAGCCGTATCTTTCTATTCCGCGCTTATCACCTAAAGCCTGCAGCAGGCATTCGCCCAGTGCAATACCCGTATCCTCAATGGTATGATGCTCATCCACATAGAGGTCGCCCTTGGTATGGATGGTGAGGTCCATCATGCCGTGCTTGCCTATCTGTTCCAACATGTGGTCGAAGAAACCGAGACCGGTAGAAATGTCGCATTTTCCTGAACCATCGAGATTTACCTTGATGTAGATATCTGTCTCCTTGGTGGTGCGCTTCACCTCTGCGATGCGGTCGCCGGCAAAGAGAATCTCGGCAATCTTATCCCAGTCCATGCCGTCTTTTCCGAGAATCAGACTCTTGCAACCCAGGTTTTCGGCAAGCTGGGCATCGGTTTCACGGTCGCCGATTACATAACTGTTTGCCATATCGTAGGCAGGGTTATCGATATATTCGGTCAGCATGCCTGTGCCCGGCTTTCTCATTGGTGAGTTATCCTCAGGGAAGTGGCGGTCGATGTGCTGCTTGGCGAAGTGGATGCCCTCGCTCTCCAGGGTCTGGATGATGAAGTTGTGGACTGGCCAGAAGGTATCTTCCGGAAAGGAGTCGGTACCCAAGCCGTCCTGGTTGCTCACCATTACCAGCTCGTAGTCGGTGTGCTGGGCAATGAAGGCGAGATTGCGGAACACGCCCTTGGTGAATACCAGCTTCTCGAAGCTGTCAATCTGTTCGTCCTCTGGTTCCTGAATCAGCGTTCCATCGCGGTCGATGAAGAGTAATCTTGTCTGTTTCATTTCTCTTATATATTATGTTAATACGATTAATATTTTTCTATCTCTGTAGTTGCCATTTTCTGGCTTTCCTTCATTCTCTGTTTCTCTTCGTCTTGCACCTTGTAAGAGCCGAATTGATAGGCAAGCGAAATGCCAAGCCAGCTCAGGGCATAGATGATGAGCAGGAAGGTGATGGTGAACACCAGAAAGAGGAGTGGGGGGAAATAACCCGGCACACCGAGCGGGTCGCCATCAAGTGCACCGAGCTGTGAATAGAACTGTGCGATGATGAGGATGATGGAAGGCAGGGCTGCGATAAAGGTAGCGATGCCTACGATAATCATGCCGAGAAAACTGGTCAGAAAGAAACCTCCGAAGTGGCGGAGAATGCGGAGGAGGGATTTTCCTATCTTGCGCTTTTCGCCTTTAGGACACAGTTGCTTTCTTGGCAGAAGATGCCAGAATGATACGATAGCCATTACGATAGTGGCTCCGTAAATGATGGTTTGCAGGATGAACGAAGCCATCGGATTTACGGCTCCCCAATCGTGAAGCGGTTTGTTGGGGAGGAGGAAATAGAGTACGATAGCCAGCAATACAGCAAATGGAACATGGGTAGTCCATGTCTGTTTTACGAGTGATCTGAAGTCACTTGTTATGGTATCGTATGATGCTCTCATGCAGGAAGTTATACTGCGATGCTTAAATAATTCATTTACTTCCATAACTATCTTGTTTTAATTTCTAATTATCGCTTTTGTTTTTTTTACTCTTTAAAAGTTTTTTACCTTTTTACCCTTTTACTTTTTTACCTTTAAAAGTTTCTTCTGAATTCTGAGCAGGTAATGGCGGTAGCGATAGCCACATTCAGACTGTCGGCTGTAGCTCTACCTTCCGGAAAGTTAGGGATGAGCAACTTGTGGTTCACCTTCTTTGCCAGGTCTGGCGAGATGCCTTTTCCTTCGTTTCCCATCACGATAAGTCCTCGGTTTTCGAGCTTTTGCTGATAGATGTTGTCGCCATCGAGCAGGGTGCCGTAAACGGGAACATCGGCTGGAAGTGATTCTACCAGTCCCAGCAGGTCGCCATATTCTACCTTCACTCTTGCTATGCTGCCCATCGTAGCCTGAACCACCTTCGGATTGTATACGTCGGCAGTATCCTGACTGCAGTAGATATGGGTGATGCCAAACCAGTCAGCGATGCGGATGATGGTGCCCAGATTGCCCGGGTCCTGAACGCCGTCGAGCGCCAGACTCAGTTCGCTGGTATTAATAGAGTAATCTTCTGATGTTGCCTGTTTGAATACGGCAAGCACCTGTTGCGGATGCTGCAGGAAACTTACCTTCTTCAGTTCTTCATCAGTAACCTCTATCACTTCGGTTGCAGCCCCGAAGTGTTTGCCCCAGAGCCATTCGCCGGTAGCCACAATCAGGTCGGCAGGTTGCAGAGCAAGCAGATCGTCTACCACCTTGAAACCTTCTGCCACGAACTTTCCTTCTTTATTTCTGTTCTTCTTCAGTTCGAGCGAACGTATGTACTTTATTTTATTCTTGCTAATCATTTATTTTTTGTCTATATGTGTGCAAAGGTAACATAAAATATAGACATTTCAAAATAAAAAGTGCTAAATATTTTGTATTTAATTTGTTTTGCATTATCTTTGCATATCAAAAACGATAGATATTTTGAAAAAAGAAACGATTTCATTACTTGCCTTGCCGCTGCTCATAGCATCTTGTTCTTCAAGCAAAATGGTGCCGGAAGGGGAGTATATATTAAATAAGGTAGAAGTGAAGAGCGACTCGGCAGGGTATAATGCCGGGGCGCTCAAGCAGTATGTGCGCCAGAAAGAGAAACCGAAACTCTTCTCGCTCTTCAAGAATCCTTTCAGCAAGAAGCCTGTCATCTACGATACTTTGCAGGCGCGGCTCTCCTGTCAGGATCTGCTTACCGCCATGCAGAACCAGGGCTTCATGCATGCCGGGGTGTCGCTCTATACCACCAAGAAAGGAAAGAAACTGGATGCTACCTATCTGTTGCATCCCGGAGAACCTTTTATGATAGGTAAGGTGAAATATGAGGTGGAAGATGAACATATCCAGCAACTTCTGCATCTCGATAACCCCGATAATCAGCAGATTAAGCCGGGTATGAGATTTACGGTAGAAACATTGGATAATGAGCGCAGGCGTATCTCCAGCCTTCTGACCAATGATGGCTATTTCCGCTTTCATAAAGATTTTATCCAGTTTTCTGCCGATACGATTGCGGGACAGAAGGATATCGCCCTGACGCTACACCTGATGAAGTATAAGGCAAACAGTAATGCTCCTGAGGTTAATCATACCCGATATGAAATCAGAAACATCAACTATCTGAGTAATGACAGCGACCGAATCCATCTGCGCCACCAGGTTTTGCTCAATGCCACTGCCCTCAGAGAAGGCCGTCCCTACAGCGCCGCTGCCTTGCAGCGCACCTATAACAACTTTGCCCGTCTGCAGGCGGTGAAGTATACTAATATCAGTTTCTCTGAAGTTCCTGATAGCAACCAGGTTACGGAGAACGGAATGGAGAGGGACAGCATCAGCCGGCAGATGGATTGCAATATCCAGATCAGTACCAACAAGCCTTCTACCATTGCCTTCCAGCCGGAAGGAACCAATACGGCGGGCGACTTGGGAGCTGCTGCTTCGCTCACTTATACCAACCGAAATCTCTTCAGAGGTAGTGAGCAGCTGAGCATAGAACTTCGTGGAGCTTACGAGGCTATTACCGGTCTGGAGGGGTATCAGGATCAGAACTATACAGAATATTCGGTTGAAGGCAAACTGGTCTTCCCTCGCTTCTTGGCGCCTTTCCTTTCAAGAAATTTCAGAAGAAGACAGACGGCAAACAGCGAGTTGTCGGCAAGTTGGAATCTTCAGAACCGTCCGGAGTTTCATCGCCGCGTATTCTCTACTGCCTGGCGTTATCGCTGGACAGAGCCTCGCCATCATCTGGCCTGGCGTTTCGACCTGCTCGATCTCAACTATGTGTATATGCCATGGATATCCGAGACTTTCAAGAGAGACTATCTCGATAATGCAGAAAACAGAAATGCCATACTCCGCTACAATTACGAAGACCTGTTTATCATGAAGATGGGTTTCGGTTTGAGTTATAGCGATGGGGTAGATGCTGTGCGAGTGAATGTAGAGAGTTCGGGCAATCTGCTGAGTGGTGTTTCCAAGGCTTTCGGTTTCAAGGTGAACAGCCAGGGGCAGCGTACATTATTTAATATAGCTTATGCCCAATATGCCAAGTTTGATGTAGATTATACCCATCTGATGCAGTTTGATAAGCGCAATGCTCTGGCGCTGCATGCGGGCATCGGTGTGGCTTATCCTTACGGCAACAGTACGGTGTTGCCTTTCGAAAAGCGTTATTTCTCGGGTGGTGCCAACTCGGTAAGAGGTTGGGGAGTAAGAGAATTAGGTCCGGGCAAGTTTAAGGGAACTGACGGCAGAATAGATTTCATCAACCAGACGGGTGATGTGAAGCTCGACTTGAATGCAGAATATCGCACTTCGCTCTTCTGGAAGTTTGAGGGTGCAGCGTTTATCGATGCCGGTAATATCTGGACACTTCGCAATTATCAGGATCAGCCTGGCGGCCAGTTCAAGATAGATGAATTCTACAAACAGATAGCTGTAGCCTATGGCTTAGGTCTCAGGTTGAATTTCGATTACTTCATTCTCCGTCTGGATATGGGTATGAAGGCAATCAATCCAGCCTACGGAACGAAGGAAGAGCATTGGGCGATTATCCACCCGAAACTAGACCGCGATTTCGCCTTCCATTTCGCAGTTGGTCTGCCGTTCTAAATGCAGCTAACAGTTTATAGTTAATAGTTGATAGTTTATAGTTAACAGTTTATAGCCAGGAGTTTCTGTAGGGCATCTTTTTTGATTATGATGCCCCTCAGAAACTCCTTACTTTTTTCAAGGCAATTTTTCCAACTTAATCTTCCAGAGTCCCTTTTCCATACACATCGGCAGTTGGAAATCGGCCTGTTCTATGAGCTGCGGATCCTGTCCGATGCTGTCCATCTGCAGAAAATTATGAACCGTAAGGGTAACGGTGGCACTTGTTTCATCGTCACCGAAATCAATATCCGTAATCTCGATGCTGGCATCCTCCGGTTTCTGGCGCAGCAGTTCCACGTCGGTCTCGTTCACATTACTTGCAGCATAGCGCAGCCAGCGCTCCGATTCCTGGGTGCAATACTTCACGGCTTTCGGGAAATGCCAGTTGAAATAATAGTTGGCAAACGAATCAACATCAGCCTTCAGCTGATCCTCGCTGCCTTCGTGAGGTTCACATCCCGAAAGGCTGAATATACTTGCGGTCATGCATGCCACAGCTATGCATAAACCTATCATCGACTTCTTTATCATGATTCTCAAATCTTAAAAATTCTATTTTTTTGCGATATTTCGGCACAAAGATAGTAAAAAACTTTGTAATAAGAATCTTTTTTGCTAACTTTGCATGGAAAATAACAATTAAAATGCTGAAATTTATATCCTTTGGCAGTGGAAGTAGTGGCAATTGCTATTATCTTTACACTGATACGGATTCGATACTGATAGACGTAGGAGTAGGAATAAGAATATTGAAGAAGCATTTCCATAACTATGGACTTCGCTTCGAGGATGTGCATCACGTCCTCATCACGCATGACCACGCCGACCATGTAAAGTCGGTGGGGAGTCTGAGTACTGACTATCATCTACCGGTATATACGACCCGTAAAGTACATCAAGGCATCGAGCGCAACTATTGTGTTCGAAAGAAGATAGAGCCTAACCATGCTCGTGTGATAGAGAAGAACGTAACTTTCACACTGGGCGAGTTTAAGATTACTCCGTTCGGCGTCCCCCATGACAGTACCGACAATGTTGGCTATTTCGTGGAGTGCGGAGGTGTGAACTTCTGCCTCATCACCGATGTGGGCCATATTACCGAAGAGATGCACGACTTTATCGGCCGTGCCAACTATCTTGTACTCGAGGCGAACCACAGTGTAGAGATGCTCCAACAGGGTCATTATCCCCAGTATCTGAAGGAGCGCATTCTGGGAGATAACGGTCATCTGAGCAACGACGATTGTGGCGAGGCGCTTGCCAATTATGCTACACCGGAGCTTCATCACGTCTGGCTCTGTCATCTCAGCGAGGAGAACAACCATCCTGAGCTGGCACGCAAAACCGTGGAGCAGATCTTGCGCAGCAAAGGCATTATAGCCGGCAAGGACTTCCAACTGGAAGTATTGAAGCGCAAGACACCGAGCGAAATCTTTAACCTGGTGTAGGGCAGGTATAAAACTAAAAAGGTAGCCGGATAAGGAGTTATATTGAGTTAACTCCTTATCCGGCTATTTCATGAATACGAAATAAACGGCTGCAATCAGGCAGCAGAAGGCTGCGAAATGATTCCAGTGCAATCCCTGTCCCTGAAAGAGGATATTGGCGATGATGGCGAAGACGATGAGTGATACGCATTCCTGAATCACCTTGAGCTGGACCAGATTAAACGGTCCGCCATTATCCACGAAACCGATGCGGTTGGCTGGTACCTGACAGCAATATTCGAAGAAGGCGATGGCCCAACTGAAGGCGATGACACCGATAAGAGGCCAGTTGCTGCTCACGCCCGTTTGTTGCAATTTGAGGTGTCCGTACCAAGCCAGCGTCATGAAAATGTTGCTCAGCACCAATAATAATATAGTATACAATCCGTTCATAATCTTATTTTTTTGCGGGTGCAAAGGTAATATATTTTTTTAAACTCTCCAAATTTCAAGGAAGTTTCATTTCGTTTTTGTTTTGATATGGCTGTTTTTGGCAGATAAATCTCCGATGTTCTGATATTTATCTCCGAAAGATAAGTATGCTGTTTGCGTATGGCCAGTAGGCTGTTTGGGGCGAACAGCCTACTAGCGGAATAGGGAACTGTAGACAGTTCCTATAAGACAGTCATCTCAGACGGGGAAACCAGATTTCCCAATCCTATCAATATGATTTATGTTTAGCATTCTGCAAAAATCTCTTCACTCTTCACCTTTCCTCCCAAATCCCCTGTGTTTATCGGCATTTCGGGAGGTGAAGAGTCATCAGCAACTCTTCACCCACTCTTCACCACTCTTCACCTGGACTCAAAATCGATAGGTAGATGTGTATCCTCCTTTATGCGTTGATGTGTTGAAGTATATGGGTGAAGAGTGGTGAAGAGTATTTCCGTGTTTGCTTCCACATAATATTTATCGGTCAGGATTATGATATGACAACCTTGCTGTATCAGGATTGATTCGCATAATCCTTTAAATTTCAGTGCCCTCAGCTATTTTCTTTCAGATTTTCTTGCGAGTTCCAATCTTTCTTCGTATTTTTGCACCAATAAGTAACGTGGAACTTTAAAAGCAAAAGAAATATGGAGGAAAAGAAATATCATATCGATGAATCTAAGATAGCGGGGGATAAGGTTTGTGAGCCATCACCTGCTTATCGTTCGGCTGCATCAGCAGCATCAGTATCATGGGATGAGGCTTACGACACCGATTCCTATCCTATGGGGCGCTCGCTGGAGCAGGTGATGGAGCATTGCGAGAGCATTTTGGATAAGTTGGATGATCCTAATTATGGAGAGCCAATTTCCGTTTTGGATGCTGAGATAGAAAAGATGATTGCAGAATGGAAATAAAAACTGATGCCCTTTTCAAGAAGGAGATAAAAAAGTGTATTGAGTATGCCTTGCAAGAGTTTGGATTAAAAACTGCTCGTAAGTGGCAAACACAATATAAGGAAATTAAGCGTTTATTAGAATTTATGCCTAAGCGTTATCCTATAGTAGCTCATTTCCGTAATGAAACTATGGAGTTTCGTGGTGCCATCATCATGAAGAACTTCAAGATTATCTATTTCTATAATGAAGAGAAAGATATCATCTGGCTGGTGGATCTCTGGGATTTGCGCCAAGATCCTCGTAAGCTGAACATTCGAGCCAGGAGGATAGAAAGAAAGGAATATCATTAGAATTATAAACACGAAAGAAATATGGAGGAAAAGAAATATCATTCTTCTCTTTTCTGTCGGATTCTTGAAAAAGTATTTAGGTGAAGAGTGGTGAAGAGTGGGTGAAGAGCTTCTGAGAACTCTTCACCTCCGCCAACCGCCCTGTTTATCGGTATTCCGGAGGGGTTGGTGAAGAGTGAAGAGTATTTGCTGTGTCAGTTATTCATTTTAAAAAGGAGCAATATGATGGTACATCGAGATAAGATATTATGTTTTTTGGTTTTATTCTGCTGCTTCTTTGCTCATACTCCTCTGCAAGCCCAGCAGCCACGCAAGAAGGTGGGACTCGTGTTGGGTGGAGGTGGTGCCAAGGGTGCGGCTGAAGTAGGTGTGCTCAAGGTGCTGGAAGAGGCTGATATTCCTGTAGATTATATTGCCGGAACCAGTATCGGTGCCATCGTGGGCGGACTCTATGCCATCGGCTACGATGCTGCGGATATTGATAGCCTCTACCGTAACCAGAACTGGCTTTTCCTTTTGAGCGACCAGGTGAAACGTGAATCGGAGACTTTTCTTTCTAAAGAAGAAAGGGAGAAATATATCGTTCATATTCCTCTTTCCAAAGAGAGGAAGGTCTCGTTGCCTACCGGTTATGTGAAGGGGCAGAATATCTTTAACCTTTTCTCTAAACTTACCGTGGGGTATCATCAGGTGGATGATTTCTCCAACCTACCTATTCCTTACCGTTGCGTGGCGGTAGATCTGGTAGAAGGCAAGGAGGTGGTGTTTTCATCGGGCTCGTTGCCATTGGCGATGCGTGCCAGCATGTCGATACCGGGCGTGTTTGCTCCGGTAGAATGGAAAGGGAAGATGCTGGTGGATGGCGGCGCCTTGAACAATCTGCCGGTTGATGTGGCAAAGGAAATGGGAGCGGATGTGATAATCTGTGTAGATTTGAGTACCGGTTGGAAGAAGAAGGAAGAGCTGAAATCGGCTTCTTCTGTTGTAGAACAGCTCATAAGTATGATGGGGCAGAACAAATACCGGAAGAATATGGCTGAAACCGATCTTTATATCAATCCTTCTCTGAAAGGTTATTCGGCAGCCAGCTTCCAGTCTGAAGCCATTGATACGATGATACAGCGGGGAGAACAGGCTGCCCGCCAGAAGTGGGATGAACTGATGGCTCTGAGAAAGTATATCTATGCTGATGCTTGTGATTCTGTAGCCTCTGATGATACATTACAGGATAAACGCCTCAAACTGCCGAAACCTTCTCAGACGGAAGCTTATCATATAGAAAGCATCCGGATAGAAGGCATCAGCGGAGAGGAGGAAAAGTGGATTAGAAAGAAAATTGCTTTACGGGAGAATTCGGAAGTCAGTCCTGAGGAGATAGATGGCACACTTGCCATGCTCAGGGGACTGAATATCTTTTCGCGTGTAGAATACAGACAGTCTAACGAGGAACCTTATGACCTGGTATTTATGCTGGAACCCAACGAATCCAGAAGAATCAGTGTTGGTGCACGTTTTGATACGCAGGATTTGGCGAGCGTCATTGCTCAGATATCCAATAACCAGCAGTTTTCTACCCGTCATCACTATGCCTTTACAGGACGCATTTCCCGTAATCCCTATCTGGAAATGAAATATGCCTACGGTAACCTTTTCGGAGCGAAAATAGGCATTTCCTATCGTATGGCTCATTATGATTTCGACCTTTATGCGGACAAGCATAAGTTGGATGCCCTAGAGTTCCTTTCGCATTCTTTCGCTGGATTCTATACCCGTGATATCGGTAATTTCAGATTGAAATCGGGAGTGCAGTTTGATTATTATCATTATCATTCTGATATGTTCGAACGCGACGGAAGCATCCAGACACGTTCGTCAGACCATTTTCTGAACTACTTTGCATCTGTTGTGATGGATACTTACGACCGCCGTTATTTCCCGACCCGTGGCAGCCGCATTCAGGTTCAGGGCATTCTGCATACGGATGACGGAATACATTATGCTGATGGTAATCCTTTTGGCGAGGCCGCTTTTCAAGGAGAATGTGCCGTACGTCTCAATTCCAGATTCTATCTGCTTCCTAAGCTCAAGAGCCGCTTCTTGTTTGGCAGTTCCGTACCTGCCATTTATCAGAATTATGCAGGTGGAGCAGCTGATGGTTACTATCTGCCTTGGCAGGTGGCATGGGAGAGTGCGCAGCATGTTCATCTGCTGGAGCGCAATGTGGTGACTGGTCAGCTCGGTTTCCGCTATCGGGTGAAAGGAAAGTTCTACCTTACTGCCTTGGGAGAGTATGGCAAGGAAGCCCGCAAGTTTTCCCATATTCTCATCGGTGATGATTTGTGGGGAGGAGCCTTGCGGGCATCCTATGATTTCGTATTGGGTCCGGTAAGCATTCAGGCTAATTATTCTAGCTTGGGTAAGAATGTAGGATTCTATATCAATGCAGGATTCTTGTTCTGATTTCCTTAATTGCTGCCCATATAATAAATAAGGTGGGGTTTCCCTTTGCCGAACAAGAATAAATCATTACCTTTGCAGAGGTTTAGAAAACATATAGAATGTATTTCGCAATCTTGAATTTTAGAATATAATAAATAAAAAGAGAGAATAAGATGAAACTGAGATTTTTGAAATTGCTGCTGCTCTTCATCCTGCCTTTGCAGATGCTGGCGGCAGAACTGGGTGTGGCTGGTAAGCAACTGGCTGCTTTGCCTGGAGTAAGTAACGTGGAAACGCTGAAAAGTACGCATTTCCCGGAAAAGTATGTGTTCTTTATCAAGCAGCAGCTCGATGCCAAGGATGCATCCAAGGGCTATTTCGAACAGAGGGTGGTGCTCTGCCATAGAGGATTCGACCGTCCTACCGTGCTCGTGACAGAAGGATATAATGCCAACTATGCGCTGCGCGAAGGATATATCGAGGAACTTTCCAAACTCTTCGATACGAATATCATTACCGTAGAGTATCGTTATTTCGACAAGTCGATGCCTAGTCCTTGCAACTGGGATTATCTTACCGTTGAAAATTCGCTCTATGACCTGCATCATGTAAACCAGACCCTGCATGCGATGTACAAGGGAAAATGGATTGCTACCGGCATCAGCAAGGGCGGACAGACTACGATGTTCTACCGTTCTTACTTCCCTGATGATGTAGATATTTCTGTGCCATACGTAGCTCCGCTCAACAAGGGTGTGGAGGATGGACGACATGAGAAGTTCCTGCAATATCAGGTATCAACCAAGGAAAACCGACAGAAGGTGCTCGATTTCCAGTTGCTCCTCTTCAAGCGAAAGGCTGCGTTGCTGCCAATGTTCGAGAAATATTGCAACGATAAGAAATATGTATTCAATGCTCCGCTGGCAGAGATTTTTGATTACTCTGTATTCGAATACGCCTTTGCTTTCTGGCAGTGGGGAGAAGACATCAACAAGATTCCAGCAAGAGAGGCAGATGACAAGACGGTGTTTGATTACTGGATCAACATGTGTGAGCCGGAGTATTTCACCAATTATAATGCCACAGCCTCGTTTGATGTGCAGGCAGCCCGGGAGTTGGGTTATTACGGCTATTATACCAAACCATTCAAGAAATATCTCAGTATCAAGACAGCTAAAGGCTATCTGAAGAAACTGATGGTACCAAAGGGAGCAGAAAACGTGAAGTTCTCGCCAGCACTCTATAATCATACGGTAGAGTTCCTGACCAAGAATGATCCGAAGATGGTTTATATTTATGGCGATATCGATCCTTGGGGAGCTTCGGGCATTTATGGCTTGCCTTTCACCAAGAACAAGAAGAACCTGCATGTTTATATGTGTCATGGCGGTTCGCACAAAACTCGCATCTTGTCGTTTCCTGAGCCTACAAGACAGGAAATCATCAGTCTGATAGGTGGTTGGCTGAAGGAATAATGCTTTCATCAACCAACCATGATGGATAAAATGAAAGTTTTTTTCAAAAAATATCCATAAAAGTTTGGTGGTTTCAGAAAAATGTATTACCTTTGCACTCGCTTTTGAAAACAAAGCTTTTAGCAGAGGCACCCTTAGCTCAGTTGGTAGAGCAACTGACTCTTAATCAGTGGGTCTAGGGTTCGAATCCCTAAGGGTGTACAAAAAACTCCGAAGAATCAAATTTGGTTCTTCGGAGTTTTTTTTGTAATAATGATTACCATTATACGATAGAGGCGATTTTGTAATTTTGCGCCATCAATCGTTGTATTGTGCAAATACTGACAATTATAGGAAATATTCGCCAACTGCCACAACGAAAATGCGCCAACTGCCACAGCGAAAAAGCGCCAACTGCCACAATGAAAATGCGCCAACTGCCACAATAGAATAGAAAAGCAACAAAGTTTAACCATTTTATTTGCTTGATATTCAATAAAATATATTATTTTTGCATCAGAAATTAAAAATGAGATTTTATGAAAGAATATAAAGCAAGAATTGCAGATAAAATATTGGCAGAAAAACTGGATGCGATGGGAGCTGTTTTGATAGAAGGTCCTAAGTATTGCGGTAAAACTACTCTTGCCAGCCAACAGGCTAAAAGTATCCTGTCTATGTCTGATCCAGATACTATGGAGCAGAACATTGCTATGGCCAATACCAATATCAAACTGTTGCTTCGGGGTGAAACGCCACGTTTGATAGATGAATGGCAAATAGCACCTAAGTTCTGGGATGCCGTCAGAAATGAAGTGGATAAGCGTGATGATGATGGGCAGTTCATACTGACTGGGTCTGCTGTACCACCTAGTTATGACGAAATCTTTCATACGGGTACGGGGCGTTTTGCCTGGCTCAAACTCAGAACGATGAGTTTGTGGGAATCAGGAGATTCTACAGGAGAGGTTAGCCTTGCCAAATTGTTCGCAACCGACAGGACGGATTACTTCGTAGAAGGAATCAACCCAATTGACTTGGAGCATCTGGCATATTTGACTTGTCGGGGTGGCTGGCCGAAAGCCTTGGATAAGAAAAGCAAACAGGCAGCTTTACAGCAGGCCATTGAGTATTTTGAGGCAGTAACCAGATTCGATGTGTCCCGTGTAGATGGAGTCAACCGTGATAGTGAATTAGCACGGAGGATTATGCGTTCGTATGCGAGAAATCAGGGAAGTCAGGCTACGGCAGGTACCATTTTGGCAGATATTGCCAACAATGAGAGTACTGAGGTTAGTGAGAATACCATCTATTCCTATATCAAGGCTTTGAAGAAGATATTTGTGATAGAGGATTCTACAGCCTGGAACCCGAATATGAGAAGCAAGTCGGCGATACGTACTTCTGATACCAGATATTTTACCGACCCTTCGATAGCAACGGCTGCATTGGGAATGGGACCAGATGATTTGATCAATGATTTGAGTACATTTGGCTTATTCTTTGAAACCTTGTGTGTACGTGATTTGAGAGTTTATGCCGATGCATTAGGCGGCTCCGTTTATCATTTTCGTGATAAAAATGGTCTGGAGTGTGATGCTGTGGTTCATCTTCGTAATGGCAAGTATGGGTTGATAGAGGTGAAGCTGGGTGGCGACAAGCTCATAGAGGAGGGCGCAAGAAACCTGGTGACCTTGGAAAGTAAAATCGATACCGATAAGATGAAGTCTCCGTCTTTCAAAATGGTGCTGACTGGTGTAGGTAAATATGCCTACCAGCGTCCACAGGATGGTGTATATGTTGTGCCGGTAGGGTGCTTGAGAGATTAGGAATCTATTTCTTGTTTCCTTTCTCTATTAATGGTACGTTATGATATTGACTATAGATAATAGTTATTAGATATGGATAAAAGAAAAAGGGTTGCAATCTTCGGAAAGATGGATTGCAACCCTTTATACCTTTTTATATATAAGAGTTCAATAACTCTATCGTATCTGATGGTTCCTTAGTTTTTTCGTTGGTAATAACCTTCACTTTGTTGGTCTCATTGGCAGAATCATTTTTTAGCTAAATATTGTAACTAAATAAGCGGAAAAATATTTTTTATGATAATACTTTATGATTTTTTATTTTTTTCGTCGTGTTCTCAATATTTATTTGTATTTTTGCACTCATTCTATAAAGCGATTCGCTATAGATAAGAAGATAAACAGAATAGATATGACTAAGTCAATTTCAATAGATATAAACAGAATCGATATCTCGGAGGATGAGATAAGTAAGCTTTACTCAGGTTTGCTTGACTCGTTGTTGATAGATAGAACCCGAACTCATTATTCTGGTTCTGCTTCATATATTGTCTGGGGTACAAATGACTACTCCTATATGGGTGAATCATATGCTAAGGATAAACCAATTACTCCAAACCTCGTTACTGGTGAAAACAACGGCATCATCAAACCTCGTATTTTGAAGAATGAAGAACTTCGTAAATCAAGAACAGAGGATAAAGCGGAAGTATTTACACCAGCTTGGGTATGCAACTCTCAGAACAATTTGCTTGATGATGCTTGGTTCGGAACAGAAGGGATATTCAATACAGAAAATGCTGATAAGACATGGACTTCTGTTCCAAAAGGTCAGATACATATACCAGATAATTATGATTGGAAGCAGTATGTAAAACTCCAGAGACTGGAAATGGCATGTGGAGAGGCTCCATATCTGGTAAGCAGATATGATGTCACAACAGGTGAAATCATTCCTGTTCAAGACAGAATTGGTTTGCTAGACCGCAAATTCAAGTTGATAAATCAATTTACCAAGAGCGAACCAACAAAGTTAAATAAACGTGAGTGGCGAAGGTGGGCTCTCAGAGCCCTGCAATCTGTTTATGGATTTGATTGGCAAGGGGATAATGTTCTTCTTGCTCGTGAGGCTTTATTGTTGACTTATATAGATTTCTATGTTGATAAGTGGGGAAAATTTCCTTTAAAGGAAGCTCTGGAAAAGCCTGTTGAAGTCATTTCATGGAACATTTGGCAAATGGATGGACTTCAAGGAACATTGCCTGGAGTAGAGGGCATTCCTATGCTGCAAAGAATGTCAAGTAACCAAGAACTATTTGAAGACGAGACTCTTTGCCTGATAAAGGAATGGCATAAGCAGGAGCCTCCTGCTGGTGAAAATATAAGATTTGTTGATCTCATCAATAATAAGTAATATGGCAAAGCATAAACCTACATACGACTATACACTCATCTATGCGTTTAGTATAGATGATGGCAGGCATGACAATATGCTCAAAGTGGGTAAGGCTACTATCAACTATTTTAAAAAGTGGCAAGACCTTACCCCTGATTGCGAACTGTTGATAAAGGCTGCAAAAGCAAGAATCACTCAAGAAACAGGTACCGCAGCTATTGAGTATAAACTGGAATATACCGAACTTGCTATCTATGAAGCTGATGGTGAGGAATTTGGCTTTGATGATCATGATGTACATGATGTTTTGGAAAACAGTGGTTATCATGCTGTTGAATTTGCTAATTTAGAATACAATCCAAAGGAATGGTATCCTGTAACGACAGAATTGGTAATAAAAGCTATTAATGCAGTTAAGCATAATCAGTCACTTCTTGAGAGAAAGGATTGGAAAACTGCATCTGCAAGAGAGAAAAAGACAGAGATTGTACTGAGAGAAGAACAGAAGTTGGCTGTTACAAAAACTCTTACTCAATTTCTGCATGGTTCCAAAATGCTGTGGGATGCCAAAATGCGTTTTGGTAAGACACTGTGTGCCTTGGAAGTTGTCAAGCGTAAGCCTTTTAATCGTGTATTGATACTTACCCATCGTCCGGCGGTTCGTGATGGTTGGTTCAAAGACTTCAATTTGTTGCAGTTGCCAGGATTCCACTATGTAACTCGTGTAAAGAATAAACTTCTTGTGGATGGACAAAAGATTGCAGGTGGTTTGGAGGTGCTGAAACAATATACTGAGCATGATCCAGACTATAAATATATTTATTTTGCATCTATTCAGGATATCCGTGGCTCAAAGACTGTAAACAAGAAAAGTAAGTTTGACAAGAACAACGAACTTTTCAAGGAGAAATGGGATTTGCTTATCATCGATGAGGCTCATGAGGGTATTCGTACAGAACACGGAAAGGCTGTAGTTGCAGAGTTCCAGAAGAACAAACAGATGAAGAGCCTGTATCTCTCAGGTACGCCATATAATATTCTAAAGCTTTTCAAAGAGAAGGAAATCTACCGATGGGATTACAATATGGAGCAGGATGCCAAGGAACGTTGGACCAAGGAGCATCCTGACGAGAAGAATCCTTACGAGGGATTGGCTCGCTTGAATATATGTACTTACAATCTTGGTGAAGTGATGACTAATTATAGTCATGACGAAAATGACTATTTCAACTTTACAGAGTTTTTTCGTGTAGACGCTGATACGGATAAATTCGTGCATGAAGATGATGTACGTGCTTTTCTCAAACTGATGACTAAGGATGGTGAGAATAAAGAACTCAATTATCCTTTTGCAACAAGCGAGTATCGTGATTATTTTCAACATACACTGTGGTCTATTCCTGGTGTAGATGCGGCTCGTTGTCTGAGCGCTATATTGCGTGAAGATAAGGAGGATAACTACTTCCGTGACTATGAAATAGTAAACATTGCTGGCAAGGGTGATAGTGATATTGAGCGTGAAAACGAAGATAACGCTACACGTGATAAGAAGGAAACTGAAGCTTTGGCTAAAGTGCAAAATGCCATCAGAACTCATGAGAAAACAATTACTCTGACTTGTGGCAGATGTACGACAGGTGTCAGTGTGCCTGAATGGACGGCCGTCTTGATGCTGTCAGGTTCATATGAGACGAAGGCTGCTCGTTATCTTCAGACCATCTTCCGTTGTCAGACCCCATTCAAGGGAAAGACAAAGCGTGAATGCTATGCTTTCGATTTTGCTCCAGATCGCACATTGACGGTTATTGATAATTATCTGACCGAAATAAGTCGTGGTAGTGGTAGCAAGAATTTTGGTCAGAAGAAAGCTCAAGAGACTGAACGTTTTCTGAAATTTTGTTCATTCATTAGTATTGATGGAAGCAAGACAGTCAATTTTGATACTCGTAATTTTATGAAGCAGGTCAATCGTGCCTATTCGGAAGAGATTATGAGAGGACATACTCGTAAACTATTCGACAATTTAGATAATATTAGTAATGATGTGTTCGAATTGTTGAAAAATATAGATGCAAAAATGTCTGTGTCTTCATCTGGTAAAAAAGGCAGAGGAAAGGTAAAGGTTAACAGCGAAGGAGTTACTGGCGAAGGTGCCACAACAAGCTCTTCATCTTCGGGGACAATTAAGGAACCTAAAGAACCTAAAATTGGCAAGAAGAATAAGACTAAGGGCGATCAGGCATATGAGATACTCGAAAAAATTATCATTCGTTTCCCTATGCTCATTTATGGAGCTATAGACAAACTGAGTGATTCTTTTACCATTGATAAGTTTGTCAAGGATATCGACGAAAAATCGTGGGAGGAGTTTATGCCTAAAGGATTAACCAAAGCAGACTTTATCAAGGTCGCACATATTATAAAGAACGAACGCTTCATAGCATGGGCTGAATCTATCTATGAAAAGGTCAATGTTTTAGAAGGTAAGCCTGTAGATGAGCGTGTTAACGGAATAGCAGACATCATCTCTGAATTCCGCTATCCTGACAAGGAAACTGTTCTTACTCCTTGGCGAGTAGTCAATATGCACCTGAGTGATACTGTGGGTGGTTATGACTTCTTTGGAGAGAAACATGGAGATGAAGATCTCTTGTCTGAACCTCGGTTTGTGGGTGAAGACAGAGAAGTAACAAAGCGTGTGTTCTTTACGCCAGCGCCGAATATTCTAGAACTCAATTCAAAGACCGGCCTATATCCATTATATATGGCTTATACGTTGTATCGTCTTCAATGTAAAAACCAACAAGGTTTTGGTCCCGAGTTGACTAATGAAGAAAAGGCTGACGTATGGAAAAAAGTGATAGAGAAGAACATCTTTGTGGTTTGTAAAACCAAGATGGCTGAAAGAATTACCAATCGCACACTTGTCGGTTTCTCTAATATTAAAGTCAATGCAAAGTGTTACACAGACGTACGTAATAACAATGCAGACATCATTGAGACTCTAAAGAACAATCCACAGCATTTTGTGGAAGATGTAAAGAATGGCAAAGAATTTTGGAAAGCAAATAATAATAGAAATATGAAGTTTAATGCAATAGTAGGAAACCCTCCTTATAACTTGTCAAGTAATCATGCTAATCAAAATCGTCAACCTCCGATTTTTCATAAATTCATTCAGGTTGCAACTTTGATAAGTCCAGAATATGTTACGCTTATAACTCCTGCAAGATGGTATATAAGTAATATTCTGTTAGGAACATTCCCACATGATTTCCTGGCAGATAGGCATGTTGTGTCACTATTTGATTTTCCGTATGAGACAGACTGTTTTAAAGATGTTGAAATAAAGGGTGGTGTAAGTTATTTTTTGTGGGACAAAAACAAGGAATCAGAGTGCCGTGTTACTACTTGTATAGGAGATTCCAGAGAAGTGTCTTATAGATATCTCAAATTCAATGAAAATGAAGATATTTTCATAAGATATAATCAAGCTATTCCTATATTAGAAAAAGTATTAACAAAGACAGATAAGTTCTTCAATACACTTGTTTCTTCACAAAATCCATTTGGGTTTAATACGGCTGTTAAGGGAGAAGAAAATGCTGGGCCGAAATCTGTATATTTATATACAAAGGGATTAGTAAAATCCTATATAGATAGAGATAAGGTCTTATTACATCCAGAATGGATTGACTGTAAGAAAATACTTACATCCAAAGCTGCTGAAGATGGTACATTACCAGGAAAAGTTATCACTCAATTTAATATGGTTGGGGAGGGAACTTGTTGTAATGGTACGTTTGTTGTAATCAATCCTACAAATTCAGAAAATGGTGAAGAAATATGCAAAAATGTAATGAAATACATGAGCACCAAATTCTTTAGATTTTTAATGTCTACAAGAAAGTATACGCAGGATGTAAAGGATACAACTTTCTCTTTTATCCCATGTCAGGACTTTACCGATAAGTCTGATGTAGATTGGAGTAAGTCTATAGATGATATTGATAATTATTTTCTTAAAGTAAAATACGAACTCTCTGATAAGGAAATATTATTCATAAACAAAATGATCAAACCGTTATAATGATTTAATATAGAATACAAATTTGAAATATGGCAGTAGAATCACATGATAAGAAACTTGACGACCTTTTGAAAATGGTTGAAGAAGGTAAAGCCCAGTTGCCGGACTTTCAGCGCAGTTGGGTATGGGATGATACGAAGATATGCAAACTTATAGAGAGTATCACCTCAGGCTTTCCTATGGGAGCCGCTATGTTTTTGGCTAATGGAGGCGAACATATTCGCTTTAAGTACCGTAAGTTTGAAGGAGTAGAGTCTGAAAATGACGTTACTCCGGAATGGCTTGTGCTGGATGGACAGCAGAGGTTGACCACTTTGTATCAGGTATTGAAAAGCAAGAAGGCAACAAGCACTCGTCTTGAAACCAATCGTGATGCAACAATCAAACGTTTCTATTACCTTGATATTAAAAAGTGTCTTGATCCGAATGCAGACAGACTTGATGCTATCGTGTCTGTTTCTGACAAGAAACAACAGACTACTAATATCGGTCGTACAGTGACACTCGATCTCTCTACTCGTGAGAAGGAATTTGGAAATCTGATGTTCCCTTTGAATATTACCTTCTCAGCCAACGATACAGATGATTGGCGTTATGACATGGAGGATTACTATCATAACAATCGTGATTACAGCCTGTTGTTCCGTGAATTCTCGCAGAAGATACTACGTCCTATCTTGGCCTATAGTATGCCTGTAATCCAACTCGATAAAGAGACCCCAAAAGAAGCGGTATGCCAGATATTCGAGAATGTAAATACTGGTGGTGTACCTCTTACAGTCTTTGAATTGGTAACGGCTACATTTGCTGCCGATGGTCATGAACTACGGAAGGATTGGGAGGAAATAAAACATTCATTTTCACAGAAAGTTAATTGTGAATTGCTACGTGAAATTTCTGGTGCCAACTTCCTTGCTGCAATGACACTTCTGGTGTCTTATTATAAACGTGTGGATTCAGGTAATGATGAACGAGTAGCTGTAACCTGCAAAAAAAGAGATATACTTAGACTTGAGCTGAAGGACTATGAAAAGTATCACGATGCTCTTGTACAAGGTTTTGGCGATGCTGCTAATTTTCTTGTTCACCAAGGTATTTACAGATCTCGTGACCTTCCATATACCTCTCAACTCATTCCTCTTGCAGCAATTTTTGCCTATGATAATGAAAATGGCAAGTTGTTGAACCTTGGCTCCAATCAGAATCTGTTGTCACAATGGTACTGGTGTGGCGTCATGGGCGAACTATATGGTGGTGCTAATGAGGCAAGGTTTGCACTTGATATTCTTGGTGTGTTCCGTTGGATGAATGGTGGCGAGAAACCTGATACGGTTTACCGTTCAAGTATTCAGCCAACACGGTTGCTGACTATGCAAACACGAAACAGTGCAGCTTATAAGGGAATTATGGCTTTGATTCTTCAGGATTCACCTCTTGATTTTATGACAGGCAACCGTATGGATATTGCTTCTTATATAGATGAAGATGCAGATATTCATCATATATTCCCACAAGCCTATTGTGAGAAACAGAACCTTCCACGAATTAAGTGGAATTCTGTTATCAACAAGACGCCTATCTATGCATCCTCTAATCGTTCTATTGGTGGTCATGCACCAAGCATTTATATCGGTACTATGGCAAATAAAGGCTTGGATCAAGAGATGATAAAAGCTGCCATTACTTCACACAAGGTAAACTACGACTATCTTTTTGCTGATGATTTTGATTCCTATTTTATTGATAGGGCTAAGCATCTGCTTGATAGGATAGAGAAAGCAACAGGTAAGGCTATATCAGGACGTGATAGCGAAGAAACCATCAGAGAGTTTGGCGTTGCATTACTATAATATAAAAGGTAGAAACTTTAATGTTCCTGCATCATTAGAAATAACAAGTATAGGTAAAGTTGCTTTCCGGTACTTTCACCTAAAGGTCTTCTATAAAGGGTTGCAATCTTCGGAAAGATGGATTGCAACCCTTTATTTTCTTATCTGAAATTCATAGTGAAATGGATGCTTGGATATTTAGTTAAGTTGTTTATAGTAAATTAAATACACTTAAATATGGGTTTTAGGTGCATTTTATTAATATGTAGCATAAAATATACAGAAATTGAAAAAAAAATAAGTAAGTTTGTCTTATTTTTGAAATATTTTTGTTAATTTTGTAGGCGAATGGTGAGTGGTAAGCCAACACAGGATAACAGCTTGCGAAACTATCGCCACCAACTTTCTTGGCTTTGCCTGGAAAGGAGGATTTTTATAACAACTTTGCTAAAGGCTGGCAGAGGTAAAAATAAGTAAGAAGTATGAATTACAATGCTTTAACAGCAAAATCAGTTGAAATAATAGGTAAATGCCTTGAGCAATGCTTATGTACCCAAAAGAACTCTTTTGTGGCCGACCTTTTTGGCAATATCTCTCCTTTTGATGAAGAATTTTACACTTCTTCCCTTGTTGATTCTAAGATAGTAGAAGATAGATTTGTCGATGCCCTAGTAAATGCTTCTATAACTAATGATTGCGATGCTTTTAAAAAGTATCTTTCTGAAATCCTTGTTGAAGCAGAAGGGCATGAATGCGATATTAAAAAGGCAGGTGCCGAATGGGTTCAGATGTATGCTTGTGATACTCCAACTTGTTTTAGGGATTATGCTGCTTATCTTGAACAAGCAGAGAAATTCGCTAAAATTGAGGAATCTTTCTTCAGACAATTTTGCAATACAAGAAAGCATGGTCGAAAAATGTGGAATTCTGCAGGAGCACCTATTCGCCATGACCTTCATAAGTCTTCATCTGTATGTAGCGATAACTATTCAATATCGCTTTATACTTTAAAGCAATGTGCCGGTAAAGACGCGATGCAGATTTTTGGTCTTTATAAGAGAATTATTTCTTGTTTCCTAAGAACCTACAGATATGCGCAGGGTATTGATCTTTATGCTCAAAGCCTGCATTCAAATCCTATCCAGGCACGTATCATTCTAAATAAAAATATCGAGCAAGCATTTTTTGATTTGAAAATTCAGGATGCGAATAATATTGATAAAGATATGATTGACTTGGCGAAGAGAAAAATAGATGCACAAATGCTTAATAGTATCTATAACAAGACTATTATGGATCTTGCTCCTTTTTATTATCATTATATTACAACAGGACAATTCCCTTGGTTTTCTATACTTCTTAAAGATAAGGAAAATCATTATGGCAAATTAACGGAGATAGAGCATAATATTTTCAAAGAAATCAAAGATCCTATGCTGCGTGAGAAAGCTGCTTTGAATACACGAAAACTCATTTATAATTTTGCTAAACTGCAAAAAACCAAATATGAGGGATGCAATCATCAGATGAAAACTCTTACTGATGGCGAGGTTCTGGCATTCATGGTTGAAGATATGGATAATTCAGTCATAGTTAACTATCCTATGAAAAAACTGTTGAGAGATTATTTTTGTAAACTGCGCAATCAAGAGGCAGATGCAGATGTAAATAAAATATATAAGGCTTTTAATTATGCAAAGAACAATATGTCTGATCATGATAATAAGAAAAAGGCCTTTGATGAAAAGGTAAAAGAAATTCTCGATTCATAGGATTTTTTTGTATATTCGCATACTAGTATTTAGGATTGTCTATTGCCGGCAATCCTTTTTTTTATCCTTATAACTGATTTTTTTATCCTAATTGGGATAAAATAATAGCTAAGTTATCCTAAATAGTCTTACCTTGTAATAATAATGGGCTAGTTTTATCCTAAGTGCACTTTTTACGACCATATTTTATCCAAAATTGCTAAAAATAGAAGTCTAGCAAAAGCTATTTGATTCTTATAAATTCTTACTATTTTTGCACTCAGAAACCAAGATAGTTATGCGCATTAAGCTAGATTCTTGGAGCATTGCGATATATAAGTCTCTCGCAGTGTTGGTTTCTTGCAAAAGGTGCCTGTTGAGGCTTTGGGAATAACATCTTTTGCGTTTTATTATGAAATATAATAATAATGTTTGTATGGGTGGTTCTAAGTCAATGACAACTGCCCCTCGTCACATCGGAGAAATCCTCAATGAGTATTTACTCCACAGCAACGCCCCTCCGGCTACGGCTTATCGCAAGCACGTGCAGGAGATGATGGCAAGTAATGAATCTGTTGATTATATCAAGAAAGGAGAACGGTATGATTAATAAAGATTCTAAACAGAAATTGGATGAAGTCGTAGCTCAGTCTGCTCAGCTGCAGACAGATTCACAGAAACAGGCTCAGGCTCTTGCTCCAGGGGGTGCTCAGCAACAGGGCAGGGATAGCTTTTTCAATGTGTCCACTTTTAATGAGGACCTGAAGAAAGGTCGGAAAATGAAACCTCCGAAGGAACTTATCCCCCATATTCTGGTGGAGCATGAGACTACGATTCTCTTTAGCGGCCCGGGTGTGGGTAAAACAGTCCTCGCCATTCAGATAGCTATTGAGTTGGCTGAACAGGGAAAGCGGGTACTTTATGTCAACTTTGAGCTTTCGCAGCTACAATTGGCTCTGAGATATCCCAACAAGGATAGTCCTGATACACTCTACCACGCTAGCATCGATTATACCAAGATGCACGATGTTACCGACCAGAGCATGATTCTTTCTGAGATTGAGCGAATGGCACTGGAACTGAATATAGAGGTGATAATCATAGATAACTTTACCAATCTCTGTATCAATTCTAAGGAGTCAGCTGAAGCTGGAAAAACCATGCAGCAACTGGTAGCTATGCGTATGACTCACAACTGTACCATGCTCATCCTTGCCCATACACCTAAGCGCAAGCAGGGCGATCCGCTTACAATCGACGACCTGGCTGGTAGTAAGCTTCTCAGTAACCTTGCCGATAACGTAATTGGTTTCAACAAATCGAGAAAGGACAAGGATATGCGCTACTTCATCCAACTGAAGTATCGTTCTCTCCCAATCGAACTTGATTTCAAGAACGTGCAGGAACTTACGTTGACCAGTTCTGACGGATGGCTCCATTTCGAATATGGAGGCTATGATGAGGAACGGGCACATCTGCCAAGATCAAGAGATGAGAAGGCAGAGCTGGAGCGCGATATCATTCGTGAACTCAAGCAGCCTAACGGTTCTTCTTATCGGGAAATTGCTGACAAACTGGGTACCAGTTTGAGTATGGTTCAGCGTGTTGCCAAGAGCAATAACTTGAACAGAAAAGGCAAGTAAGCCTTACAAGAAGTAAGTATTTGTATCAGGGATGTATCATTCAGATTTTTGATACAAAATGATACTTAATTAATTGATATAGATATAGTTAGACTGTATCATGAGTGATACAGCTGCTATATCTGATACAAAGGGAATGTATCATCCTTGATACATAATAACCTTCTGAATATCAATAGATTAATGGTTGTTTTGTGTCAATGCGGAAATGATACACTCTGATACATTTTTTTTATCATTAAATTTCTGAAAAAATGAAAAATGATATAAGATTTGTTTTGGAGCGCTATCATGCCGGTGGAGCCAATCGCTATGTCTGCCCTCAATGCGGACGCAAGAAGTGCTTTACCCGATATGTGGACCTGGAGACGGGCGAGTATGTGGCTGACGACTGTGGTAAATGCGACCATACGGCATCGTGTGGCTATCATTATCCACCGCGTCAATACTTCCATGATCATCCGGAACTTAGCTGCAAGAAAGATTACCAGACGGAATACGTAAATGGTAAACCCTTGCTGGGATTGGGAAACAGGCATCAGTGGGCAGATGAAGCCCGAAACAGAGAGATGCTTTCCCGTAAGAACAGATTGCTTGTGCAACCTCAGGATAGGCGACAGACCGAGTTCTTCAGCCCCGAATGGGTACAGAAGGCGATGCTGAGACCGAGTGCTTTCAGTATGTGGTTTGAAGGCCTGAACATCGGTGGTGATGCCCGGCAGGTGCTAGCCGATTATTGTGTGGAAGGTACTGCCCGAGACGTCGTTGTGCAGGGGGTTAACTATGGCAGGGCAGTGGTGTTCTGGCTGATAGACGAACAGCAGCGGGTGCATGATGCCAAGCTGATGGCTTATCGCAATGACGGTCATCGGGTACAGGGATGGGCCAACACCATGCGTTCCATCTGCGAACGTTCTCATGTCGGACCGCAACTTCAGAATACCGAAAAGGTGCTCTTTGGACAGCATTTGCTTCCCCGCTATCCCGATAAGACGGTATGTATCGTGGAGAGTGAGAAGACATCGCTTATCTGTGCCTGCTGCTATCCGCAGTACCTGTGGCTGGCAACGGGCGGATGTGGCAATCTGCAGACCGATAAGCTGCTCCACTTGCAGCATCGAAGACTCGTGGTTTATCCCGATAGCGGAGAGTATGACAAGTGGAAGGAGCAGATGGCTAAGAGCGGATGTCGGGATTATAGGGTGGTAGACTTCATGGAGCAGTTTGAGGCGAATACCGATATTGCCGATATCCTGTTGGGTGAGGCTCAGCAGAAACCCGAATTTCTGCTGCCACCTCCTCCAGATGTCTGCCCCTTCTAAACATAAGGTTTACGCTCCGTAAGTATCATCTTTAGAGGGCGTAAGTATAAGGGTTAGAAAAATAATTAAAATGCAAATTTAAAATGTAAATATGATGACAAATTTTAAAGTAAGAGCCTATGGAAAATCAGAGCTTGCCTGGCTCTATTTTCCAACAGCCAATTCGGCTCATACGGCAGTAAACCATCTGATGGCTTGGGTGTATCGCATTCCGCAACTTGTTGACGGACTTCAAAAGCTCGGCTATCGTAAGACGGCAAAGTTTTTTACACCCCGAGAGGTAGCTCTCATCATCGATTATCTAGGTGAACCATAAGAAAATCCTGATAAAGTATGCTATCTCACGCAACGTATGGTATCGTATGAATGACTTGATGGAATTTTGTATCTTTGCTGTGTAAACCAAAGGGGTTTACTCGATGAAACTCTCTACCCGATGGGGTGATGGATCCTATACCTTCTGAAGGAATATGGAGATGCGGAATCGGCAGTAATTAACTCAAAATTCTGAAAGGTATGATTAAGTATGTTTTGAAGCAGAACAAGAACAAGAAGAGTCTTGCTTATCTTAAGTGGTATGCTTTCCCATTGGTGGAAGAGACGATGGATTTGGCTGAACTTGCCAAGCACATGGAGGAGCACAATACCGGATTCACCGAGGCGATGTGCCTGGGCATGATGACTGCCATGGTGAAGTGTATCAAGGAGCAGCTCCTGGCTGGTAAAAATGTGAAGATAGACAACCTTGCCATCTTCAGCGTGGGTATCCGTAACAAGGAGGGAGCCAAGACCGAGGCTGAGTTTACTGCGGTAAACAATATTGCCGGAGTGAAGCTCAGAGCCCGTGCTACTGGTACATTGAGCAATGCCAACCTTAACACTTCGGCTAGTGTGAGAAGAGCAAGCAATGTTTTTGTTGCAAGTTCAGGCAGTGGTTCAGGTAGTAACATCGCTGGTGGCAATACAACTACCGGAGACAACAGTCAGACTGGTGGAAGTTCTTCATCTGAAGGTAATACCGACAGCGGTGATGGCTTAGAATAAAGCCTTCTGAGACAAAAGACAGCCTTAAAATTAAAAATCCTCGTCCGATATTTGAAACCGGACGAGGATTTTTTTATCCAACTTTCTCTTCTTTCAGTTTTCCGAAGAAATCGAATGAGGCATCCCAATCCTTCCAGACTGGCTCTCTGCCCAATTCCTTCAATCTCGCATTGATTACCTTGGCGGTACGCTCATCGCTCACGGTGAACTGCTCCAATGCCTGAGGATAGGTATGGTAACCGCCAGGATTTACCTTTGATTCTGCCGACATGGTGGTGACACCCAGTGTTGCCATGTTGTCACGGATGTAGGCTGGCTCACGGGTAGAGTAGGAGATATCTACATCGTGGTCGAAGATACGCATGGCGAAAGTAGCCTGTGCCAACTGCTTATCGGTCATGAAGCAGTTTGGCTGGAAACCTTCGTTCTGTGCAGGGCGCATACGAGGGAAGTTCACGCTGTACTTGGTCTTCCAGTAATGCTTCTGCAGGTAGCGCAGGTGATGAGCCATCATCACAACATCCGTGCGCCATTCCTTCTCCAAGCCGATGAGCACACCCATACCGATGGAATGAACGCCTGCCATACCCATGCGGTCGAAACCGTCGCAGCGCCACTCAAACTTGCTCTTCATGCCACGTGGGTGGTAGAGTTTGTAGTGCTCGTGGTTGTAGGTTTCCTGGAAACAGATTACGCCGTTCATACCATGGTCGGCGAGGGTCTTGTAATCCTCTGTAGAGAGCGGCATCACCTCTATCTTCACGTTAGAGAAATACTTCTTGGCGATGTCGATTGCCTTGGCAAGATATGGGGTGTCAGCCTTTGCCGGGTTTTCGCCCGTTACGAGAAGGATGTTCTCGAATGGAGCCAGCTGCTTGATGGCCTTGTACTCGTTCTCAATCTGCTCTGGGGTGAGGATGGTGCGGGCCATCGGATTCTCACGATGGAAACCGCAATACACGCAGGAGTTAGAGCATGAATTGGTGATGTAGAGAGGAATGAACATCGACATGGTCTTGCCGAAGCGCTCCTCGGTATATTTGCGGGAAAGACGCGCCATTACCTCCAGGTATGGCTCGGCTGCCGGTGAAATCAGCGCCATGAAGTCGTTCACATCGCAATGGTCCTTGGCAAGGGCACGACGCACATCATTATCGGTCATTCGAGCTATGCGCTCCGTGGTCTCCTCCCAACTGATATTCTTTAATTCGTCTGAAAACATTTTCTTACTTTTTAAACTTTCTCAAATCGTGTGTCAACTTGGCTGCACAGAAGTTTGGACCACACATGGTGCAGTACTCACCGTCTGTATGACCTGCCTCCTCGAAATACTTCAAGGCGAGCTCTGGGTCGAGGGATAGGTGGAACTGGTCTCTCCAGCGGAACTCGAAACGTGCCTTGGAGAGGGCGTTGTCGCGGATGGTTGCACCTGGATGACCCTTTGCCAAATCGGCAGCATGAGCGGCAATCTTATAGGTTACCACACCTGTGCGCACATCTTCCTTGTTAGGCAAGGCGAGGTGCTCCTTGGGTGTTACATAGCAGAGCATGGCAGTGCCGAGCCATGCTATCTGGGCGCCACCGATGGCTGAAGTGATGTGGTCGTAACCTGGAGCAATATCGGTAACCAATGGACCGAGGGTGTAGAATGGTGCCTCGTGACAGTGGTCGAGCTGGCGCTCCATGTTCTCCTTGATCTTCTGCAATGGCACATGACCAGGGCCCTCGATGAATGCCTGTACATTCTTGTCCCAGGCACGGGTAACAAGCTCGCCCATGGTATCCAATTCGGCAAACTGGGCTGCATCGTTGGCATCGGCAATACAGCCTGGGCGCAGACCATCACCCAATGAAAGGGCAACGTCATACTGTGCCACGATGTCGCAGATATCGTCGAAGTGCTCATAGAGGAAGCTCTCCTGGTCGTGGTAGAGACACCACTTGCTCATGATACTACCGCCACGGCTCACGATGCCGCAGAGACGGCTATCGGCGAGATGCACGTTGTGGCGACGGATGCCGGCATGGATGGTGAAGTAGTCAACACCCTGCTCGCACTGCTCGATGAGGGTATCACGGAATACCTCCCAGTTCAAATCCTCTACCTTGCCGTTTACCTTCTCCAAAGCCTGGTAGATAGGCACGGTTCCTACTGGTACAGGACAGTTGCGCACAATCCATTCACGGGTTTCGTGGATATTGTCGCCGGTAGAGAGGTCCATCAAGGTATCGCCTCCCCACTTGCAAGACCATACAGCCTTATCCACCTCTTCCTCGATGCTGGAGGTAGTGGCAGAGTTACCGATGTTGGTATTGATCTTCACGAGGAAGTTGCGGCCGATGATCATCGGTTCGCTCTCTGGGTGATTGATGTTGGCAGGAAGAACGGCACGTCCGCGTGCAATCTCATCACGCACATACTCAGGAGTGATATGGGTATCGATGCCCAACTCCTGGCAGTTCATGTTCTCGCGGATAGCCACGTACTCCATCTCTGGAGTGATGATGCCAGCCTTGGCATAAGCCATCTGGGTGATGTGCTTGCCAGCCTGTGCACGGCGAGGCAACTGGATGTGCTCGAAGCGGAGGTGGTCGAGGCTATGGTCAGCAAGGCGCAGCTTGCCATACTCGCTGGTAACTTCCTTGAGCTGCTCGGTATCGTTGCGGTCGAGAATCCACTGCTCGCGCATTCTTGGCAAGCCCTTCTTCAAATCTACCTGATAGTTAGGGTCGCTGTAAGGACCGCTGGTATCGTAGATGTAAACCGGAGCGTTTGGCTCTGTATGAGGAATGCCGCGCTCATCCTTCACAACAGTAGGAGTGAGGTTTACCTTGGTCATTCCAACCTTGATCTGTGGGAAGAGTTTTCCCTGCATATACGCCTTTTCTCTCTGGGCGTAAGCTTTCTTATCGTTTGGCATAATGTTTTTAAAGGTAAAAAGGTAAAAGGGTAAAAAGGTAAAAAGAGCGTTCTTGCTTCTTTGCCTTCATCCTTCATGCCTTTTATTATCTATATTATAATTAATCGTTGAGGAATGCGGTGAGAGGAGAACTTGCCTCAGCACAATCGCTGATGGCTCCGAGACCTGCCTCGTAAGCACGGCGACCGCATACTACAGCTTCCTTGAATGCCTTAGCCATCTCTACAGGGTCACCGGCAACGGCGATAGCTGTGTTGACCAAGCAAGCGCTGGCACCCATCTCCATAGCCTCGGCAGCGTGGCTAGGTGCACCGATACCTGCATCTACTACAACTGGAACAGTAGCCTGCTCGATGATGATCTGCAGGAAGTCCTTCATTCTCAATCCCTTGTTGGTACCGATAGGTGCAGCAAGTGGCATCACGGTAGCAGCACCAGCCTCTTCGAGGTGCTTGCAGAGGGTAGGGTCTGCCTGGCAATATGGCAATACCACGAAACCGAGTTTTACCAGTTTCTCGGTAGCCTTCAGCGTCTCGATAGAGTCAGGAAGAAGATAGCGAGGGTCTGGGTGGATTTCGAGCTTGAGCCAGTTGGTTCCGAAAGCCTCGCGAGCCATCTGTGCAGCGAAGACAGCCTCCTCGGCGTTGCGCACGCCACTGGTGTTAGGAAGGAGCTGGATATTTGGGTTCTGCACAATATGAGAGAGCAGATCGTCCTGCTTGTCTTCGAGTTCGATACGTTTCATAGCAACAGTAACCATTTCTGTTTCTGATGCTTTGATGGCTTCAGCCATGAGGGCATTGTTGTTAAACTTTCCTGTACCCAAGAAGAGGCGGGAGTTAAACTCTCTGCCTGCGATTACTAATTTTTCCATTGTTTTATTATAGAGTTGTTATTTTTGTTTTCATTTCTGTAGGAAAAGTACTTTTGGGTGATTCTTTTCCGCAGTATTCTGGGACCGTTATCCTCCGCAGAACGCTTTTACGATAACGATGTCTGCTCCTTCTGCGATGATTGTGTTTTCCCATTCATCACGAGGCACCATTTCGTTACTGATAGCTACTGCAACTCCTGTAGCTGGCAAATCGAGTTCCTGGGCTAACTCCCTGATGGTTTTAGCCTGTGTCTCGGTCTCTTTGTTGTTGATAGTTACTTTCATATTCTGTTCGTTTTATATGATGAATAATCCGTTTGTTTACGCTTTTTCTATCGCCCGAAAGCGATGATATGATAATATGTAATCAAACACGGTGAACTTCCAGATGAAAGCCTTAAGAGAAAGAATAAAGCGCTATCAAATATCCCTGCGACAGCATTACCTGCATCAGGTTCAATGGGTATCATCTCAGCCGAATCTTTCAGCACCCCGTGATAATCGCTTGCAAAAGTAATGATAATATCGGAAAAACAATAGAATTTCAAAAATATTTATGCTAAATTAACGCAGAATGTACCTTTCGCTTTACTGGTGTTTCTTTCTGCAATCCGGGCATTCGCCTTTGATGACAAAGGAAATAGAGTGGGGGTAAAAGCCTTCGGGCAGCTCGAAACTTGGAATATGGATATCCTCCATACAGAAGGAACGCTGGCAAGATTCGCAGTAGAAATGAATATGCCCGTCGTGATGATCGCAAGCCCCTTTTTCTTCGCAGAGTTCGTAGCAGAGTACGCCTCGCCCATCTTCGAAGGCATGTACCACATCATGTTCCAGAAAGAGGGTAAGGGTACGGAAGATGCTCGACTTGTCCATCGAAACCATCTTTCGTTCCAGATTGCTCAGACTCTGCGGGTTCTGTTCACCCATCAGGGTCTTCATTACGAGTATGCGGTTGGCGGTTGGACGGATGCCTTTCGATTCCAGCCTGCTGATTATATCTTGTGAGTTCATCGTTTCTTCTTTTTTTTAATTTTTACTAACCGGTTGCAAAGATACAAAAAAAGCGTGTAAGTATGGTAACTTACACGCTTTTTCTTTATTTAAACGTAATTACTTTTTGCTTTCAATCTAGTTTATGCCGCAGCATGAAGGGATTGGAACCCTTATGCGCAAGCACAACCACGGCTTCTGTTCAAAGCCTCACCATACATTTCCATTGCGGTCATGTAATCTGCAAGAATAGCCTTCAAGGCCTTCTTGATGTTTGCATACATTGTTTTCATAATCGTTATCCTTTTTTTAAAAATTAATACTTGGCATTTCTGCCATTTCCTTTTTCCTTTTATTCATGAACGGTGGTCAATTTTACTTGCCCATCTCCATGTTGTTGTTTACATTTACAGCCTTGACAATCATAGCTGCCACAACTGTAAGAATCATTACTGTCGTCATCATAATTTGTTTCCTTTCTTTCTTTGTGGAGCCTCCATGTGAGGTCTCCTGTTTTACATTATCCTTATTACAATCTCACTGTTTTCTGGTGCAAAGGTAATGCCTTTTTCTTGAATATCTGTCACAAAGACATGACAAAATGATGAAAAAGGGGCTTTTTTTGATACACGTCAACTAAACAGCAATGGCGGCTTGATATACGTCAAGCCGCCATGCTGTCATATTGAGAAATGTGTCATATTTCTTATGTTTCTTCGGATTTCTGATGCTAGATCAGTTCCAGAATCTTGTCGAGAATCTTTTCTACGGTTGAAGAATCGGTTGCTTCATCGAGTTTCTGGTTGATTTTCTCTTCCAGTTTCTTGCTCACCTTGTCGGCAGCCTGATCCATGGCCTGGTTTGCCTTGTCTTCCAGTTTCTTCTGAACGGAAGCGCCCAGTCCGTCTTTTTCTGAACCATCGCTGTTATTATCGCTTACCGAAGGGGATTCATCGGTTGATGAACTGGTGGTTTCTTCTATCTGCAGATTGTCGGCACCTTCCAGCGCCTTCACCATATCATCAGCATTCATCGTGTAAACGCTGCCAAGGATTCCGAAGCTTACGGTGTGCTGCTTGCTATTAAACTCAACGGTTCCCTTAGAGCATACGATATAGTTGTGGTATTCGAAGAGCTGGTTCATCACTTCATCAATAGCGCTTCCTGCCATCATTTTGGCAATGGAACGGATGCTTTGGGTGAAGAAGTTGTTATCACTGGTTTCTGTAGCCTTGTCGATAGCCTTGGCTGCCTCAGTCTTTACCTTTTCTTTGTGGGCATCAGGTCCTGGATTGGTTATGGCGAAAACCAGGAAGAGAAGTACGATAAGACCTAAGATGATTTTCCAGAGGGTCTTGCTCGATTTTTTCTTTTCCGGTTCCTGTCTGTAGCCCTGGTTCATTGCTGCGCCGTGCTGAAAACCTTGCTGGTAAGCTTCCTGCTGTGCCTGCTGGAAACCCTGCTGGTTTGCAGCCTGAAAGTTTGCTGCTTCTGTCCCGTTGTTGCCGGCTGCATCTGCTGATGTTCCTTCTGCATTTTCTTTGTTGGCTGTATTAGCTTTGATTGCTTCTATAGTTTCTAGAACAGTCTTCAGTTCTGCTATTTTCCAAGCAGGAGTCCAGTCTTTCATGCCTTGTGCCCAAACAAGGGTTTCGGGTGTGATAGCCTTCTGGACGAGTTGCTCCAGGCTGAATGGACCCGCTTGCTGTCCGTTATTCTCAATGATAAAATATTCCATCATGTATTCTTTTATATAACATTTTTCTTAAATCCAATAAGGAGTTTCTTTCACTCTTCATTGCTTATTAGTGTGTAGCTTTCCACCATGCTGTTTTCTCTCTGCCCTTGATAGCTACGCTGTGCTGGCTAGGGTCGGAGATAGAAAGACCGCAATAATTTTTCACTTTAAAGGTTGTACCTCTATAACTCATTAACCCTGTATAAGCCTGTTCGGTATGAGCAGCAGCTTTGATTGTGAGTTTCATCTGTGAATTAAATTTGTCTTTCAGAGAGCCGCTTGGAACAAGACTATCTACGTATACGCTCATGTCGTAGAAGAGGTTGGGAGAGAAACCATCCAGAGGCTGTATGGAATCGAGCGGAACGGATGATGAGAGGGTATATTTGCTATTGATTTCCTTCATCACTTGGGCTAGATTATCCATCTGTCTGCAGTCGATGGCCGCCATGTTGCAGAATGGAACGCTACTATTCTTGTAGAAATTGACCGTTCCGTTGACTAATCCTGAGTAGTTGGGTGCTGAACTGTTGAGGTAACTCCATATGGTTTTGTATGGATAGCCGGCTCCCATTACTTCGCTACTTGAACTGATCATGAAATTGGTAACATCTTTCAGTTCGTATGCAGTCTCTACATTGCCCATATAGCATGCATCGAAGAGAATGTATTGCATCTTGGTGCCGCTGAGTTTGATTCCTTCGGCAAGGGTAGGAACGTCGAGAGCGTTTTCTTCTAAACTTACGCTTCCGAAGAAACGGGTGATAGGATTGTTGGGATCGGGACCATACTGTATTCCGCTGAAATTACTGGTAGCGGTAGGGTAGCTGGTGCTTCCTTTCTGAGCAAAACCAGCATTAGGTCTTGCCATATAGGGATAGTGAACCCAATCGCTCTTGTAGGTCCATCCGCAGCCATGAGCTCCGATGATGAGCGAATAATTCAGGGCTTCAGCACGGCGTTTCACCTCATTCAGAATCTCTGCAAACCCTTCTGCTGTAGTATATGTAGCTTCATCATATGTCTTCAACGTGTCGCGGATGACGGCTTTCTTATTGCCGTCATACTGAAGATCTATGAGATAGCTCTTCCTGTAATTCTGGCTCATGAAGACCATTACACGCGAATTATTCAAGCCTTTCTTGGCAACAATACCTTCGCATATACTGTCAACGTTGTTTTCCAAAAAACTTGTGAGACCGGAAGTGTTGGTTCCACCCGTCCAAGGATAGAAGACGAAGATAGTCTGCTTATTGACGCTTTCTACATCAATAGCTTCATCGCCACAACTGGTGAAAGTTGCTGCTAGAGATAGCATACATATAAATAAGGTGAAAAGCTTCTTGATCATAATTAAAAATGTTGAATGTTGAATGTTGAATGTTGAGTTGCAATCTTGCTAACGAATCAGCTTGACTAATTCAACATTCTACACTCAACATTCAACATTAAATATAATACTATTATTTCTTCTTGAGCTCCTCGATGGTTGCCTTGAGGGCAGCAATCTTCTCAACAGAGTCGCTTTCCTTCTTGCGCTCCAGGGCTACTACCTTCTCAGGTGCGTGAGCTACGAAGTTCTCGTTGCTGAGCTTCTTGCGTACGCCCATCAGGAAGCCTTCCAAGTGCTTGAGCTGAGCCTCTGCCTTCTCAATCTCGGCAGCTACGTCGATGAGGTCGCCCAATGGTACGGCAAACTCGTCGGTACCTACCATGAAGCTTGATGCATCGGCACTCTTCTCAGCGATGACCTCAATCTTATCAAGGTTCGCCATCTTCAGAGTTACGTCGTTGTAAGCCTCGAAATCGTTCTTGCCTACTACCTGGAGAGACAACTGCTCCTTCTGGGCAATGTTCTTCTGGTTGCGAACGGTACGAACACCGGCGATGATCTGCTTAACTGCCTCGATATCGGCTGCCAGCTTCTGCTCCTCGGCTGTAGGTGCAGGAATATCCAGCTTCTCGCGCATGATGCTCTCGCCATCCTTGCGGTCGTAGATGTGCTGCCACAACTCCTCGGTGATGAATGGCATGAACGGATGCAGCATCTTCAGCAGGGCATCGAAGAAGCGGAGGGTAGCATCGTAGCTCTTCTGGTCGATAGGCTGACCGTAAACTGGCTTCACCATCTCCAGGTACCAAGATGAGAATTCATCCCAGAACAGCTTATAAACAGTCATCAATGCCTCAGAGATACGGTAGTCCTTAAACTGCTTCTGCATCTCCTCGTTCACCTCCTTGAGCTTGGCATCAAACCACTTCACGGCGATTTCTGCACTCTTAGGCTGCTCGATATCTGCAGTCTCCCAACCCTTCACGAGGCGGAAGGCATTCCAGATCTTATTGTTGAAGTTACGTCCCTGCTCGCAAAGGCTCTCGTCGAAGAGGATGTCGTTGCCCGCTGGAGCGCTGAGCATCATACCCATACGAACACCATCGGCACCAAACTTGTCAATCAAATCCAATGGGTCTGGTGAGTTACCGAGACTCTTGCTCATCTTGCGACCCAGCTTATCGCGAACGATACCTGTGAAATATACGTGCTTGAATGGCATCTTGCCGCGATACTCGTAGCCAGCCATAATCATACGTGCTACCCAGAAGAAGATGATATCCGGACCAGTTACCAGGTCGGAAGTAGGGTAGTAGTAGTTGATCTCCTCGTTGTCCGGATGCTCGATACCATCAAACAGAGAGATAGGCCACAACCATGAAGAGAACCAGGTGTCGAGGCAGTCGCTCTCCTGCTCAAGATCCTCAGCCTTGATGTTGACATTCTTCTCCTGAGCGAGTTTCAGAGCCTCCTCTGCAGTCTCTGCTACCACGAAATCCTTCTTGCCGGCATTGTCGAAGTAGTAGGCTGGGATGCGGTGACCCCACCAGAGCTGACGGCTGATACACCAGTCCTTGATGTTCTCCAACCAGTGGCGATAGGTGTTCTTGTACTTCTTAGGATAGAACTCTATATCATCGTCCATCACAGGAGGGAGGGCGATGTCGGCAAAGTGCTGCATCTTGAGGAACCACTGTGTAGAGAGCTTTGGCTCGATAGGCACATTGGTACGCTCTGAGAAGCCCACCTTATTATTATAGTCCTCAATCTTCTCCATCAGACCGGCGTTCTGAAGGTCGATGGAAATCTGCTTGCGCACGTCCATGCGGTCCATACCTACATAGAGACCTGCTGCCTCGCTGATGGTACCATTGTCGTTGAAGATATCGATGGTTTCCAAACCGTGCTTCAAACCGAGGGCGTGGTCGTTGATATCGTGAGCTGGAGTTACCTTCAAGCAACCTGTACCGAACTCGATGTCTACGTATGTATCCTCGATGACAGGAATCTCGCGGTTTACGAGAGGCACAATCACGTGCTTACCCTTCAGCCAGGTATTCTTCTTATCCTCTGGGTTGATACACATGGCAGAGTCGCCCATGATGGTCTCAGGACGGGTGGTTGCTACTACTGCATAGTATCCCTTCTCATCCTTGTGCATCACGTTCTCCTCATCCACCTGCTGGCAGTCCTGCTCTACTACATAATACTTCAAGTGGTAGAGTTTAGAGTGCTCGTCCTTGTAGATAACCTCCTCGTCAGAGAGCGCAGTCTGAGCCTTAGGGTCCCAGTTAACCATGCGCACGCCACGATAGATGAGTCCCTTCTTGTAAAGGTCGCAGAATACGTGGATGACGGCACGAGAGCGGGTCTCGTCCATGGTGAATGCTGTGCGGTCCCAATCGCAGCTGGCACCGAGCTTGCGGAGCTGCTTGAGGATGATGCCGCCGTGCTCGTGAGTCCAGTCCCAAGCGTGCTTGAGGAACTCATCGCGAGTAAGGTCAGTCTTCTTGATACCCTGTTGAGCGAGGCGGTTTACAACCTTTGCCTCGGTAGCGATACTGGCATGGTCGGTACCTGGTACCCAACATGCGTTCTTGCCCTCCATGCGAGCACGGCGAACGAGAATATCCTGGATAGTATTGTTGAGCATGTGTCCCATGTGGAGCACACCCGTTACGTTTGGTGGAGGGATAACCACTGTATAAGGTTCACGACCATCTGGCTTAGAGCTGAAAAGCTTGTTGTCGAGCCAGTACTGATACCATTTACTTTCCACTGCTTGTGGATCGTATTTACTTGCTAATTCCATTGTTTATATCTAATTTTTATTCTTTTTCTTTCTTTTTCTTTAAAAAACGGTGCAAAGATACTAATTTTTGGGCGAAAAATACTATCTTTGCATCAAAATTATTAATTTTTGCACAAAACGATGGTTAGTAATACAGGAAAAGGACATACGAAAGAAGAAAAACTGGCGGCGTTCAGCCGCTTGCTGGATGTGCAGGACCGTTTGCGCCTGCAGTGTCCATGGGATAAAAAGCAGACATTCGAGAGTCTTCGTCCGAATACGATCGAGGAGACTTTCGAGCTTTGTGACGCCTTGATGAAGCGCGATTACAAGGATATCAAGAAGGAGTTGGGCGATGTGTTGGAGCACGTGATGTTCTATAGCATCATCGGCAGAGAAGACGGCGAGTTCGATATTTGCGATGTTTGCAATCAGGAGGCAGATAAATTGATGTTCCGCCATCCTTTCATCAACTGGAAGGAGGAAGGAAATTGGACGGTTTCGAATCCTGATATGTATATCAACGATGAGGGACAGGTGGTATATAGAGAGTCTGAAGAAGCAGAAACCGGGAAGGCTGGAACTGCCAGTTCGGAAGAAACCTTGGCTCTTGGCGCCAGCAAGCCGAAAACTGCTACTTCTGTTGAGAAAACCTGGGAACAGATCAAGCAGCAGGAGAAGGATGGTAATGAGCGGGTGTTGAGCGGTGTCCCTAATTCTCTTCCGTCTCTTATCAAGGCTTATCGCATTCAGGACAAGGCTAGAAATGTAGGCTTCGACTGGAAAGAAAAAGAAGATGTGTGGGACAAAGTGCAGGAGGAACTGGAAGAACTCAAGGTGGAACTGGCTAAAGGCGACAAAGAGAATTCTACCCGGGAATTGGGCGATTTCATCTTCTCAGTAATCAATGCAGCACGTCTCTATAAACTCAATCCGGATAATGCGCTGGAGAAAACCAACCAGAAGTTTATCCGCCGTTTCAACTACGTAGAAGATCATAGCTTAAAGCAAGGTAAAAACTTGAAAGATATGAGTTTAGAAGAAATGGATAAACTATGGGATGAGGCAAAACTTCAGGAGAAAAAGGATGATAAATAACGGTGAATCAGATAATCTTATCGACTCATCAATATAATAATAAAAACTAAAGTGTTATGAAGAAATTAGTTTATGTAACAATAGCTTTGGTGGCGCTTTTCGCAGCCAACAGTTGTAAGAACAAAAATAATGTTCCTGTTATCAGTGCAGCAGATTCGGTAGAGGTAGAGGATGCAATGAACGATTCTACCATCTATGGTGTATGCGGTGAGGGAACCTCTATGCATAGCCTGGAGCTGATTTCTGATGGTGGTGACACCCTTTCGGTGTTTATTGACGATGAGAATCCTGATGTTGTTCAGGGAGGATTGCTGGCTGGCGACCGTATTGCTCTTATCGGTTATAAGGCAGAGGATGGAGAGATGATGGCCCAGAAGATTATCAATCTGACATCCCTCTTGGGTAAATGGACTTCTCTGGATAAGAATTTTGATATCTTGGAAGGTGGAGAGGTGAAGAACAATGTGAAGGCTGAAACTAATCCTTGGACTAGCTGGAAGATACTCAATGGTAAACTTTTGCTGAATAAGGATACTTTTGCTATTGACAAATTGGGTTCTGACAGTCTTATGTTGGAGAATACTCAGGGTATCTTTGTTTTCAAGCGCCAAGAGTAAGGTCATCATGTTGAACCTGTAATTTATGATTTAGTTTTGGAACCATTTAAAGTACATATATTGGGGTGTGGCAGTGCTTTGCCCACCCTTCAGCATAGTGCCTCGGCCCAGATTATTGAGATGCGTGGCAAATGCTTTATGATGGATTGTGGAGAGGGTGCCCAGATGCAGTTCCGTCGCACTCATGTTCACTTTGCTAAGATAAATGCTATCTTTATTTCGCATCTTCATGGTGACCATTGCTTTGGCTTGCTGGGACTTCTTTCTACCTTAGGTATGCTGGGCAGAACGGGTAAGTTAAAGGTGTATGCACCAGAAAGTTACGGAGATTTATTTAAGCGTCAGATTGATTTCTTCATGCAGGGAATGGAATATGAAATAGAATTTGTTCCTGTAGATACCGAGAAGTCGCAAGTAGTATATGAAGATCATTCTGTAACCGTAGAAACCGTTCCTCTGCAGCATCGTGTGCCTTGTTGTGGGTACATCTTCAGAGAGAAACCGACATTGCCTCATATCCGTCGTGATATGATAGATTATTACGAGATTCCTGTAAGCCAGATTAATAACATCAAGAATGGAGCTGACTGGACAACGAAGGAGGGGGATGTAATACCTAATGCCAGATTGGTAATGCCTGCCACTACTCCCCGCAGTTATGCTTATTGCAGTGATACCCGGTTTGTTCCGGGGTTGGCAGAAAAGGTAAAGGGGGTTACGGTGCTTTATCATGAGAGCACCTATACTTCGGAGAATGAGGACAGGGCTAAACTCTATTATCATAGTACGGCCCGACAGGCTGCAACTATAGCCAGAAATGCGGGTGTAGGCAAACTTCTTCTGGGACATTATAGTGCAAGATATAATAATGAAGAGGTATTGTTGAATGAAGCTAAAGAGGTGTTTACGGAAAGTTATCTTACTCAGGAAGGTAAAGTGTTCTCTATAGAATAATGTAGAAATATAAAAAAGTGCCTTGCATCAAAAAAAAGTTCATTTTTGATGCAAGGTTTTCTCTTTATATCGTTTAATCTTTAAAAAGGATTTGAAATTGGAATCGGAAAAGAAACTCTTAGACGACATCAATAGCGGCAGTCGGGCAGCCATGCACAGATTGTACGAACGCTATGTGGGGTATGCCATGGCCGTAGCGCTGAGGTATGTCCCTATGCGCGATGATGCTGAAGATGTAGTGCAAGATAGTTTTATAAAAGTCTTTTCCGGCATTTCAAAGTTTGAATATCGGGGTGAGGGCGCTCTTCAGGCTTGGCTCTTGCGGATAGTGACAAATGAAGCTGTCAACTTTGTAAGGCAGCAAAAGCGCTTCACTATCGTGGACGAAGTTCCCGATAATATTGAGGATGAAGAGCCTGAAGTAGAAAGAGTTCCGCCTGCAGAACTGACAAGAATGATAGGAGAATTGCCTGATGGGTACAGACTGGTTCTTAACATGTTTGTTTTTGAACAGAAAAGCCATAAAGAAATTGCACAGCTGTTAGGCATCAAAGAAAGCAGTTCTGCTTCACAATATTTGCGGGCGAAAAAGCTGTTGGGCAAAAAGGTAAAAGATTATCTGAGCCAGGCAGATTGTAGTGATAATAAAGAGTTGAATCATATAAACGAGAAAAGTAATGAGTAACGATTGGACAAATAAACTTCGAAATCAGTTGGCAGACTATCAAGAGCCTGTCAGCCACGACATGTGGGCTGAGATAGAACAATCGCTTGCTCAGTCTAAAAAGGTTGGTGATGAGGAAACTGATGTAAAGAAGAGACCACAGACTCGTTATGTTGTCTTGAAAAGATGGTCAGTAGCTGCAGCGATTGCTTTATTGGGAGTAGGAGGCAGTTATGTTTATCTGCATGATGATGAACCGGGACAGGCTAACTTAGCTGTTCAGAGTTCTTTCTCTACAGCATCAGGTTCAAGCAGGACTTCTTCTGCTGTCCGTGCAGAAGCACAATCGGCAGGAAGTAAAAATGATGCAATCTTGCTTGCTGAAAACAATGCATCTGCACATCAGGTGAATCGCCATTCATCGGGGTGTCAATTGAACCATAGTAAATCTTCTGTCTCTTTCCAGGAGCGGACTGTTGCTGATGATCATGAAGTAATGCTTGCAGCAGAGGTAGAAATGCCAGAACAGTCTGTTAATGCAGAGGTAAATGGTCGGGAATTATCTGTTTTGCAAAAGCAAAATGAGGATTCAGAAAGACAGATGGCCGTTTCTTCTAATCATGCAACCAAGCCGTTGGAAGCAGATGGTGGGCAGAAGCTTTATGCAGGCAGGGCGCAGGATGGTCATTTTGAACGCAGTTATAAGGACAAGTATGAACAGAACTGGACCATGAACCTGTATGCAGAGAATGTAAGTCTGGGCTCTGGCAGTGATGGAATGTCAAACGGCATGTATGCGTCTTCAGATCCTCTTGCTGGTGGCGGCTTAGCTGATCATGGTGTTTTCCTGGCTGCTGCTTCTCCTTTAAGATATGCAATACCGAAATATGTTGAAGCGAAACATCATGCTCCTTTGGCTATAGGTGCTCAGGTTGGTATCGGACTTGCGCCTCGTTTGTCTTTGAGTACTGGTGTCGTTTATACGCGTGTTGCTTCTGATTTCAAATCTTATGGTGTTTCAGAATTTGATACACATCAGGTTTTGCATTATGTGGGTGTTCCACTTGGTTTAAACTATGAGGTTTGGAGCACGGGAGGCTTTCATGCGTACGTAATGGCGGGTGGAGAAGCCGATTTCAACGTAAAGAATGATACAAAGGTTTCTGGTCATAAAGAGGATGTGAAACGTGATGGCGTTCAGTTCTCGGGTAAGGCTTCGCTTGGTGCACAGTATGATGTTACACCACAAGTAGGCTTCTATATTGAGCCAGGTGCAAAATATTATTTTGATAATGGCAGCGAAATAGAAAATACGTTTAAAGATAAGAAGTGGAATTTTAATCTCCAGTTCGGACTCCGTATTAATCTGAAATAGTGTTTGAGTCCAATTATTAATAAATATATGTACGAACTACATTTCATTTTATAACATTACATACGAGAAAAGGAAAGGGCAGTCTGCGTGATGCATGGCTGCCCTTTATTGCTTCCCGTTTTTCTTATTTATTCAATAATTTTTCGCTCATATTGAGAGCGGCCTTTCTGCCGTCTCCCATGGCAAGGATTACTGTGGCTCCTCCTCGTACGATATCGCCACCAGCGTAGATTTCTTCGATAGAACTCTGCATCTGGTCGTTTACGGCAATGGTGTTCTTCCGGCCGAGTTCCAAGCCTTCGATACTCTGAGGAACGAGTGGATTAGGACTTACACCTACAGCAACAATTACCTGGTCGCACTCCAGCGTGATGGTCTCGCCTGTAGCTTCAGGACGACGACGGCCGCTGGCATCAGGTTCGCCAAGCTTCATCACATCGAGAACTACAGCCTTTACTGCGCCCTTCTCATCTGCCTCATATTCTTTAGGATTGTGCAATGTAAAGAAGTTGATTCCTTCTTCCTTGGCATGCTTCACCTCTTCGAGTCGGGCAGGCATTTCAGCCTCCGAACGGCGATATACCAAGGTTACGTCTGCTCCGAGTCGTTTTGCAGTACGGCAACTGTCCATAGCTGTGTTACCGCCGCCTACAACAACCACCTTCTTGCCTAAGTTGATAGGGGTATCACTATGAGGATTGGCTGCATCCATCAGGTTTACACGGGTAAGATATTCGTTAGAAGACATGATGTTCAAGGCATTCTCTCCAGGAATATTCATGAAGTTTGGCAGACCCGCACCTGAACCGACAAAGATTCCCTTGAATCCTTGTTCTTCCAGATTTTTTACGGAAATGGTCTTGCCAACGATGCAGTCTGTAATGAACTTTACGCCCATCTTCTGAAGATTCTCAATCTCTACATCTACGATAGCATTAGGCAAACGGAATTCAGGAATACCATATTTCAATACACCGCCAATCTCGTGTAATGCTTCAAAGACGGTGACGTCGAATCCCTTCTTTGCCATATCGCCTGCAAAACTCAATCCGGAAGGTCCTGAACCAACTACGGCTATCTTGATGCCATTAGGTTCATCGCACTTTGGTACAGAGATGTTTCCACTCTGGCGTTCGTAATCGGCAGCAAAACGCTCCAGGTATCCGATAGCTACAGCTGGCTCGTTCATCTTGAGATGTACACACTTGCTTTCACATTGCTTTTCCTGTGGACAAACTCGTCCGCAAACGGCAGGTAGGGCAGAGGTGTTCTTTAAAACCTTGGCTGCGGCAAGGAACTGGCCTCGCTCAATATTCTTGATGAAGGAAGGAATGTTGATACTTACCGGACAACCTTCCATACAGGTAGGCTTAGGACAGTCGAGACAGCGCTTGGCTTCGGTCAAAGCCATTTCCTTGGTTAAACCGATATTTACCTCTTCCGTACGGGTTGTGGCACGATAAAGAGGGTCAAGCTCAGGCATCTTTACGCGCTCTATAGCTGTACGTTCTTTTGCTTTCATCGAAGCGCGTAACTCCTTGCGCCACTCAGCGTTACGGCCGGTCAACTCTTCGATGCTCGCATCTGTAGGTTCTACGTCCATGATTACATCCGTAGTTTCTTTCTTCTTTCCTGCGTCTACAGTTGCAAGGTGCTCTTCGAAGTGTTCCATCTCTTCGCGTTCAGCATCCTTGAAAGTGCCCATGCGCTTGAACATCTCGTCCCAATCTACCTGGGCGCCGTCAAACTCAGGACCGTCGATGCAGACAAACTTGGTCTTGCCACCGATGGTTAAGCGGCAGGCACCGCACATACCGGTTCCATCCACCATGATGGTATTGAGCGAAACGTCTGTGGAAAGATTATATTTCTGGGTCAGGAGACAGCAGAACTTCATCATGATAGGAGGACCGATGGCGAAAACCTTATCGATATGCTCCTGATTGATAAACTTCTCGATTCCTACGGTTACAACACCCTTCTCGCCGTAACTTCCGTCATCGGTCATGATGATGAGCTCATCGCTAGATGCACGCACTTCATCTTCCATAATCACGAGGTCTTTGTTCCTACCCGCAATTACGGAAAGGACTCTGTTTCCTGCGGCTTTCAGTGCCTTGATGATAGGGAGCATAGGAGCTACGCCTACACCACCTCCGGCACAAATGACAGTTCCGAAGTTCTCGATATGTGTAGGATTTCCAAGTGGTCCCACCACATCGTGAATCTCATCGCCTTCATTCAATGCACAGAGTTTGGTAGATGAAAGACCTACCTTCTGCACAACCAGTGTGATGGTTCCTTTCTCAATGTCAGCATCAGCGATGGTCAGTGGCATGCGCTCGCTGTTGTTGTCTACACGGATGATAACAAAGTTACCTGCCTTTCGGCTCTTGGCAATAAGTGGTGCTTCTACATCGAAGCGGAATACTTTCTCTGAGTATTGTACTTTCTTGATAATCTTGTTCATTGGCTATTAAATTTCTTAATGCTGATATATTAATATTTCTGGTTAGCTGTTTAGAGTTTGCTTCATGGTACATAAAAATGCAAAAGGATAACATCGGCTACCTTTGTGGCAGTCGAAGTTATCCTCGTACAATATATGTTATTTTTGTTTTTCGAATGTTTTGTATAATCGAGAAAACAGAAAGTCTTACCGATACTTCAAATTAATCGAAATTTTTGTCATCAAGCATCTCGAAACCGCAGTATGGAACCAATACCTTAGGTACTCGGATTCCTTCTGGGGTCTGATTGTTCTCCAAGATGGTTGCTACGATACGTGGCAAGGCAAGAGCTGAACCATTCAATGTGTGGCAAAGTTCAATCTTCTTGTCATCTGTATGGCGATAGCGGCAGTGGAGACGGTTAGCCTGGTAGCTCTCGAAGTTAGATACTGATGAAACTTCCAACCAGCGACCCTGTGCAGCACTCCATGTCTCGAAGTCGTAGCAGATAGAAGAGGTGAAGCTCATATCACCACCGCAGAGACGGAGGATATGATATGGCAATTCCAACTTCTTCAAAAGACCTTCAACATGGTCGAGCATCTCGTTCAAACTCTCGTAAGAGTGACCTGGCTTATCGATGCGAACAATCTCTACCTTGTCGAACTGGTGCAGGCGGTTCAAACCGCGAACGTCCTTACCATAGCTACCTGCTTCACGACGGAAACAAGCTGAGTAAGCACAACGCTTGATAGGGAGATCTTTCTCATCGAGAATAACATCGCGGAAGATGTTGGTTACAGGAACCTCAGCAGTAGGGATGAGGAAGAGATTATCCAGATTAGCATGATACATCTGACCTTCCTTGTCTGGCAACTGACCGGTACCACGACCAGAGTCCTCGTTTACTACGTAAGGAGGCTGAATCTCCAGATATCCGCTCTTGCGAGCCTCATCGAGGAAGAATGCCTCAAGCGCACGCTGGAAGCGAGCCATCTTGCCGATATATACAGGGAAACCTGCGCCAGTAATCTTAACGCCGAGGTCGAAGTCTACAAGATTGTATTTCTTCAAGAGATCCCAATGGCAGAGAGCGTCCTCGCCGAGGTTTGGCTTTTCGCCGCCTTCTTTCACAACAACGTTGTCGGCTGCGTCCTTACCTTCAGGAACCTGCTCGCAAGGGATGTTAGGAATTTCGAGCAACTGGTTGGTCATATCGTTCTGTGCTTTCTCCATGATCTCTTCAAGAGCCTTAGCGTCTGCCTTGAGCATAGCTACCTGAGCCTTTGCGCTCTCAGCTTCCTCTTTCTTACCTTCCTTCATAAGGGCACCAATCTGCTTAGCAAACTGGTTAGCCTGCTGCTTGTTGTTATCCAACTTCTGCTGAGCTTCACGACGAATCTTGTCGTACTCCAAAACTTTCTCTACGGCCTCACGAGCATTTGGAAAATGCTTCTTTTCGAGACCCTTAACTACACGTTCAGTTTCCTCACTGATAAGTTTAAGTGTAAGCATAAAATGTCTTTTAATTAAATAATTTACTATTTTGTAGGCAAAAGTACAAAAAATATTTGTGATAGCGTAAAAAATTGCTGACTTTTTTACAGGGAAGGGTAGAATTAAAGTTTTTTTGTGGTTTTACAGGGTTAAGGAGCTTAGAGGGGGTGTAATCCGTGCCTAAAAACTTATATAAACGAAGAAAGCCTGCTCTAGGTATGAGCAGGCTTCTATGTTGTTTGTTTGGAATAGTTTTTTCTAAAACTTTAAAAATTAAGCGTCAGCTTTTTTGGTCTTCTCAGCGTAAACCTCTGGAGAGAGAACAGAAACTGTACTCTTGTCCTTGCGGCCCTTGTGGAAGTAAACGATACCATCTGCCAAAGCATACAATGTATCATCCTTACCCTGAGCTACATTCTCACCTGGGAAGTGCTTGTTACCACGCTGGCGAACGATGATGTTACCTGCGATGATGCTCTGACCACCCCAGATCTTAACGCCTAATCTTTGTGAAGCTGATTCACGGCCGTTCTTAGAACTACCAACACCTTTCTTATGTGCCATTTTCTAATTCCTCCTAATTTTAAGCGATTACAGATTTGATTGATACTTCAGTGAACTGAGCACGATGACCGTTCTTCTTGCGATAGTCCTTGCGGCGCTTCATCTTGAAGACGATTACCTTGTCACCCTTTACGAGTGGGTTCACTACTTCTACTACTACTTTTGCACCCTCTACAGCTGGTGCACCGACAGTGATTGAGCCGTCTTTGTCAACGAGCAAAACCTTGTCGAACTCAACAGTCTGACCTGCCTCAACATCCTTGATGTGATGTACGAAGAGCTTCTTGCCCTCCTCAGCCTTGAACTGCTGACCGTTAATTTCTACAATTGCGTACATTAAATTAATTATATAAACGGGTTTCTTCGGGAGGCGTCCTGCATTGTGCCGGATCTTCTTTGAGCCCCTTCGAACTAAACTTTTCTGTAACATTTGCCCAATCCATGAGCATTCGGGGTGCAAAATTACAAATTATCTTTGATATGAACAAAATGTTGGGGAAATAAAGATTGCTTTTTAGAAAGATTTAACAGAAAAGCCTGTTTTTTATAAGAATACCGATTATTTGCTGCCAGATAAGGGACTCGTGAATAGTATAATGTTCTTTATTGGGTTCAATAATATACTTCCTTAGGTTCAATGATATGTCTCCTCTGGTTCAATGATATACTTCCTTAGGCTCAATGATATGTCTTCTCTGGTTCAAGGAGATGTCTCCTTAGGTTCAAGGATACGACTTCTCTGGTTCAAGAAGATACCTTCGTTAAAGTTATGACTAGTGTCAGCAGCTCTGCTGAGCCTAGTCAGCAGGTCTGCTCACTGCAGTCAGCAAGTCTTCCGACTCAAGTGATATTACCTTTTAATTGTATACTTTCTTCTTGGGGACAATATATGTTATATGCTATTTGATGAAGAAGGTGTATAAAAAGAAAAAAAGCGATGACCTTCACAGGCTACCGCTCCAAATCTTCAATAGGTATTAGTTTCCATTAAGGTAAAAAGATTGTTTTCAGGATAACTGGTTGCAAAGGTACACGATATTTTTCAAATCACCAAATATTTATTTGATTATTTTTGTTGTGATTCTATTGTGTGGGCGCACAAAGACATTAATTAACTTATTTTAATAAGGGAGGCTGCGTAATCGATTGCAATTCTGTTGATTTTTTGTTTTTGTTTAGATATCTTCAAAAGTATAAAGAGACGAACTTTCGAGACGGGTAGTGAAGTAGAGAAAATAAAAACAGGTTGGCGCAAAAGTGCCAACCTGTTTATGGAAAATACTATTATCTTATTCTGTTTGTTTGAATCAGGAAAAAGAAGTGATTACTTCTGCTTCTTGATTTTCTCTACGTAAGCATCAATGACAGCTACTGCTGTGATGTTTACGATATCCTGTACACTACTTTCTGAGTCAGTGAAGTGGATAGGCTTGTTCAATCCCATCTGGATAGGGCCGATAATCTCTGCTTCAGGATTCAAACCCTGGAGAAGTTTGTATGCACCATTGGCGCTACTCAAGTTAGGGAACACCAAAGTGTTGACGTCTTTGCCCTTGAGGCGGGAGAATGGGTACTTCTCGTCGCGCAGATCCTTGTTGAGTGCATAGTTTACCTGCATCTCACCATCGATAGCGAGTTCTGGGAACTCCTTCTGCATCTCAGCAACGGCTTTCTTTACCTTTACAGGTGAGCCAATATTGTCTGTACCGAAGTTAGAGTAGCTTAACATGGCCATAACCGGCTCTTCGTTGAAGAACTTCACTGTACCTGCAGACAGCTTGGCAACATCGATCAGCACATCTTCGTCTGGGTGGCGGTTGATGAGCGTATCTGCGATATGATAAATACCCTTCTGGGTGTTAAGGATATGCATGGTACCGAAAGTCTTATATGGCTCACGGATTCCAATTACATCTTTTGCCACCTTAATAGTATTGCTGTACTTTGTGTAAAGACCAGTAATGAATGCGTCAGCATCACCCTGTTCTACCATAGACATACCGAAGTAGTTGCGCTCGTACATTTTATCATAAGCTTCCTCGAAGCTGTAGCCCTCGCGAGCACGCTTCTCTGCCAGATGCTTGGCAAACTTAGCACGGCGGCCCTGTTCGTTATCGGCACGCATATCTACAATCTCAATATCTGAAAGGTCAAGTTTCAAACGGCTAGCAACACGGTTCAAGCGGTCTGGGTTACCCAACAGGATTGGCTGGCAGATACCCTCTTGCTTTGCCTGGACCGCAGCCTTCAGCATAGTTGGGTTGCCACCTTCAGCGAATACTACACGCTGTGGGTGAAGGCGCGCTGTATCGTGGAGCTTGCGGGTCAGTTTGGTCTCCTGACCAAGCAGCTGGCGCAAATCCTGCTTGTACTTCTCCCAGTCTGTGATAGGGGTGCGAGCCACACCACTTTCCATTGCAGCCTTAGCTACGGCAGCAGAAACTTCTGTAATCAAACGTGGATCTACAGGTTTTGGAATGAAGTATTTAGGACCGAATGTAAGGTCGTTAACGTGGTAAACATCGTTTACTACATCAGGAACCGGCTGCTTAGCCAAATCGGCAATTGCATGAACAGCAGCCATCTTCATTTCTTCGTTGATAGCACGGGCGTGAACATCGAGTGCACCACGGAAGATGTATGGGAAACCGATTACATTGTTAATCTGGTTAGGATAATCTGAACGGCCAGTTGACATCAATACGTCAGGGCGGCTGTCCATAGCGTCCTCGTAGCTGATCTCAGGTACTGGATTGGCAAGAGCGAAAACGATAGGGTTGTCTGCCATAGAGCGAATCATATCCTTGGAGAGCACGTTACCCTTGCTGAGTCCTACGAATACATCGGCGCCTTTCACAGCCTCTTCGAGTGTATGGACATCGCGGCGGTCTGTTGCAAAGAGCTTTTTCTGCTCTGTCAGATTTTCGCGGTCGCTGGTAATGACACCCTTAGAGTCGAGCATTACGATGTTCTTTACCTGTGCACCGAGTGCTACGTAGAGTTTTGTACAGCTGATAGCAGCTGCACCAGCACCATTTACGACAATCTTTACATCGGCAATGTTCTTGCCAGCTACCTCAAGAGCGTTCTTCAAACCTGCTGCAGAGATGATAGCAGTACCATGCTGGTCATCGTGCATTACAGGGATATCGAGTGTTTTTTTCAGGCGTTCCTCGATGTAGAAACATTGAGGTGCCTTGATGTCCTCCAAGTTGATTCCACCAAATGTAGGAGCGATTTTTTCTACGGTTTCACAGAACTTTTCTGGGTCTTTTTCATCGATTTCAATATCGAAGACATCCACACCACCGTAAATCTTGAAAAGCAATCCCTTACCTTCCATCACAGGCTTTCCGCTCATGGCACCGATATCGCCAAGTCCGAGCACTGCTGTACCATTACTGATAACAGCAACCAGGTTACCCTTGTCAGTATACTTGTATGCATCGTCTGGGTTCTGCTGGATCTCAAGACATGGGAATGCCACGCCAGGAGAATAAGCAAGGCTCAGATCCGTTTGTGTGTGATAAGGTTTTGTTGGCTTAACCTCAATCTTGCCAGGACGGCCAGTCTCATGATAACTTAAAGCCGCCTCTTTTGTAATTTTTACCATAACAATATATTGGTTTAAAGTTTATTTTTCTTTCATATTCGTGGATTTTTCGCGCGAAATTTAAAAGTTTGTGCAAAGGTACAAAAAAACTTAGTAAAAAAGAATGGTTTTTTGATTTTTTTTGTATCTTTGCACAAAAATAGTCTTCAAACAAGTAAAATGGCAGAAATCAATCAATATAGACAAGAACTGAAAGACAGAATCATCTCTTATGCGATGCCTGAATTCTATAAGCGTGGGGTAAAAGCTGTCAAGATGGATGAAATCTCACAGGGACTTCATGTATCTAAAAGAACTGTGTACGAGATTTTCGGTGACAAAGAAGAATTGTTGCTTGCAGGTATGATGCGTCAGCTAGAAGAAAATCGTTCGAAGTTAGAAAATTTCGCCAAGACCCAAGCGAAGAATGTGATAGATATTATCAGCTATGTCTATAAATTGCAGATGGAGCGTAATGGGATGGTGGGCGTTCTTTTTTATGAGGAGGTTCATAAGATGCCTCGTGTAGTGAAATTCTTCCAGGAGAATCATGCTCATGAACGGGAGGAGAGTGTGCGTTTCTTTGAGGCTGGTGTCAAGGAGGGGCTTTTCCGTAAGGATGTAGACTTCAATGTTGTTATGGACATTGGACATGTAATGATGGAGGAAATCATGCATCATCAGCTCTATCGTGTTCATTCGATGCAGGAGATATACGACAATTATATTTTGTGCCTGATTCGTGGATTCTGTACAGAGCGCGGCTTGGAGCAGCTAGACCGTGCTTTGAAAGAGTAGAGGCGTTGGCTTTAATATACAAAATGTACTTTTTGAGCGTATGTGTAATTACGCTTAAAAAAGAGAAAGAGGTTTCGGAGATGCTTTATATAGGCTCACGGAACCTCTTTTTCTTAATCCTTGTATAGCCAGTGGAGGAGCAGGTTTATAACTTTTGGATAGAAGCGGAACCAGCGAAACTTGGTAACAGGTTTGCCTCCGAAACCGAGAATGAATTCACGGTAGAGATTATTCTTAAGCGGAAGTCCTGCGTCCATAAAGTGGAGGTGTTGGGCATCCTGCTCCTGTGCATCAGAGAGTGCTTGCCAGATGGTCATTGTGTCCGGATGCAGATGGATGTAAGTCTTTCTCTTGAATGCAGAAAACCAAAGAAAGGCATTGCCTTGGTTGTAGATGCAGGTATAGCCGCCAATCACTTTGTCCTTATAGGTGATGATGACGTTTCTGGCATTACTACTTGTACTCAGTTTCTGAAAGAATGTTTCGTCAGGAACAAAACGGCGAAGTTTCAGCCGATAATAATTTTTGAGCAACTGGTGATAACGATGGATGTCTTCGGGTGAAGTTGCCTCTCTACAACTTATTCCCTTTTTCTTCATTTTTTCAATCATAGCAATTTGTTTGTCTGAGAGTCGCTCTTGGGGAAGTTTGCTGTGTAGGGAGTTATGTATCTCTTGCCAGGCAATAGGTACATAGCCCAATTTTCTGAATTCCCGGTAACCCAGCATCTTTTTGCTCATTCGGGAGAACTCGATGTAAAAGCAGAGTCGTTTGTGTAAGTGGATAGTTAGGCTGCGGAGTAACAATGGGAAAATAGCATTCTGTTCAGCATTGGGTGCATAAAGTCCCTCTCCATACGCGTGCGCGTGCGTATATAGATAAGGTGGAAATAAAGATTTGCGGTGATAGAGGATGACGAGCATTTGTCCTACCACCTTGTTCTCCTGTGTGGCGACAGCCATAAAAGGGGTTATGCCGGGTGTTTTTTCAAGAATCTGAAAAAGCTCCAAGCTATGAAAAAAGTCGCCTTCCAATAAATGCGGCATTTCTTCCAGTTTACCATATATTTCTACTTCATATTTTCTCACGAAGGCAAAAATAATAAATTTATCATAAAAAAGCAAGAAAAAGGGCTTCTCTATCGTTATTTTTTAGTATTTTTGCATAAAAAGTAGAACTTTAAACAAAATTACGTATGAAAATAGTGTTTATTGGGGCAGGTAATCTTGCTACCAATCTTGCGCTCGAAATATCGCAATCAGAACATCAGATTGTGCAAGTTTTCAGTAGAACTAGGGAGTCGGCCTCTCTATTGGCTGAGAAGGTGAATTGTGAGCCTGTCAATGAGATGAGTAAGGTGGTCTGTGATGCAGATTTGTACATCGTTTCAGTGAAGGATGATGCGCTTGAAATGCTTATTCCTGAACTGTGCAAAGGAAGAGAAGATAAGATGTTTGTTCATACAGCTGGTTCCATGCCGATGGATGTTTTCAAAGATTATGCCCGTCATTATGGCGTATTTTATCCGATGCAGACATTTACGAAAGATAAAAAGGTTGCATTCGAAAATATTCCTATTTTCATTGAGGGATGTGGTGCTTTCGAAACTTCTTTCCTGAAGAGGTTGGCAGAACAGATTTCTCGTAGTGTTTATGAATTGGATTCTGATAATCGTAAGTATCTGCACCTGTCAGCTGTTTTTGCTTGTAATTTTGCGAATCATTGCGTAGCTATAGGTCAGCAGATTCTCGAAAAGCATCACATTCCTGGCAGTGTTCTCCGTCCTCTGGTTATGGAAACTATGGACAAGGCTTCTTCGCATTCGGCAGCTGAAGTGCAGACAGGACCGGCTATTCGTGATGATCGGAACGTAATGGAGAAACAAATGCAACTTCTTGAAAAACAGCCAGAACTACAGCAGATTTATGAAATAATGAGCAAAAGCATATTCAACTTCAAGAGATAAAACGGTTGTCGGTTTAAGTTTGCAGTTAGAAATTTAAGTTCTAAAAACAGAAACAATTATGATTAATTACGATTTAAATAAAATAAAAGCAATCATCTTTGATGTTGATGGAGTACTGTCAAGACAGACCATCACGCTTTCCAGTGCCGGCGAACCTTTGCGTACTGTTAATATCAAAGATGGCTATGCCATTCAGCTGGCTCAGAAGAAAGATGTTCGTATTGTAATTCTGACAGGCGGTAATTCTCATGCCATACAGGTACGCTATGAAAATCTTGGTGTAGAGGATATCTTCATGGGGTGTTCTGTAAAGATAAAGACTTATGAGGAGTTCAAGCAGAAATATTCAATTACAGATGAGGAAATAATATATGTAGGTGATGATATTCCTGATTATGAGATTATGCGTCGTTGCGGATGTCCATGTTGCCCAGCAGATGCATGCTCCGATATTAAAGAAATTTCTACTTATATCTCGGCTTGTAACGGAGGTGATGGTGTGGGACGTGATGTCGTAGAACAGGTATTGAGAGCCAAGGGTTTATGGCTTTCAGATGCTAAGGCGTTTGGCTGGTAGAATTTAGTTAATAGTTGAAAGTTGATAGTTTATAGTAGAAAGTTTGCAACTGAATTTTAATCATAAAGTTCAAAGTAATAAGGTTTAAAATAGATGAATTATAAGATTATTTTGGCGAGTAATTCGCCTCGTCGCAAGGAACTTCTGGCAGGTTTGGATATTCCTTTTGCGGTGAAGGTGATTAGTGGTATTGATGAAAGTTATCCTGCTGACCTCGATGCTTATCAGGTGGCAGAATTCATCTGCAAGAAAAAGGCTGAGGCTTATCGTCCGCTTTTGAACGGAAATAATAGTGTCGGAGAGTTGGACGAGTCAGAAACTTTGATTCTTACAGCAGATACGGTTGTGATTGCGCCAACAGCTGGCGAACAGAATGACCAGGAAGGAAAGGGAATTATTCTCGGGAAGCCTCGTGATGCTGAAGATGCCAGACGAATGCTGAAGATGTTGAGCGGAAAGACGCATCATGTAGTTACAGGTGTTTGTCTTACTACCCAGCATAAGCAGCGTTCCTTTTCAGTAACAACAGAAGTGACGTTCAAACCGCTTTCTGATGATGAAATAAGTTATTATATAAATCATTATCAGCCGTTTGACAAAGCTGGCGCCTATGGTATTCAGGAATGGATTGGCTACATAGGTTGTACGGGGTTGAAGGGGAGTTATTTTAATGTGATGGGGCTTCCGGTTCAGCGTATCTATGAGGAATTGAGGCAAATTTAGATTTTTTAAAATTAAATATTGTTCTATGTCGTAGATAATGAGTATCTTTGTGCGTTTTATGTAACTAACAAGGATTATGAGTGAAGAAATTTTAGCAAAAGCTCATGAGGTTTTGGACAATTATATGGAGAGCAATCATCACCGGCGCACTCCGGAGCGTTCCACTATCCTCGACACCATTTATTCTATGGGAGAGCATTTCTCGATAGAAGATTTGGGCAGAGAGCTACTGAAAAAGAATTTTCGCGTTAGCAGGGCTACGCTTTATAACACATTGCATCTGTTCCTGGAACTGAGGCTTGTGGTAAAGCACAGTCTGGCAGACGGCACCAAGTATGAGGCCAGTTATAGCGAGGACAATCATGTGCATCAGGTTTGCACGATTTGTGGCAAGGTAACAGAAATTGTAGCACCACAGGTTACGGCTGCTGTGAAGGATATCAGGATGCAGCGCTTTCGTAAAGATGCTTATGCTCTTTACATCTATGGCGTATGCAGCGGCTGTCAAAGCAAGATGACTCGCAAACGCAAAAAAGAATAAGTATCAAGATAAAAAGATAAAAAATGAACACAGGTAAAGTAGATGTCCTGCTGGGTTTGCAGTGGGGCGATGAAGGTAAAGGTAAGGTGGTTGACGTGTTGACCCCTAAGTATGATGTCATTGCTCGTTTCCAGGGTGGTCCTAATGCTGGACATACATTGGAGTTTGAGGGCGAGAAGTATGTGCTTCGCTCTATCCCTTCTGGTATTTTCCAGGGTGGTAAGGTGAACATCATCGGCAATGGTGTGGTTTTGGCTCCAGACCTCTTTATGGGTGAGGCTAAGGATCTTGAGAAGAGCGGTCATGATTTGAAGAGCCGTCTTTACATCTCTAAGAAGGCACATCTCATCATGCCTACTCACCGTGTACTCGATGCTGCTATCGAGGCTTCTAAGGGAAAGAACAAGGTAGGTACTACTGGTAAGGGTATCGGTCCTACTTATACTGACAAGGTTAGCCGTACCGGTCTTCGCGTAGGCGATATCCTTGACAATTTCGAGGAGAAGTATGCTGCTCACAAGGCTGCTCATCTCAAAACCATCGCAAGTCTCGGTTATACCGACTTCGATATTACAGAGGTTGAGAAGACCTGGATGGAGGGCATCGAATACTTGAAGCAGTTTAAACTTATTGATAGCGAGGTAGAAATCAATAAGGTGCTCCGTTCTGGCAAGGATATCCTCTGCGAGGGTGCTCAGGGTACTATGCTCGATGTTGATTTCGGTTCTTATCCATTCGTTACTTCTTCTAATACTATCTGTGCAGGTGCCTGCATTGGTTTAGGTATCGGTCCTAACCGCATTGGCAATGTTTATGGTATCATGAAGGCTTACTGTACACGTGTTGGTGCAGGTCCATTCCCTACAGAGCTTTTCGATGAGACTGGTGCCAAGATTCGTGACCTCGGTCATGAGTATGGTGCTGTTACCGGTCGTGAGCGTCGTTGTGGCTGGTGCGATCTTGTACAGCTCAAGTATTCTGTCATGGTGAATGGTGTTACCGAGCTTATCATGATGAAGAGCGACGTGCTCGATGGCTTCGATACCATCAAGGCATGCGTGGCATATAAGTTGAAGGATGGTTCTGTTACAACAGATTTCCCATACGAAATCGATGATGTAGAACCTGTTTACAAGGAGTTCAAGGGCTGGAAGACAGATATGACTAAGTTCACATCTGAAGATCAGTTCCCACAGGAGTTCAAGGATTATATTGCTTTCGTAGAAGAGTTCCTTGAGACTAAGATCGGTATCATTTCTATCGGTCCAGACCGTGCTCAGACTATTGTACGCAAGTAAATTATATAGTGTTTAATGTTTAGTGTTTAATGTTTACTTTGAGGGGTTAACATTGCGCTAGGCATTAAACATTTAACATTCATATTAAACATTAATAAATGGCTCAGAAACCAAGTATACCAAAGGGCACGAGAGATTTTGGTCCTGTTGAGATGGCGAAACGAAACTACATCTTCAACACCATCAAGGAAGTGTATGCTCTTTATGGATTCCAGCAGATTGAAACCCCTGCCATGGAAACCCTTCAGACTTTGATGGGCAAGTATGGTGAAGAGGGTGATAAACTGCTTTTTAAGATATTGAATTCAGGCGACTATATGAATAAGGTGAGCGATGAGGATATTCATTCTCTCGGATCACTCAAATTAGCAGCGAAACTTTGTGAGAAGGGTCTTCGTTATGACTTGACCGTTCCTTTCGCACGTTACGTAGTGCAGCACCGCGAGGAGTTGCAGATGCCTTTCAAACGTTACCAGATTCAGCCAGTATGGCGTGCAGACCGCCCTCAGAAAGGACGTTACCGTGAGTTCTATCAGTGTGATGCTGATGTGGTTGGCTCTGATTCTCTCCTGAACGAGGTCGAATTGATGCAGATTGTTGATACCGTGTTCACCAAGTTTGGTGTTCGTGTATGCATCAAGATTAATAACCGCAAGATTCTTACCGGTATTGCAGAGGTTATCGGCGAGGCAGAGAAGATTGTAGATATCACAGTAGCCATCGATAAGCTTGATAAAATCGGACTTGACAATGTAAACGAAGAGTTGCGCAATGACGGCATTTCTGAAGATGCCATTGAGAAGTTGCAGCCAATCATCTCATTGTCAGGAACTAATGATGAGAAACTTGAAGTGATAGCGAAGGTTCTCGAAGGTTCAGAAGTTGGTTTGAAGGGTGTAGAGGAAACCAAGTTTATCCTCGATACCTTGAAGACTCTTGGCTTGAACAACGAGATAGAACTGGATCTCACCCTGGCTCGTGGCTTGAACTATTATACAGGTGCAATCTTCGAGGTGAAGGCGCTTGATACTCCAATGGGAAGTATTACAGGTGGTGGTCGTTACGACAACCTTACCGGCATTTTCGGTTTGCCAGGTTTGAGCGGTGTTGGTATCAGTTTTGGTGCTGACCGTATTTATGATGTGTTAGGTGCGCTCGACCTTTATCCGAAGGAGGCTGTAAATGCTACTCAGGTACTGTTTATCAACTTCGGTGAAAAGGAGACAGCTTACTGCCTGCCTATAGTAAGTGCAGCACGTGCAGCCGGTATCCGTACCGAAATCTTCCCTGATAAGGCGAAGATGAAGAAGCAGATGAGCTATGCCAATGCCAAGAATATTCCGTTTGTGGTGCTTGCAGGTGAGAATGAGATGGCTCAGGGCAAGGTTACGCTTAAGAATATGGAAACTGGCGAACAAACCTTGGTTACTGCCGAGGAATTGATAGCCAAAGTAAATAAATAATACTCTCTTTCTCGTTCTCTCGTGCTTGTATATGTGAATATGCAGTGCGGCAGGGCGAGAGCTTTTTATGTGTTAGCGTGTATGCCTAACTATAATTTTAGTAACTTCTAAAAACTACAGACAAATGAAAAAAATAAAAGCTATTTTATGTGTATTCATACTGGCGTTGCTGATGACATCCAGCACAAAGACAACAACGATTTTTGTAATAGGTGATTCTACTGCTGCCGAGAAAGGTGGTTTTAGAAATAATCCAGAGCGAGGATGGGGGATGGTATTGCAAGGCTTTTTTGATGACAAGGTGATTGTTGACAATCATGCTGTTAATGGTCGTTCTTCTTTGAGCTTTATCAATGAAGGAAGATGGAAAAAGGTTTTGGATAGAATAAAGCCAGGTGATTATGTGTTTATCCAGTTTGGGCATAACGATGAGAAGTCAATGCCTGACCGTCATACTGATCCGGGATCTACTTTTGATGCAAACCTTGCCAGATATGTAAATGAGATCCGTGCCAAGGGTGGCATTCCTGTACTGTTCAATGCGGTGGTTCGTCGCTGCTATTATTCTGCAGAATTGAAGAATGATGATGACGAGAAGCTTCGCAATAAAGTATATGATGGAAGGGAGCAGATTAATAGTGATACGCTTATCGACACCCACGGGGCTTATGTGATAGCTCCCCGCAATGTAGCAAAGCAGCTGAATGTTCCGTTTGTTGATGCTACCAAGATTACCCACGATATAGAAACGGGCATGGGTATTGAAGGCAGCCGCAAATTACATATGTGGTTTATGCCTGGCGAGAATCCGCAGGTTCCTAAGGGTAAGAAAGATAATACCCATTATAATGTATATGGTGCACGTGTGGTTGCCGGTGCGCTTGCTGATGCTGTAGCTGAGCAGGTGCCAGCGCTGAAGTCTCATGTCTGCCATTATGATTATGTAGTCTCTGCAGAAGGTCGAGGCAATTTCATGGATTTGCAGAAGGCTGTAGATGCGGTTCCTGTAGGCAAGAAGGCTGTTATCCGTATTTTGGGTGGTGAATGGAAGAAGCCAATCATCGCAAAAGGCAAGAAGATTAAGTTTGTAAAGTCATTTGGTGCTAAAATCAAATAGTAACAGGCTTTTTTAAAACTCCCGATATCTTTGAAATTACATGGCGATGTAGAAATCTGTGCGTCGTGACATAGAACAAAATGCATCGCCATGTAGTAAACCTATACATAAAAGGGGTACTTTCACAAGCACCCCTTTTCATATTATACAAAAACATTATGAATTATTTCTATTAGCGAACAAGATTTTAATTTCTATCTTTGTCTCAATTATCTAAAAGTTTCAAACGTTCACCAGAATTGCTTTTGGCAAGGGGCAATTCCTACTCGTAGGATAACCTCAGTTCTGATGTTTATCATTTACGGTTGCAAAGGTACGAAGATTTTTATAATTGTGCAATACCTAAAAATGGGGGTTTTGATGAATACCTAGAAATGAGGAATGAAAATGGGGGAGAGTAGATATGAAAAAAGGAAGTCCTTATTGAAGAACTTCCTTTTTTATGAGGTGTCTAGCGGAGTCGAACCGCTCTACACGGTTTTGCAGACCGTTACCTAACCGCTCGGTTAAGACACCTTGTGTAGAACAATCATTTCTGATTTGCGAGTGCAAAGGTACTACTTTTTATTGGTTCTACCAAATTTTTATGCAACTTTTTTTATTAAAACAATCACTTTCTTTGTATCTTGCTCATAATGAACGGGTTCTGAAATGCTTTGATTTTTGTCTGGTTTCCTCGCTGCATGACAGTAAAAGTAGTTTTAGCAGCTCTTTTATGAGAACTGCTCTTGTTCTTTCCGCTGAGTAGCCTCTTTCTTTTTATTCTTTTGGCATTTCTCAACGAATGGGCAACCTGAACATTGATAGTTTTTACACTCTCGTGCTTGTTTGATGGAGCGGTAGATACAAATGGCGGCATACGTGATGCATGCCGCCAATATGATTGCTATGATGATATACTGTATCATAAGCATAGGTAAATTAACATAATACTAACCTACGGCGTTATAACCATTGGTTGAGTTTTTGCGCATGATGTCGCGGATGTTCATCTCCTTGAAACCCTCTGCGCGTTTCTGCTCTTCAAGCTCTTTCTCTTCCTCGATGTCCTTTTCTGAACGGGTGAAAGTGAAAGCCTTGTACTTAAATTCTGCAATCGCCCAACCTACGAGGCCCACAGCGATTAATGCAACAAATCCAATTAATGCGTTCATTTCTCTTTATATTATAATAATGTATAAACTGAATTAATAATCATCGTCGGCTACATCTTCTGCATCATCAAGACCGAGGTTCTCCGGGTCTTCGAAGGTAGTACGGTAGCTTTCCTCAGTAAGCTTGTCGTCATCGAATGCATCGTCATCCTCATCTGGATCGTTGTAGTGATCCTCGATTTCTGGTGCATCCTCGTCTTCATCCTCGTCTGGGTCGAGCAGGTCGTCGTTGCGTTTCAAATCATTCTCATCATCGAATCTCATGCGAACCTTTTCTACCTTTGGCTTCTCCTTGGCAAAGATTGCTTCTACCCAAGAACCTTTTGGTACCACGAGCACCTCGTAGTCATCGGCGAGTTTCTTCTCGTAAAGACCACCCGGCTTTTTCAGGCGGTCAGCAGGAAGAGTAGTTGTGCTGATGTCGAAATTACTTTCGATGATGTCCTGGATGCTCTGAGGCAGACTCTCCCAGCCACCACCAAAGTTGCGCTCCAAGAGTTCGATGAGCTTATTGGCGGTGATGTGACTTACATTTTCGTAAGTAAGATCAGTAACACGCATGATAGGGCGCTTTTTGATGGCATACTTTTCCTTCTTGTCGTTGATGCGGAAAGTGCCAATCTTGAAGCCGCGTGCCATCAGCTTGTCAATCACTTCAGGACGGTCTACCGTCACTGGTTCCATTTCGAATGCGCTGCGGATAACTGCGATATACTTGTTCTGGAAATCCTTGAGGTCAGCATCCTTTTCTACTGCTTCCCAAAGACGGAACACATCGTTCTCCTGCAATTCCCAAATGCTACTTTTAGTAACATTCTTCAGTGTTAATATTTTATCTTTATTCATCTTCAATTGTGTTTGTGTGTGCAAAAGTAAGTACTTCTTTTTATATATCCAAATTTTCTTGCTGTTTTTTTGTGTTTTTGGTCACTTTTTTATTTGGAATTCGATTTTTTTCATTACCTTTGCACGTACTATGAGTGAACCGTTAGCTGAAAGAATGAGACCTCACACGCTTGCTGACTATGTAGGACAGCAGCATTTGGTAGGTGAGGGGGCCGTGCTGCGCAAGATGATTGATGCAGGGCGCATATCCTCTTTTATCCTCTGGGGACCCCCTGGAGTGGGCAAGACTACCCTTGCTCAAATCGTGGCACAAACCATCAAGGTGCCGTTCTTCACCCTCTCTGCGGTGACCAGTGGCGTAAAGGATGTCCGCGAGGTGATAGAAAGAGCAAAGAGTGGTAGATTCTTTAATTCGGCTTCTCCTATATTGTTTATTGATGAGATTCACCGTTTCTCCAAGAGTCAGCAGGATTCGCTTTTGGGTGCGGTAGAGAAGGGTATTGTTACGCTGATAGGTGCTACCACCGAGAATCCTTCATTCGAGGTGATTCGGCCGCTGTTGTCCAGATGTCAGCTTTATGTGCTCAAACCGCTCGAAAAGGCTGATCTTGAAGGACTTCTGCATCGTGCCATTACGCAGGATGTAGAACTCAGAGAAAAGAATATTAAGTTGGAAGAGACGGGCGCGCTGCTGCGATATAGTGGTGGAGATGCCCGCAAACTGCTCAATATCCTGGAACTGGTGGTAGAATCTGCCGGATCTTCAGAGATTGTGATTACCGACAAGATGGTAGAAGAGCAGTTGCAGCAGAATCCGCTGGCTTACGATAAACAGGGTGATATGCATTATGATATTATCTCAGCCTTTATCAAGAGTATTCGCGGAAGCGATCCCGATGCTGCGCTTTATTGGATGGCGAGGATGATAGAAGGAGGAGAAGACCCGCAGTTTATAGCCCGTAGGGTTGTGATTAGTGCCTCTGAGGATGTGGGACTTGCCAATCCGAATGCACTCCTGCTTGCCAATGCTGCCTTCGATACGGTGATGAAGATAGGGTGGCCCGAAGCGCGTATCGCCCTTGCTGAGGCTGTGGTGTATCTTGCCACGAGTCCGAAGAGCAACAGTGCTTATCTGGGCATTAATGATGCGCTGGCTACTGTACGGCAAACGGGTAATCTGCCTGTTCCGCTGCACATCCGCAATGCTCCTACCAAACTGATGAAAGATTTGGGCTATCATGACGGATATAAGTATCCTCACGATTATCCTGGACATTTCACTGAGCAGCAGTATCTGCCAGACGAACTGAAGGATGCCCGCTTCTGGCATGCGCAGCATTCGCCTTCCGAGGAGCGCCTCTACAACTGGATGGTTACCTGTTGGGGAGAAAGATTCAAGAATTAGTGATTTAGAATAGATATATAGATAATTAGAAATTGATATTTAGAGCAACTAACTGATACGAGAAAATGATGATACATGGCGATCCAGAATTTGTGCTCACGCTTCATAGCGTGATAGAATTCATCGGTACATTTGCTTTTGCCCTTTCGGGCATTCGCCTGGCAGCAAGTAAGCATTATGATTGGCTGGGCGGTTTTGTTTGTGGTGTGGCTGTAGCCATAGGTGGTGGAACCATACGAGATGTGATGCTTGGTGTGCGTCCGTTTTGGATGTTGAGTCCTATCTACCTGATTTGTACGCTGTTTGCGCAGTTGGTAGTGATTGCTTGCCACCGCTATCTTAAGCGTCTTGACAATACCTGGTTTCTGTTTGATACCTTGGGCTTGGCGCTTTTCAATATTGCGGGCATCCAGAAGTCGCTCGAATGTGGTTTCTCTTTTTGGGTAGCCATCATCATGGGCTGTATCACGGGTGCTGCAGGCGGTGTTATCCGCGATGTACTTCTTAATGAAGAGCCGGTCATCTTCCGAAAGGAGATTTATGCGATGGCTTGTGTCGCCGGTGGTTTGGCTTATTGGGGATTGAGCTATCTGGGTGTGAGCCTCTATATTACGGTAATTGTAGCTTTCTGTGTGGTTTGCGCCATCCGATTGCTGGCTGTAAGATACCATATTTCACTCCCGAAGTTGAGGGATGAAGAACAAACTGTAGAATGAAAAGGAAAAAATGAAATTGATAAATAACAGATAACAGATGAAAAGACTGAAAGCGATTTTGATGCTCGTTGTTGCAATGATGCTGATGTCGTCGGCAACAATGATGGCTCAGAACAAACGAGAGTTTCGTGGGGCCTGGATACAGTGTGTTAACGGACAGTATCTTGGCAAGAGTACGCAGCAGATCCAGGCGATGCTTACCAGACAGCTTGATGAACTGCAGAAGGATGGCGTTAATGCGATAATCTTTCAGGTTCGAGCCGAGTGTGATGCTCTGTATAAGAGTGATTTAGAGCCTTGGAGCAAGTTTCTTACGGGGGTGCAGGGAAAGGCTCCTTCTCCTTATTGGGATCCGTTGCAATGGATGATAGAGCAGTGTCATAATCGTGGCATGGAACTTCATGCATGGATTAATCCTTATCGTGCCAAGCATAGCGTAACTTCTTATGAGCAGGTTTCGCCGAAGAATATCGTGAAGAGGCGTCCTGATCTCTGTTTTCAGTATGGCAAGCTGACGCTGTTGAACCCTGGGTTGCAGGCTGCAGCCGACTATATTTGCGAGGTGGCTGTGGACATTGTAAGCCGATATGATGTTGATGGATTCCATATTGATGATTATTTCTATCCATATCCAGAGGCCGGACGTCAGATTCCTGATCAGCAGCTCTTCCGCCAGCAGTCGCGCGGCATGCGAAACATAGGTGATTGGCGCCGTGATAACGTGAGCCGGTTTGTAAAGCAGCTCAGCGAATCCATTCATGCCGTTAAGCCTTGGGTTAAGTTTGGTGTTTCTCCATTCGGCATCTACCGTAACAAGCGTACCGATCCTAATGGTTCAGAAACCTTCGGCCTCCAGAATTATGATGATCTTTATGCTGATGTATTGCTTTGGGTGAATAATGGTTGGATAGACTATTGTGTGCCTCAGATTTATTGGGAGATAGGCAATCGTGCTGCCGATTACAAAACGCTCATAACCTGGTGGAATAAGCATGCTGGCAACCGCCCATTATATATAGGTGAAGATATAGAGCGTACAGCCAAGTTTGCTGACCCAGTCAATCCGCGCAGTCATCAGTTGCCTGCCAAGCACCGTTTGCATCAGCAGATGAATAATGTGAAGGGTACTGTGCTCTGGTATGCGCAGACTGCTGCCGATAATGTAGGTAATATCGGACATACACTCCGCAACAATTATTGGAAGTATCCAGCATTGCCACCCTCTATGCCTTTCCTTGATAATAAGGCGCCAAAGGGGGTAAAGGGTGTCAAGCTGATGTGGACCGAGAAAGGTCCGCTGCTGGTATGGAAGGCTCCTAAGGCTAGCAAGAAAAAGTGGGGCGATCAGGTGAACCGTTTTGCTATCTACCGTTTTGAGAAAGGAGCTAAGGTAAATCTCAATGATGTTTCGGCACTCCAGGCAGTTACTTATGATAATTTCTATCGCATCCCTTATGTGAGTGGCAAGAAATATGTGTATGTAGTAACTGCTCTCGACCGTGTAGGAAACGAAAGTAAAGGTAAGAAAAAGAAAATTTCTTTTTAGATTGGTTAGATGATATAAACGGAAAGACCGTTAAAAACAGAAAAACCGTTGTACTCGATAGGAGAGAGTGCAACGGTTTTTTATTTTGTTGGGATGGGGGAGCGGGTAGTCCTTTCATCCTGTATTTTTTTTATTCTTTCAGCAGGTCGTTCAGGAAGTTATCCAGATCGTTGTCCAGATTCTCCATCAAATCACCACCTACGATGATTGTATCATCGTCAGCAAGATAGAGCTCGCCAATATGCTCTTTATCGTCATCTTCTAGCACAAAGCTGTATGGCTTGAGGATGCCGAGATGATCTATGATATCAGCCTGTTTGCGCAATACATCGCGAAGCAGCTTTGCTACCTCGTCGTAGAAGTCTTCATCCTTGTTTTCTATCCATTGCTCAACAACGCAGCGGGTAATCTCGTTGTCATCGTCGTCAAAGGCCAGGAGTTCGCCACTGTCTTGCGAAACCCTTACGTGGATGTCGGTCATTTGAGAAGTCTCGTCGTCAGATTCTGGCGCTGGGAACTTTTGAGCTACTTTTCTGATAAAGCGCTCTACTTGCATGATTGTTTGCTCTAATGTTTCCATATCAATTCTTTAATAATCAATGCAAAGATACATAAAAAATTGATATCACCAAAAGAAGTTGCTAAAAAAAAGCATTTTTGCTTTTAATTTGTTCTCAAACTGCCTGATTCCAGGGTATAGATAACGTTTACGCTTCTTTTTTTATATTTTCTTTTCGATTTTGTTTGCCATTTCTAAATAATGTAGTATCTTTGCACTTGAATTGCAAAAATGCAATCTCAACATTACAAATGAATAACAAGATAAAACATTCTGGCATCGTAGAAAGCGTGGAAGAAGGTTGTGTGTGCATTCGCATCGTACAGTCGTCAGCCTGCAGTGCTTGCAAGGTGGCTGCTCATTGTACTGCATCTGAATCGAAAGAGAAGATAATTGAGGTTTCTACCTCAGAGGCGTCTCTCTACCATAAAGGCGATAGCGTGGTGGTGACTGCTGATTCGGCTGTAGGCTTCAGAGCCAGTTTCTATGGCTATCTCTTGCCGCTGATACTGATGGTGATCGCTTTGGTGGGTGTACTGAAAGCTACTCACTCAGAGGGAGCCGCAGCGCTCTCGGCATTGGGCATTCTCATTCCATACTACGTGGTGCTCTACTTATTCAGAAACAAACTTAAAAACAAACTGAGCTTCTCTATAGAAACATAGGGTGCGTGATGTGCTCCTGTGGCTTCAGCGATGAGCCCTTTATTTTAAAACAAAGAAAATAACAAAACAAAACACAAAAAATTATGAATTTTATTTTGATTGCTGTCTTGGTTCTCGGAGCAATCGCGTTGATTGCAGCGCTGGTTCTCTTCGGAGTATCTAAGAAGTTTGCCGTCGAAGAAGACCCTCGCTTGGGCCAGGTAGGAGAGATCCTGCCAGGTGCCAACTGTGGTGGTTGCGGTTTTGCCGGATGCTCTGGTATGGCTGCAGCTCTGGTGAAGGGTGCTGATGCCGGTTCTATCGAAGGACTGATGTGTCCGGTAGGTGGTGCTGACGTGATGGGCAAGGTAGCCGACCTTTTAGGTATGGCAGTAGCCAATACCGAGCCAAAGGTGGCTGTGGTTCGTTGTAATGGTACTTGCGAGAATCGTCCTCGCATTGCCGAGTATGATGGTTTGCACACTTGTGCAGCTATGAATTCATGTGGCGCTGGCGAAACAGGCTGCGGATTCGGCTGTCTGGGTTGTGGCGATTGCGTGGCTGCCTGCCAGTTTGGCGCAATCTCTATCAATCCAGAAACTGGCATTCCTGAGGTTGATGAAGAGAAGTGTACGGGTTGTGGTGCTTGCGCCAACGCTTGTCCACGTCATATCATCGAGCTCCGCAAGAAGGGTCCTAAGGGCCGTAGAGTTTACGTTCAGTGCGTAAACCACGACAAGGGTGCTGTTGCCAAGAAGGCTTGTAGCGTTGCTTGCATCGGATGCGGTAAGTGTCAGAAGGTCTGCAAGTTTGATGCAATTACCATTGAGAACAATGTGGCTTATGTTGACTTCAATAAGTGCCGCATGTGTACCAAGTGTGTTGACGAATGCCCAACAGGTGCTCTCGTAAAAGTAAATTTCCCAGTTAAGAAGGCAAAGCCAGCTGCAGAGGCTGCACCAAAGGCAGAGGCTCCAGTAGCTGCTCCTAAGGCTGAGGTTTCAGAAGAAAAGAAGGAGGATTAAATCATGAATTTGAGAACTTTTAGAATTGGTGGAGTTCACCCAGAAGAGAATAAGATTACTGCCGAGATGGCTACTCAGGTAGCTCCTCTCCCAAAGCAGGCTATTTTCCCACTTGGTCAGCACATCGGTGCTCCTGCCAAGCCTGTAGTTGCCAAGGGCGACAAGGTGAAGGTGGGTACACTCATCGCTGAGGCGGGTGGTTTTGTGAGTGCTCCTATTTACAGTTCCGTATCAGGAACTGTGTTCAAGGTAGATACATCTATTGATGCTACCGGTTATCGCAAGCCTTGTATTATTATTAATGTAGAAGGCGATGAGTGGGAGGAGAGTATCGACCGCTCTGATAAACTCGAGACGCTGGAGGCTCATACTGAGCTAACTCCAGAGGAAATCGTAAACCGCATCAAGGTGGCTGGTGTCACTGGTATGGGTGGTGCCGGTTTTCCTACCTTCATCAAGCTTTGTCCTCCTCCTGGAGCCAAGGCTGAGTGCGTCATCATCAACGGTGTAGAGTGTGAGCCTTATATCACAGCCGATTATCGTCTGATGATGGAGCATGCCGATGAGATTCTCGTTGGCTTGAACCTCCTGATGAAGGCGGCTAAGGTAGAGAAGGGCTACATCGGTATCGAGGATAACAAACCTGCTGCCATCAAACTCTTCGAGGAAAAGACAGCCAATGATTCTCGTATTGAGATTGTTCCTCTTGCCAAGAAGTATCCTCAGGGAGGTGAGAAGCAGCTGGTGGATGCCGTTATCCGCCGTCAGGTTCCTGCTCCTCCAGCTATTCCTGTCAACGTTGGAGCAATTGTTCAGAATGTAGGTACTGCCTTTGCTGTTTATCAGGCAGTTATGAAGAACAAACCTCTCTTCGAGCGCTATACTACCGTTACCGGTAAGCAGGTGAAGAACCCAGGCAACTTCCTCGTACGTATGGGTACTCCATTCTCTCAGATGATTGAGAATTGCGGCGGTTTGCCAGAGGGTGACAACAAGGTATTGGCTGGTGGTCCGATGATGGGTAAGGCTGTGATCAGCCTCGATGTACCGGTAACCAAGGGTACCAACTCCATCACCGTATTGACCGATGCTGATGCTCATCGCAAGAAGGCTCAGCCATGTATCCGCTGTGCCAAGTGTGTGGATGCCTGTCCAATGGGCCTGGAGCCATACTTGCTCGCTACCTTGAGCGTAGTGAAGGATTATGAGCGCCTGGAGGCAGAAGAGGTAACATCCTGCATTGCCTGCGGTTCATGCCAGTTCACCTGTCCTTCACATCGTCCTATCCTCGATAATATTATCAATGGTAAGGCAGCGGTAATGGGCATTATCAGAGCTCGCAACGCCAAGAAGTAAGCGATCACGTCAAGAATGAATTTCATTTAAGAAAGAATTTAAAAGATAAAATGGGAAAATTAATCGTTTCATTATCGCCACACGCTCATGGAAATGAGAGCGTAGAGAAGAACATGTACGGAGTGATTATCGCTCTCGTGCCTGCCATCCTCGCATCTTTCTATTTCTTCGGCTTGGGTTCAGCAGTCGTACTGCTCACCTCTGTGGCAGCCTGCGTCTTCTTTGAGTGGGCAATTACAAAATATCTCCTGAAGGAGGAGACCAGCTTGCTCGATGGTTCTGCCATCATTACCGGTCTCTTGCTCGGCATGAACTTGCCAAGTAACCTTCCTCTCTGGATCATCATCATCGGTGCCCTGTTTGCCATCGGTGTAGGTAAGATGAGCTTCGGCGGTTTGGGTAACAATCCTTTCAATCCCGCTTTGGTTGGCCGTTGCTTCCTGCTCGTCAGCTTCCCTGCCCAGATGACTTCATGGCCAATAGCCGGACAGATGCTCAGCTATACTGATGCTACAACGGGTGCTACTCCGCTGGCTATCATGAAGACAGCCATCAAGACGGGCGATGCTTCAGTTCTCAACCAGTTGCCTGATGCGATGAGCCTGCTCTTCGGTGCTACTGGCGATACCTTCGGTGCCGGTACTACCGGTGAGGTTTGTGCATTCGCCCTCTTGCTCGGTTTGGCTTACATGCTCTGGAAGAAGGTCATCACCTGGCACATACCAGTAAGCATCATCGCTACCGTATTCGTTTTCAGCGGTTTGATGCATTTGGCTAATCCTGTTTATGCCAATCCTCTGGCTGTCATCTTCAGCGGTGGTCTGATGCTCGGTGCCATCTTTATGGCTACTGATTATGTAACCTCTCCGATGACCCACAAGGGCATGCTTATCTACGGTGTATGCATCGGTCTGCTGACCGTCATCATCCGTAACTGGGGTAGTTATCCGGAAGGTATGTCGTTCGCCATTCTTATCATGAATGCGTTCACACCTCTTATTAACACATACGTTAAACCAAAGCGCTTCGGTGAGAAGCCAGCTAAGAAATAAGGAGGACAGAGACATGCAGAAATTAGAATCATCATTGAAGAACATGGTGCTTGTGCTGGTGGGCGTAGCGCTCATCGTAGGTGCTGTGCTTGCATATATCAATCATCTTACATCCGGTCCTATCGCCGAGAAGGCAGCACAGAGTCTGGCTGCCGGTATCAAGAGTGTGATGGGCACAGAAGATCTCCAGGTGGCTGAACCTGAAGAGGTGAAGCAGGAGTTTGGCGGTAAGGAATTCTCTTTCACCATCCACAAGTGCTCAGACAAGAGCGGCAAGCAGTTGGGTGCAGCCGTAGAGAGTACTACCGGTGGTTTCGGTGGCGACCTGAAGGTGCTCGTAGGTTTCGATACCGAGGGCAAGATTATGGGTTATACCGTGCTTCAGGCTTCAGAGACTCCGGGTCTGGGTGCCAAGGCTGCTACCTGGTTCCAGAAGGACGGAAAGGGAAGCATCATCGGTAAGACTCCAAAGGATGGCGACCTCCACGTATCTAAGGACGATAAGAGTGGCAATGCCGTAGACGCCATCACCGCCTCTACCATTACCAGCCGCGCCTTCCTCAAGGCTATCAATCAGGCTTACGCTGCCTATGCAGGTAAGAGTGTAGATGGCGAGAGCGGTGCATCTCAGAAAGCAGATGCAGAGAGTGGTGCATCTAAAGTTGAACATAACGAAAAGAAAGGATAAACCGATATGAGTAATGTTAAGATTTTGATGAACGGACTCATCAAGGAGAATCCAACCTTCGTGTTGCTTCTCGGTATGTGTCCTACTTTGGCTACAACAACCAGCGCCATCAACGGTCTCTCTATGGGATTGGCTACCATGGCAGTGCTGATCTGTACCAACTTTGTTATCTCCTGTATCAAGAAGATTACCCCGGATATGGTTCGCATCCCTGTTTTCATCGTAGTGATTGCAGCCTTCGTAACCATCCTTCAGATGTTGATGAGCGCTTATGCTCCCGACAGCATCAATCAGGCGCTGGGTATTTATATTCCGCTGATTGTAGTAAACTGTATCATCCTGGGTAGAGCAGAGAGCTTTGCTGCCAAGAATTCGCCTATTGCCAGCCTCTTCGATGGCATTGGTTGCGGTTTGGGTTTCACCCTCGGTTTGACCATCCTGGGTAGTGCCCGCGAGATACTCGGTGCAGGTAGCGTATTCGGTATCACTCTGTTGCCGGAGACTACCAACATTCTGATGTTCATCCTGCCTCCTGGAGCTTTCCTCACCTTGGGATACATCATTGCTATATTTAATAAGGTAAAGAAGTAAGTGTAGGCATCGCTTCAAATCAATGAAATAAAATAGAAATTATGGAATATTTATTGATATTTATCTCTGCGATATTCGTCAACAACATCGTCTTGTCGCAGTTTCTCGGTATCTGTCCATTCCTGGGCGTATCGAAGAAAGTTGATACAGCCATCGGTATGGGTGGTGCCATCGCCTTTGTCTTGACCTTGGCAACCATCATTACCTGGTGTGTTCAGAAGTATGTACTCGATCCATTCGGATTGCAATATCTCCAGACCCTGGCATTCATCCTCGTGATTGCAGCCTTGGTTCAGATGGTAGAGATTATCCTGAAGAAGGTTTCTCCTGCACTTTATCAGGCACTCGGTATCTTCCTGCCTTTGATTACTACCAACTGTGCCGTGCTGGGTGTAGCCATCCTGGTTATCCAGAAGGATTACAACCTGCTTGAGAGCGTGGTTTACGCCTTCTCTACCGCTCTCGGTTTTGCCCTGGCGCTTATCGTTTTCGCCGGCATTCGCGAGCAGCAGGCTTTGGTCCGTATTCCTAAGGGTATGCAGGGCGTAGCTATCGTCATGGTAACTGCAGCGCTCCTCAGCCTCGCCTTCATGGGATTCTCGGGCGTAGATGGCGGTTTGAAATCGCTCTTCGGATTGGAGTAAAACTTTTACTGAAAGTTGATAAAATAATAATGGGAATTTGCGAATGGTATGAACCGATGCAAATTCCCATTTTTTGTACTTGATTTTTCTTACTCTCTTGCTTGAGGTCTTGATTTTCTTACTCTCTTACTTGAGGTCTTGATTTTTCTTAACTCTCTGTCTTTATAAACTTGAAATTATAACTCTTTCTCTTTTCTTATCTTCTGTGTCCGAAGCTTCCACCGCCATTGTTCTTGCTTGGTGTAGAAGAGCGAGGGGTGAATCCGCCGCCACGGTTGCCAGACCCGCTGCTGAATGAACGGCTCATGCTGCTGCGGTTGCCCCCGAAGATATTACTTCTTCCGCTTCCGAAGCTGCTGTTTCCGAAACCACGGCTGCTGTTTCCGAACCCACGGTTGTTGCTGGTGCTGCTGTTGCTGCTGCCGAAACCGCGGTTAGGGCGACTGTTGCTATTGCCAAAGCCACGGTTGCTGCTGTTGCCGAAGCCTCCGTTGTTATTTCCGAAGCCTCCGTTCTGAGGGCGGCCGCTGTTTCCGAAGCCAGCGTTGTTGTTAGGGCGGCTTGCATTACCGAAACCACGGTTTGGATTCATCTGAGGTCTGTTCTCGCGGTTCAGATTTCCGAAAGATCTTCCTCTGCCGTAATCACCACGGTTGAATCCGTCTCTCATACCTACTCTAGGATGTCCTCCTGGGTGAGGGCCGCCAAAACTTCTTCCGTGATACCAGCTTCTGTTTCCGTTTACTCGCCAGCTATGACCTCCACGGTAAGATACGTAGAAGTGAGGGCGACCGAAGTAGAAATAGTCGCGGCGCGGATAGCGGGCGTAGATGCCGAAGTGCCAGTAGCCCGCATTCCAGTAGAGCGGACGGTAGAAATAGGTGGCATTGAGATATGTTCTATACTGCCAGTCGAGCAGGATATAGCTCAAATCCATATTGCGCTGGCGCCAGTAAGCACCATACAGGTCATCGTATGTATCTACACTCATCAGGTAGTCGAGGTTCACCTCGTAAGCTGCCTCATACTGGTCTTCCGTAAGATTGAGCTCGTAAGCCATCTTGTCTGTCAGGAAGAGAGCCTGCTGTCTTGCCTGCTCATAACTCATTGCAGAAGCGGTAGTGAATGTCATCATGAACATGGCTACCAGAGCTATTATCATTCGTTTCATAATCGTATATCTTTAAATTGTTATACTTCATGTTTCATTTTTCTGGTGCAAAGATACGATGTTTTTTGCTTCCACGGTCGGGATTTCCCCTAAAGGGGTGGGGGAAAATCCCTACTTCTTTATTTTGTGCCTGCGCAGTTATATATATAATAAGGTATAGAACCGGAGTGGAGCGTAAAGGTTTGCGTGAAGTTTTTCGCAGTTTTTGGAACAATCAAACGAAATATTTACTACCTTTGCACTCAGAAAAAAACAATCTGATGAATAGATTGGAATTTAAAACGGAAAGTAAAATAATAAAGACAAAATAAACAAATCATGAAAGAGCTAAAAGCATTAAACAAGCGCACTGCTCCTAAGAGCGTCGCTCCAGAGAAAATCATTCAGTTTGGTGAAGGTAACTTCCTCCGTGCATTCGTAGATTGGATTGTATGGAATATGAACAAGAAGACCGACTTCAACGGTTCTGTCGTTGTAGTTCAGCCATTGGCTGGTGGTATGGTTGACTGGCTGAACGGTCAGGACTGCCTCTATCACGTAAACCTTCAGGGTAAGGAGAACGGCCAGGCTATCAACACATTGGAGCGTATCGACGTTATCAGCCGTGCACTGAATCCATATTCTCAGAACCAGGCATTCATGGCTTTGGCTGAGCAGCCAGAGATGCGTTTCATCATCTCTAACACTACAGAGGCTGGTATCGCATTCGATGACTCTTGCAAGTTTACAGATGCTCCTGCAGCTTCTTATCCAGGCAAGTTGGTTCAGCTCTTGTTCCACCGCTACAAGTTCTTCGAGGGCGATCCAACCAAGGGTATGATCCTGATGCCATGTGAGCTGATCTTCCTCAACGGTCACCACCTCAAGGAGTGCATCTATCAGTATATCGAGCTCTGGAAGGGCGATATGGGTGCTGATTACGAGGGCTTCAAGGAGTGGTTCACCAACCACTGCTACGTTTGCGCTACATTGGTAGACCGCATCGTTCCTGGTTTCCCACGCGATACCATCAAGGAGATCCAGCAGAAGATTTGCTACAAGGACAACCTCGTAGTTAAGGCAGAAAGCTTCCACCTCTGGGTTATCGAGAAGGCAGAAAATATGACAGTAGAGCAGATGCAGGAGGAGTTCCCAGCTCATAAGGCAGGTCTCCACGTGCTTATCACAGATAATGAGAAGCCATACCACGAGCGTAAGGTTACCCTGCTGAATGGTCCTCACACCGTATTGAGCCCTGTTACATACCTCAGCGGTGTAAACATTGTTCGCGATGCCTGCGAGCACCCGGTATTGGGCAAGTACATCCACAAGGTACAGTTTGAGGAGTTGATGCAGACTCTGAACCTCCCAATGGATGAGCTGCAGAAGTTCGCTTCTGACGTATTGGAGCGTTTCGAGAATCCATTCGTAGATCATCAGGTAACCAGCATCATGCTCAACTCATTCCCTAAATTTGAGACTCGCGACCTGCCTGGTGTCAAGATTTATCTTGAGCGTAAGGGCGAGTTGCCACAGGGTTTGGTATTCGGTCTCGCTGCTATCATCACTTACTATAAGGGTGGTGTTCGCGAGGATGGTGCTCCTATCCAGCCAAACGATGACCAGAAGATTATGGACAAGCTCACCGAGCTTTGGGCTACCGGCGATACCCAGAAGGTAGCTGAGGGCGTATTGGGCTTCGACTATATCTGGCACGAGGATTTGAACAAGACAGTTCCTGGCCTTACCGAGTTGGTTAAGAAGGATCTTGACCTTATTCAGGAGAAGGGCATGCTGGAGGCTGTTAAGACTATCCTCTAATTAAGATGTTCGTTCATAAATCAAATAACGATTAAGATTTGAAAAATAGTTATAAGGTTTTGTGTTAGTTGTTAGCTATAATCTTCTAGCTAATAGGTTAAAGGCGGGGAGCTTGTGAAAGCGCCTCGCCTTTTTGCTTATTGTCTGCTTTGTGATGTTTCAGAATCCTTAATAACCTTAATGACCTTGTCCTTCATGGCCGGATGGTTGATGATGAGCGGCACTCTTTCTACCACTACCATGGAAGTGTCGAGGCCCAATGCCTTAGGCTCGTCAATACCTATCTTGCTGATAAGAGCGTAGATACTCATCAGCAGGTTCTGTTGGCGATTATCTGAACTCTCCGGGTAATATACGCGGTGAATGATGATGAATCGGAAATCGCCCGGAATTCCGTATTTGCGCAGCGAAGGATAGGTGCTTTGCAAATCTACCTTTCCGTCTGCTACCAGATCTTCCACTACTTGTCGCAGATAGAGACTCACCCTAGGCTCTATGCGGAAACCAATGTGCATGGTTACGCTGTAGAGGGTGTCGGGAATCAGGGTCTCGCAGTTGTACTCCAGCGTGTCAGGAGTGTCAACAAACTCCATGTTGATAAGCCAGTAATGGTCAGCACGTTTCGGCTGCTTGTTGATGATGGAGTAGAGCAACTTGTCATCTACGGCACCTTCCTTGTTGGCGTGGTTCACATAAACCAGGTTGGAAGCATACTTAGGGATGCTCTCGTCGGCCTTGATGTCGGAGATAATCTGATAATAATCATCCAGCGGTTTGGTGCTGATATAATGGCGTCGTATCTTCATGGCTTTCACCCACACGTACATCATCAGGAACAGGATTCCTCCAATGAGCATCGTACACCATCCACCTGCAAGAAACTTTGACAGATTGGCAGTCAGGAAGATGGCTTCGATGATGCAGTATGCGCCCATAAACAGCATCGTGAAAATCCGTGCCACTCCCTTGCTGTGCAGGTAGAAACCGAGCAGCAGGGTAGTCATCAGCATGGTGATGGTGATGGCGAGTCCGTAGGCTGCCTCCATGTGCGAGGAGTCGCGGAAGAGCAGGATGATGAGAACCACGCCGATATACATGGCGAGGTTGATCATCGGGATATAGAGCTGCCCCTTAACATGGGTAGGATGCTTGATTCGCATGCGCGGCCAGAAGTGCAGGTTCATGGCTTCGCTCAATATGGAGAAGGTTCCGCTGATGAGTGCCTGGCTCGCAACGATTGCCGCACCCGTGGCCATGATGATGGCGAAGAACAGCATGCTCTGCGGCATGATGGCAAAGAACGGATTCGCTGCCAGTGCCGTATCAGCATGATTCAGCACCCATGCTCCCTGTCCCAGATAGTTGAGAATGAGCATGGTCTTTACGAAGCCCCAGCTGATGGCGATGTTCTTTCTGCCGCAATGTCCCAGGTCGGAATAGAGAGCCTCGGCACCGGTAGTACAGAGAAATACGGCACCCAGAATCAGAAACCATTCAGGCGATTTTGCCAGCAGCATGGCAGCATAATAGGGGTTGAAAGCCTTCAGTATCAATGGGTAAGACGTGATGCTGAAAGCTCCCACCACGCCCAGCAGCAGGAACCATAGCAGCATAAATACGCCAAATGATTTGCCAATACTCTCTGTGCCAAACCGCTGCACGAAGAAGATGATGGTGATGATGCCCAGGGTGATGGGGATGACTGGCAGGTTGGGACTGATGCTTTCGAGTCCTTCGATGGCTGTGGTCACGGTGATGGCAGGGGTGATGATTCCGTCTGCCAGCAGGGTGCTTGCGCCAATGATGGCCAGTAGGTAAATCCACTTGCTCTTGAGTCGGCGCAGTAAGGCATAGAGGGCGAGGATGCCTCCTTCGCCATTGTTGTCGGCACGCAGCGCCACGCATACATATTTGATGGTGGTCTGGAGGGTGAGTGTCCAGATGATGCATGACAGTGCGCCCAGGATGGTGCTCTCGCTGATGCTTTCGCCCGTATGCAGGATAGCCTTCATCACATAGAGAGGTGATGTTCCGATGTCTCCGAATACAATGCCTAATGTAACGAGCAATCCCAGAAAGCCTACTTTGTGATGATTGCAGGCTACTGAACTTTCTGCTTTTTCTTTCATTTTTCTTCTCTTATTTAAATTAAATATTATCCTTTTTGGGACATGAAAATGTCCTTTGTGATTATAAATTTGCGTGCAAAGGTATAAACATAAGAGGTAAGATAGAATTTGTTTAACAAGATTTATCGGATTTAACTTTTATTCTTTGAAGATATGAAGAGACGAATAGAGGCGAATGCCGATAAGACTACTCCCGAGAAACTTCTGAACTTTGCGAAACTTGAATAATTAATAAAGGCGGGGAGCTTGTGAAAGCGCCTCGCCTTTTTCGTATGTTTTGTAAGTTTCTTTTCAAGTGACTGTTGTAAAGAAAACAGTTATTCAATGATGTGGTTGATGACCATTCCTGCGATAGCCATTCCGAAGGTTGCGGTGATGTGACAGAGCGAACCGTTGATCTGTGCCTTAGTAGAGCACCATTCGTGTTCTACCAGTTGCTGGTCGCCCGGAGCATCATATACGGCAGTATCGGTACCCCTCTCTCCGCTAATGAGTTTGGCTTTCGGGCATAGGCATCCGCCCGTGCCGCAGGCTTTGTTCACCCCCTGGTTCTGCATCGGTTTTTCTTCACTGTATACGCACTGGAATTTTCGTCGTGGGAAGGTTTTGTTCTTCTTGAATTTCTTTCGCAGTGCTCTTGCCAGCGGGTCTCCATCCACCTTCCAGAATTCAGATTTTCTTACCTTGAATGGGTCGGTGCGCAGGGCAGCTCCCATAGAAGAAATAAAGGTGATTTCCTTAGGCAGGGCAGTGGCACGCAGAATGAGGTCAGCCTTATCCTTGAGCGAGTCGATGGCATCGATGATGAAGTCGTATTGCTCCATGTGGAATTCATCGGCAGTTTCTGCCTGATATATTTTCTGATAGGCTGTGATGTTGGCATCGGGGTTGATTTCGAGCAGTCGGTTGCGCAGCGCCTCTACCTTCACTTCGCCTAAGGTTCGGCTTGTAGCCATCAGCTGGCGGTTGCAGTTGGTTACGCATACCCTGTCGCTGTCTACGATTGTGATGTTTCTCACGCCGCTTCTCAGGAGTCCTTCAGCGCACCATGATCCTACTCCTCCGATACCGAAGATGAGCACTCTTGCCTTCTGAATTTTCTCAAGATTATCCTTTCCCAGGAGCAGTTCGGTGCGTCGCTGCATTCCCCGCTCCATTGTCGTTATTTTATTCTCCATTTTATTGTTTGTAAAGAATTCTAATGTATATATCTGATGCAAAGTTAGTGAATAAAATCCGATGTCGGCTGATATGAATAAATGTTTATAATTCTTTAACTCATTTAACTTCTAAACTTGCGAAACTTGAATTATTACTAAGTGGATAATGATAGTCACATGCTTTTTTTAGTGGTTGAAATTTAGTTTCAGTAAGCGTTTCTGGAAGAAGAAGGGCGGGGGAGTAACTAATAATGAACTGTTACGCCCCCATGCATGATGTTACTCCGAGGGTAGTGCCGAGCGCCGTCAAGATTGTGAG
>OGJA01000010.1_pt1 | contig 113479 bp, 90 predicted proteins | sample 1571951 | NCBI WGS metagenome assembly OGJA01 (sample SAMEA2582109, study PRJEB24529) | metagenome | biome: Human gut stool | place: China | collected 2011
GTTTCATTGTCACTTCTGTTTGTTCCTAAGTGACAACCTTTTTCAGGGAAGTACAAAGAGCGGAAAAACAACTGTTAACTGTTAACTCTGTTAACCCCAGCTGTTCTTCCGCCCTTAAAACTTTATTCTGCCAGCAGCTTCTCAGCCATTGCCTTACCCAGAGCCTCGCACTGCGCCTTTACCTCTGGAGTAATCGCCTGCTTCATATCTACCGGCTCGCCCACTGGCTCGTAGTGGAGCTTGGTATCGTTCCACTCCTGAATCTTAGCCACCGCCTTGCTTGCCCAGCAATGAGAACCATACCAACCGAGGAGGTGGTTCTTGATGTCCTTGTTGGCAAGCTCGGAGAGGAGAACCTCCATCTCGTGATAAAGACCGGCATTGTAGGTTGGAGCACCCACGATGAGACCCTTGTAGCGGAAGATGTCGCGCAGGATGTAGCTGTGGTGAGTCTTCGAGATGTTGTACATTACGATGTTCTTCACGCCAGCCTTGCTTGCCGCACGGGCGATGATTTCAGCCATGCGCTCGGTATTGCCGTACATGGTGCCGTAGCAGATAACGAGGCCCGGCTCCGTCTCGTACTTCGACATCTTATCATACATGCCGATTACCTTCTCAATGTGCTCGTGCCAAACCGGACCATGGGTTGAGCAGATGTAATCCAGCTCTACGCCAGCCAATTTCTTCAAGGCATTCTGAACAGGGATTCCATACTTACCCACAATGTTTGAGTAGTAGCGAACCATCTCCAGCCAGAAAGTCTCGCAGTTGATTTCCGTATCGATGATTCCGCCGTTCAGCGCACCGAAGCAACCGAACGCATCACCTGAGAAGAGCACCTTGTTCTTCGCATCCAGGGTAACCATGGTCTCTGGCCAGTGAACCATAGGGATGAGAACAAAGCTCAGCTCGTGGTTGCCCAGAGAGAGGGTTTCGCCATTCTTCACCTCTACCACGTCATCTGTTACGCCGTAGAAGCCTTCGAGCATTCCCAGGGTCTTCTTGTTGCCCACAATCTTGATGTTAGGGTAATATTTCTTGATGAGAGCGATGGAGCCGCTATGGTCAGGTTCCATGTGGTTGATGATGAGGTAATCGATTTCGCGGTCGCCAATCACCTCGTGAATGTTCTCCATAAACTGGGTGAAGAAATCCACCTCTACAGTATCAACCAGCGCTACCTTTTCATCATCAATGATATAAGAGTTGTAGCTCACTCCGTTAGGCAAAGGCCAGAGGCCCTCGAAACGATGCTTGTTGCGGTCGTTAACGCCTACGTAATAAATCTTGTTTGTAATTTCTGTCATATCTTTTTCTTTATTTTACAATGTTCTATAATAATATTTAAAGCTTTTGCCCTTACAGGGCGACAGGATGAAATGCTGTTTATACCCAGGGTGTTGCCCTGGGCTAGGAGCTTCTGCCCTTTCAGGGCGTATTGCTAGAATTACAATTCCTTCTTCTTTTCTTCTCCAAATTCCTTGGAAACATAATTGTAGATGTCCTTGCAGCATTCGGTGGAGAATTCTTGAGCCGAAACAAGGAGACTGTCCCATTGCGCCTCAGACAATCCACGGTCGATGTCCTCGCGGGTGATTCCATCCTTGATCAGTCCGAACACGAAGCCTGCGTTGAAATTATCGCCGGCTCCGATAGTGCTCACCGGTTTCATCTTCTCCGAAGGATAACTCTTGGCAAAGCCGTTCTCGGCACGAACCTCTACAGGCTCAGCGCCCTGGGTGCAGATAAACTTCTTGCAGTAGAAACTGATTTCGGCATTATAAACCTTGTCAGCCTCCGGTTTCTTGTAGAGGATTCCGAAGTCCTCGTGGCTTCCGCGCACGAAATCAGCCATCTCTAGGTTCTCTATCAGATTAGGCGTAATCTTCATGATTTCGTTCTGATGAGAAGCACGGAAGTTGATGTCGTAATAAAGAATGGCGCCGTGCTCCTTCGCATACTCCAGGAAACCGGCAACCTGAGGACGGACCACAGGATTCAGGGCAAAGAACGAACCGAAGAGCACGATGTCGCCAGGATTGATTTCCGGTGTGGCAAACTCCAGCTGGTCGTGAGGATGATCCTTGTAGAAGATGTAGTCGGCATTGTTGTTCTCGTCGAGGAAAGCCAGCGAGAGCGGCGACTTCGATTCCGGGAAGATGCTCACATTGTCAGCATTCACCCCATTATCTCTCAAAAACTGAATCACATACTCTCCTATGCGGTCGTTGCCCGCCTCGCTGATAAACGAAGCATTTACGCCCGCACGCCCCAACGAGATGACTGCATTGAATGATGAGCCACCCGGTACTGCCTCTATCGGCTTGCCGCCCTTGAAGATGATGTCAAGCACGGTTTCTCCTATTCCTATTACTTTGCGCATTGTTTTTGTTGTCTATATTTTATTTTTTGGTGGCAAAGATAAGTCTTTTTGGCGATAATGCAAAATAAATGACTATTTTTTTGGATAAATTACATTTTCAGTGTAACTTTGCACCTTGAAATGAAATACAATACTTATACACTCGATAATGGACTCCGCATCATCCACCTGCCTTCAGACAGCAAGGTGGTGTATTGCGGTTACCAGATTAACGCCGGCACCCGAAACGAGGAGCCGGGCGAAGAAGGACTTGCCCACTTCTGCGAGCACGTTACTTTCAAGGGCACAGAGCGCCGCAAGGCGTGGCACATTCTCAACTGTCTGGAGAGCGTGGGAGGCGACCTGAACGCCTACACCAACAAGGAAGGCACGGTTTATTACTCAGCCATCCTCAAAGAGCACATCGCAAGAGCCGTAGATCTGCTCACCGACATCGTTTTCCATTCGGTTTATCCGCAAGCGGAAATCGACAAGGAGGTTGAGGTAATCTGCGATGAGATAGAGAGTTACAACGATTCGCCTGCCGAATTGATTTATGATGAATTCGAAAATATCATCTTCAAGGGTTCACCGCTGGGCCACAATATTCTGGGCACAGCCGAGCAGGTTCGCTCGTTCAAGACAGAAGATGCGCTGCGCTTTACAAGAAAGCTTTACCAGCCGGATAATGCGATATTCTTCGCTTACGGAGACATTGATTTCAAGAAGCTGGTGAAGCTTTTGAAGACTTTGAACATGGAACATGGAACTTTGAACTTTATGAATAGCAAAACTTCCGAAACGCCAACGGCAGAAATGGAAGCAGGCGATGCAAATCATAAAGTTCAAAGCTCAAAGTTCAAAGTTCAAAGTAAAGTCGAGGGGCAGACAATCGTGATGCAGAAGAATACGCATCAGGCTCATGTAATGATTGGAACCCGCGCCTACGATGTGAACGATGACCGCAGAATGCCGCTCTATCTGCTCAACAATATGCTGGGCGGACCGGGAATGAATGCCAAGCTGAACCTAGCCCTGCGCGAGCACAACGGACTGGTTTACAACGTAGAGAGCACGATGGTGGCGTATGGCGATACGGGCGTATGGAGCATTTATTTCGGCTGCGATGAGCACGATGTGAAGCGTTGCCTCCGCCTGGTTCGCAAGGAACTGGATAAGTTCATGCAGAAACCGCTGAGCGAGGCGCAGCTCAAGGCCGCCAAGAAGCAGATTAAGGGACAGATAGGCGTGGCTTGCGACAACCGCGAGAACTTTGCCCTCGACTTCGGCAAGAGCTTCCTTCACTATGGCTGGGAGAAGAACGTAGACCGACTCTACGAGCAGGTGGATGAGATTACTGCCGAACAGATACAGGCCGTGGCTCAGGAGTTGTTTGATAAAGACAGGCTCACCACGCTGATTTTCAGATAATGTTGATTTTCAGACAAATAGCTCAAATAATAAGAAACAAAGAAGGCAACAACTTGGGTCGTCATGCGACTTCCCTCGTTGTTGCCTTCGTAATTTAATGAATTAAAACTGCTTTTTTCTTAAAACAACTAACAATTAACCTAAAAACTTAAACCTAAAAACCTAAAATGAAAATCTATAAAACCTAAAACGAATTTTTAACAATCTATATATGAAATCCCCAATCAGAATTTATCACGAAAACTCTCAGGGGACAAGTATGAATTCAAATGAAAAGGAGTTTTTACTCTCCTCTCTGATTTCGGAAGCCCCTTTGGCTCCCTACTGTTACTCAGCTGTGCATTGCTGCCAGCCATTTTTTAATCTCGGCTCTTTTGGAGCCCTTCGCATGGCTAATCTCCGATTAAGCCAACTTGTTGTTAATAGCACCAACTTCAGCTACACATGCAACAACTACTGCGATAATCATTCCTAATACTAACATAATCTTTTCCTTTCTTAAATTTGTTATCTTAAATATACAATCTTGTAGTTTTACCTAACAAAATCTTAACTCTCTTTATTTCTTACCTCCCGAAGGAGGATTTCTATGCTCTCTTAGCTTCGTAGCTTATTTGCCGCAGTTCATTCCGAGGTTCATACCTGCGCAAGCAACTACTGCGAATGCTACTACTGCTACTGTCATTATCCCGAACATTACCATAATCTTTTATCCTTTTTTCTTTTTCTGGTGCAAAAGTACAACTTTTTGTGTGCGCACACAAACATTTTAGGAGAAAAGTTTCAAAAAGCCCTTTTTTCTTGATTAAGGTCAAGGACATTTACATTCTCGTTACAAAAACGGGCTATTTTAAAGCTTTTGCCCTTTCAGGGCGACAGGCGTGCTGCCATTATTACCCAGGGCGGTGCCCTGGGCTAGGAGCTTCTGCCCTTTCAGGGCGTGCTGCTAAAACGTGGGGGGCGTGGCATTTCACCACGCCCACTCCTTTATCACCGCTACGCAGCCATTCCTGGCGTTCCGTAGTGCCCATACTTGGCGATGAAACGGGCGGTCTTGGTGAAGGAGCCGTCCTCGTTCTTCATGATGAAGCCACGCTTCTTCCAGTTGCACAGCAGGATGGCAAGCTTCGTCTTGGTGCCATGAACCTGACAGATGTTCTGAATCTCAGTCTTGTCAAAGGTGTCATGAACGTAGAGAAGAAGATTGCTCACACCGGGAGTATGACACACAGAGCGGCTGTCTGCATCTATTGCCTCCTGCATCTGATTGCCGAAGAAACGCATCTTGCACCACAAATCATACTTCACGCTCCATACGATGAAATCCTCTATCGCCTTCTCCCACTTCTCGCCATTCGCCAGATAAAGCACCATCGCGCGGCGGAAACCATTCGCCAAACCACGCTTGGCAAACTCGGCGTAAGGCTTGTTGTAAGCCAGCTGAGCCATCTCCATAATCTCATTCTCCAGGCGCTCGATAAGCTGGCGAGCCTTACGGCACTCCTTGAAACCGCTGGCTGCGTTCAGCTGCTGGATGTAAGGAGAAAGCTGCAACTTAAACTGCGCATCATAACTGCCCACCTCCGGACGCGGAGCGAAATCGGGACGGATGATGGTGGCAAGCGAAAGTCGGCTCACGGCTCCATCAGCCACCTCACGAACCGAGAAGAACTTCTGCGTAACGGCAATGGTGCTCGAAGCATTCCAGTTGAAACGGGTCTTTACGCGGGCTGTAACGCTCTTGGTTCCTACTCGCTCCTGGCCGTCCTCAGAATTGTCCCAGCAGAGGCGAATCAGCTGGCTAGGGTCGTTAAACTTCCTGAGCATGTCTACCTCATCCATCTTGCAGTAGAGATAAGCATCGCCAGCCTTCTGTACGTCGTCTAGACGCTGGATGTAGGCAGCGCGGGTAAGGTCGGGCGAAACGATGCGGATGCAGATGTCTTCCGGGCGCACAGGCTTCTTCTTGTTGTCGCCCATGGTGTTCACCTCGTCCTTCCAGTCCTGCTCCTTCTGGCGGTTCACCTTATCCATCTGAACCAGGTCTTCGATGATGCAGTCGATGGGGCCGTTGACGAGCGATTTGCCTGACGACATGGCTGCAATGAGCAGATTCATCATCGCCGCCTCGTGCACCTGATTATCCGTGTAGCGGAAGGTTACGCCCTTAAGATGAGCGGCAAGCGCAGGGAAGACCGCCATTGCCACAGCCGCCTTGAAATCGGCAGGCACCTTGCTGGTGAGCAGCTTGATGAGCTTAGGCAGCTTGGCTGGCAACTGAGGAGGAACATCGGCATAGATTCCCGCCTTCTCGGTGGCCTGCTTGGCGAGATAGTTCTTGCGGGCAGTCTCTACCGCCTGCTTTACCAAATCCGGAATCGCGGTAGATTGCGCCACCTTGCAGGCATTCTCTACGGTGGCGAACGCCTTCGCCTCGTCTTCACCAAAGTTTTCTATTACCTGCTTGATCCAAGCCGCCTCACTATTACAGATGTATCTCAGCAGGCAGGCTTCACGATAAATGAAGTTGTTGCGGTTGCCGTGGACAGGAGCGCCGCCCATCAGCTCTACCAGCGCCTTCACAATCTCCTCGTAAGGAACGCCGTCGTAGGTCTGCTCATACTGCACGGCATTGGCAGCCTTTCTAGCCTTCTCCTCCTCGCTCACGATGGGTTCGAAGTCTACGGTTGGAGCAGCAGATGCATTCTGAGAGGCTGAGCTCTGAGAGGCTCCTGACCGGGCTGAATCTACATCCAGCGGACGGCCGTCGATATCCAGTCCTCTCTTTCTGTAAGCCTCACGGTATTCAGCCAGAGCTTCCTTATCCAGGCGCTTGTACCAGTCGTCGGCAGTATAAATCTGGCTTGCCGCATCGGTGATGAAGATGATGCGCTCCGGGGTTACGCAGCTAGGGTCTTCGGTGGCGTGGATGAGTTTGCAGAAGGCACTCTGAGCCTCAGCGATGGTCATTCCTACCGGGATGCGGATATCGATGTGGGCCTTGTTGCGGGCTGAGCGCTCGATGTGGAGCACCTTTCCCTTCCAGAGTTCAATGTCTTCGGCTGAGAAGATTTTCTCTCTGAAGAGCTTCTCTGTAGGCTCATCAAACATTCCGTTCAGCAGGAGGGCGTTCTTCACCGCTGGCTCAACCTCCTCAGGATTATCGATGTCTACGGTTGTCTGGAAGGTGAAAGCCTCCGGGTCGATGAATTTCTGGGCGCGATGGTCTTCGAGGAAGTGGAAGTAGTGAGGTGAGCGGAAAGGCAGCTGCTTCTTGAGGTCAGAAATCTTCCGGTCGAGCTGCTGGTAGGTTTCGCCTGCCTTCATCTCCTCCTGCTGCATCATCTGGTTCTGCTGGGCGGTGAGGTCACGAATCTGACCAACGAGCTGTGCGAGCCAAGGCTGCTTGGTAAGCTCGGTGTAGTAATCGAAGAGATGGGATGAAATCTGTCCCATGTTCGCTCTGCGGTTAGGGTTCATTGCGATGAGACGGCTGCTGAGCTGCTTGCATTCATCAAAGGTTAATGATTTTTGTGTCATAAGTCTATATTTTTTAGTTGTAAAAGACAGGCTCTTTTTGCAGAAACCTGCCGCCTTCCATTCTGAAAAGCGGTGCAAAGATAAACAAAAAAAAAGCCGTTTGCAAGTTTTTTCTGAGGTAAAAAAACAGGGGTATAAAGAGGGGTATAAAAAGGTATAAAAGTATAAACAAAGGGTATAAGAGGGGTATATTAATACCCCGCTAACTACCATCTCCCGCCATCATCTCGTCATCTTTCATGGTGTTCGAGACTGGCACTTTCTTATCCACCAGTTTCGGCAAGATTTCCTTCAAGTTCACATTCTCCGAACTGGCTGTTGTTCCCAAAATCATCTTGAAAGCATTCACGATATCACAATAACGATTGAATCTTTCCTTGCTTACCGAGCCCAACTCACCTGAATCAAGTCTCCACCACTCCAGAGCCGCATATTCGAAAGGTGCAGATTTCGCCTGCGTAAGATCCTTCCATTTGCAGAGCGGAGCACGCTCTGTATTCTCCGAAGGTAGTTTTTCGTACAAGTGGGCCAGATGTTTGCAGAAGGCTGTAGGAGTTTCCATATTAAATAGCCCCCACCCGTTTAAGAGGCGGAACACAGGGAACCAGTCGGATTGCTTTTTCACCAGCAATTCAGGACAGCCTTTTTTCTTATAAACCGCTATCTTCGGAATTACCAAATCAACCAGTTCCATGAATTTTTCTTTCTTCACTTCGTTCGAAGGCTTGGCACCCACCGCCTTCATCGCCTTCAGCGACTCCTCATCGCCGTGCTTGCCCCACTGCTTCACATCGTCCACCCTGCCGTTCATAATCATCAGCACGATGCCCGAGAGCAGCTGGAGCATCTTCTTTCTTGGCACACGCTTATAGAACACCTGACGGAGGAAATCTACCGGGTCGGCCTTGAATGTTGGGTAGAGATTGTGGGGGAAGGCGTGCAGCTGCTGTTCTATGGCGTCCAGCTGGTCTTTATAATCGTAGGTGCCCGTCTGCTTCTTCTTGATGGCATTCGGGGCTTCTACGAAGAAAGAATAGGCCGCACGCTCGCGGTAAGCCGAACTGGTGATGAATCCCATCTCGGTAAGCAGAACGGCCCGGAGGCGCTGCAGTTCCTCATCGTCTATCTGCTCCAGCTTATGAAGGATGCGGTTTCTGGCCTGCGTCATTTCGCGGGAATAATCGCTGCGCTGGATTTCGAGGAAACTGCTGAGCCGCTCTCTAGCCTCAGAAAGGCAATCAGAAAGTTCCTCGCGCAGCATCGCCTCAGTTTCTGCATCAAGAGAACGGTTCTCTGCCTCAGAAGAGGTTTTATCGGATGCAGAGGCACCTTTATCCGAAGCGCCTTCAGAGAGCGTATTTCTGAGGCGGATGATGCTGTTGATGACGCCTTCGAGCATCATGGTGCAGTCGCTGAAGCGGGTGAGCTGTTCGATGGGCAGCACAGGACCGGAGTATTGCCAGTCATCATAAATCTTATCATCATATATTTCGCGGCGCGCCTGCTCCATCTCCTCATCCGAAACATCAGAGAGCACTCTCACCATGAGCTGCAATCCAGCCTTATCGCCCTCGTTCTTACTGTTGCAGCCTATGCACCGGGTGCGCAGGTTCCGCTCCTTGCGGGCGATGATGAGGGCGCGTACGTCCTCGCCTTCCAGGGCTGAAACATAGCCTATGAGCTGCTGTTTGTCATAAGCTTTCACCGCCAGCATGTCGAAGGTGTTGGCGTCATCGGGCACGAGGCAGATGGTTCTTCCCTCTGCTTCTTTAGCATACTCTACCTCATGGCCTTTCACGTCATTATGGGTGAGTCCTACGATATGGAATGTGAGATTCTTCATTTTATGTTGTTATTATTGTTTTTACGTTTGTTTGCAGTCAGGTTACAAAAGTAAGGTTTTTCGGTGAAACCACCAAGCATTCTTGTTTAAATTTCCTAAAAGGGGGACGGACAAGAGGGTGTTTTAAACTTCGGTTAGTTTATAGATGATAGTTTATAGCAATCTTGCGAACGGCTACGCCCTATCAACTGTTAACTATAAACTATTAACTTGTTGTTGGGGGGTTAACAGGGTTAACAGTTAACAGCTGTTTTTTGCATGGTCCCCCCTCGCGTACCTTATTATATAATATATATATACTTATTTTTATATAAGTGTGTGGATGGAAGTATGCATTTTTGGGGTGTTAACTGTTAACCTGTTAACCTTTTGCTCAGAGCGCCCCTCTTCCATCAGAAATGCTCTCTCTCCCGATGTCTGCTAAAGATGGCTGGCTGAGCCTTGGCAGAAAAAAGCTCAAACTCCCTGCTACAGCCCGTTTTACGGGCTTATATGATGACTAGAGAGAGGCATAAATGATGGCTGGCGAGAGGCATAAATGATGGCTCACGAGGGGATAGATCATGCATCGCGACGGAATGAGAAATGCATCACGAGGGAAGAAATGTTGCGTCGCGACGGAACGGGGAATGCATCGCGATGCAGAAAAAAGGGCTTTATAGAGCGGAAAACTATGAGTTGCGGGACAGAAAACTATGAGTAAGTTTTGTTAACGGGAGGGAAAACAACAAGGCGATACTCTTCTCTTATAGGAAGAATATCGCCTCGTTGCCTTCATTAAAAAGGAGGTCAAGGATGCTCATATTGGGTTGAAAACCATGTTTCTGCCCGTAAACCTGGTAATAGCGCTTCGACTCGAATTCGGGGTCAGGAAGCGGTTTCTTGGGGCGAATTGCATCGCGGAAATCCTTGATTGGAGTGTTGAGTGTTGAATGTTGAATGTTGAATTGGGCTTGCGCCTCAGGGCTATCGAATTGGCTTTCCCTTCGGTCGCCGAACGTTGTTTCTTCACTCTTCACTCTTCGTTCTTCACTTTCTTCGCTCTTCACTCTTCGTTCTTCACTTAAAACGTATTCGTCAGTGACGCTTATCTTCGGACGGATGTCGAGGAGCTCTATCATCTTCGCGGTTGTCTCCATGTTGAAATCGAAGAGGAACTCGTATTTCTTCTCGTAGAAGGGGCGGATGTCGTCCTGATAATACTCGAAGAAAGGGCTCTCGCCATAGGCGGAAAGGAGCGCATTCCAATGCACGTGGCGCCAGTTGGCGTGGTCGGAGATGCGGATGTCCTTCATCGACAGGGAGATGTCGTGATTGGTGGGGATGGTGAGCGAGAGGGGGCCGTTGGTGGTAGGGATGAGCATGCGGTTACGATAGGTTTGCTTGATAAAGCTCTCGTGGCGCTCTATCAGGCATTCATCGTAGCGGTTCAGCTTCTGGTACCACTGGATGGGGCCGAAATATGTGGAGGAAAGAAGGGCTTTCAATTTCTGCTTTGTTATGAAGGGTTAATGATGAAGAGGGGGACGAGCGATGGAATCGCTCGGAACGGGGGCAGCGGAGCGAGGGAAGCTAGAACAGCTTATGGGCTTTGCCTATCATCTGGTGCTTGTGGACGAGCTGCTGGCCGGTTGGCGTCTTCAAGAGATAGAAGCGGCAATCCTTACAGCCGCAGCGCTTGCAGCATACGGTTGGGATGACGAACTGCACGGTGTCGATGCGCAGCGTATCGCCAGGAAGCTTCTCTATCCTGCCTATGAAATGAGACTCGAAGACGCGCTTGCGGCGCTGGTTCTTGGGCTGGTAAACCACCGTATCGGTGAAAACAACCACATCGCCACGCCCGAAATTTTCGCAGTCAATCCTGTTCACTATCACCCGGTTGCCTGCCTTCAGCTGGGGCGGAAGCCCACCCTGAGGCACCGAGAAGATAGTGAAGACATAGGTGCGCACTGCCCAAGCCAGGAGCAGCGACAACACCAATGCTATTAGGAATTTGACGGCAGTCTTCAATTCTTATTTCTTTTTTCTTACTTAATATTGTCTACGAAAGTGAAGAGGCGGTTCCAACGGATGCCTGAGAAGCCCGGATGATCAGGGCTGTGGCTCCACCAGATAAAGATAGGCTTGCCCACGATGTGGTCCTCAGGCACGAAACCCCAGTAGCGGCTGTCGGCTGAGTTGTGGCGGTTGTCGCCCATCATCCAGTAGTAGTCGAGCTTGAAGGTGTAGCTCTTCGCCAGCTTGCCGTTGATGAAGATGCGGCCAGCGTTGTCTACCTTCAGGTCGTTGCCCTCGTAAACCTTGATGCAGCGCTCGTATACAGGCAGATTCTTCAGCGTAAGAGCGATGCTTTCGCCCTTCTTCGGAATCCAAACCGGACCGTAATTATCTCTTGTCCAGCCGGTATAGGCGTTGAGCGGATAGAGGTCACCATAGGTTGCATCTGTATTGATAGAGATGCTCTCTACGAGGTTTCTGTTCGCCTTCAGCGCCAGATAAGCCTTCTTGGTGAGCGGAATCACGCCGCTCTGATTATACATCAGCAGGTCTTCGTTGGTGATTCCCAGCTCATCGGCAAGGTCGATTGGGAACTCGCCCTTGAGCTTCATCTTATAAGTATACTGCACGTTATCAGGCTCCTTATTCGCCTTTCCGTTCAGATAAACGATGCGGTTCTTGATCTGCAGGGTCTGTCCAGGCAAGCCCACGCAGCGCTTTACATAGTTCTCGCGGCGGTCGGTAGGACGGCTGATGATGTCGCCATATTCGCCCGGCATGCTGCTGATGTAGTTGCGGCCTGTAGCATAAACCTGCTCAAAATAGCGGCGCTGCTGCAATGGGTTCATCGCGCGCACATCCTTTTCCTGTCCGTTCTGCTGCATCAGCTGGTCGCCGATGCTGTAAACCATCTGATAGTAATCATTAGCCTGATAGCGCTCCTCATTGACGAGCGTATCGCCTGCAGGATAATTGAACACCACGATGTCGTTGAGCTTCACGTTGCCCAATCCCTTTACGCGGCGGTAATCCCAGTGAGGCCACTCTATGTAGCTCTTCACGTTGACCAGCGGCATGGTGTGCTGGGTGAGCGGCATGGTGAGCGGAGTTTCAGGGATGCGAGGGCCGTAGCTTACCTTGCTCACGAAGAGATAATCGCCCGTAAGGAGACTCTTTTCGAGAGAGGAAGACGGAATGACGTAGTTCTGGAAGAAGAAGAGGTTGATGAAATAAACCGCTACGAGAGCGAACACCAGTGCATCTACCCAGCTCATGATGAAACGGATAGGACCTTCCTCATCCTTCCACCACTGCCAGTGAATCTTCTTGGTGATGTAAACATCGAAGATGAACGGAACCACAATGAGTCCCAGCCAGCTTTCTACCCAAACCAGAAAGAGAAGATAGAGGGCGAGAACCACTGCGAACTTCGCCCACTGTACCTTCATATTGAGTTTTTGTTTCTGCTTGTCTATCATAACTTCTGCTTAGAACTTAAATAAATCTGATGTGGTGAGCAAGCCGGAATGGTTGGCTGTGAACTCAGCTGCGAGAACGGCTCCCAGGGCGAAACCCTTGCGTGAGTGGGCACTGTGCTCGATGGTAATCATATCAGCATCGCTGTCGTACATCACGGCGTGGATTCCTGGAACCTCGCCATCGCGCACGCAGTTGATGACCAAATCCTCATCGGTGATGTTTGCATCGCCCTCATCGTGATGACCATCCTCAGTCCAGTAAGTAACGCCACGCTTCCAGTCCTTCGTACGGTCGATATTGTCGATGATTTCCTCGGCAAGGGTGATGGCTGTTCCAGATGGCGCATCGAGCTTATGAACGTGATGAGTTTCCTGCATGCATACAGAGTACTGTGGGAAACCATTCATGATTTTAGCCAGATAGCGGTTTACGGCAGAGAAGATAGCTACACCGATACTGAAGTTAGAGGCCCAGAAGAGGGTCTGCTTACCGTCGGCGCAAAGTTTCTCCACGTCTTCCTTATGGTCTTTCATCCAACCGGTAGAACCTGAAACCACCTTCACGTTGTGAGAGAAAGCCTTCAGATAGTTGCCGTAAGCGGCAGTAGGGTTGGTAAACTCAATGGCAACATCGGCAGAGCAGAACTCCGGGCTGTCGATGTCTTGAGGGTTATTCACGTCAATCTTACATACGATTTCGTGGCCACGCTGCAGGGCGATCTCCTCGATCATGTGTCCCATCTTTCCGTAGCCGATCAAAGCAATTTTCATCTTTATCTATTTTTTATTTGTTCTTACTTTTTGTTCTATTCGGCAAAAAAAATGCAAATGAGCGCAATGAAAGCCTGCTTTCAAATTGCCGAGTGCAGCTTTTTTTATGCAAAAATACACATTTTTCTTCGAAAAACCTTGAAAAATCCTTGTTATTATAATAATAAATAGAAAATTTTGGTTATTTTTGCAGTGATTTAAGGCTTTTAGCCTCATTTAGTAACTAAAAAGAGAAAATTATGAGCAGATATATTTTTGAGACGAAGATGGAAGTAAGAGACTACGAGTGCGATATTGAGGGCATCGTGAACAATGCCAACTATCTGCACTACATGGAACATACCCGCCATCTCTTTCTGAAGGAATGCGGCCTCAGCTTTGCCGAAATGCACAACAAGGGCGTGGATGCTGTGGTGGCGAGAATGAACCTGCAGTATAAGGTTCCGCTGCAATGCGATGATGAATTCTTCTCGCGTCTGTGGCTGGAGAAGCAGGGCGTGAGATATGTTTTCCATCAGGACATCTTCCGTGCCAAGGACGAGAAACTCTGCCTCAAGGCAACCGTAGAGCTCGTTTGCCTCATCAACGGAAAGTTGGGCAACAGCGAGGACTACGACAAGGCATTCGAGAAGTTTTTTAAGTGAAGAGTGAAGAACGAAGAGTGAAGAATTCAATTGTCTTGCAGCAATGGAGTTCACCCTGCATTCTATCCCTCTCGGAACAGCTGGAGTTAACAGGTTAACAGTTAACAGTTGATTTTTCAATACCCCTTCCGCACACGAGCGAAAAAACTTGCACCATCAAAGGACAAGCATCAAGCTTGCGATTCCTGCAAAAGGACAAGCATCAGAACTTGCAATCCGAAAGAGGCAATCCTATAAATCCATAAACCCTATAAAGCCGAAACAACATGGAGCAACTTCTTCATTATGTGTGGAAGCACAAGCTTTTCCCACTCACCCCACTCACCACCACCTGGCACCAGGCTGTGGAAGTAATAGACCCCGGACTGCACAACCGCAATGCAGGGCCCGATTTCTTCAATGCCAAAATCAAACTCAACGGAACCCTATGGGTGGGAAACGTGGAGATTCATGACAAGGCAAGCGACTGGTATGTGCACGGACATGATAAGGATGAACGCTACGACAACGTTATCCTGCACGTTTGCGGAACCATCGATGTAGAAGCCAAGAACTCGAAAGGCGAGCCCCTCGTGCAGTTGCAGCTCGACATCCCCGAAAACGTATCGAAACATTATCAGGAACTGCTGAGCATCGACCAGTATCCTCCCTGCTACCAGATTATCCCATCGCTCACCCGCCTCACCGTGCACAGTTGGATGAGCGCCCTGCAAACCGAACGTTTATCGCAGAAAACCGATGCGATAGAGGCGCGCGTAAAGCAATGTAACGGCGATTGGGAGAACGCCTACTTCGTGACCCTGGCGCGCAACTACGGGTTCGGAATCAACGGCGATGCGTTCGAGCAGTGGGCTTACCATCTGCCGCTGAGAGCCGTAGACCATCACCGCGACGACCTCTTCCAGATAGAAGCCATCTTCCTGGGGCAAGCCGGACTGCTGGAGCTGAACACCATTCCCGAAAGATATCAGAAAGACGCGCTGAACGACGGCTATTTCTCCCGATTGAGGAACGAATATCTCTATCTCTCGCATAAATTCTCGCTGCAGCCGATGGATTACAAGCAGTGGCGCTTCCTGCGCCTGCGTCCGCAGAACTTCCCTCACATCCGCATCTCGCAGTTAGCCAATCTTTATTATAACCGCCGTGCGGGGCTGAGCCAGCTGCTGGAGGCAAGCACGGTGAAGGAGGCGAAGCAGGTGCTCTCAACCAGCGTTACGGAGTATTGGGAAACCCATTATACCTTCGGCAGCACGAGCATCCGTAACGAGAAGCACCTCTCCCCTTTCTCGCTCAATCTGCTCATCATCAACACCGTGGTTCCCATCCTCTTTGCCTACGGCAGGCACCGGGGCGAGGAGAAATACTGCGACCGCGCCTTCGACTTCCTGGAGGAACTGAAGGCTGAGAATAACCACATAGTAAGGATGTGGAAGGAATGCGGGCTGTCGGTGGAGAACGCTGGGGATAGCCAGGCGCTCATACAGCTGAAGAAGGAATACTGCGACAAGAAGGAATGCCTTCGCTGTCGCATCGGTTACGAATACCTGAAGAGATAAAAGACAAAGATTATGGCAGACCAACAGGAAATACTGAACACCATCCTCCTGACAAGGCTCAATTACTTCAGCCTGGCAGGAATGCTGGAGCTATACAGAAAGGTAGGCTCCGCTACGCTCATCCTGGAGCATAAGAACAACCTCAGAGACATCCTCCCCGATGCCTCGGATAAACTCGTGAGCGCTATCCAGAACTGCGAAGAAGCCCGAAAACGCGCTGAGGAAGAACTGGAGTACGACATACGCTACGGAATAGAACCCATTCCGATGAACGACGACCGCTATCCGCAACGCCTCAAAGACTGCGATGACGCACCCCTCATCCTCTTCTATAAAGGCAACGCCAACCTCAACCAGCAGCGCGTCATCAACATCGTAGGAACCCGCCACTGCACACCTTACGGCGAAGACCTCATCCGCCGCTTCATCACCGACCTGAAGCAGCTCTCACCCAACGTGCTCATCATGAGCGGACTTGCCTACGGAGTGGATATCGTGGCGCACCGCCAGGCACTCGCCAGCGGCTACGAAACCATAGGCGTGCTGGCTCACGGTCTGGATGACCTCTATCCCCGTCAGCACCGGGAAACGGCGGCAAGAATGATAGAACAGGGCGGACTGCTCACCGAATTTCTTACCCGTACAAACGCTGATAAGATAAACTTCGTGCGCCGCAACCGCATCGTAGCGGGAATGTCGGATGCCTGCATCCTGATAGAGAGCGCAGCTCATGGCGGCGGCCTCATCACCTGCGATATTTCGCAATCCTACGGTAGGGACGTCTTCACCTTCCCGGGCAGGATAGGCGACCACTACAGCGAGGGCTGCAACAACCTGATACGCAACAACGGCGCCACGCTCATCACCAGTGCCGAGGACTTTGTGAAGGATATGGGCTGGCAGGATGATACAACCCTGATGCGAGCCAAGCAGCAAGGCATCGAGCGCAGCCTCTTCCCGGAATTATCTCCAGAGGAGCAACTCATCGTAGATGTCCTCTCCAAGACCAACGACCTGCAAGTGAATCTCATCTCCGTAAAGACGAATATCGACATTTCTCGCCTCACTTCCCTCCTCTTCACATTGGAGATGAAGGGAGTCATCAAGACCTTTGCAGGGGGAATGTATCATCTTTTGAAGTAGTATTTTCTTTATTTTCAGAAAAAAGCAGTAACTTTGCAGCCGCAAAAAAGAAGATATACATCATAGGAATAAGAAGATTTCACTCGAAACTCATGAAAATAGGAAATATAGAATTTGGGCCTCAGCCCCTCTTCCTCGCTCCGATGGAAGACGTAACGGATATTGGCTTTCGCATGCTCTGCAAGCGATTCGGAGCTGCCATGGTTTATACTGAGTTCGTATCGGCGGAAGCCTTGGTGAGAAGCATCAAGAGTACAGTCAGCAAGCTTACGATAAGCGATGAAGAGCGCCCTGTGGGCATTCAGATTTATGGCAGAACCACAGAGGATATGGTGGAAGCTGCAAAAATCGTAGAACAGGCGAAGCCGGATGTGATTGATATTAACTTCGGTTGCCCGGTGAAGAAGGTTGCAGGAAAGGGTGCAGGAGCCGGAATGCTCCGAAATATCCCATTGATGCTGGATATTACAAGAGAAGTGGTGAAGGCGGTAAACGTGCCGGTAACTGTGAAAACCCGATTGGGATGGGATTGCGAGAACCTCATCATCACCGACCTTGCCGAGCAGCTACAGGATTGCGGAATCCAGGCGCTCACCATCCACGGCAGAACCCGTAGTCAGATGTACACCGGAGAAGCTGACTGGAGCCTCATAGGAGAGGTGAAGAACAATCCCCGCATCCATATCCCTATCATCGGCAACGGCGATATTACGACCCCGGAAGAAGCCAAGCTTGCCTTCGAAAGATACGGCGTAGATGCGGTGATGATTGGCCGCGCCACCTTCGGCAGGCCTTGGATTTTCAAGGAAATACGCGATTACTTAGACAATACAGGCGCAACTCCATTAACCGTGGATGAGAAGATTGACCTTCTGGAGGAGCAGCTGCGCATCAACGTGGAGCGCATCGACGAGTACAGAGGCATTCTCCACACCCGTCGCCACCTAGCCGCCTCCCCTATCTTCAAGGGCATTCCTGATTTCCGCCAGACGAGAATCGCCATGCTGAGAGCCACGACCGTGGAGGAACTGAAAGAAATATTGAAAGAATGCCGCGAGAGAATCAAGGCAATAGAAATCTAAACTTGCTTGCGGCGGAAGGCAAATCCGCCGAAACCATAAGATAAGTAAAGGGAGACTCCAACGATGATGGTTGAAATCTCCCTTTTTTATTCGCAGTTAACAGGTTAACAGTTAACAGCTGTTTTTTTATACTTTTCCCTTAAAACTGGAGGATATTACTTCTTCAATATCGAAGCACCTTCGAGTAGGGCTAATGCCTTGTTCTCGTTCTCCTCCATGATTTCTCGCTCTCCCGGACCCTTGTCGTTGATTCCGCAGAGGTGCAGGATGCCATGGATGATGACGCGGTGAAGCTCATCATCGTAGGTCTTGCCAAACTGCTCGGCATTGGTGCGGACCGTATCCAGCGAAATCACGATGTCGCCGTTAATCACATCATCCTCATCGTAATCGAAGGTGATGACATCGGTATAGTAATCATGCCCCAGATACTCGTTGTTCACTTCGAGAATCTTCTCGTCATCTACAAACATATAGCCAATCTCACCCACCTTGCGGCCATGAGAGGCAGCGACCTTGCGAATCCAAGCACTCGTATCACGCTTCTTAATCTTTGGCATTTTCACGCCGTCTACATTGTATGTTATCATACGCTTCTTCCTCCTATTTTATTTTATTTTTGGTAAAAATTCATCTACTTCTCTTCCGAAGAACCTCAGCTCCCTGACCAGCGTTGAGCTGATGCTGCTGTATCTTGGGTCAGAAAACAGCAGGATGGTTTCTACGCCGCCCAACTGCTTATTGATGTCAGCCTGCTCTCGCTCGTACTCGAAATCCTTGGCAGAACGGACGCCACGAACCAGAAACCTGGCTCCCATGCGATGCGCCAAATCGATGGTGAGATCATCGTAAGAAACCACCTCCAGACGGTAGCCCTTGGAAGCATCGGCCTCATCTACCAGCTCTGCACATTCCTTCGGGAAAACCTTTCTGATATCCTCCACACGCTTCGAGATTTCCTCGCTGGCGTGCTTCAGCTTGCTCACCGCCACTGCAATCACGAGCTTGTCAAACATGGGCAAGGCACGCTCGGCAATGTTCTGATGTCCTATCGTAAATGGGTCGAATGTACCCGTAAATATTCCTATCTTCATGTTTTTTCTTCACTCTTCGTTCTTCACTCAAACAGGTCGCCCTGCATAATATTGCTTGTATACGGATTTCTGCCGAGATGCTCGTAGGCAAGCGGCGTTGCCATTCTTCCTCGCGGCGTGCGCTTGATGAAGCCCTCCATGATGAGGAAAGGCTCGTAAACCTCCTCTACGGTGCCGCCATCCTCGCCTATTGCCGTGGCAATGGTACTTACGCCTACCGGACCACCACGGAACTTGTCGATGATGGTGGTAAGAATCTTATTATCAATTTCATCCAAGCCATACTGGTCGATGTTGAGCGCCTTGAGCGCCATCTGGGCAATATCGTAAGTGATGGTTCCGTTGCCCTTTACCTGGGCGAAATCACGCACTCTTCTGAGCAGAGAGTTGGCGATACGAGGGGTTCCGCGCGAACGGCGGGAGATTTCCACAGCCGCCTCATCCTCTATCGGCACCTTCAGGAGCATCGCACTTCGCTTGATAATCTTCTGAAGCGTAGCCGGGTCGTAATATTCGAGATGCAGATTGATTCCGAAACGGGCGCGCAGAGGAGCTGTAAGCAGACCGCTTCTCGTTGTTGCACCCACGAGGGTAAACGGATTCAGATCTATCTGGATGCTTCGTGCAGAAGGACCCTTGTCTATCATGATGTCGATGCGGTAATCCTCCATCGCCGAATAGAGATACTCCTCTACCACAGGCGAAAGACGGTGGATTTCATCGATAAAGAGCACATCGTTGGGCTCCAGCGAGGTAAGGATTCCCGCCAGGTCGCCCGGCTTATCAAGCACAGGACCCGATGTAATCTTGAATCCTACGCCCAGTTCGTTGGCGATGATGTTGCTCAGCGTGGTCTTACCCAATCCCGGCGGACCGTGGAGGAGCGTATGGTCGAGCGGTTCGCCACGATATTTGGCAGCCTCAACAAAGACCTCGAGATTTTCTACCACGCCATTCTGTCCGCTGAAATCAGAAAACTTCAGCGGGCGCAGCGCCTTCTCGAATTCCTTTTCGGCAGGCGAAACCATTTCTTGTCTTATATCAAAATCTTCGTTCATTCTATGACTATTATCGATAATATGGGTGCAAAGTTACACATTTGTTGCGGAATTAAAGAAGAAAAGCCGAATTATTTTGCCCATGATTTTGCACAATCCCAAAAGATTCGTGCAGATTCGCAAGCGCCACCCTATAAAAATGTTATAATTTATCATTTTCTTGCAGAATAATTTGTTTATCCGATAGAAAAGACGTACTTTTGCACTCGATATTGAAAGCGAGGAAAGAAATAAATAAGAGAGAAATATCAGGATTTTAAAAGAAATAGAATTATGCTTAAGTTATTTCAAGGGCTCAGCAAGCTGCTGGCAAATTACACATCTATCTTCGTGATAGGTGTTGCAGTGTTCACATTCTTCTTCCCACATACCTTCGACTGGGTGCGCGGAACTACTCAAACCGTCATTCTCGGTATCATCATGCTCACTATGGGTCTGACCTTGACCACCAACGACTTCAAGATTCTGGCTCAGCGCCCGCTGGATGTCTTCATCGGAGCCTGTGCCCAGTTTATCATCATGCCTGGCGTGGCTTACACCCTGGTTCATGTGTGGCATCTTGACCCAGCCCTGGCACTCGGAATCCTGCTGGTAGGTTGCTGTCCTGGCGGCGTTTCGAGCAACATCATGAGTTATCTGTGTCATGGCGATGTAGCTTTCTCCGTAGGAATGACCTGCGCCTCTACCATTCTTGCACCAGTGATGACTCCGCTGCTGATGAAGATTACGGCTGGCGAGATTATCCATGTAGATGCTGTGGGAATGTTCATCAACATCCTCATCGTAACGATTATTCCTGTGGCCATCGGCTGCGCCCTCAACTATATTTACGGCAAGAAAGACTGCTTCCCTACCATCCAGAGTCTGATGCCGGGCATCAGCGTTACGTGTCTGGCAATCATCGTAGGCGGTGTGATTTCTACGGTTCATGATGACCTCGTAGCCCGCGGCTTATCGCTCTTCCTCTGGACTTTCGCCGTGGTTTTCTGCCACAATACGCTGGGTTATCTTCTCGGTTGGCTTGCCGGCAAATGTGCCGGATTCAATACTGCCAAGAAGCGTACCATCAGTATTGAGGTCGGCATGCAGAACGCCGGTCTTGCCACGGTTCTTGCCGGCAACTTCTTCGCAGCCCAGCCTCTCGCCGTATTGCCTTGCGCCATCAGCTGCGCCTGGCACAGCATTTCGGGCACCATCCTTGCAGGAATCTATCTGAAATGGGATCGCATGCATGAGAAGAAGTAAATGACTTCTGAAAAAGATTTATGAATTCTAACAGAAGCAAAGATTGAGCAGCACGCCCTGAAAGGGCAGAAGCTCCTAGACCAGGGTAACACCCTGGGTATAATGGGGATATAACGAAGTCGCCCTGTAAGGGCAAAAGCTTTCAAATACGAAGCTTTTGCCCTTACAGGGCGTTTTGTTGGTTGTATGTTTAACCCAGGGTGTTACCCTGGGCTAGGAGCTTCTGCCCTTTCAGGGCGTATTGCTTAAAGCTTACCGCTAGGCGGGTGACGGGTTAACAGGTTAACAGTTAACAGCCGTTTTTTCTATAGTTACTTCCCCGTAGTCAGCAGCTGCACGGCTCGCTGAACTATCTCGTTTGTCTCGTTCCAAACCTGGAAGTATTGACTCATATCCCAGATATCTCGTGCTACAAGGGCTTTCAGCTGCAGGGCGAGGTATTTCTTCGTCTGAATTAATTCAGCCTCATCCTTCGGCTCTATCTTCTCCTTCTTGCCCTCGGCGATAATGCCATCTATCAGCGAAGAAGGAACCTCGTAGGTGGCGAGGAACTTATCGAAATCCTTATACTGGCTCTTCAGCTCCTTACGATGCGCATCGATGAACTTCAGACTGTGGTTGATAACGAGACTCTTGGCAGCCAACTGACGGTGCATCTTGGTGTACTTGGTTGTATCCAGCGGAACGAAATAATCTGGCATGATTCCACCACCACCATAAACTACACGATGCTTGCGCAAGGTATAATACTTCAGACTGTCTGAAAGATGGATGCTGTCCTGATTGGTGAACTCGCCATGTTTGTAACGCTTGTCCAGATCCATCGCATAATCCAATCTGTCACCTTTCTTATATGGCTTCTGGATGCATCTGCCGCTAGGCGTATAGTAATGGGCGATGGTGAGACGAATCTCGCTGCCATCATCGAAGGTCAGCGGACGCTGCACCAATCCCTTGCCGAAGGTTCTGCGACCAACCACTACGCCACGGTCCTGATCCTGGATGGCTCCGGAAACAATCTCGGCGGCAGAAGCGGTAAACTCATTGGTGAGCACAACCACCTTGCCCTTGCGCCATCTGCCGTTAGCCTGCGCCTTGTATTCCTGGCGAGGCGCAGCACGACCGCTGGTATAAACGATGAGATCGCCCTTCTGCAGGAACTCGTTGGCTATCTGAGCCGCAGCCTGAAGATAGCCTCCGCCATTATCCTCAAGGTCGAAGATAAGGTCCTTCATTCCCTTCTTTTTCAGCGAATCCATCGCTATTGTTACCTCTTTATGACTGGTAAGGCCGAAGCTTCCCAATCGGATGTATCCGATGCCCGGACGAATCATATAAGCCGCATCCATCGTAGTTACCGGAATCTTATCGCGCTTTACCTTAAAGATGAGCTTATCCTTGATGCCACGGCGCACGATGGTAAGGTTCACCGTTGTTCCCTTAGGACCACGAAGGCGCTTCATGATTTCCTCCTTGCTCATCTTGACGCCCGAAATGGCAGTATCGTTTACAGCCACAATGCGGTCGCCGGCAATGATTCCCACCTTCTCAGAAGGTCCGTTCGTAACCGGCTGGATAACGAGCAGCGTATCATCTACCATGTTAAACTGCACGCCAATGCCATCAAAACTGCCGTTCAGCGGCTCGTTCATCGCCTTGGTTTCCTTGGCTGTAGCGTAAGAAGAATGAGGGTCGAGCTTTTCGAGCATGCCTCGGATGGCGTCCTCTACGAGTTTATTCTCATCCACACTATCCACATAGAGGTTGGTAATGGCGATTTCCGCTCTTCCCAACTTCTCTATCGGGCTGTTCTTGCCCATCTTGATACGCAACTGGGCACTGGCAGAAGTTACTGCCAGGAATGCTACCAGTGCTATGAATAGATATTTCTTCATTTTTTTAAACTTCGTTCTTCACTCTTCACTTCATTTAATCCAGCGGCTCAGAGTCTTCCTCCGGAATATCCTCTTCTATCACCAGATTTTCGATGATGAAATTCTGGCGCTCCATCGTGTTCTTACCCATATAATATTCCAACAGCTTCTGAACCTGGTCGGTTTTATGCAGCGTAACCTGCTCCAACCGCATGTCAGGACCGATGAAATGGGCGAATTCATCAGGCGAAATCTCTCCCAATCCTTTGAATCGGGTGATTTCAGGGTCAGGGCCCAAATCGCGAATTGCCTGCTGGCGCTCCTCATCGCTGTAACAGTAATGCGTGATGAAATCGCTCTTTTTCTCCTTGCTTCCCAGTTTCGCATCCGCATCAGCCACCGCCTGCTTGTTCTTGATCTTGGTTCGCTTGTTGCGCACTCGGAACAATGGGGTCTGAAGCACGTAGACATGGCCCTTCTTGATGAGATCTGGGAAGAACTGAAGGAAGAAGGTAATGATGAGCAGTCGGATGTGCATTCCGTCGACATCCGCATCGGTTGCCACAATCACCTTGTTGTAACGCAATGAATCCAAGCCGTCCTCTATATCGAGAGCCGCCTGAAGCAGATTGAACTCCTCGTTCTCATAAACCACCTTCTTGGTAAGACCGAAGCTGTTGAGCGGTTTACCACGCAGCGAGAACACCGCCTGGGTATTCACATCGCGGCTCTTGGTGATGCTTCCGCTGGCAGAATCGCCCTCGGTGATGAAGATAGAACTCTCCTCCTTGCGCTCGTTCTTGGCGTCGCTGAAATGGATGCGGCAGTCGCGAAGCTTGCGGTTGTGAAGATTCGCCTTCTTGGCACGCTCACGGGCGAGTTTGGTAACGCCCGCCATTGCCTTGCGCTCGCGTTCGCTCTCCTTGATCTTATTCTCCAGAATCTCAGCTACATCCTTGTGGATATGGAGATAGTTGTCTACTTCCTTCTTCAGGAAATCGCCCACATACTTATTGATGGTTTCGCCACCATTCGGCGTCATCGTAGTACTTCCGAGCTTAATCTTGGTCTGACTCTCGAAGACCGGTTCTTCTACGTTGATGGCAATGGCAGCCACCAGTCCGTTTCGGATGTCTGCATACTCATACTTGCCGTAGAACTCCTTGATAGTCTTGGCAATATGCTCCTTGAAGGCACTCTGATGCGTACCTCCCTGGGTGGTGTGTTGACCGTTGACGAAGGAATAGTATTCCTCGCCATACTGGTTGGTATGGGTGAAGGCAATCTCGATGTCCTCGCCCTTCATGTGGACGATGTCGTAGAGACCTTCGTTGGTCATATTATCGCTCAGCAAATCCTGCAGACCATGGCGACTCAAGATGCGGCGGCCATTGTGCATGATGGTGAGTCCGGTGTTCAGATAAGTATAGTTGCGGAGCATCGTTTCCACGAAATCATCGTGGAAGGAATAGTTCTTGAAGAGTGTATTATCCGGCTCGAAGAAGATAAAGGTACCATTCTCGTCCTCGGTATCTTCCGTCGTGTCGCTCTTCAAAATACCTTTCTCGAACTTCAGATGGCGCACCTTTCCGTCGCGGTACGACTTTACTTCGAAGTGGGAACTGAGGGCATTGACCGCCTTCACACCCACACCGTTCAGACCAACGCTCTTCTTGAACGCCTTGCTGTCGTACTTACCGCCGGTATTCAGCACACTTACAGCCTCAACGAGCTTTCCCTGAGGAATACCACGACCATAGTCGCGCACGCTGACACGCAGATTGTCCTCGATATCGATTTCCAGACGGGCACCTGCGCCCATCTTGAATTCATCGATAGAGTTGTCTACCACCTCCTTCAAGAGCACATAAATACCATCTTCCGGCAGATTTCCATCTCCCAGACGACCGATGTACATACCCGGACGGGTGCGCACATGCTCCATATCGCTCAAGTGGCGGATGTTATCGTCGGTATATTCTACCGGCTGCTGCTCCTGAGGGGCATTGGTAAGCTCATCAGCGGCATTCAATTCGCTGTTACCTAAGTTTTTATCTTCAGACATGATTCCTCCTTAGTTATTCTTATTTATTTTCTTATAACATAGCAAATGATGTTGCAATATTCTGTTTATCAGATAATTGCCAACACAACAATTACTATTTACCTGATACTCTTAATATAGCAGTTGCGGCGCTTGTGAAGGATTGGATCCAAGACGCCCCATTGTCCCTGCACGGCAGCATTTTCTTCCATTTCCACCTGTGTTTCTCCCCACTCGATTCCATACTTCTGATAGATAGGAATCAGGTCGGCAAAGAGCAGCGCATTGGCACCCTTAGCACGGTATTCCGGCTGGATACCGATGAGCAGAAGGTCGACAATCTTGGTTTTATGGAACTTGATGGCGCGCAGCAGATGCCACCAGCCAAAAGGAAGCAGCCTGCCCCTATGACACTTCTGCAGAGCTCTGGAAAGGGAAGGCATCGTAATACCGATACCTATCATCTTATGATCCTCGGTAGTCCAGTCTTCTATGGCTGTTACAAAGTTCAGGTCGAGCAAAGACAGATACATCTTGATGTACTGGTCTATCTGCTTCTGTGAAAGTTCGGAATAACCATAGAGATGCTTGTATGTATCATTGATGAGGTCGAAAATCTTCTGTCCGTATCCGCCCTGATAAATATCCTTACGGGTAAGTTTGCGGACATGGAGATTGTATCTTTTCTCTATCATCGCCGCTATCTTGGAATATTTCTCCGGGATGGTATCTGGCACCATCAGTTTATACTCTACATACTTATTATCTACGGTAAAACCCTCCAGAGCCTCAATGTGCTCCGGATAATATGAATAATTATAAATGGTAGGCATGGTGCCTAGCTGGTCAAAGCCCCAGGTAAGCATGCCTTCCGGATCCATATCGGTAAAACCCAGCGGACCTACAATATCTTCCATTCCCTTCTCCTTACCGTATTTCTCTACAGCATCGAGAAGAGCCATGGAAACCTCGCGGTCGTCAATGAAATCAATCCATCCGAAACGGACCGACTTTCTGCCCCATTTATTGTTTGCCTTATGATTAATAATGGCAGCGACGCGACCTGCCAGCTTGCCGTCCTTATAGGCAAGAAAATACTCTGCCTCGCAGAACTCGAACGCAGCGTTCTTGTCCTTGCTCAGAGTATTCATGTCGTCGCTGAAAAGATTAGGCACATCATATTCGTTGCCTTCGTAGAGGTCGTAATGGAAGTCGATGAACGTCTTCAAATCCTTCTTGCTTTCGACCCTTTTAATTTCTATTAATGACATGATTTTCAAACTAGTTTGCAATATTATAAATGCAAAAGTAGCAATATTTTGGCAAATTACCAAATATTGCTACTTTTTTTGCAGTTTTTTAGGGGTTAAAATTTAATTACAGCCCCCAAACTAGCCTATATCACCCATTTACTGGTGGTTTTGGCGGAATATCTTTACCGATAGTTTTAAGCGCTGGCGGAAAACTAACATTCTCCAAGGAATCACAATAAGAAAAAGCTCGATCATCTATTCTCTCCAACACTGGCGAGAAGTGCGAAGTGTCGGATGAAGCGAGAGATGGTTCATCAAATGAGTAGTGAAATTATGAGGGTGGAGTCGATTACAGAAGACAATATGGAGTCAAATTGCTCCATGACCCGAAAATATTCCTCCAAAAGGAGTGAGTTTCTCAGATTTAATTTGTATCTTTGCCATGTCATATCAGAGTTTTGCTTATTTTCTTTTCGCAACACTAAGATAAGTGAAAATTCTGATATAGCAAAATCCGGAGCAACTTTCTGTTGCTCAGGTGCTTAAAACGTTTAATTAATAATAGTGTTGCGGAATTAATAGAATAACCAGAAATGAAATTGAAAAGACATCTACTGACAGCCGCCCTGACACTCTTTTGCCTATCGGCAGCTAACGCCCAACTGCTAAGAACAACAGTGGAGCAAGGAGAAATTGAAGGTGTGGAACATGAAGGATTCGCCTTATACAAGGGAATCCCATACGCTGAAGCGCCAGTGGGCAACCTCAGATGGAAAGCCCCAGTGAGCAAGAAGCCTTGGAAGGGAGTATTCAAAGCAGATAAATGGGGAGACCGTCCACCACAGCCCATCGACCCTAACCAAAATGGTGGAGAGCTGGGCATGAGCGAGGACTGCCTATACCTCAGTGTGGAAACGCCAGCCAAGAGTAAGAATGACAAACTCCCTGTATTTGTGATGATTCATGGAGGAGCCTTTCTTACTGGCTCCTACAGTGGAACTCAGGAAAGCTTTGTCAAGGAAGGCATCATCTATTGCAGCATAGAATACCGCTTGGGAGCCTTGGGATTCATGGCACATCCAGAGCTGAGTAAGGAATCAGGCAAGAACATATCTGGCAACTATGGCATCCTTGATCAAGTGATGGCCTTAAAATGGATTCACGACAATATCGCTGCCTTCGGTGGAGACCCAGACAAGATTACCATTGCTGGAGAATCTGCCGGTGGTATCTCGGTAAGTATACTATGCGCCTCTCCCCTTGCCAAGGGACTATTCCGTGGTGCCATCAGCGAAAGCGGCGGTTCTTTCTGGCCTGTGGGTGAAAGCAGAAATGGTAACACCGCCATGCTCACAACTAAAGCAGCAGAGGCAAGCGGACTGGCACTTCAAAAGAAACTTAAAGTAAAGAACATTAAGCAACTCAGAAAAGTTCCTTTCATGGACATCGTGAAGAATACCGCCATGGAATCCTTCTGGCCTAATGTGGATGGCTACAGCATCACCGATGACCAGTATAAGCTCTATGAAAAGGGAAACTACAATGATGTAAATGTCATCATAGGAACCAACAGCGACGAAGGAAGTATGTTTAGCCGCCCTGTCAGTGTAAGTGACTATGAGAAAAGAATCCATGAGATATATGGAAGTTGGGCAGACCAGGTTCTCAGTCTCTATCCTGCCAAGACAGAGGAAGAAACCTACTTCGCCCAATCCGACATTTTCCGTGATGGCTCCTTTGCATGGGGAACGTATGCCTGGGCTAACCTGCAGAGCAAGACCGGCAAGGGCAAGGTGTATATGTATTACTTTGACCAAGACTCAGAGAACACCATCGTGAAAAGCCGCAAGGGAGGAGCCAGCCATGTGGCAGAGATGCCATTCATCTATGGCTATAAGTTTGGCTCTGGAAAGATGACCGAGACGGAGCAGCACATGGAACAAATCATGTCACGCTACTGGATTAACTTTACCAAGACCGGCAATCCAAATGGGAATAGCCTTCCTTTCTGGACTACCTACCAGGAAGGTAAACCAACGGTGATGATTATGAAGGAAGGACTGCATTTGGGTCCTGTTCAAAATCAAAAGCAAATGGACTTCTTCGAGAAGTTCTTCAAGGAAAAAAGAAAATAATACGTCAAGTTCCAAGTGGCATTTCTCCCACTTGGAACTTTTTCAGTGCCCTCCCTGGGCTAGGAGCTTCTGCCCTTTCAAGTAGAGTGTGTGGAGCTAACATGCGAAACTTGAGTAAAAACATCATAAAGACCCAATACTATACCTAATTCTATGTTTTCTCCGTTATTACCAGCACATGGCTTTCGTCACTCAATGTGGTGGCAAAAATATAGATTTCGCCACCATCCTTCAACTTCAATCGCTTGCGCAATTCTGCCACGGAAAGGGGGAAGTTGCGGGTGGCGATGTTTGCCTTGGTGATGCCTGAGAGATGGCGCTTCAACTCCTTCTTATTGAAAGAAGAGATGGCGATGATGCGGAAACTCCTACCTGGGAATGCTTCGATAGGCTCACGGCTCACGAAGAGATGGCTGTTCTTGGAAAGCATTCTGGCTCCATATCGCTCGGATAAAACGCTGAAACAGCCGGCTTTCATCAGAGAGGCATTCGGCTCGTAAAGATACAGCATCTCTTCAAAGGTGGATGGGGCTATCTTTACCGAAGATTCCTCCATTTCCATCTCATCACAAACGAAGGATTGGATATCGTTGATGCAATAAATGCGGAGATTCCCTGCGTCCGCAGCATCTTCTATGTGCCCAGAATCTTCTGCTGATGGCAAAACAGAACCATCATTCCGGACAGAGAAGGAATTGCTGCCCACCTTTCCGCCCATATTTCGCGCAGACAGCACTAAAAGAAGTTCCTTGCACTCATTGTTCACGGAGATAATATGAACCTCTTTTACGCAGTTTAATTCACTTACCGCACGATGCCAGTCAAGCATCGGAGAGAGTTTGATGATAACGTAATCTGCCTTCGAAAGCATCTCTTCCTGCAAAACGGTGACATCGGGCGTGCAATCCTTCAAGGATACTACCTTGTTGCCCGCATCGTCTCTACGGGCAGGATCGATGAAGATCAGCTTAAGACCAAGGTTGGTCTTAAGTAATGACCGAGACTGCTCTTCAGTTATGCCTAAAGAATCTGATGCTGCATCATCCTTCTTTGAAGCAAAAGAATGCAGCACCTCTATTCCGTCTCCATTCTTCACGATTGCATTCTTCAAACCCAACCGCCCAAAGTTTTCCTTTGCTGCTTCGCAGAGATGAGCCTGACGCTCCACATACATCGACTTCACGCCCAATCGGGAAGCGATGTAAGAGAAGTCTACTCCGAAACCACCGGTCAGATCTACAAACCCGATTTCTTCAGAAAAATCAGATTCGCTGACTTCTTCTTTTGTTTCGTTAACATCCTCGCCTGGTTCTGTTAATATCTGTTGCTTTTTGCAAGTATCTTCATTTTTGGCGAATTCTGAATCAACTGCCCCTTTGTCCGCAAATTCACAAATTTCAGAAAGATGAAGATTTGAGGCATTTTCGCTCTCCTTCTCCTTTTCTCGTCCATTTTCAGATGATGAAGGAGACAAACCGAGCAGTCGGGCTGCGAGTTCAGCCTTATAAAGTGCAGTTTGCTCTGACGAACATTGCTCCATCGAAATATGAGGTGGATAGATGATGCCATCGATGCTTGCCCAACGGGGCAGTTTTACACGAGCCATCTTTCGCCCGCGAATCTGGTCGAGAGCGAAAGGCATATCTACCTCAGGATACTTGCTGCCGAGGAAAGCCAACTGGCGAACATCATCGTCCTGATGCTGGCGGATAAAATCGAGCGTTGCTTGGTTCATTATTTCTGTTGAGTGATTCGTCATTACATTACTTATTCTTAATAACCGCAAATTTACGATATTCTGATGAGATTACAAAATATTTCTCAGAATATCTGATAATTTATGTCGGGATGCACCAAAAACAGGATGCTCTCGGCTATAATCTACCCCTTTTCCTGGCTATATGATTCTAACAGCAGGCATAAATAAATTCATAACTATCGGAGATAGAACAACTGACTAGGAAAAACAGAAGGCTGGCAGAAGAAAAACAGCATACTGGCAAAAGGCAAACAGCCGACTAGCGCAACAGAGGCTAGTCGGCTGTTCCTGTATAACAGTTTGCCAAACATCCTTTCTCTTATTTCAAAAGAAGCATGGTTGGCAGGAATATCGCAATCAGCTCTTCACTCTTCACCTTTCCAGCATAAAGAGCTGAAGCACAACACATTACATAGGTGAAGAGATTTTCGGCACTCTTCATCCACTCTTCACCACTCTTCACCTTTTACGATTTTGGGAAAGGTATAAACGCGGAACCGCTTAGCTGCCAACAGCCTAAAAAGGTGAAGGGCGGGTGAAGAGTAAAAAAACACTCTTCACCCGCCCAACTTCCTATCCTTCAACTACTTACACCCAAAAGGTGAAGAGTGAAGAGTTGTTGGGAAAATTCTCTCGCATCCGTAAAGATGCAGAGAGAAAATTCCGGTGTCTCAAAAGAAACGATGGATTAGTCAGCCAACTTAGCCTTCAAGAACTCACGGTTCAAGCGAGCGATGTTAGCGATAGACTCGTTCTTAGGACAAACTGCCTCGCAAGCACGAGTGTTTGTACAGTTACCGAATCCAAGCTCATCCATACGTGCAATCATCTTCTTAGCACGGGCAGCAGCCTCTACACGACCCTGTGGGAGAAGTGCCAACTGGCTAACCTTTGAGCTGACGAAGAGCATTGCAGAACCATTCTTACATGCAGCAACACAAGCACCGCAACCGATACATGTAGCGCAATCCATTGCCTCGTCTGCATTCTCCTTAGGAATCAGGATAGCGTTGGCATCCTGAGCCTGACCTGTACGGATGCTGGTGTAACCACCTGCCTGGATGATCTTGTCGAATGCTGAACGGTCTACCATACAGTCCTTGATGATAGGGAAACCAGCAGAACGCCAAGGCTCAACGGTGATAACATCGCCATCGTTGAAACGACGCATGTAGAGCTGACATGTTGTAGCACCACGCTCAGTCTTACCGTGTGGTGTACCATTAATATAGAGAGAGCACATACCGCAGATACCCTCGCGGCAGTCGTGGTCGAAGACGAAAGGCTCCTGACCTGACTCGATGAGCTCCTCGTTCAAGATGTCGAGCATCTCGAGGAATGAGGTATCATCTGGGATGTTCTTCATCTCATGTGTATCGAAGTGACCCTGTGCTGTAGGGCCGTCCTGCTTCCAATACTTAACTGTGAAACTTATATTTCTTGCCATTGTCTTGTTCGCTTTTTAATTCTTGTAATTTCTTGTCTGTACCTTAATTGCCTCATACTCGAGAGGTTCCTTGTTGAGCACTGGAGCAGTTGTATCGTTGCCCTGATACTCCCAGCAACCTACGTAGAAGAAGTTCTCGTCATCACGCTTAGCCTCGCCTTCCTCTGTCTGGTACTCCTCACGGAAGTGACCACCACAGCTCTCGTTGCGGTGCAATGCATCGTAAGCGATCAACTCGCCCATCAAGATGAAGTCACGCAAGTGGATAGCCTTATCCAACTCTACGTTCAAGCCTTCCTTCTTGCCAGGGATGAAGAGGTTCTTGTTGAATTCCTCGCGGAGAGCCTTCATCTTCTTCAAGCCTTCCTCAAGACCTTCCTTGGTACGACCCATACCTACGTGCTCCCAAAGGATGTGACCCAACTCCTTGTGGATAGAATCTACAGAGCGCTTGCCCTGGATACCCATCAGGCGGTCGATTTCCTTCTGAACACCTGCCTCTGCCTCTGCGAACTCTGGGAGATCGGTAGAGAGCTTTGGCCACAATGCCTGGTCAGCCAGGTAGTTCTGGATGGTGTATGGCAATACGAAGTAACCGTCAGCCAAACCCTGCATCAAAGCAGAAGCACCAAGACGGTTAGCACCGTGGTCAGAGAAGTTACACTCACCAATAGCGAAGAGACCAGGGATAGTGGTCATCAACTCGTAGTCAACCCAGATACCACCCATTGTATAGTGGATAGCAGGGAAGATCATCATTGGGTTGTAGTACTTCACGCCGTTAATCTCGTTAGCCAACTCACCTGGGTTAACGTCGGTAATCTCCTCATACATATCGAAGAGGTTGCCATAACGCTGCAGGATAACGTCGATACCGAGACGGTTGATAGACTCAGAGAAGTCGAGGAATACGGCAAGACCTGTGTTGTTGACACCGAAGCCCTTGTCGCAACGCTCCTTAGCTGCACGAGAAGCCACGTCACGAGGAACCAGGTTACCGAATGCTGGGTAACGGCGCTCCAAGTAGTAGTCGCGGTCTTCCTCAGGAATATCAGAACCCTTCTTTGTACCAGCCTGCAATGCCTTAGCATCCTCAATCTTCTTAGGAACCCAGATACGACCATCGTTACGGAGTGACTCTGACATCAAAGTCAACTTACTCTGGTTTGTACCGTGAACTGGGATACATGTAGGGTGAATCTGAACATAAGATGGGTTAGCGAAGTCAGCACCCTTGCGGTAGCACTGGATAGCTGCTGTACAGTTACAACCCATAGCGTTTGTAGAAAGGAAGTAAGCGTTACCATAACCACCGGTAGCGATAACTACGGCGTTGGCAGAGAAACGCTCCAACTTACCTGTAATCAAATTCTTAGCGATGATACCACGAGCGTGACCGTCAACGATCACAACATCCTCCATCTCGTAACGGGTGAAGAGCTTAACCTTACCAGCCTCAACCATGCGGCTCAAAGAAGAGTAAGCACCGAGGAGGAGCTGCTGACCTGTCTGACCCTTAGCATAGAATGTACGAGATACCTGAGCACCACCGAAAGAACGGTTAGCCAGCATACCACCGTACTCACGAGCGAAAGGAACGCCCTGAGCTACGCACTGGTCGATGATGTCGTTGCTCACCTCAGCCAAACGGTAAACGTTAGCCTCACGAGCACGGTAGTCACCACCCTTTACTGTATCGTAGAACAGACGGTAAACAGAGTCACCATCATTCTGATAATTCTTAGCTGCATTGATACCACCCTGTGCTGCGATAGAGTGAGCACGACGTGGAGAGTCCTGGATGCAGAAGTTCAAGATATTGAAGCCCATCTCGCCGAGAGAAGCAGCAGCAGAAGCACCTGCCAAACCTGTACCTACAACGATAACGTCGAGCTTTAACTTATTCTTTGGGTTAACCAAACGCTGGTGAGCCTTATAGTTGGTCCACTTCTCAGCAACTGGTCCTTCAGGTATTCTAGAATTTAATGTTTTTGCCATAATCTTTTTTAATACTTAAATGATTACACGAATTATGCGCAACACAAAGATGGAGCGCAACCGAAAGCGAATGCCAATACAACTACGATGAAGAGGAGAAGCAGGATGGTAGAGTAAATCATACCGATCATCTTCCAACGGCAGAACCAAGTCTTACCGCTCCAACCGAGAGTCTGAATAGCACTCCAGAAACCGTGAGTGAGGTGGAACCAAAGAGCTACCAACCAGATAAGGTAGAGAACTACAAATACTGGGTTAGCGAAGGTGTCCTGAATGAATGCGAAGCCATCTGATGGGCAGTGGCCGAAGCTTGTACCCAAGAGTTCAGCAAACATCATGTTGTACCAGAAATTGAAGAGGTGAAGCAACAAACCGAGAACGATGATGATACCGAGCACCAACATGTTCTGGCTAGCCCACTCTACTTTCTCTGGCTTTGCTGTTACCTCGTAACGCTGGTTACCGCGAGCACGACGGTTCTGTGCTGTCAGGATGAAAGCGTAAACGATGTGACAAACTGCCAAAGCTGCCAAACCCAAAGTTGCAACTACGGCGTACCAGTTAGCACCCAACAACTCGCAGATTGTGTTGTAAGCTTCTCCAGAGAAAAGCGCAACAACATTCATGCAACCGTGGAATGTCAAGAATAGAATAAGAGCGATACCAGTTACTGACATCACTACCTTTCTACCAATAGATGAATTGATTAACCACATAAATGATTGAAATTTAATTATTTAACTGTTTGAAACTAATTTATATTCCACACTTTTCGTCCCTGCAATACCTATTTTTTGGCATTCTGCAATCCTCATTTCTAGGTATATTTTCGCAAGTCTGCTGCAAAATTACTATATTTTAATGATTTATCAAAGTATTTTTGCTAAAATTTCGATTTTATTTCTTACTTTTGCCGAAAATTAGAAAAAATATAGATTAAACGAAGTATGAAATTCAATTATGACGTGCTCGTTATCGGTGGAGGACATGCCGGATGCGAGGCTGCTACAGCCTCTGCAAACATGGGTGCCAAAACCTGTTTGATAACGATGGATATGAACAAGATTGGACAGATGAGTTGCAACCCCGCCATCGGAGGTATTGCCAAGGGACAGATTGTGCGCGAAATCGATGCTTTGGGCGGACAGATGGGTATCGTAACGGATAAAACCGCCATCCAGTTCCGAATGCTCAACATCGGCAAAGGTCCTGCCGTATGGAGCCCTCGTGCCCAATGCGACAGAGGAAAGTTTATCTGGGAATGGAGAACCATCCTCGACCATACCGACAACCTCGACATCTGGCAAGACCAGGCTGACGAACTGCTCGTTGCTAACGGAGAAGCCATCGGCGTAAAAACCATCTGGGGAGCCGAATTCTATGCCAAGAGCATCATCATCACCGCTGGAACATTCCTCAACGGTCTGATGCACGTAGGAAGAAAGATGGTAGAAGGCGGAAGATGCGCCGAACCTGCCGTACACAACTTTACGGAGAGCATCACCCGATGGGGTATCACTACAGCCAGAATGAAAACCGGAACTCCGGTCAGAATTGACAAGAGAAGTGTTCATTTCGAAGATATGGAAGAACAGCCGGGCGACAGCGATTTCCACCAGTTCTCTTACATGGGAGAACATCGGGTTCTGAAACAATTGCCTTGCTGGACTTGCTACACCAACAAGAAGGTACACGAAACTTTAAAAAGCGGTCTCGCTGACTCACCTTTATATAATGGTCAGATTCAGAGTACCGGTCCACGTTACTGTCCGAGTATAGAAACGAAGCTCGTCACCTTCCCCGACAAGGATCAGCATCCGCTCTTCCTGGAACCGGAAGGCGAAGATACGAACGAGATGTATCTGAACGGTTTTTCTTCGAGCATGCCGATGGATATCCAGCTGAATGCACTTCACGAGATTCCTGCCTTGAGAGATGCCAAGATTTACAGACCGGGATACGCCATCGAATACGATTACTTCGACCCTACCCAACTCAAACATTCACTGGAGTCGAAAATCATCAAAGGTCTCTTCTTTGCCGGACAGGTGAACGGAACCACCGGTTATGAGGAAGCAGGAGGACAGGGAACCGTGGCCGGAATCAACGCAGCCTTGCATTGTGTTGGCGACAAAACATTCGAGATGAACCGCGATGAGAGTTATATCGGCGTACTCATCGATGATCTCACCACAAAGGGAGTGGACGAACCATACCGTATGTTTACCTCCAGAGCCGAATACCGCATTCTGCTCCGTCAGGACGATGCCGATGCCCGACTCACCGAAAAAGCATACGAACTCGGAATTGCCAAGCGCGACCGTTACGACTGGTGGATAGAGAAAAAAGAAGCCATCGGAAGAATCATTGAATTTTGCGCCAACTATCCTATCAAGAAGGATGAGATAAATCCAAAACTGGAAGCACTCGGTACTACTCCACTTCGCGCCGGCTGCAAGCTCATCGACCTCATCGCTCGTCCGCATCTGAACCTCACGAATCTTTCGGAGATTATTCCGGACTTGAAGGCTGCGCTGGATGCACCAGCCAACCGAAAGGAAGAGATAACGGAAGCTGCAGAAATCAAGATGAAGTACAAAGGTTACATCGAACGAGAGCGTCTCATTGCCGACAAGATGCACCGTTTGGAGGACATCAAAATCAAGGGCCGTTTCAACTATTCCGAGCTCCACGAAATCTCCACAGAAGGACGTCAGAAACTCGAGCGAATCGACCCGGAAACATTGGCACAGGCAAGCCGAATTCCGGGCGTATCTCCAAGCGATATCAACGTGATGCTTGTATTACTCGGAAGATAAGCCGTTTTACAGCGAAACACAAGGAAACCTCAAATGTTTCACGTGAAACAGATTATCAGCAAAACATTTGATGCTCAACCGTTTAAGAAAGGTTGCATCAAGTGTTTTGCGGTTAAAGTAAAACTTCAGCAATTCGTGAAACAAAAGCGGATAAAATCGAGTAAAAGGCAAAAACAAACGGGCAAAAAGCCCATAAGAAGGAACAAGAAAAAAGGACAAAATAAGTATCAATTTAAAGCATAAAAAGTAATGAACAATCAGCTATTATTAGACAATCTGCGTTGCATTCCAGATTGGCCAATCAAGGGTGTAAACTTCCGCGACGTTTCAACCCTTTTCAAGAATCCTGCATCTTTAAAAGAGATCAGCGATGAGATGTACGAACTCTACAAAGCCAAAGGAATCACCAAAATTGTAGGCATCGAATCACGCGGTTTCGTAATGTCTTCTGCACTCGCAATACGTCTCGGAGCCGGCGTAGTTTTATGCCGCAAACCGGGCAAACTTCCATGCAAAACCGTACAGGAAAGTTATGCTAAGGAATATGGCATCGATACCATCGAAATCCACGAAGATGCCATCAATGAGAACGACATCGTACTCCTCCACGACGATCTCCTTGCCACCGGTGGAACCATGAAAGCAGCATGCGATCTGGTAAAGAAATTCCATCCGAAAAAGGTATATGCCAACTTCATCATCGAACTCGTAAACGAGAATTTCGAAGGCAGAAATTCCTTTGATCCAGACGTTGAAGTAACTACTTTATTACAGTTATAAGCAGCAAAAATACTGCAAGAAATACTGCGAGAATGCAGCAAGGAAGCAGCAAGGAAGCAGCAAGGAAGCAGTAAAAGACACTAGAGCGTTGCCGTTTCACGTGAAACAGTAACGCTCGTTTTCCCTTAAAAAACAAGTAAAAATATGACGAAACAAGAGAATGAGGAGCGTTTGGCAAGGCTTAAAAACATCGTTTTAAGTATGCCGGAGAAGCCAGGAAGCTACCAATATTACGACGAAAATCATACGATTATATATGTGGGAAAGGCGAAAAATCTGAAGAGAAGAGTATCATCCTACTTCCATAAAGAGGTAGACAGATACAAGACAAAGGTGCTTGTTTCTAAGATTCACGACATATCTTATACGGTCGTAAACACAGAAGAAGACGCACTTTTGCTCGAAAACAGCCTGATCAAAAAGTATAATCCAAGATACAATGTCCTGCTGAAAGACGGCAAGACATACCCCTCTATATGCGTAACAAACGAGTATTTTCCACGCATTTTCAAGACTCGTCATATCAATAAAAAAGTGGGAACCTTCTTCGGTCCTTACCCACATATCGGCAGCATGTATGCCGTTTTAGAGGTCATCAAGAAGCTTTATAAGCCCCGCACCTGCAGAATGCCTATCACCAGAGAAGGCGTTGCAGAAGGCAGATACAAGCCGTGTCTGGAGTATCATATCCACAACTGCGGAGCACCCTGCATCAACAAGCAGAGCTATGAGGAATATCAGGAAAACATGCGCCAGGCACGTGAAATTCTGAAGGGAAACACGCGGGAAGTAAGCAAATATCTCTACGATTTGATGATGAAAAATGCCGAACTTCTACGTTTTGAAATAGCCGAAGAATATAAGAAAAAGTACCAATTACTGGATGAATTTGAGGCAAAAAGCGAGGTAGTAAGCCATACCATTACAGATGTAGATGTCTTCACCATCGTAAATGATGATGCCAACAAAAACGCCTTCATCAACTATATTCACGTAAAAAACGGCACCATCAACCAGAGCTTTACCTACGAGTATAAGCGCAAGCTGGAGGAGAGCGATGAGGAACTTCTGATTACTGCCATTCCAGAAATCAGAGAGCGTTTCCACTCCACATCGAAGGAGATAATCGTGCCCTTCGAAATGGAATGGAAGCTGAAAGATGCAACCTTCTTCGTACCCCAGAGAGGAGACAAAAAGCACCTTCTGGAGCTGTCGGAAATGAACTGCAAGCAGTATAAATTCGACCGTCTGAAGCAGGCTGAAAAGCTCAATCCGGAGCAGAAACAGACCCGATTGATGAAGGAATTACAAGCAAAACTGAAGCTTCAAAAGCTGCCTTATCAGATAGAATGTTTCGATAATTCCAACATATCCGGTACTGATGCCGTGGCAGGATGTATCGTATATAAAGGTATGAAACCTTCCAGAAAAGACTATAGGAAATACAACATTAAGACGGTGGAAGGACCTGATGATTACGCATCCATGCAAGAGGTGGTAAGACGCCGGTACAGTCGCATGATAGAGGAAGAAACTGAACTTCCAGACCTCATTATTACCGATGGCGGAAAGGGTCAGATGGACGTAGTAAGAGAGGTTATTGTTGACGAATTACACCTGGATATTCCTATCGCAGGTCTTGCCAAGGACGACAGGCACAGAACCAACGAACTCCTCTTCGGATTCCCACCTCAAACCATCGCCCTACCACCCGAAAGTGAACTGTTCAAGGTACTGACGCAGATACAGGATGAGGTGCACAGATACGCCATCACCTTCCATCGCGACAAGCGCAGCAAACATGCTCTGCACTCAGAATTAGACGATATCAAAGGCATCGGTCCGAAGGCTAAAGAAGCCCTGCTGAGCAAGTTTAAGAGCGTGAAAAAGATGAAAGAAGCATCATTGGAACAACTTTCAGAAGTATTAGGTCCTCATAAGGCAGAAATTCTTTCAAAATATTTCGAAGAAAAAGGCGAGAATATGAAATAAAAGTTGTATATTTGCAGTTCAAACTATACTATATATATATTAATAATAAGAAGAAGAACAGAACCGAAGCAAGCATTCCACAAATGCTATTCATAAAGTTCTATGTTCAACATTCAAAGTTCAAAATAGTAATATGAGAATCGTAATACAGCGTGTCTCTCACGCCTCAGTTACCATAGAAGGAGAGGTTAAATCTGCTATCAGACAAGGCTACCTGATTCTTCTGGGAATAGAGGAAAGCGACACTTCAGAAGATGTAGACTGGCTGGTCAGAAAGGTAATAGGACTCCGTGTTTTCGACGACGAAAACCACGTTATGAACCGCTCCATCATGGATATAAATGGTGAGATTCTGGTCATCAGCCAGTTCACCCTATTCGCCAGCTACAAGAAAGGAAACCGTCCAAGCTGGCTCAGAGCAGCCAAACACGAAATCAGCGTTCCACTCTATGAGGAGTTCTGCAAAAAGCTATCCGATGCACTCGGAAAGCCAGTAGGAACAGGCGAATTTGGTGCCGATATGAAGGTAGATTTACTGAACGATGGACCGGTAACCATCATGATGGATACTCACAACAAGGAATAATGCCCTACCCTGAAAGAAAGGCATCTTTCCCCATAAAAGAATTAGGAAGATGACAATAAAAGAAGCACAAGAAGCTGTAGATCAGTGGATTAAAGAATATGGCGTACGCTATTTCTGCGAACTGACCAATATGGCTTGCCTCACAGAAGAAGTGGGCGAACTGGCACGCGTCATTGCCCGAACATACGGCGACCAGAGTTTTAAGAAAGGCGAGAAACCTAACTTAGGCGAAGAGATGGCCGATGTTCTATGGGTGCTTATCTGCCTGGCTAACCAGACAGGGGTTGACTTGACAGAAGAACTCCAGAAGAGTTTTGACAAGAAGACCAGAAGGGATTCTGAAAGACATAAAAACAACCCAAAACTATCTGAGCATCAGGAAGATAAAAAACAAGATAACAAGAATTAAAATTGCTATTCATATAAAAACTTAACTTTAATAATTATATAAATAACATTAAGTATGAGCAGTATTAAAGAACAGGTTCTTGCACAGCAGGGACAGTATAAAGAGTCAGACGACAAGTATTTATCAGTTTTGAAGCAGTACAACTGCGACCTCAATGATGAGGAAGTAGCTGCTGCAGTAAAGAAGATTCTCGATGAGAAGGTAGCAGAGAATGAGACCATGGAGGTCAAGAAGTTCCTCTTCGGTAGCATCGAATTGACTTCTCTCCATACAGAAGATACAGAAGAAAGCATCCTGAAGATGATTGAAAAGGTGAACCAGTTTGCCAAGGATTATCCTCAGCTTCCTCACGTAGCAACCGTATGTACCTACCCTAACTTTGCCGGCCTTATCAGCCAGAGTCTGGAGGTTGACGGCGTAGAAATCGCTGTAGTAAGTGGCAATTTCCCATCCTCTCAGACCTTTATCGAGGTAAAGATTGCAGAAACCGCTATGGCTATCAAGGATGGTGCTACAGAGGTGGATATCGTAATGCCTGTTGGCAAGTTCTTCAGCGAAGATTACGAGGGTCTCTGCGATGATATTCAGGAACTCAAGGAGACATGCGGAGAGCATAAGATGAAGTGCATTCTGGAGACAGGTGATCTGAAGAATTGCAGCAACATCATGAAGGCTTCTATCCTCGCAATGTACTCAGGTTCTGACTATATCAAAACCTCAACAGGCAAGGAGAAGGTCTCAGCTACCCCTGAGGCAGCATACGTTATGTGCCAGGCTATCAAGGCATATTACGAAAAGACTGGCATTCAGATTGGTTTCAAGCCTGCAGGTGGTATCAATACCGTTCATGATGCCGTAGTTTACTACACTATCGTGAAGGAAGTTTTGGGCGAGAAATGGCTGACTAACCAGTGGTTGCGCCTCGGCACATCACGCCTGACTAACCTCCTCTTGAGCGAAATTCTGGGCAAGGAAATCAAGTACTTCTAAAGATAATTTCAAAGCACCATTAAACATACTTAGAAAGATACTTTTAAAGTACCATTTAAGATACTTCTAAAGAGAATTCTAGAGTATTGTTTAAAAGAAAAATCTAAAGAAAAGTAACTGATTATCAATAGAATACAAAAAAGCAAAGGGTTGATTCTCTCTGAGAACCAACCCTTTTTATATTAAGCTTTTCTTTCAATCACAAAATCCAAGTAAGCTTTCAAGGCATTGTAAATATCCTTATCCTCCACATAAGTATCGAGGAAATTCATGGCTTCGGCATGGAAATCCCACATGCGCTTATCCGCATATTCTATACCTCCGTTTTCCTTTGTAAATGCCACTAACTGAGCTATTTCGTCTGCCGTCACAGTATGAGCCTTTACCTTTCTGGCAAGCTTCATCATCTCCTCATCACCGGTAGACTTCAAAGCATATATTACAGGCAAAGTCAGTTTTCCTTCAACCATATCATTACCAGTAGGTTTACCTATCTCCTTGGAATCATAATAATCAAAGATATCATCACGGATCTGGAAGATGATGCCCAAGTTCTGTCCGAAACGCTTCGCCTCTTCAATCTGCAGTTCTGAAGCATTGGCAGACATCGCTCCGATACCGGCGCAAGCCTCAAAGAGAGCAGCCGTTTTCTGCTTAATCACCTGATAATAAATATCTTCCGATATCTCTTCATTACTGATACTGTTAAGCTGAAGAATCTCACCATTAGACAGGATACGGCCCAACTCAGCAAGATAACGCACGATTTCCTCTGAATGCGAATAAGATACATGAAGCAAGGCGGTGGAAAGAATGAAATCGCCCACAAGCACAGCCACCTTATTATTATAAGTAGCATTCACGCTAGCCTGTCCGCGGCGCTCTCCACTCTCATCAACCACATCATCATGTACCAGCGAAGCGGTATGAAGAAGCTCCAGACCTACCGCAGAATGCTGGGTAACACTGGAAACCTTTCCAAAATTACGTGCCATCAACAAGATGAGTATAGGGCGCATACGTTTTCCAGCGCGCTGACGGATATGATCGAGCACCTGGGAAAGGAGGCCATCGCTATGCATGAGAGACTTGTTGAACAAATCTATAAAATCTGCTAATTCTGCCTCTATAGGCAGCTTGATAAGTGATAAATAGTCCATTATATGTGAGTAAATCTACTTAATTTCTGAAATTTGTTACAAAATTAATCAATTCTTCTTGAAATATCGCATTTTTTTAGTAATTTTACACCACAAAAATGAATATTATGGATAAATTGTTCCTTTTAGACGCGTATGCGCTCATTTATAGGTCGTATTACGCCTTTATGAAAGCCCCTCGAATCAATTCGAAGGGACTCAATACTTCGTGTGTAATGGGGTTCTGCAATACCCTCAACGAGATACTTACCAAGGAGAAACCTACCCATATTGCGGTGGCTTTCGACCATGGCAAGACCTTCCGTCATGAGGCTTTCCCTGCATATAAAGCTCAACGAGAAGAGACACCGGAAGACATCAAACTCTCTGTGCCTATCATCAAAAATATCCTGGAGGCATATCATATCCCTATCCTTCAGGTAGATGGTTTCGAGGCAGATGATATCATCGGAACCGTTGCCTTGAAGGCAGGTGAAAAGGGGATGGAAACCTACATGCTCACACCCGATAAGGATTACGCACAACTGGTTCGTAACAATGTTTTCATGTTCCGTCCTCGTCATGGCGGTGGATACGAAAAGTTGGGCGTACAGGAAATTGAAGAGAAATACAGCATCACTTCCCCACTCCAGGTTATCGACCTCCTTGCTCTGATGGGCGACTCAGCTGATAACTTCCCAGGCTGTCCGGGCGTGGGAGAAAAGACAGCCATCAAACTTATCAACGAGTTCGGTAGTGTAGAAGGTCTTATCGAGAACTCTTCTCAAGTGAAAGGCAAGCTCCGCGAAAAAGTGGAGGGTGCTGTAGAAGATATCAGGATGTCAAAGTTTCTGGCAACCATACGAACCGATGTTCCGGTAGAGATCAAGATGGAAGATTTGAAACGGGTAGAGCCAGACAATACAAAACTGGATGAAATCTTCACCGAGTTAGAATTTAAGTCGTTTGCTAATCGAGTTCTTAACAAACCTAAAAAGGTGCAAATAAAGCCTACAGGAGAACTCGATTTATTTGGCGTACAGCCTGCCGATGGTCAGGAAGTGTCAAAAAACGCGAGTTTTGAGACCCTTAAAACGACCTCTCACTCATACAAACTCATTGATACAGAAGAAGATGCAAAGAAACTTTATGACTATTTATTGACATTCAATATTCTCAGTCTAGACACAGAGACCACATCTACCGCTGCTATTGATGCAGAATTGGTGGGTTTGAGCTTTGCAGTAAAGGAAAAAGAGGCTTTCTACGTAGCAATTCCGGCAAATCGTGAAGAAGCCTTAAAAATCGTAAACATCTTCAAACCTCTCTACGAGAACCCGGAAATCCTGAAAGTGGGGCAGAACATCAAATACGATTACGAGGTGTTGATGAACTACGGCATAGAGATTCAGGGCAAGATGTTCGATACGATGCTCGCCCACTATCTCATCCAGCCAGAACTTTACCACAACATGGATTACTTGGCAGAAGTATTCCTCAATTATCAGACCATCCACATCGAAGAACTGATTGGTCCGAAGGGAAAGAACCAGAAGTCGATGCGCGATCTCGCCCCATCAGATATTTATGAATATGCTGCCGAAGATGCCGACATCACCTTGAGATTGAAAAATGTGCTCGAACCAAAACTCAAAGAGATAGATTGTGAAGATCTGTTCTGGAATGTAGAAATGCCGCTTGTACCTGTTTTAGCCCACATGGAGATGACGGGAGTATGCATCGACACCGATACCCTGAAAGAAACATCCGAGAAACTCACCAACCGCCTCAATGAGATAGAACATCATATCTATGAGTTGGCAGGCGAATCGTTCAATATCGCTTCCCCACGCCAGGTTGGAGAAATACTCTTCGGAAAGATGAAGATTGTGGAGAAGCCTAAGAAGACGAAGACGGGCCAGTACGTAACAAGCGAAGAAGTTCTTCAGCAGCTGCGCAGCAAGAGTCCAATCATCGATGAGATACTGAACTACAGAGGTTTAAAGAAACTTTTGGGAACCTATATAGATGCCCTTCCAAAGCTTATCAACTCTCGCACCGGTCACATTCATGCCTCTTTCAACCAAGCCATCACAGCCACAGGTCGCCTTTCTTCAAGCGATCCGAACCTGCAGAATATTCCTGTACGCGATGACGATGGCAAGGAGATACGCAGATGCTTCATCCCAGAACCAGGCTGCCTGTTCTTCTCTGCCGACTATTCACAGATAGAACTTCGCATCATGGCACACCTGAGCCAGGATCCAAACATGGTAGAAGCATTCCGTGAAGGCTCTGATATTCATGCAGCTACAGCTGCCAAGATTTGGCACGAAGACATCAAAGAAGTAACAGATGCACAGCGCAAGAAGGCAAAAACTGCCAACTTCGGCATCATCTACGGCATTACGACCTTCGGTCTTGCCCAACGCATGAACATCGAAAACCGAGAGGCAAAGCAGATCATAGAAGACTACTTCCGCACCTTCCCTGGTGTTCAGGCTTACATGGAGAAGGCAAAGGAAATGGCAAGAGAGAAAGGCTATGCCGAAACCCTCTTCCACCGCCGTCGCTACCTGCCAGACATCAACAGCAAGAATGGTACTGTAAGAGGATTTGCCGAGCGCAATGCCATCAATGCCCCTATCCAGGGCTCTGAGGCAGACATCATCAAAGTGGCTATGATCCGCATCTTCAACCGATTCAGAGCAGAAGGCATCAGGAGCAAGATGATTATCCAGGTGCATGACGAACTCAACTTCTCCGTATATCCGGAAGAGAAGGAAAAGGTAGAGAAGATTGTGGTAGAAGAGATGCAGAACGCCTACCAGCTCAGTGTGCCTCTGGTTGCTGATGCCGGATGGGGAAACAACTGGCTAGAAGCACATTAGAAAAAACAGAAAGCGGCCGCAGAAACCGCAAGGCAACTTAAATACAAAGAAGCTCGCAAGATACCAAACAATCATCTTGCGAGCTTTTCTTTTTCGAGATGTTTCACATGAAACAATCAAATCTTCTATCAAAACACTACTAAAAAGACAAATAACTCCTTTATTCACAAGTACATCTAGAAATCTTTGTTTATTTAGATTAAAAAGGATAATAAAATTATAATATTTTCAAATTTATTTGGTTCTTACAGAAATAAAGTGTATATTTGCATAGTAAATCAGACTGATATGCAAACGCACCTGTCTGATTAAAAGTGAATAGATAACAATAATCAATCAAATTAAGAAAGAAAGGAACATTATGAAGAAATATGTTTGCGACGTATGTGGTTGGATTTATGATCCAGAAGTAGGTGATCCAGAGGGCGGCATCGCTCCAGGTACAGCATTCGAAGACATCCCAGATGATTGGGTTTGCCCTCTTTGCGGAGTAGGCAAGGAAGATTTCAGCCCTGTAGAGGAATAAGGCTCTTTTGGAGGAATCACCTGAAGGAAATCCTCATAAAGGAATCATCTGAATGAAATGCCTGATATTCAGGCAACACATTCATAAAATAATAGGAGGAACCATTATGACAAAAGTTAGAGAAATCTACCGCTGCCAGATTTGTGGCAATGTAGTAGAAGTTGTAAACCCAGGAGCCGTGCTCAGTTGCTGTGGCGAGCCGATGAAGCTGATGAAGGAAAACACCAGCGATGGCGCCAAAGAGAAGCACGTGCCTGTGATAGAACCTATTGAGGGCGGCTATCGCGTAACAGTAGGAAGTGTGGAGCATCCGATGCTTCCAGAGCATTACATCCAGTGGATTGAGTTGCTCACCCCTACCGATGTGCTTCGTCATGAGTTGAAGCCAGGCGAAAAGCCAGAGGCTATCTTCCTGACCAACGCAGAAGCCAAGGATGTTACGGCTCGAGAATACTGCAACCTTCACGGATTGTGGAAGGGGGTAATCTAAAAGATTACCTATAGGTAAGATCTAAAAGATTTCAGAAGGATAAAATCAAAAGAAATAGTATTATTCAGGAGGATGCGTCTCTATATTGTAGACACATCTTCCTGCTTTTTTAGCTATCAATCAAAGTTTTTCTCAAAAAAATTTGGAACTTATTGAAATTATTCGTATATTTGCACCAAATAACTATCATACACGCATTTTTAACAATAATACGATATCATTTAATCATCATTTAATTATAAACATTTAAATCACAACAATTATGAGAAGAACTATTTTTACTTTTATCATGCTTTGTTTCGTAACACTAACTCTACAGGCACAAGATGTCTGGACAGCAGCAGGTTCTAGTACAATCTTCGGTTCTAATTGGAATGAAACGGATACCAGCAATGACCTGACCGATAAAGGGGACGGCATCTGGGAACTCACAAAAACCGGTTGCATTCTTGAGCAGAATGTGAAAAACGAATTAAAAATCCTGAAGAATCACGATTGGTATATCGAAGTGCATCCTGAAAAAGCCAACTATGTCTTTAAGGTAGAAGAGACTGGCATCTATGACGTGACTATCCAGTTTAACGCAAACAATTTTGAAATCAATGTCAAAACTACAAAGACTGGTGATGCAGTTATCGGCGAAAAGACATGGACTGTAGCAGGATTTAAAGCAATTCTTGGAAAAAATTGGGATGAAACTGCGACAGAAAACGACATGATCAAACAGGAAGATAACGTCACATACATTCTGACCAAGACCGATCTAACCCTCGCTCTAGGTACTTATAAATATAAGATCTGTGCAAACCATGGATGGGCAGAAAACTATGGTGACGAGAATGATTCTGAAGGTAATGCCTCCGTTTTTATCACAAAAGACGGAATCTACGACCTCACCTTCACCTTCAATTCGAAGACCCACGAAGTTTCCTGCGATGCAACCAGAAAAGCAGATGCCATAATTGAAAAGATATGGTCTGTTGCCGGAAGCGAGGGATTATTTGAGACAGCGTGGGACGAGCAGTCCACAACTAACGAGATGACAAAGCAAGAAAACAATATCTATATCCTGGAAAAGAAGGGTATAAGCCTCAACGCTCAAACTTACGAATATAAGGTATGCTCCAACCATACCTGGGCAGAAAGCTATGGTGCTGACCCTTTAGGAATATATAATGCTATACTCATCATCCCTGAAGCCGGAACCTACGACGTTACCTTCACCTTCAATCAGGCAACCAAGGAGGTATCAGCTACAGCTGTACCAAGCGTAACCGACGGCATTAGCCAGATTGCCAGTGACATCAAGACCAAGAAAGTAATCTTCAATCTTCAGGGACAGCGCATTTCTGCTCCAAAACAGGGAGTTTACATCATCAACGGCAAAAAAGTAGTCTTGAAATAACAAATACTTATCATAGTAATCATCAGAAAGGCATTCACCAGCATCGTGAATGCCTTTTTTTTAGATAATTTTCCACGATTTTTTCGTATCTTTCATTTATAATGTGTAACTTTGTATCCAATATATTTAAAGCAAAAGAACAATGGCAAAGAACAATAAGCAGACAGCTGGTCAAGATGGTGTCAGCAAAATGGTCGCCCTTGGTTCTAAGAAATTCATCGCACAACAACTGAACTACGCCCGCACATCAGCTGTTATGCATGCGCACAACAGGTGATGTGCAATCGCACAACAGCTGTTGTGCGATTGCAGAAGGTATCTCTTCCAGCAACTTATCCTATCTTTTCCAACAACTTATCCTATATACCCCAAGGACTTATGTAATATTTTACAGGCACCTCTCCCGTATATTCCAACGTTTTCACCTATATCGTTGCGCTTCCTCAAGCGTTTCTGTCGGTTTATCATCGTTGATTCTTCCGTCATCTGTGATTTTTAGATAATTTTCCACTATTTCTTTGTATCTTTCATTTATAATGTGTACCTTTGCACCAAATATTTAAACGTTTAAAGATAAAATGGCATTAAAATGTGGTATTGTAGGCCTCCCAAACGTGGGTAAGTCTACACTGTTCAACTGTCTGTCTAGTGCAAAGGCACAGGCAGCTAACTTCCCTTTCTGTACTATCGAACCTAACTTGGGCGTCATCACCGTACCAGATGAGCGACTCAACAAGTTGGCAGAGATTGTTCACCCAGGACGCATCGTCCCAGCTACTTGCGAAATCGTAGATATCGCAGGTCTCGTAAAGGGTGCCAGCAAGGGCGAAGGTCTTGGTAATAAATTCTTGGGAAATATCCGTGAGTGCGATGCTATCATCCACGTAATCCGCTGCTTCGACGATGACAACATCGTTCGCGAGGGTGGCGCTAAGGTTGATCCTTTGGAGGATAAGAGCGTTATCGATACAGAGTTGCAGCTCAAGGACCTGGAAACTATCGAATCTCAGCTCACCAAGCAGAAGAAGACTGCTGCAGCAGGCAACAAGGATGCTAAGACGATGGTTAGCGTTCTGGAGGCTTACAAGGCTGTTCTGGAGCAGGGAAAGAATGCTCGTGGCGTTACTTTCGAAACCAAGGAAGAGCAGAAGGTGGCTCACGACCTCTTCCTCCTCACAACCAAGCCTGTACTCTACGTAGCCAATGTTGACGAGGCTTCTGCCAAGACCGGCAACGAGTATAGCAAGAAGGTAGAGGAAATCGCCAAGGAAGAAGGTGCTGAGTGCATGGTCATCGCTGCAAAGACAGAGGAAGACATCGCATCGCTCGAAACCTACGAGGACAAACTGATGTTCCTCGAAGAACTCGGACTGGAAGAGAGCGGCGTAAACCGACTCATCAAGAAGGCATACGCCCTGCTGAACCTCGAAACATTCATCACCGCTGGTGAGATGGAGGTCAAGGCATGGACCTATCACAAGGGCTGGAAGGCTCCTCAGTGTGCCGGCGTCATCCACACCGACTTCGAGAAGGGATTCATCCGTGCAGAGGTTATCAAGTATGATGACTATATCAAGTATGGCTCTGAGGCTGCAGTACGCGAGGCTGGTAAACTCGGCATCGAGGGCAAGGAGTACGTCGTACAGGATGGTGACATCATGCACTTCCGCTTCAATGTATAATCCTATTCTTCTACGGTTATGATAGCAAATCTGCTTAATTATATCGTATGGGACCCAGACCCAATCCTGGCTCATCTGGGTCCTATGACCATCCGCTACTACTCCACCTGCTGGATGATTGGTCTGCTGCTGGGCTATCTGCTCATGAGCAAGCTTTACAAGCAGCAGGGGCTTTCAGATGAGAAGTTCTCCCCACTGTTTCTCTACATCTTCTTCGGTGTACTGATAGGTGGCCGTTTGGGGCATTGCATCTTCTATCAGCCGGAATATTTCCTCACCCAGTGGGATCACTTCATCGAGATGCTGATACCTGTTCACCACATGCCAGACGGCAGTTGGAAGTTTACGGGTTATGAGGGACTGGCGAGCCACGGAGGCGTATTCGGCATGTTCGTCGGCATCTGGCTCTATTGCCGCAACATGAAGGTGAGCGGCTGGGTAGTGCTCGATAATATGGGTATCTGCTCAGGCATTACAGCCACCTTTATCCGTTTGGGCAATCTGATGAATTCAGAGATTATCGGCAAGGTAACCGATGTGCCTTGGGCATTTATCTTCGTTCGCGAAGACCAGTATCCACGCCATCCGGGGCAGCTCTACGAGGCTTTGGCATACTTCTGCTTTTTCCTCCTCATCCTCTTCATCTACAAGAAGAGAGGACCTAAGAGCGTAGGCACCGGTTTCTATTTCGGTCTTTGCCTTACCCTTATCTTCACCTTCCGTTTCTTCATCGAATATACCAAGGAGATTCAGGTGGCATTCGAGGCAGGTCTGCCTATGGATATGGGACAGATATTGAGCATTCCGCTCATCATCGCCGGTGTATGGAGCATCGTTTCCAGCACAAAGAGAGCGAAAGAAAAGAACGTAGAGGCAAAATAATATTAGACGACTTATTTTCAGATTATAAAAATCCCTCCTCGTGCAACAGCATCTGCTGCCACGGGGAGGGATTTATATTTTTATCTTCCCAGTAGAATCTTCTTGATGTCATTGAGCTTGTTTAATGCCTCTACCGGAGTGAGATTGTTCACATCCAGCCCGAGTATTTCATCACGTATCTGCGTCAGTACAGGATCATCGAGCTGGAAGAAACTGAGCTGCACACCATCCTTAGGTTCATCGATGTGCTGTACGTTCGGTTTACCGGCACCGCCTACCCCGGCATTGTCATCCTCCAACTGTTTGAGAATCACATTGGCACGGTTCACGATGCTGCGGGGCATACCGGCAATCTCTGCCACATGGATACCGAAAGAGTGCTCACTGCCTCCCGGTTCCAGTTTACGCAGGAAGATTACCTTTCCGTCTACCTCTCTCACACTCACATTGAAGTTCTTGATGCGAGGGAAGTTCTTCTCCATCTCGTTGAGCTCATGATAGTGGGTAGCAAAGAGCGTACGTGCCTGCGCCTTCTTATGTTCATGCAGATATTCCACGATAGCCCAGGCAATGGAAATACCATCGTAGGTAGAAGTACCTCTTCCCAGCTCATCAAAGAGCACCAGCGAGCGCGGAGAAACGTTGTTCAGGATGTTTGCTGCCTCGGTCATCTCTACCATGAAGGTTGATTCGCCGAGCGATATATTGTCGCTTGCACCTACACGTGTGAAGATTTTATCCACCAGTCCCACCCGGGCGCTCTCTGCGGGCACAAAACAGCCTACCTGTGCCAGCAGCACGATAAGGGCGGTCTGGCGCAGCAGAGCCGATTTACCAGCCATGTTAGGACCGGTAATCATCATGATCTGCTGTTTCTCGGTATCGAGCAGCACATCGTTAGGTACATAGCGTTCGCCCAGCGGCAGTTGGGTTTCAATCACCGGATGCCTGCCCTGCTTGATGTCGAGCACCTCAGAATCATCGACGATAGGGCGCACATAGCGGTTCTCGTCAGATGTCTTTGCAAATGACAAAAGACAGTCCATACGGGCGATGAGGTTGGCATTGATCTGTATCTGCGGAATATACTCCTGCATGGCAGCTATCAGTTCGTTGAAGAGCTGTGCTTCCAATACCAGAATCTTCTCATCAGCACCGAGAATCTTTTCCTCATATTCCTTCAGTTCCTGGGTGATATAACGCTCTGCCTGAGCCAGCGTCTGCTTGCGTATCCACTCCTCAGGCACCTTATCCTTAAAGGTATTTCTCACCTCCAGATAGTATCCGAAAACATTATTGTAACCTACCTTCAGACTCGAAATTCCTGTCTTTTCTATCTCCCTTTCCTGTATCTTGAGCAGATAATCCTTGCCGTGGCGGCTGATGGCACGAAGGTCGTCAAGTTCGGCATTGAATCCGTCGGCTATCACGTCACCCTTGTTGACCAGCTGTGGCGGATCGGGCTGTATTTCCCTGGCTATGCGGTCTTTCAGGGTCTCGCATACGTTCAGCTGCTCGCCTACCCGCTTCAGAGCCTCGTTCGTAGCATGCTGGCATGCCACCTTGATAGGCTTGATGGCTTCGAGTGCATTCTTCAGCTGAACCACTTCGCGAGGCGAAACTCTACCCACGGCTACTTTGGAAATGATACGCTCCAGGTCGCTGATGCGATGCAGCTGGTCATCGAGAAGCTGACGGAATTCCGGTTCCTTGAAGAAATATTCCACGATGTCGAGGCGCTCGTTGATTGGTTTAACGTCCTTCAACGGGAAGACCAGCCAGCGTCTGAGCATACGTCCACCCATCGCCGTTACCGTACGGTCGATGACATTCAGGAGCGAAGAACCGTCTTCCTGCATAGGGGCAACCAGCTCCAGACTGCGGATAGTAAACCTGTCCATACGCACGAACTTATCTTCTTCGATACGTGAAAGGGCGGTGATATGATTAATCTGTGTATGCTGGGTAATCTCGAGATACTGCATGATGGCACCACTGGCTATCACGCCGTTCTTGAGATGCTCTACACCGAAACCTTTCAGAGATTTTGTCTTGAAATGTCCCAGGAGTTTCTGCAGGGCTGTCTGTTCGGTGAAAACCCAGTCATCCAGTTCGAAGGTACAGTATTTGCTGCCGAAATATTTCTCAAAGTCATTCTTTCGGGCGCGGTCGTAGAGCACCTCTTTCGGCATGAAGTTGCCCATCAGTTTTTCTACATAGTCGTAGGTTCCCTCGCCGGTAAGAAACTCTCCGGTCGAGATATCCAGAAAGCTCACACCGCAGGCGGTCTTGCCGAAGTGTACGGCTGCCAGGAAGTTGTTCTCCTTGTAGTTCAGTACGTTATCTCCCATCGCCACACCCGGTGTAACGAGTTCGGTAATACCTCGCTTCACCATCTTGTCCATCTGGCTCAGTCCCTTCTTACCTTTTATTTCGAGTCGTTTCTTCTTCGGGTCTTCCAGCTGGTCGCATACCGCTACGCGCTTACCCGCCCTGATGAGTTTAGGCAGATAGGTATCCAGAGCATGATGAGGGAATCCTGCCATCTCGGTCGTGCCCGTAGAACCGCCATTGTTGCGTCGGGTCAGCGTAATGCCGAGTATACGGGATGCCTCCACCGCATCTTCGCAGTAAGTTTCGTAGAAGTCACCGCAACGGAAGAGCAGCAGCGCTTCGGGATGTTTCGATTTCATCTCGAAAAACTGTCTCATCATCGGTGTAAGACCTTTATTATCGTTTGCCATTATCTTTTTTCTCCTTATATTATTTCTTTAAATTTACATAGTTTCTATCTACAATACTCCTCCTTAAACCACAGCCGGTATATCGGGTCAACAAAGACAAAAGCATCGTTTTGCTTTTCGATAATATCTTTGTTCTGGAGCGTTTTCCTGTTCTTGACAATCGTATTCGGATTACCAAGATTATAGATTTGTTTTACGGCTTGCGAAGAGAAATGCTGTTCGCCATTGGCTATAGCCTTAAGCATCTCTATCTGGGTAGAACTGAGATTCTCCGTATCATTCTGAAACATCGGGGTATTGATGTTGAGTACCTGTTTCAATCCCAGATGATATATATCTTCCGTCACTTCCGAAACCGTGAAACTCCAGATAAAATAGCACAACTGCTGGAGATACCAGGAATGGCACGCCACGGCATCACAGATCCGCTCTGCCATCTCTGCAGAGATTGACTTTCCTGTCTTCTCGAAAGATGACAGAATGAATGGAATCCAATGCTCCTTAGCTATCTTCTGCATGAAAATCACTTGTCCAAAGCGATAAAAAGGACTATTGGAATTGTTGAAGATATTGAGCATCATGTTTCGCTTGCTGCCGTAGAGGCAGTAAGAGGTAAGCTGCTGTTGCTGCCATACCGAGCGCATCTTTCCCTCCATATCCTTATACTCAGGAAGATTAGCCAACTGCTGGAACTCGTCGATGCAGACGATAATCCTGATGCCCTTTTCCTTTGCCAGCAACTCAGGCAGTTGGAGAATCGCCATCTTATCACGCTCCTGTGGCACAAACTTCAGGTCGAAAGCCATGAAGTCGGTCACCTGGTCGTTGATTACAACCTGCGGTATCACACCTGTCAGGAATTTCTTTGCATCCTCTATCCATCGTTCCATTTTAGAGGAAGCACAAGCTATAACCTGACTGGCAAAAGTGCGATAAAATTCAGATTCAGAGCCGATGCTGAAGGCATCAATATAACAGATTCTTACGTTATTATCCTCATCAGCCAATTCGCTCATCGCCCTTTTCACTAGCGATGATTTACCCCATCGGCGTGGTGAAATCAGCATCACGTTGATATGGGAGGACAGTAATTGCTTCAGCAAAGCCCTGTCTTCCTGTCTGTCGATAAAATTCTCATTGGTAGCTAATGTACCAAATTGAAATGGTGATAGATATTTTGCCATATTCCTAGTAATTTGGTACAAAGTTACGAAATATTACCCTAAGGTAAGTTACCCTAAGGTAATATTTAGAGTTTTTTAAATGAATATATGCTGCATTACCATAATAAAGCCGTACTTTTGTACTCATGAAAAAGAAACAATTATACATAGGGGTTCTGTCGGTTGCTTGCTGCGCTCTCGTAGCAATAGGCATCACCTTGCACCTGCTCTACCCCAAGAAACAGATAAAGAACCTGGTGAAAAACCCACCGGTTCTCCGGCTCAAGCCACAGCCTGCTGATACGCTGAAGAAGAAACCTGTGAAGAAGATGGATTTCAATATCTCCGGAACTTTAAGAGATAAGGAAGGAAAGGGAGTGGCTGGCGTCATCGTGAGCGATGGATTCAACTGTGTGAAAACCGATGCACAGGGCAGATATAAGATGAAACGAGACAGCCTGGCAAAATTCATATACTATTCTGTTCCAGCCGATTGCGAAGTTCCTACCCATTCTAAGACCGATCGCACGGCTTTCTTCTACCAAAAGGTTTCCAAGGGGAAGAAAACCTATAACTTCACCCTCACCCGACTGCCGGGCGGCAAGGAGATTCACTATAAGATGATTGTCATCGGCGACCCGCAGGTTACCAATGCCTACAGCCCTTACTATACTTCTCCGGATGATAATCCCATCAAGAAGAGTGATGTAGAAAGATTCACTACCCAGACGATGGCGGACATCAGGCAGACCATCCAGAGTCTTCCTGCCGGAACTCCTGTATACGGACTCAGCATGGGTGATGATGTACAGTATTATGGCGGCTATAATGCCAAGCTGGAGCGACAGATACGTGAGGCATTGGGCTCTTCCGAGATGCGACTCTTCTCCGTTATCGGCAATCACGACCAGGATGGAAAGGCACTCTACCGCAGGAAATGGGAGGAGAATTTCGGTCCTACCGATTTTTCCTTCAACCGTGGCGATGTGCATTATGTCTGCATCAACAACTGCTTCTTCCACCGCGGCATGTCCTATTATTCTCCTGGAGAATTACGTGAGCGCCAGGTGAAGTGGCTGAAGCAGGATCTCGCCCTCACGCCAAAGGATATGAAGGTGGTACTCTGTTATCATATTCCTTTTACCTTTGGTAATGTGCCTTTCAGCAAGGCGAAGCCGCTGACCAATGCCCATGAGGAGGGGCATTATTCCTCTTCCCGTCTCTCGCTCCTGCTTTCTTTACTGAAACAGTTTAAGGGTGGTTACGAACTCTTCTGCGGACATACTCATTTTGCCTGCAACCACGAAATCAACTATGAGGGAGAGGATGTGATGGAGCATTGTCATGCTGCCGCCTGTGGCAATATATGGCAGTCGAATATCAACATCTGCGGAACTCCAAATGGATATTATGTATACAGTTTTGTGGGTACCAGCATCAGCAACTGCTATTACAAGGGAACTTTCTGGGATAAGAGCAAGCAGATGACCTTGTTCCGTGCGCAGACCGATTTCAACGGCGAGAAATACTCTAGGGATTGGCAGTTGGCAAACAACAGGAATATCCTGGTAGCCAATGTCTTCAATGCTACCAGTCATTGGCGAGTTGTAGCCGTAGAGGATGGCAAAGAATATCTGATGGGGCGCCTCAGCGGAAAGGGGCAGGATGCCTTTGCCGCCGGCTATCATCATAAGTACAGCGAGAGTGTATCTTACCGGTTCGTGAGCAAGGGCAACGGTTATCTCATCATGAACCACCTATATTATTATACTCCTAGGAATCCGAATGCCAGAATCATCATCAAGGCATCCGATCCTTACGGAAATACCTATACGGCATCAAGTGATGAGGTAACGACAGAGCCTTTCGCCAACTTTGCCCATTATTACGAAAAAGAGTATAAGGAATATAAGAATAAGAAAGACAAGATGTTGCGGGATTCTATATCTGGCAGACAGAAAGATTCACTTGCTGCAAGGAAGAAAGATTCTGCAGCAGTACAAAAATAAAAAGAGAGGGTGCGTCATAAGTTGATGATGCACCCTCTTTTTAAATATTATTTGTTCAGTTTCCAGGTAACACCATCCTTGGTGTCCTTTACCTCGAAGCCGGCTTCAGCCAGGGCATCGCGAATCTGGTCGCTGGTAGCCCAATCCTTATCAGCCTTAGCCTTGGCACGCAGGTTGAGAACCATATCCACAACCTTGCCATAAGCCTCCTCGCGAGCATCATTGTTGGCTCCCTTCTCACTCTTCAGACCGAGCAGGTCGAAGGTGAAGAGATGCATGGTGTCAGAAAGCTCCTTCAGGTCTTCGGCAGCGATGTTTGCCTTGTGGTCGAGGGCTGTGTTGATTACGTGACAAGCCTCGAAGAGATAGCTGATAACGAGCTGAGTCTGGAAGTCATCGTTCATCGCATCGTAGCAGCGCTGGCGCAATTCGCTTACAAACTTCTTCACCTGCTCATCGCTCTGCTTAGCCACAGGCACACGCTCCAGGTCGTTCAAACCATTCATCAGGCGCTCCAATCCCTTCTGGCTAGCCTTCAAGGCATCGTTAGAGAAATCTACTGTGCTGCGATAGTGAGCAGAGAGGATGAAGAAACGGATGGTCATTGGCGAATAAGCCTGCTCCAGACTGTCGTGATTGCCAGTGAAGAACTGCTCCAAAGTGATGAAGTTGCCAAGACTCTTACCCATCTTCTGACCGTTGATGGTAATCATATTGTTATGCATCCAGTAATGAACCATCTGGTCGCCCTGAGAAGCCACAGCCTGAGCAATCTCGCACTCGTGGTGAGGGAAAATCAAATCCATGCCGCCACCATGAATATCGAAGTGGCTGCCCAGATATTTTCTGCCCATCGCAGTACACTCGCAGTGCCATCCTGGGAATCCATCGCTCCAAGGACTAGGCCAGCGCATGATATGCTCAGGTGAAGCCTTCTTCCAGAGAGCAAAGTCAGCCTGGTTCTTCTTCTCGCCGATACCAGCCAGCTCGCGGCTCTCGTTGATTACGTTCTCCAGGTTACGTCCGGAGAGGATACCGTACTTATGATCCTTGTTATACTTCTCGATGTCGAAGTAGATAGAGCCATTGCTCTCGTAGGCATAGCCATTGTCCAGAATTTCCTGAACCAGTTTCTCCTGTTCGATGATATGTCCTGTGGCATGAGGCTCAATGCTAGGAGGGAGTACGTTCAGCGCCTCCATGGCATCGTGGTAGCGGTTGGTATAGTACTGCGCTATCTCCATTGGCTCCAACTGCTCCAGACGAGCCTTCTTCTCAATCTTGTCATCGCCTTCATCTGCATCGTGCTCCAGGTGGCCCACGTCGGTAATGTTTCTAACGTAGCGAACCTTATAGCCCAGGTGCTTGAGATAGCGGAAGAGTATATCGAATGTGATAGCAGGTCGTGCATGACCGAGATGCGGATCGCCATACACGGTAGGGCCACAAACATACATGCCCACGTTAGGAGCGTGGAGCGGAGTGAATCTCTCTTTCGTACGAGTGAGAGTGTTGTAAATCAGTAATTTCTGTTCCATCTTGTATGAACCTTTCTTTTATATTATTTATATTTGTCTGCAAAGTTAACTCATTTTTCTGATATATCCGACAAATCATTCGCAAAATGTTATTAAATTCCTCGAAAATATCAATGGAACAGATCTTCCATGGTCAATTCTCTCTGTATGATACTGCTATACTGATTTTTTGCCAAACCATAAGTGGTAAGCATAACCTGCTGGCAACTCTTGCGAGTCTTTGTCTCCTGTTCAAAGATCCATTGGCGATTTTGTAGCGTTTCGGCATATTGCTTATCTATTGTATAAGGCCGGGTAGAGAACTTGATTTCGCAGAGGTTTACGATATGGTCAGCTCTATCCAGCACCAGGTCTATCTGAGCTTTTTGCTCCTTGCCCTTGCTAAACCATCCCGAAGTAGATACAGCCATGCCACTGATTCCCATCGCCATCTTGATTTGCTCCACATGAGCCAGGCAAACCTGCTCAAAGGCATAACCTGCCCATGAGTTTATCTTTGGTGTACCCAGATGATGCTGCCAAAACTGCTTGTCGTTGTTCTTGCCATCCTGTAGGAAATGAAAATAGAATAAGGTGTATGCATCAGTAAGTTGATACATCTCGTCGCGTTTCTTCTGTCCGAACGAGGTATAGCGGCGAATGAAGTCGCTTTGTTCCAGTTCATCCAATACTCTAGTCGCACTCCCCGCATTTGGTAAGCCTGTGGCTTCCAGTATCTCATTGCGAGTCAATCCCTTGCTCTTTGCAGCCATGGCTTTTACTATCAGTAAGTGGTTGTCTGCATTGCGGAACATGGCTTGATACAGATTCTCGTATTCTCGATGGAGTTGACCATCGGGATGAAACAATAACTCATCGATGTTCTGCGCCAAGCTCTTGGTTGATTCCAGCATGCTGAGATAATAAGGCACACCGCCAAACACCATGTAGCTTATTACTTGGTCGTAATGGTTCATGGCAATCTTTTTATCCTTATAAAACTCTTCGCACTCTCGGAGGGTAAAAGGATGCAAATGAATGCGACGATTCACTCGACCATATAATCCACCATGATTGTTGAAAACCTTGTTGATAATCCACGAAGTGGCTGAGCTACAGCAAACTAGCAAAATATCCGTTCTTGCCGAAGCCCAACTGTTCCAAAACCATTCCAAGGCGGTAAGAAAAGAGCCGTCCACTCCATTCATCCATGATAATTCATCAAGGAACACCACTTTCTTCTGCTCCTTGGATGCTTCCAGTATCTTGATGAGCGCATCGAATGCCTCTAGCCAGGTCTTTGGCAGAGCAAGGGGTGCATCAGAATATTTGCAAAGCGCATGGTAGAAATACATGAGCTGTACATCCTTGTTTTCCTGGTTGACACCTGTGGCATAAAATGCCAACTTGTCGTCAAAGGCCTCTCTTACAAGAAAAGTCTTGCCTACGCGACGGCGACCATATACGACAACAAACAGCGATTCCTCTACTTTGTATGCCTCTTCGAGCTGTTGTAGCTCACGTTTCCTTCCTATTATCTTTGTCATATATTATATAGTGAATGGGTTAAACAACCTGCTTGTTTTGGCTGCAAATATACAAAAAATACCACTTAAAGCCAAACGAATTGGTAAGAAAGTGGCTCTAAGTGGTAATTTTAACATATTTAGAGCCACTTTAAGCGCACAGATTGGGCATGGAATGACAGAAAAAGGGATTTGAGAAGTACAATCAGGCTTTTTGATTCGGCTATCTTTTTGCATAAAGTAAGCAGTTTCTGTATATCTATTCACTATTTGTAAGTTTTTTGCCTTGTATTTGCATAAAATTATCAAATTATTAGCGTATATCGAAAATAATGTGTAACTTTGCAGCCGCAAACAGTTATCAATTATCAAGAAGGCGGCTATAAGTTCCGCTAATGAGTATTAAGTTAGAAGAAAATGGCATATACAAGATTGAGTGCTGCCGAAGCGGCAGCGATGATTAACGATCAAGATACAATCGGATTGAGTGGTTTCACACCAAACGGCGTGCCTAAGGCAACCTTCCGCGAACTCTCCAAGAGAGCCGTGGCTGAGCACGAGGCGGGCAGACCTTTCCAGGTGGGCATCCTCACAGGTGCTTCTACCTCGCAGAGTATCGAAGGTGACATGGCAGCAGCCCATGCCATCAAGTTCCGTGCGCCATTTTCTACCAACAAGGACTTTAGAACTCATACCAACCTGGGGGAAATCGACTACGAGGATATGCATCTCGGCCACATGGCTGAGCGTCTGCGCCGTGGTTTCTATGGCGAGATAGACCTTGCCATCATCGAGGTTTCTGATTTGGAAGAAGGCGAAACTATCTGCAAGGCATTCCTGACCTCTGCCGGCGGTATCGTTCCTACCATCGCACGACTTGCCAAGAAGGTGCTCATCGAGAAGAATACCTTCCACAGTCCTGCTTCCCGCTATCTGCACGATGTATATGAGATCGCAGAATGCCCGTTCCGCACACCTATCCCAATCTTGAATGTGGGCGATAGAATAGGTAAGGAGTATGTGGAGATTGATGCACATAAGATAGTGGGTGTGGTAGAATGCAACATTCCGGAGGAGGCACGTGCTTTCAAGCCTCTCGACCCTGTGACCGAACAGATGGGCCACAACGTTGCCGATTTCCTGGTCAGCGACCTGAAGAAGGGACATATTCCTCCTCAGTTCCTGCCTTTGCAGAGCGGAGTGGGCGTAACTTCCAATGCCGTTCTTGAGGCATTAGGACAGAACCCTAACGTGCCGGTATTCAGCGTTTATACCGAGGTGGTTCAGGATGCTGTAGTGAAATACATGCGCGAAGGTAGAATCAAGGATGCTTCCTGCTCTTCGCTCACCGTAACAAACGATACATTGAAAGAGGTATATGATGATATTGATTACTTCAAGAAGCATCTCACCATCCGCCAGAGCGAGATTTCAAACTCTCCTGAGGTCATCCGCCGTCTGGGTGTCATCGCCATGAACACCGCCATTGAGTGCGATATCTACGGCAATGAGAACTCCAGCCATATCTGTGGCAGCAAGCTGATGAATGGTATCGGCGGTTCCTGCGATTACGAGCGCAATGGTTACATCTCAATCTTCACCACACAGAGTACCACCAAGAACGGCTGCATCTCAGCCATCGTTCCGATGTGCAGTCACGTGGATAGTACCGAGCACGATGTGGATGTGATTGTTACCGAACAGGGAGTAGCCGATCTCCGTGGCAAAGGCCCATTGCGCCGTGCCAAAGAGATTATCGAGAACTGTGCCCATCCAGATTACCGCCCTATGCTTCGTGAGTATCTGAAGTTTGCCGAGAAGGGCCACGAGCCACAGAGCATGCGTGCCGCCCTCGCCATGCACGATACCTTCCTGAAGAAGGGCGATATGAGATTGACTGATTTCGGAGAATATCTGAAATAAGAGAAGGCCGAAAGATTGTGAAAACCGAGAAGACAAATCTTTCATAGATGACTCAGAAAAATATCGAATTATATGATAAGCGGCATTCATATCCAAGGAATGCCGCTTATTATTTGTTATAAGCATATAGAAAACACTTTAATTCTATATGAATAAACTATACTCCCAGAAGAAAGTTCCGCATAAAGACGCTGAACGGAGAAGTAATTAGGCATCAAAACTTTTTCTTATCAGAACAAGAATAATTTCAATTAACATAGGAGAAAGTTTATCCCTTAATCGAGCTATCGCACGACGCTTCTGTACCTTCACCGTCTCAGCAGAGATGTCCAGTTGCTCTGCAATCTCCCTGTTTTTCTTCCCCTCCATACAAAGAAGAAAGACTTCCTTTTGGCGAGGAGGCAACTCATCTATCGCAGCAAAGAGTTGACGATAGATTTCTTCCTTATTAAAAATATCCAAGGTATCATCCACCAGCATAAACTCCTGCAGATTATCAACTATACTCTGCCGATAGTTGTTGTGTACCGTTTGATGGCGCAGGTGATTGAGAGCAGAGTTATGCACCGTATTATATAAATAGGCGGAAAACTTGGAAATACTGTTGAAAAAAGGGCGACGTTCCCATAGAACAGAGAAAAGATCCTGCACGATATCTTCTGCAATGGTCATTTCCACAAACTGACAACCATAACTCACCAAGGCACGATAATATTTATCGTACAACAACTCGATGGCCTGATTATCCCATTGGCAAATTATTGCAATTTCAATATCACTTTTCTCACTCATGAGTGCAAAGATACGCATTTTTATGCAGTAAAATTAAAAAATGCAACTTTTTTTCACTTTTTTCTTGATTTTTGTAACCACAAACGCACCCAAGTGTGTTATAATAGTAAATACAGAGAATAATTCTATCACAAAAGTATTAGAAAATATGAATAAGAATATTGATATCAATACACTCGTCAGTAAATTACTGACTGGCGAAATCTCAGAGGAAGAAGGCAAGGAGCTCTTATCAAGAGTAGAGCAAGATGCGTCGCTAAAAGACAAGATAGAGCATTTCATGAATGAAGATGATTTTCTCCAACGCTACCATCTCTACAAGAGCATTGATGCCGAGAAAGCAAAAGCTACATTCAAAGCATCTCTCCAACATGCAGAGGAACAGGAAGATAGAAATGATGACAAAGCTGCTACCATCATCTGGTTGCGACGCATAGCCGCTGCAGCTGCTATCGCCCTCATATTAATGGGTACTTGGATGTATTTCGGACATCAAGGTTCCACCTCACCAGCCGTCATCACCGCAGAACTGCATCAAGCCATAGAACGGGTTCAGCAGAATGACATGAATGGAGCTACACTTACCATCAACGGCAAAACCATCAAGGTGAAAGATGCACAGAGTGCATTGGCACAAGCAGAAAAAGTAGCTGACAGTAAGGATGGAAGCAGTTTCTTTGGAAGCGACGAAATAACAGAAAGCTCCCTGATAACAAAGAAAGACAAGGAATTCTGGATGGTACTGGACGACGGAACCTACGTGCATCTCAACTACAATACCACCCTCATCTATCCTAATCACTTCGTAGGCAGCGAGCGTAAGGTAAAGCTCAAGGGAGAAGCCTATTTCATCGTGGCCAACGACTCGAAGAAACGACCTTTCATAGTAGAGACTGCCAACGGAGATGTACACGACTATGGTACCGAGTTTAATGTCAACACGATGAAGGTAAAAGGTGTAACCAGCGTTGTTCTGGTGAAAGGTAAAGTTGGTGTGAGCAGCAAGTACGGTAAAGAATACCTGTTGAAACCAGGCGATATGGCAACCCTGAAAGCAGGCAGAACACCAGACATCCAGCAAGTGGATGTTAATCTTTACACCTCTTGGAACACGGGCAACTTCTTGTTCGACGGCTGCACGCTGCAAGATCTGATGGAAGTTATCTCCCATTGGTACAACATGAAGGTGGAGTTCTCATCCGAAGACATGAAAGAACTGCGATTCACAGGAAGCATTGACAAATACGAACCGATGGGACAGACTCTCAATGCAATAGAGAATATCACAAGATTGAAGATAACTGCCAAGGAAGGCATCATCAACATCAGAGAATATAAACATTAATATTATATACAACATGAAAAGATTTTTATCAATGATGGCAATAGCCTTGTTAGCGTGCATCGCAACAATGGCTGCCACAGCCAAAAAGACGAATCTGAAAATACTCTATGTAGGAGGTCATTCCGACATAGAGACTTTAGGAGTAGCAGACTATGACAAGGAAGCTCATGCCAAGAGTATTGAGACAAGAACTGCCGCCTGGAAAGTCTTTCTTGAAACATATTTCACTACAGTGAAAACGGTACAAGGAAAAGACTACAACTACAGGATGTCATACGACTATGATGTAACCATCATTGATGGCGACCCAACTCCTATTGAGCCACGTCGCACAATCATTGAAAATGACAGATTCAGCAAGCTGATACCAGCCAAGTATTTCCCAGAGAACTTTGACCGTCCTGTCATCACCATCGCAGACGAAAGCGAGACAACAGGTCGCTATATCGGTGTGAAAAACGACTGGTATTGTCTCTGCCTTCTTGGTCATGCTTACAACATGAATACCAAGAGTGCCATCTTCAAAGGTCCTTATAAGGTGAAGATAACCACCACAAATCGCCCAACTCCTGCAGGCGCAAAGGAATATGCAGAAATGTGCCAGGAGAAGCTTCCAGATATGATTCCGATGTGGAAAGTACAGAATAAAGACTATAGCAACACCAAGGGTTATAAGGCAGGTTTGGTTACTCGCCAGTGGGGCTATCTGGATTCTCCAGATACAGAAATCATATCGGGTGGCGAAAGTGCCAAGAGCTATGGAGCCATCGCCATCGGTCGCCATGCCAACTTCTTGCATTGGGGTTTCTCTGCGTCTCCTGCAGATATGACAGAAGAAGCTAAGCCGGTTTTCCTCAATGCAGTTATTTATATCAACAAGTTTAAAGGTCATCATATCATTGCCCGCAAACTCAATGAGGGAATTTCTACCCGCACTACAATTGATGAGCACAAATATACCGTAAGCAAAGAAAACTACGAAGCTTACAAAAACTCGATTGAAGGTTTCAACAATCAGATTAAGCATCTGGCGGATTCACTTCAAAAAGTGGTTGCTGCTGGCGGCAAGATGAGCGAAACAGACAAGATGTATATGAAAATGGCAGAAAATCCTCAACCCATTCCATCCTATATTGACTATGTAAAGGAAAGGGCAGGAGAACTGTATGAAATGTTTGGCACCGATGTTGACAAATATTCAAGCTATTATACCGAAAATCGCCCATATTTCTATGGCAATCTGAACGATTATGATATTAAGCTCGATGAAGATGCCAAGAGCATCGGCATCGCCAATAACGACAAGCGTATCCTTGACAAAGCTATCTCCATGTGGGAAAAAGGCAAAGACATAGAGAAGGCAAAGCGCATCCTCTATCGCTATACGTTGCTCCGTTACGACAATGCCAAGCAATGGCGAGAGTGGTATAATAAATATCAGAGCAAACTCTTCTTTACTGAGAGCGGAGGCTGGCTGTGGCTGGTCAATGATCTCGATCCGAAGACTCCAGGCAATGACTACAGCGTTCTCAAATTCTACGAATTCAATGAAAGCAACATCGCTCCTATCCAAGAGAAAGCAACCAAAGAAGAGCCTGTTGCCCTATCATCCGCTGTCAGCGCTGTGGGCAAAGACAAGGAACTCATCATCCGCATGAAGATATATCCAGGCTATCACATCTATGCAAAGGTAAGCGATCAGGACCCTTATATCCAGACGACTTATGACCTCAAGGCAGAAGGCGATGTCAAACTGGTAGGCGAACTTCAGAAACCTGTTGGCAGACCTATGGCAGGCTCTAAATCTATCATCCTTGAAGGTGAGCAGATTTTCCGTCAGAAGATAGAAGGCAAATCGGGTAAGATTACCTTTATAGTCAACTATCAGGCTTGCGATAGCCATGTTTGTCTGATGCCAAAGAGCAAGACTATCACGATAGAATTATAAAAATATTGGTTTAATTTTATAACAAGAGAGAATGAAAGAATTTGGAAGAATGAAACGAATCCTTTTCGCTACCTCCCTGCTTGTAGGAGCAACCCTATGTGGAGGAACCAGTACCGCTATGGCTCAGCAGTCAAAGCACCAGACGGTAACTATCAATGCAAAGTCGATGAGTGTGAAACAGTTCTTCGCTGAAGTCAAGAAGCAGACTGGCTTGAACTTCATCTACAGTACAGATTTGGCAGCCAAGTTGCCACACATCACGGTGAATGCCACCAACCGCCCGTTGCGCCAAGTACTTGACGAGGTGATGAACAAGGTAAACTGCCGTTATGAGATTGAGGGTAATATCGTGACTATCACTCGCCGTATAGCAGGTGAGAGAGTACGTAATGTATCCGGTGTCGTCACCGATGAAAGTGGCGAGCCGCTGATTGGTGTGTCCGTATGCATCGACGACAGCAAGGTTTGCACCATCACCGACAGCAAGGGTTTCTATACCTTGAAGGTGCCAGCCAATGCTTGCACCTTAAAGTTCAGCTACCTCGGTATGAGCAATGCAGAATTACGTCTGGGAAGCGGTAGAGCACCTTTAAGCCGTAACATACAGATGGTTACCGACAATCAGCTTTCTGATGTTGTGGTAACAGGTTATCAGGAGATTTCCAAACCTAAGATGACAGGTTCTGTCACTACCATCACCTCAGCCAAATTGGACGAGCGTTACACCACCAACATCATGAACAACCTCGAAGGTCGCGTGGCAGGTCTTTCCACTTATAATGGAAAGATGACTATCCGTGGTACCTCCTCTCTCTATGCCGAAACCACCCCATTGCTGGTTGTGGATGGCGTACCTGTAGAGGGAAATATCGACGATTTGAACCCTTACGACATTGAGAGCGTAAACATATTGAAGGATGCCGCAGCCAATGCCATCTATGGTGCCCGTGCATCCAATGGTGTCATCGTAGTAACCACCAAGAATGCCAAGAAGGCAGGCAAGATTGACATCGACTTCGCAGCCAACCTCACGGTATATGAGAAGAAGAACGTAGATTATGCCGACAATTTCTATATGACTCCAGAACAGCAGGTGGATGCGGAGGCCAAGTATTGGGACTACTATTTCTTCCATAATGATGGTGAAGTGGCTGACCCTATCGGTACTACTGCTCAGTCAATCTCTATGGGTACCCAAGCGGTAACTCCTATCGAATATGCCTATTACCAGCGAGCTAAGGGAGAAATTTCCGAGGAAGATTTGCAGAACCAGTTGGCTTCTTTCAAGAAGAACAACTATGCCAAGGAGTATGCAGATGCTGTATATAAGCAGAGAGTGATGCAGCAGTACAACCTCTCACTTCGTGGCCGCAGCGATAAGTTCACCAACAACCTGACTATCAACTATAAGTATGACAACAGCGGACTGATCAATCATTTCGCCAATCAGTTCAATGCCCAGTATAAGGGTTCTTACAATGTAGCCAAGTGGCTCACAGCCTCCATGACTATCAATGGTATCTATAGCAAGAGTAAGGAAGTAGGTTACGACAACAATAGCTACTATAGCGATATCTGGAAACAACCAGCCTATATGCCATTCTATAATGCTGATGGAAGCGTCAAAGGACAACACTATTGGTATGATGGCAATGATTACATGACCTTCGGTTCTCCTTTTGAGGATTTAAGTTCCAATCCAGTGGATGAGTATTACAATAACACCCAGGTTACCCGCCGTCAGTATATGCGCTATCATGGAGATTTGCTCTTCAAGATTATTGACGGATTGACTGCCAATGCCCAGTTTGTATATGAAACCAATCATAACACCGTAGAATGGAATGCAACACAAGATAGTCATGTGATGCGTACCATGCGTAATGCTTATTATTATCAATCTGCAGATGGCACTATCAAGAACTACGTTCCTACCACTGGCGGTCTGCTCCGTACTACAAATAGTGACGGACGTTATTGGACAGCACGTGGACAGCTGAATTATGCCAAGACCTTTGGCAAGCACGACATCATGGCGATTGCCGGCTTGGAATTCCGTGAAACCAAACTGACAGGTTCTAAGGCCTTAATGTTAGGTTATGACGACCAGTTGCAGACAAGCTCTACCCACACGATAGACTTGGGAACATTGAGTACCATGAACTATTCACCTCTTTTCCTTGGCGCCTCAGGTGGTTTCCCTGCAAGCCAGTTTGTATTCGATCCTTATATCAAGGAAGGAATGGGAGTTGTTCCTGAGACTCACCACAAGTATGCTTCTGGTTATTTCAACCTCACCTATACTTATGATGAGAAATACAATGTGTTCGGTTCGTTCCGTAAGGACTATGCTGATGTATATGGCTTGAACGCCAAGTTCCGCGGCACGCCACTCTGGTCTGTAGGTGCAGGATGGTTGATTCATAATGAAGACTTCATGAAGGATATCAAGTGGGTAAACTTCCTGAAACTCCGTGCCAGCTATGGTGTGACTGGTAACATCTATCAAGGTGCAACCAGTTATATGACAGCTACATCAGGAGAACTCAATCAATATACCAACTTGCCATACGGCACCATCGAAAGTCCTGCCAACCCTAACTTGAAGTGGGAGCAGAGCCGCACCACCAACATCGGTATCGACTTCGGATTGCTCGACAACCGCTTGCGTGGTTCCATCGATTATTATAACAAGGTGGCAAAGGATGTGTTCTCTTATCGCACCCTCGACCCAACAACGGGTTTCACCTCTATGTTCGTCAACATGGCTTCTATGCGCAATCGTGGTATAGAATTGCAGATTACTTATGATTGGCTGAGAGGTGCAAGCCGTAAGAATTGGAGTTGGACCACCAACTTCACCATGTCACACAACAGTAATATTGTAACCGATGTAGAGAACCCATCAAACAGAGCATCCCAGTTGATTGAAAGACCATACGTCAAAGGAAAGCCATCCAGCGCCCTCTGGTCATACCGCTTTGCAGGCATCAGCGACCAAGAAGGCGAGAAGGGTCAATCTCTGTTCTACATTGAGGATGGGGGCAAATCTCACAGTGCAACAGGCAAAAGTATAAGCATCTTGGAATACTCTGGTCAGAGCGAGCCAAAGGTTATCATGGGTATGGACAACAGCGTAAGATGGAACGGATTCTCTTTCAGCATTCTGATGGCTTACTATGGCGGTCACATGATGAGAGCCTTGGCGCATAATGAAACATTCCAAAGCAGCTGGAGCACCGCTATCGCCAGCTATTTCCTGAATGCATGGACGCCAGAACACCCAACAGATATTCCAGGCATTGGCAGATATGCCTCTAAAGAGACTGGCTCTGAAACGACCTATAGCAATAATGCTATTCATCATGCAGACTTCCTGAAGATTAGAAATATCGTATTGGGCTATGATTTTCCACAGGAGTGGTTCAGAGGAACAGGCATCAACCGCCTCTCTCTCCGCTTCCAGATAGACAACCCTAAGTATCTATGGGTAGCCAACGATGTGCATGTTGACCCAGAGACTCTTGGACTCCGCAATCCAAGTTCATACATCTTTGGTCTGAACATCAGTTTCTAATCTTTAGAATCATATAACATAAAAAGTAAGATCACAATGAAAAAAACAATATACAGTTTACTGGCAATCACAGCATTGCTGTTCTCATCTTGTGAGAGTTTCACCGAATTAGAGCCAAAGGGCAAGAACTTGCTTACCACAACCGACCAATTAGAAATGCTTCTCAACAAAGAGTATGAGGGATGTTCCTCTGATATGCGACAAATGGCTGGTGATATGATATATGCCTACAGCAATGTAGCAACAATCATCAGTCAGCCAGTTAAGACCCGCAACGTCATCATCTGGACTTATGATGAAGCCAATATGGACAAGATGGCAGAATTGACTTCCAGTGATCAAGACTACACTAATTTCTACGGCTACATCGGCACGATTGCCAACCCAATTCTCTCAAAGATTGATGCCGCATCTGGTACAGAAGCAGACAAGAAACTTTTGAAAAGCGAAGCCCTGACATTGAGAGCCTGGTCATTCTATATGTTGGTCAACAAGTTTGCCAAGGCTTACAATCCAGCTACAGCTGCTACAGATCCAGGAATTATCCTGATGACAGAGGATAAAGATATCCAGACTGCTCAGTCTAAAAGCACCGTAGAGGAAGTTTATCAGCAGATACTCAAGGACGCCAATGAAGCAATTGAGATAGATGGTCTTCCTAACTCTGCCGTTAACAAAATGCGCTTCAGTAAACCCACAGCTTATGCCGTAAAGGCATTGGCATTGCTCAACATGCAGGAGTATGACGAGGCAGAAGAAGTGGCCAAGCAGGCTATCGCCATCAATGGCACTATTAACAACTATAATACCTCATATCTTGGTAGTACCCAAGGTTATATAGGCGGGACTTATCCTGTTATCAATCGTGGCAAGAAAGGAACCGATGAGGATTATTTCTTAAATGGAAATTCTGAAAGCTTCAATGCTTACACCCCTACTACCATGGCAAACTTTGAAGCTGGACATGCCTATAAGGACAAGATGAGCAATATGAATATGATGTATGATTATATGATGGATGCCGGAGTAAGTATGCTGGGTGAAACTGGTTTCAATTTTACTTTTGATCTCAACTCGTTATGGAATGATGGTGGTCTTCGCTCTACCCAGATGTATCTCACCATCGCCGAATGCGAGACCCACAAAGGCAACTACGATACAGCCATGGAATATCTCGACAAGGTACGCGTAAACCGCATCGATCCTGCCAAGTATCAGCCCCTCAAAGGCACAGTCAGCACCAAGGAAGAAGCCATCAAGCACGTGAAGCAGGTGACCATGAATGAGGACATTTACTCTGTCAATATCTTCATAGACAAGAAGCGCTGGAACCAGTGCGATGGCTGGAAGCAGAACTATAGCCGCACACTTGCTGGAAAGACTTATACCATCACTCCAGACAGTAAAATGTGGATATTCCCATTCCCTCAGAGCGTGATAAACAATAATGGTAATATCACACAGAACTACAAAGAATAAGAAAACAATATACAAATATCCGAAAACGAAAAGAGGTCAAGCAAAGCATTTCAACAAGCTTTACTTGACCTTTCTTTATCTCCCTTTACCTATACCGATAAAGCAGTCGAACCCTTTTTGTCTGCATCTTACAGGAATCCGGAGGATCGCCTACTGACTGGTAATGTGTAGTGAGAATATCGTGAGGGATAACCCCAAATCGTGATGGATGATAGATGATTACATAAAACTTATTCACGAATACGGCTGTATCGGGTTACAAATATGGCTGCATCGGGTTACGAATATGACTGCGTAAGCTAACGGAGACGTATCCGTTAGCTTATTGAGACGTATCCGTAAGCTTATTGAGACGTATCCGTAGGCTTATCGAGACGTCTGCATCAGCTAACTGAGACGTCTGCATCTCGCTTACTGAACTACTTGAGTTGCTTGATTGAACCACTTGAGTTAGCTGACTGAACCACTTAAGTATTCTTCTTCATGTGCTTGCGTACAACCATAAAACATTTTCTGAAACTTTTCCCTGAAATCTCTTGCGGGTTTGAAAATAAAACCGTAACTTTGCGGCATGGATTTTTAATACAGTTGATTATGAAGCAGGTAGAAGAAAGATATATCAGCTTTGAAGCCAGCAAGATGGCATATCGCGACATCAAGAATTCCGTAGACACCGCTAAGCGTGAAGGCATAGCTGAGGGTAAGGAAATTGGTATGAAGGAAGGTATGGAAAAAGGTCTTGCGGAAGGTATGGAAAAAGGTATGGAGAAAGGCAGAGCAGAAGGCAAACATGAGGCCAACACAGAAACAGCACAACGTTTGCTGGCAATGGGACTTTCTGCCGAACAGGTTGCCAAAGCTACCCAGCTACCTTTGGAAATCATTAAGAATCTGAACAATACATAAAAAATATAATAGCGGAGATATTGATGACAAATATCACCATATAATCAAGGGTCTATACGCCACCTTTTCTTCGTGGCATATAGACCCTTGTCGTTTCCCGTGAGGCGCAATGTGTACCAAACCTGTTAAAGATGAATATCGTTTAAAACTGCAGCAAAGATACAAATAATCCCTCAATGAGGGATGAATTTAATCATTTTTATCCCTCATTGAGGGATTTTGCATATCGTTATTAACAAATGAGTTCGTGCCAAACTTGGCAAAAAACGCAAGTTTGGCACGAACTCAACTTATAGTTTCAGGAGTTTGGCAAACTCCCAGACTACAATACCGGCGGTGACACTGACATTCAGGGAATGCTTGGTACCGAACTGGGGAATCTCCAGACAGCCATCGCTCATATCTACGATGCTCTGCTTGACTCCCTTCACCTCGTTACCGAAAATCACGGCGTAGCCTTTGGAGAGGGAAGGGTGAGCCTCAGGCAGGTTCTGGAGCTTGGTGGAGCCTTCTACCTGCTCGATGCTATATACAAAGTAGCCTTTCTGCTTCAACTTCTCTACAGCCTCTTCGGTAGTCTTGAAGTATTCCCAATCCACGCTGTCTTCGCCACCCAATGCCGTCTTATGAATCTCGACATTGGGAGGGGTGGCGGTGATTCCGCAGAGATACACCGCCTCTACACGGAAGGCATCGCAGGAACGGAAAACACTTCCTACATTATATAATGAACGCACATCATCCAGGACTACTATCAGGGACAGCTTCTCGGCTTCCTTGAATTCCTCCAGGGTGAGGCGGTTCATCTCTATCGTTCTTAATTTGCGCATTATAATATACCTTATTATATATAATATAATCAGAGGCGGTTAAGCCTCTGCCTCCTTGGTCTTGTAGGCAAGGGCGTACATGCGAATCTGCTTGATCATCGCCAGAAGACCGTTGCTGCGGGTTGGACTCAAATGGTCTTTCAGACCAATTTTCTCTACGAAATAGAGGTCGGCATCCATAATCTCGGTTGGGGTATGACCGCTCAACACACGGATGAGGAGGGCGATGATGCCCTTTACGATGAGCGCATCGCTATCGGCAGTGAATACGAGCTTGCCATCTACATAATCGCATTGCAACCATACGCGGCTCTGACAGCCGTCGATAAGGTTCTGCTCGTTCTTGTATTTCTCATCGAGAGGAGCCAACTCGTTGCCCAAGTCAATGAGCATCTGATACTTGTCCATCCAGTCGGTGAAATCCTGGAACTCCTCTACTACTTCATCCTGCAATTCATTAATTGTTGCCATTATTTTATTTCTTTAATTTCGTTTACTGTAATCAACTTATAGAGCTTGTCGTTAGGGCGTACCTTATCTGGTACAGGGATGGAAACTCTCCAGCCCTGCTGCGCTGTCTCTACCGGTTTCAGGTCGTAGCGGATTTCATCGGCATGAAGATACATCACACCGGTGGTGTTACCCGTAATCAGCAGTTTCTCGCCCTTGTCGAAGGTAGATGCCTCTACGGCTACTTCTGCCACACCCAACTTAGAGAAATATTTCATCACCTTGCCCACGAGCACCTTCTTCTCGGTAGCTACGGAACCGTAATGCTTGTTCCATTCACCGAGAGTCTGCCCCTGGTAATAACCATCCCAGAAACCACGGTTGAAGACGGTGGCGAGTTTCTCATCCCACTCATCCTTCTTCTCCTCGGTAAAGGTTCCGTCGAGCACGGCAGCTATCGCCTCCTTATAACATTTCACTACGGTATATACGTATTCAGGACCACGGGCACGGCCTTCAATCTTGAAGACGCGCACACCGGCATCCATCATGCGGTCGATGAAGCGGATGGTCTTCAGGTCCTTCGGACTCATCACATACTTGTTGTCGATTTCAAGCTGGTTGCCAGTTTCGTTATCTGTAACAGTATAGCTGCGGCGGCAGATCTGCACACACTCGCCACGATTGGCAGAGCGGTTGGCATTGGCGAGACTCATGTAGCACTTGCCCGATACAGCCATGCACAGAGCACCATGACAGAACATTTCGATGCGGATCTGCTTGCCCATAGGTCCGCAGATGTTCTGCTGCTCTATCTGCTCATGGATGTGCTTCACCTGGTTCATGTTCAATTCACGTGCCAGTACGGAAACATCAGCAAAGCGTGCATAAAACTTCAAAGCCTCTGTGTTTGAGATATTTAACTGTGTGGATAAGTGAACCTCCTCGCCCACTTCATTGCAATAGCTCATTACAGCCACATCGCTGGCGATGACGGCAGAGATGCCTGCCTCCTTGGCAGCATCGATGATTTCCTTCATCGTTGGGATGTCGTTATCGTAGATGACTGTATTGACGGTGAGATAGGTCTTGATGCCATGCTCGTTGCAGGTGGCAGCAATCTCTCGCAAATCATCGATAGTAAAATGGTTGGCTGAATGGGAACGCATGTTCAACTTGCCGATACCAAAGTATACGGAGTCGGCACCAGCCTGTATGGCAGCAGCCAGTGACTCGCGTGAGCCCACAGGTGCCATCACTTCAAATTCGTTTATCTTTGTATTCATGAATGCAATTATCTTTTTTCGGGTACAAAGTTACACCAAAATGAAGACAAAACACAGAAAAATGGAGAAAAAATGACAGAAATTCGATTATATTGACAAATCAATCATGATTATTTGTCTATATTTGCCTATAAATAAGAATATATCCCTAGGATATACTTCTTTTTATATGAATCAAATCCAGTCTTACGGCTGGTATTATCAATTAAAGTGAAAGCAGATGAAGAATGTTTTTACATCAGGAATGATTCTGTTCCTGGCAATGACCACAATGGTTAGTTGCACACAAGAAAACGTGATGCTTGAAACAACACCACAAGTCAAGAACCAAGAAGTAAGATTCTGCTTCTTCGAAAAATCCATTGTGCCTATCGGTCAGGATGAAGAGAGCAATCTTGCCAGAACGAGAGCCGACGGGAGCGAGAAATCGCTCAAGGATGCAAAACTCTACACAGATCTGCAAGTATGTCTCATTCCGAAAGGAGATGAAACTACTGCCGGCTATACCGTAAGACAGGAAAACTGGGATGACAAATTCGGAAACGTCAGCCTGCAGGTGCCGGCAGGAGAATACACGCTCGTTGCCGTAGCAGCAAAAACTGATTTGCAGCAGGAAGAACGAATCGAAGTAAAATCAAGATATGAAATGACCTTTGCCAACAATATCGTACGCGATATGGCGTATACCCTGCAGGATATCAAGGTGGAATCGGGCAGCAAAGCCGTAACACAGAATGTTTCGCTGAAACGTGCCGTCAGCTGTTTTGAACTGCGTGCTACCGACATCATGCCCCTGACTACCAAGACTCAGGAAATCACGATAAGCGGAAGCTGCGGCACGGTGTTCAATCCTTCTACCGGATTCTGCAAAGAAAAGGCTACCATCACCCGAAACTTTTCTTTAGAAGCCAAAGAACACCAGGAAAGAATCATTTACTATACACTCTACACCCTTCTGACCGACAAAGATATAACCGACATCCATATAACAGCTACGGCAAAAGACAAGGAAGAAAAAGTTATCAAGACCGTCAGCTTTGACAACGTACACCTGGTTATCGGAAAGAAGACTACCTATACCGGTCCGATTTTTACCTATCCTAACAATATGTCGTTCACAGTCAACCAGCCGGAGATTCCTGCATCAGGCTATGACAAGAAATTTTAATAACCCATGGCGTTTTAAGAAAGATTAATGCCACAGATTAAAATCTTTTTTGTATTTTTGCGGCATGGAAAGAAAGAACATTATAACCATAGGACTCGCTCTGCTTGTATTCGCCGGTTGCGGATACAGACAGCAGCGAGCCGGTATCCCAGAGACAGGTGGAGGCGAGGATTATCTTCCGGAGCATATCCACCTGATCAGCACTACGCCCGTCAAGGACCAGGGCAACAGCGAACTCTGCTGGGCATACGGCATGCTTGCCACCATCGAAAGCGAGCACATCATGAAGGGGGATTCCGTGAATCTCTCCATCGCCTACATAACCCGCATGATGCTGGAAGAACAGGCACTGGAATATTACTTTGCTCAGGGAAAGAAGAACATCAGCCTGCGCGGTACTGCCCCGATGCTGATACATTATATAGATAAGTATGGTGCACAACCTTACGACAGCTATGAAGATCCGAAGCACGTGAACTACAAGGTGCTCTGCCGCAAGGTGCAGAAACTGTGCGATGGCGCCATCTCGCAGAAAGCGGGCATCAGCCAGCTCAAGGAGGAACTGAACGACCTGTTTGACGCAGAAATAGGCTACATGCCTGCCAAGGCCGTACACATGCTGGGTGCCGAATATACCCCTCAAGAGTTTGCCCACAGCGTATGCTATCCCGAGGAGTATGTATCGCTCACCAGTTTCTCGCATCATCCTTACAGAGAATACTTTGCACTCGAGATTCCCGATAACCGGATGCACGATGCCTATCTGAACCTTCCGCTCGACGAGTTGATGCTCCACATCAGGAAGGCGGTAGAAAAAGGACACCCGGTATGCTGGGAAGGTGACATCAGCGAACCTGGCTTCAAGGAACCAAGGAAGAACTGTGTAGACATACAGCCGATGGAACGCCCCGTGACCCAGGCATCGCGACAGAAGGAGTTTGAACAGCTTCGCACCACCGATGATCATGTGATGGAAATCATAGGTACCTTCATGAAAGGCAAGCAGAGATTCTACGTCTGCCGCAATTCATGGGGCAAGAACTGGGGCAACAAGGGACTCATCTACCTATCGGAAGACTATCTGCGCCTCAAGACCATCGCCGTATCCATGAGCGAAGAGGCATATCTGTACGACCGGTCAGTGCGATTAGTCGTACCTTACTCATCTCCCAAAGACAGCATAAACCTCCTCTCTATATATAATAAGGTATAAGCTTAACTATAATCAGGAATAAGCTCCCAAACAGGCTTTAGACATAAGAAATGTGTTAAAATGGTTGACATACATCAAATAGCTGTTAAATAGCACGTGTGTGCGCACACACATAGTTGATTTATATCAAAAAAGAGGCTTTTTTATGTGATTTTCTCTTAAAACATTTGGTGGGTTCGGAAAATCGTCGTACCTTTGCATCGTCAATAAGACAAAAAGGTTATTAGGTTTTTAGGTTAAGATTGTTAGTTGTTTTAGGTTATTAGTTAGTTTAAAGGTAAATTTAAGATTGTTTATTCAGAGAAACGGTATTAGTTAAGGTAAAGAAAAGATTGTTTATTCAAGGACGACAAAAAGTTTAGGTTATTAGGTTTTTAGGTTTAAGATTGTTAGTTGTTTTTTTATTAGGTTTTAGTTTAAAGGTAAATTTAAAGATTGTTTATTCAAGGATTAACAGGATAATTTCAACAGGTGAGTTGAAGGTAAAAAGATCCAAATGTATGGGATAACCAAAGATGACGCCTGAGCAGAATTGCTGCTTCGGGCTCCGTAATGGAAAGGGTAACAAAAAGCCCTTGAGTTATGAGAAATTTGGGAATATCGTATTAGAAGAGCGCAATTTCGAAATCATTCGAAGTTGCGCTCTTTATTTTATCCCCTAGGTAAAGGAGCTAGGACATATGTATTACTACATAAAAACTTTGCCAAAGACTATAGCCATAACTCCTTAAAGTACTTAACTCATTTACTCCTAGACTGGAGAAAGTTCAGTTTGAGAAAAAATAACCGCCAAATTATTTTGTTTTACCAACGAAAAGTCGTAATTTTGCAGAAGATATATAAAGATAGGAAATTATGGCAAGACATCCTCTTTGGAACGAAGAATACTGGCTCCTGCTGTTGCAGCTGTACCAGAAGAAGCCCATGGGCGTGAAACCTCTCTATTCGAAAGGGATGGTCGACTTGAGCCTGGAACTGCATATTCCACCTGAGTTTCTGCACGAACAGATGTTCAAACTCAGAATGGTGACTCCGAGAATCAAGCGACTATGGGAGAAGTATGCCGATAAGCCACAGAAACTGAAGCGCGATATACAGCGCATCAGGCAGATGAACGGCTGCGGAAACGCCATACAGTTCTTCGAGGGAGTGGAAGTGAAGGAAACATTCGAGAAAAACTGGGAACCACTGGAAAGTGAACCATCGCTCACCCCCGTGAAACTCATCATCATCCTCGATCTCTACTTCCAGCTCACACCAATCACCATGGTGCCGGAAACACCGGAAATCATCGACCTGGGAAAACTCATCAGGACATCACCGAAGGTCATTGCCGAGGCGATGGGCGTATTCATGTACTGTGACCCCTATCTCAACCGCGAAGATGTGCTGATACACCCGCTGCTAGAAGCATGCAGCGACATCTGGCACCAATACGGAAACGGAAATCCAGACAAGCTTTACCAGCTTGCCAACGAACTAAAAGAATACTTTAAGTAATTATGGCTCAAAAACTCATACAGACACAGGCACAGAAGTTACAGCAACTTCAAAGACTTTCAGCCCAGCAAATGCTGCAGGTGAAACTGTTGGAAATGCCGCTCACGGAACTGGAAGACAGTATCAATGCAGAACTGGACGATAATCCCGCTCTGGAAAGCGAGAACCCAGACGACATGCTCAACGAGAATGTCGCCAATGATGATTCGCCCGCAGATGATGAGTACGACAACAGCAGCGATGAGGATGCCTACGAGGCTGAATCTGAAAAAGAAGAAAGAAAAGACGAACTGGACCAGGCACTGGAAAGCATCGGAAAAGACGACCAGATGCCTGACTACAATACAGACAGATACAACAACCAGGACAGCGCTGACTACGAAGAAATGGTTTACGGCGACACTACCTCTTTCTATGATAAGCTGAAGGAACAGATGGACATGCAGCCGCTCAGCGAAAAGGAGAAGGAAGTAATGGAATATCTCATAGGTTCACTGGATGACGACGGACTGCTCCGCAAGGACCTGGACAGCATCTGCGATGAACTCGCTATCTATCACAACATCGATGTTACGGAAAAAGACATCGAGCACGTGCTCCACATTCTACAGACCTTCGACCCAGCCGGTGTAGGAGGAAGAAGTCTGCAGGAATGCCTCCTGCTGCAGGTTAAGAGACTGCCGAGAGGTGTGCTCCGCAAGACGATGGAAGAGGTATTTACCGACTATTTTGACGAGTTTACCAAGAAACATTGGGACAAGATCAAGGCAGGACTGGAACTGAACGATACACAGGTAGAAACCCTGCAGGCAGAAATCAGAAAGCTGAACCCGAAACCGGGCGCATCGATGGGCGAAACAGAGGGAAGAAACATGCAGCAGATTACCCCCGACTTCATCATCGACACCAATGACGACGGAACGATTACATTCTCGCTGAACCGTGGCAACATTCCGCAACTGACGGTTTCGCCATCATTCACCGACATGATTGACACCTACAGGAAGCATAAAGACAAGATGAGCCGGAGCGACAAGGAAGCCCTGCTCTACGCCAAGGAAAAGGTGGACAAGGCACAGGGATTCATCGAAGCCATCAAGCAGAGAAGACATACCCTCATCGTCACCATGAAGGCAATTATCGACATACAGCGGCAGTTCTTCCTGGATGGAGACGAGGCTGACCTGAAACCGATGATCCTGAAGGATGTAGCAGAACGCACGGGACTGGACATCAGTACCATCTCGAGAGTGAGCAACGTGAAGTATGCCCAGACTAAATGGGGCACCTTCCCGCTGAAGTTCTTCTTCACAGACAGCTACACCACTGAAGACGGCGAAGAGATGTCTACCCGCAAAATCAAGATTGCCCTGCACGACATCATCGAGAAAGAAGACAAGAAAAAGCCGATCAGCGATGATGCACTCGCCAAACTGCTGAAGGAGAAGGGATTCCCTATCGCGCGACGTACGGTGGCAAAATATAGGGAGCAACTGGGCATACCGGTGGCACGACTCAGAAAATAAGATAGTGGTATGAGTCAGGAAGAAACCGGGGTCCACCACAAAATATTTGAGAGATAAAAAGAATATATACGTTATTAGTGTTATGAAAGAGAAGAATATCATATTGACAGCACGCATCATGAGCATGATCTTCACGCCCTTCTATCTGCCGATGGTAGGACTGATTGCTCTGTTCATCTTCAGTTATATGTCGCTGTTACCGATAGGATACAAACTGGTGATGCTGGGTATGGTCTACCTCCTGACCGTCGTAGCTCCATCGCTACTCATCCACCTCTACCGCATGGTTCAAGGCTGGACCTCGCGTGAACTGGGCAAGAAGGAGCGTCGTATTGTGCCTTACATCCTCTCTATCGTATGTTACTTCGGCTGTTTTTTCTGGATGGAATACCGCAATACGCCTCGCGTCATCAGTATCATCGTAGTGGTAGCGCTGGCGATACAGATGATTTGCGCCTTCATCAATGTATGGTGGAAGATCAGCACCCATACGGCAGCCATCGGAGGTGTGGCAGGAGCTCTGGTGTCTTATTCTGTAGCCTTCAATTTCAATCCGCTGTGGTGGCTCTGCCTTGTGCTGATGATGGCAGGCGCAGTAGGAAGTGCCCGCATGATACTCCGACAACATACGCTGTCACAGGTAGTTGCAGGATTTCTGATAGGCACCGCCTGTGCTATATTGGTAATATAAAGTTTATAATAAAATATAAGAAGAAATGAAACCATTAGTAAGCATTATTATGGGCAGTACAAGCGATCTGCCTGTTATGGAAAAAGCATGTAAGTGGTTGAACGACAACCAGATTCCTTTCGAGGTTAATGCCCTCTCTGCTCACCGCACTCCAGATGCAGTAGAGTCATTCGCCAAGGGAGCCAAGGAGCGTGGCGTGAAGGTTATCATCGCCGCTGCCGGTATGGCTGCCGCCCTTCCTGGTGTTATCGCAGCATCTACTCCTCTGCCAGTAATCGGCGTGCCTATCAAGGGTATGCTCGATGGTCTTGATGCCATGCTCAGCATCATCCAGATGCCTCCTGGCATTCCTGTAGCTACTGTTGGTGTGAATGCGGCTCAGAACGCTGCCATCCTCGCTGCTGAAATGATTGCCCTTGCCGATGAGGAAGTGGCTCAGAAGGTAGAGGCTTGGAAGGCGGGTCTCGGTGCCAAGATCGAGAAGGCCAACAAGGACCTGGCTGAGGTGAAATACGACTTCAAGTGTAATTAATCTAATATGTGATATGCCCCATTCTTTTGGGGCATATCTTATCTTATATATTATGGTAGATTTATTCAATTATACCCGCCGTGCCTCTTCTGTGGCACATATCGGAGCCATCGACCTGGGTGGCGATAATCCTATCCGCATCCAGTCGATGACCACCACCAACACCAATGATACCGAGGCTTGCGTGCGACAGGCTGAGGAGATTATCAAGGCTGGTGGCGAGCTGGTGCGCTTCACCACTCAGGGTTCCCGCGAGGCAGAGAACATGAAAAACATCAATGCCGGCATCCGTGCCGACGGCTATCAGACTCCGCTCGTAGCCGATGTTCACTTCAATCCTAACGTTGCCGATGTGGCTGCTCTCTATTGTGAGAAAGTGCGCGTCAATCCTGGCAACTACGTGGATCCTGCCCGCAAGTTCATCAAGCAGGAATATACCGACGAGGAGTATGCCCACGAACTTCAGAAGATTGAGGATCGCTTTGTACCTTTCCTCAACATCTGCAAGGAGCATCATACTGCCATCCGCATCGGTGTGAATCATGGTTCACTCTCCGACCGCATCCGTAACCGCTACGGCGATACCCCAGAGGGCATCGTAGAGAGCTGTCTCGAGTTCCTGCGCATCTGCAAGAAGGAGAATTTCCACGATGTGGTTATCAGCATCAAGTCATCCAATACCGTTGTGATGGTTCGCTCCATGCGCCTCCTGGTAGAAGAAATGGAGAAGGAAGGCATGAACTACCCACTCCACCTCGGCGTAACCGAAGCCGGCGAAGGCGAAGATGGCAGAATCAAGAGTGCCGTAGGTATCGGTGCCCTCCTGGCTGATGGCATCGGCGATACCGTTCGTGTAAGCCTGAGCGAGGAACCGGCTGCAGAGATTCCTGTGGCACGCCATCTGGTAGATTACATCGGCAAGAAGAAGGGGCATCTGATGATTCCTGCCACAGCTTGTCCTTCATTCGACTGGCTGCGCCCTACCCGCCGCGAAACCGTGGCTGTAGGCAATATCGGCGACAGCAACGTTCCGGTGGTTATCAGCAACCGAATCAACGGCGAGAGCACCGCTTGTGAGAACAAGGATGCTACTCCAGACTATATCTACATCGGCGGCAAGATGCCTAAGCAGTTTGTGGCTGGCCAGAGCTACATCGTAGATTACAACGTTTACGAGACGCTGAACAGCAAGCCAGAGACGACTGGTGCCAAGCTCTACCCTATCTTCCCTGCCATGGCAATGCCGCTCATCGCCAGCATCAAGGCAGACGTCAAGTTCCTCACCCTGCAGTATGGTACACCTGCCGAGGAATATATCGCCTGTCTGAAGGCTCATCCTGAGGTGGTGGTTATCTGCGTAAGCAACCATCAGAACCGTCTGGGCGACCAGCGTGCATTGGTTCACGAGATGATGAATGCCGGCTTGAAGAACCCTGTGGTTTTCGCCGAGATGTACCAGCACGGCAAGGAGGAGAAGAGCGACTTCCAGCTGGAGGCTGCTGCTGATATGGGAGCCTTGATGATTGATGGTCTGACCGATGGTATCTGGCTGATGAACAATGGAGACATCCCTGCCCAGACAATAGATGAAACCGCTTTCGGAATACTTCAGGCAGCCCGTCTGCGCACCAGCAAGACCGAGTATATCAGTTGTCCGGGATGCGGCAGAACCCTCTACGATCTTCGTGAAACCATCGCCAAGATCAAGGAGGCAACCAAGCATCTCAAGGGGCTGAAGATAGGTATCATGGGCTGTATCGTGAATGGTCCAGGCGAAATGGCGGATGCCGATTACGGCTACGTAGGTGCCGGTCCTAACCGAGTAAGCCTCTACCGCAAGCAGGTTTGCGTAGAAAAGAATATTCCGCAGGAGGTGGCAGTAGAGCATCTACTCGCCCTCATCGACTCGGACAAGCAATAATTATTTAGGCACGGATTACACAGATTACACGACTCTTTATTAGAGATTATGATATGGTTTATTAGCAGTTGCGCCATAAATCCGTGTAATCCGCGTAATCCGTGCCTAATTTATACCCGCCCCTAATCACTCCCCGTTCCTAATCCATAGTGCCTTCAAAAGTTCAGGAATGAATGTTATCTTTAAGTTAATCTCCACCTCTTTATATGGCTCTTTCACAAAAAAAATGTATCTTTGCAACTGTAATCATCAAAAACTGAAAAGATTATGGCAAATACTAAACTGCTCCTGGTAGAGGATGATGAAAACCTCGCCTATATGGAGAAAAGTTGCTTCGAAGATATCATCGGAGGATATGAGGTGAAAACAGCCGTAAACGGCAAAGAAGGACTGAAGGTGTGGCAAGACTTTCAGCCCGATGTTATCGTATCTGATATCGACATGCCCATCATGGACGGAATAGAAATGGTGAAGAAAATACGCGAGGTTGACGGAAAAACCATAATTCTGTTTACCACCGGACTCACCTCGCCGAAAGACCTGAAGGCAGGTTATGCCGCCGGGGCCAACAACTATGTGAAGAAGCCGTTTATTCCGGAAGAGCTTGATGCTCATATACATAGCCTGCTCCAACTGAAAGCCGGAGCCCGCAGCGAAAACGCCAGCAACCAGATAAAACTGGGTAAATACATTCTAGATGCCGACCATGCTACTCTGAAAGATACGCAAGATGGTAAACAGAAAATGCTCACCGCACGAGAGGCAAAGATTCTGGAACTGCTGGCAGTAAACAAAAACGAGGTGGTGCGCCGCGAAGCCGTATTGAGCCGGTTCTGGGGAGTGGAAGACAAAGACTATTTTGCTTCCAGAAGTTTGGATGTATTCATCAAGAAAATCCGCACAGCGCTGGAAGACGAACCGGGCGTAGAACTGAAAACCATCAGAGGTGTGGGATTCAAACTCATCGCAGAATAAGCATCCCCCACCTCCTAATAACATCATACGAGAATCAAATTAGAATAAAGATAAAAAGACAGAAAAGACATCATTATGCTGAAAGCGATATTATACTACATACTGTTCCTGGCAGAATATCTCATCACCATCTTCCTGGGAGGATTCCTGGTGGGACTCTACATGGCAATGAACATGGATTCGGGCTCCCACAGCCAGCAGATAGGAGCCCTGAAGGAATCCGTCTATCCGTTTATAATAGTCATCGGATTTCTGGGCATACTCATCGTATGGTTCACTTTCGGACATTACAAATTCTCCAGGTTCTCGCTTGGAAAGGTGATTCCTGCAGCCAAATGGAAGGCGATGACCATTTGCACCATGCCGATTCTAGGCTTCACCATGGTCTTCTATTCCATCATGAATCTCTTCCATCTCGACTTCCTTCCCAAGCAGATGATGGATATTAGCTATCTCGGCTTCCTGCCTTTTAATATCAACGGATCGTTTATATCTGCCTACATATTCTTCGGCGCCATTCAGGAGGAACTGATCCGCTGCGGCAAGAAGAGTTGGGTGCAGCTGCTCACGCTCTCAATCATGATGCTGCCAGCCAGCATGATGTCGGTAACACCCAGTGGTGATATCAATGTAGATCTGACCGTGCTCGGTTTTATCACCCTCTGCTATTGCAGCTGGATATACGGCAAGACACGCAGCACCATCATTCTCTTCGTGCTTTATTTCGTATCCAATCTGGTTCCCTTCCATTTTGAATCGAAAGTGCTCGGCATATTGCTCCTGATAGCCGGTACAGCATTAACCATAGGCGGATTCGCTGCCCTGAGCAGGAAACTGCCTGAAATGCTTGTGAAAGATGAAAACGAATAGAACCAAAATACTCAGCACCACGGCGCTGATAGCCGTGCTCTGCATGCAGCTGTTCTGGATGTGGAACTCCTTCGAGATGACCGTTCACCAGATGGGGTTTGAAACACCCTGGAACCTGGCACCGGATGTCAGGGCACAGGCCCTGCTCGCAGCCTTTTACGAAAGCAAGTTCACCGTTCTCACCTCTCTCCTCACCACGGTGGTCATCATCCTGAGCCTCATCGACCAGATTAACTACATCGATGAGCAGGAAAGGGTGCGCCTGCTGCGCGAGGACTTCTCCTATGCGATGGTTCACGATATGAAGTCGCCCCTTACCTCTATCATCATGGGAACCAAATATCTGCACAGCGGCGTACTGGAGAAGAAGCCGGAAATGAAGGAGAAATATTTCTGTATCGTAGAAGACGAGGCACAGCATCTGCTTGCTCTCATCAACCGCCTGCTTACCATCTCAAAACTGGAACATGGTAAACTGAGTATCCAGAAGGCTGAAATAAATCTGGAGGCGATGATAGAGGATGTGGTGGATAAATACAAGGCGAAATCGGCGAAACCGATTCATATCACAACCCTATTCGGAGCCACTTCGGCACTGGCAGATGAGGAATATCTGAAGGAGGCTATCAGCAATATAGTAGATAACGCCACCAAATACTCGAAGGAAGAAATCAACATTCAGATTTCCACCTCCGAGAATGACAGAAATGTATATATCAAGATATACGATGAGGGTATCGGCATAGCCAGAAGTGAGATGAAAACAATCTTCAACCGCTTTGAGCGTGCTGCTGAGCACGAAAGAGACGCCCGGAAGACCCGTGGCGGCTTCGGTATCGGGCTGAACTACGTGCTGCAGGTAATCAATGCCCATGACGGCAAAGTAAGCGTAAAGAGCGAAAAAGGCAAATGGTCGGAGTTCACCATATCGCTGCCGAAATAATCAGCTTGCACAACCATATTAATAACAAAGCTCCCGATGCATCATGCACCGAGAGCTTTGTTTTATCTTATTTCACGATTGAAGAAACCGGATTTCTCACACCCTTCATTCCTACGAGGAATGCCTTGGCAGCACCAAACTTGAGGAACATATCCAAACGGATAGGAATATGATTCTCATCATCGGTTACATAGAAATCTACGATTCTCTTATACTTGCGATTCTCATACTCCATATAGGCAAGGCGCAGGCAACGGTACTTCACACCATTATCTGCCTTGATGGTAACCTTACCGTCGAACTTAATCTGGGCTGGAGTGCGGTTCTTGCCATCAGCAATAGGGAATTTTACGGTGTAACCCTTCTTCCAGTTGGCAGGATCGAAACTGCGGGCACGCAGGAAGATGTTCATCATGTCAAAAACACAATCATCGTAGGTGGCATTCTTCCATACATGCTTGCCATCATGCTGCTGACGGTGCTGTTTGAGATGACACCTACCGCCAGAATAGCTGTAGAATACCTCATCTACCGTATAGCGCTTGCCCTCGTGAGCTCCCTTACGGAAATACATAGGCGCCAAATCGGTGCCGCTGTAGCAGAGCAGAGTGTCGCGAAGCACAAAGATATCATCTACACGCTTATTGCCTCTTGTTACAAGAGAACCGCGATAAGCAGGCTTACCATGACGGGTGGTTTGGACGATAGACATACTGGCATTACCAGCTTTTACCCAAACAAACTTCCAATTGTAATACAGATTGTAAGTAAGGAACTCACCCGACTTGAAGGCTGTATTACGGAAGGTACACTGGGCAGACACCGTAGTGCTGACCAGAAGTAGCAATAATGCAATCCCGAATGATTTAATCGTTTTCATAACTCTTTATAATTTAGGAATGTACTCGATGCCAAGTTTCTTGGCACGTTGCGCATTCTGGTTCTTAACTTTCTTTTCTTTATCAGGCTTCTGCTTGGTAATGGCACCAGGCTTCTGACGGGAAAGTTCACGGGCCGTAGGATCCCAACTCTCGGTTAAATCCCATTTAGCCTTGCATTCTATCACGTCTGGATAGTAATACACCTCTTCTGCCTGTTCATCCTTATCATAGCAGCCTGTATCCCACTTGCCGTTGCCGTTGCGGTCTACTATCAGACGCATGTAATACTTCTCCGGCTTGAGATAATAGAATTCGGCTACTCCGTTCACTGCCTTCACTTCTTTCACCACCTGATCCTGCGCATTGAGTAGCTGAACGAGGAGCGGATGATTGTCGAAATCGTGCGTTACATTAATGAGCAGCGTGCCGTAAGTATCCAGGGAATTGACCTTGAAACCCTGTTTCACAGGTTTAGATACAAGTCCGTAGATGTCCTGGAATGCGGCAGAATCAACCTCCAGACTATATTCTATGTCCGGACGCCACTCGCCTCTCAGAATATACTTGCGGTTGCCCAGCGGCTTAAACTCCATCGGCGCCCTATACCATAGCGTATCATGCTTGGCATAGAGATGAATGCCTGCCGTATCGACCTTGGCAAGCGGCGTATTGAAGGTGAAGATAACATTCTTGTCAGGATCGAGCTGAGAAGAGACACTCATCTGAACATCAAGCGGTTTTACAGCCATCACGCTATCATAAGGTTCCCCCTTCTTCTTCAGTTTTTCCTGCTTCTTGGTCCATTTCTCCAGTTCCTTAGCCTGCGCCTTCATACGCTTTTCGTAAGGTTCCTTCGAAAGAATTTCGAGCGTATCAGTCTGGTTGCGGAGCACGCCCGTACTGTCTGTCATACGGTAAGTAAGCTCTATATTCAGCGTATCCTGGTTGACCAGCGCCGTATCCTTGAGCCAATAGGTAAGCGTATCGTTCTTCTCCGATTTTTCCAGAATAAAGGCATCTTTCTCATTAAAATTCAAGCCCTTGATCTGTGGCAGGATAGAATCACCATAACTGTAATAGAGCGAGAAGCAGTTGGCCTTCTGACGCTCTGCCTTGAGGAAGAAGCGGTCGGAAACCAGTTCGGTAAAGGCACGGAGCACTACATTATCCGGTAGGAAATGAGTATAATTAACCTGATCTATCGACTTGATATGCAAGGAATCAATCCATGTAGTATCCTGTCGTACATCCGGCTTGCTTGACGGCACGATAATATCATGAGAAAAAGCGAGTTTTTCGCTTTTCTGGCTGAACATATAGTTGCCATCCATATCCTGCAGGGCATAGATGCGGTAAGAGCCCGGAGCCACACCTTTTATGACGAAGCGACCACGGCTGTCGGTACGGCTTACACGCAGCATAGGCTTGGTCTTGAAGGCTGAATCGGCATGATCAGCGTAAAGACCTACCAGAATACCCTTGATAGGCTCCAGATTCTCCGATTCTAGCACATATCCCGACACCTCCATCGTATCGATGACCTCGCCGGTAGAGAAACTGTAGGTATAGTTTCCCATCGGATTACCCTCGTTATTATCGCTGATGGCATCGGAAAAGTCGATGGTATAGGTAGTATTCGGCTTAAGCGAATCTATCAGAGAAATCTGAATATGCTTGCCCGAAGCCTTGATTTCAGGCACTTCGAGCTGCGGAGGCGAAACAACCACTTTCTCGGTAGGATTATCTACCTTGATATATTCGTCGAAATAGATATTCACCTTCTTCTGCTTCACATTTACGCCCTTATCGGCTGGCGAAGCTCCAATCACCTTAGGAGGAGTTTCGTCGAACCAACCACCATCCGGCTGTCCCATCTTGGCACAGGATGCCAACATGAGGAAAGCTAAGACGTAGAAAGGCAGAAACAGTGAATTTGCCTTCAACTTGCTCTTTATGTCGTTCAATTGAATCATTCTTTATATCTTCTTAATATCGCAGCATCACTTCAACTTCAGGCGGAAGAAGCATGCAGCTTGTTTTATTTGTTCATCATGAGCATCTCATCAATGTTCTTGCGGCTGTTGCTCAAGCGTGGAATCTTATGCTGTCCACCTAACTTACCCTTGCTCTTCAGCCATTCATTGAAGAGTCCCGGCTTAGCCTTCACTATCTCCAGATGCTGGAGGGTAACGTCGTGAAAGCGCTTGGCCTCGTAATCGCTGTTGATTTCCTGCAGCTTCTGGTCTAATAGACTGGCAAATTCATCGAGGCTGGCTGGCTCCTGAGAGAACTCTATGAGCCACTGGTGACGGCACTTGGCATTACTGTCCATATAAACCGGCGCAGCGGTATAATCAGAAACCTGAGCACCCGTCTTCTCGCAGGCATAAGCCAATCCCTTCTCGGCATTATCCATGATCAGTTCCTCGCCAAATGCATTAATAAAGTACTTGGTACGGCCAGTAATGACAAACTTATAAGGATTCTTGCTGGTAAACTGAACCGTATCGCCGATGAGATAGCGCCACAAACCACAGGAAGTGGTGATGATCATAGCGTAGTTCTTGCCTACCTCAACACCCCAGAGAGGCACAACGGTAGGATTCTCGCTGCCGAATTCGTCCATAGGGATAAACTCGTAGAATACATCATAATCTATCATAAGCGACATGGCTGGGTCTGCCGGATCATCCTGCAGTCCGAAGAATCCCTCGCTGGCATTATAAGTCTCCATATAATGCATGTTCGGCGAAGTGATGAGCTGTTCATACTGCTTGCGGTAAGGAGTAAAGGCAATACCGCCATGGAAGAATACCTCCAGATTAGGCCATACCTCTTCCAGATGCTTCTTGCCGGAAAGTTCCATGACACGCACCAGCACACTAAGCATCCAGCTAGGAACACCCGAGATATTGGTTACGTTCTTATTCATCGTTTCACGGGCAATAAGGTCGCGTTTCACTTCGAAATCGCTCAGGAGAGCGGTTGACTTCTTAGGAACACGCACCAGATTGGCAAGCGGATTGATATTTTCGATGAGGATAGCGCTCAGGTCACCCACCAGACTATCCGACACATTATAGTTAGGTGAATGGCTTCCACCTAAGATAAGGCTCTTGCCATCAAAGAGTCTGCTCTTCGGATTATTGCGCAGATAATAGGCTACGGCATCAAAGCCTCCGGCATAATGAATGCCATGCAAGCCATCATGAGAAACCGGGATAAACTTACTCTTATCGTTGGTGGTGCCAGATGACTTGGCGTACCATTTTACCAGTCCCGGCCATAGAATATCCTTTTCGCCATGACGCATACGGTCGATATCCCCCTTCAACTCCTCGTAGGTATTGACAGGAATATTCTGTGCAAATTTATCATAACTGTTGGTGGTATTTAATAAATGCTTGACACCATATTCAGTATTTTTTCCTTTATTTATAAGGTGCATAAGCACTTTATGCTGCAAATGTTCTGCATCATAGACATACTTCTCCAACTCCTTCTGCCGAGGTTTGAAGACGTTACTTACTATCGTTGTTAAACTCATATCTAGATATATATCATTTAAGTAGATGCAAAAGTAAATCAAACTTTTGATATAGAGAAAGTTTTTACTATTTTTTAATACAAAAGGGTAAGATAAAGTATACAAAAAGGAAATATACAACACAAAAGACTCCCATAAGTGGCGATATTTACCATCTTATGGGAGTCTTCTGTAAAATCGTATTTCCTATCCGGAAAGAGATACAGTTTACTCATCGTTACCGAAAGCAGCCGCTTCGGCAGCGGCAATAATCTCTTCTCTTGATAATTCCTTAGGCTGAGCCGTGATGTCGCTCAAATCGAACTCATCACTCTCCTTCTTTTCATCCTTCACCTCGACCTGCACTTCAGTTTTCTGGGCAGTTTCGGCAGATTTCTCTGTGAAAACCTCCTCTTTGAAAACATTGATGTGCTTCTCCTCTACCGGTGCGTTTTGTGCATCAGCATCCTGCGAGATGATGAAATCGTCTTTCACTTCTGTGTTAGGCACGTTTTCAACAGGTTCCTCTTCCATCTTGGTGCGGTTAGCCTTAGCTGTGAACACAGCATCAATATACTGTGGTTCTTTGCGCAGTTTTTCCAAGCTAGTCTTAGAAGCCACCTGCTGGCTTTCCTTCTTGGAATAGCCCTTTCCTACTCCACCTTCAACACCTTCGAGTACAACCTGATAGGTGAAAATCGGGCTACCATTCTTGTCTTTTTGCTGGTCTAGCATAACGAAATCCAGCTTCACGCGGTTTTTCTGGCTCCATTCGATGAGTTTGCTCTTGAAGTTAACCTCCTTATAAGCCACCTTATCGATGTTTATCATTTGTGCCAGAATACGTTTCTGCATAAAATACATGCAGGCATCGTAACCACGGTCCAGATAAATGGCACCTACCAAAGCTTCGAACGCATTTCCTCCCATATAACTGTTATGAGAAGAACTGTGGCCATTAGAAAGAATCAGCTGGTTGATGCCCATTTCCTGTGCCAGTTTATTCAGCGTATCACGCTGCACTAACTTGCTTCGGGTATTGGTAAGGAATCCCTCACGCTTGCCAGGGAAATGCTGGTACACGATATCTCCTACTACAGCATCCAAAACCGCATCACCCAAGAACTCCAACCGCTCGTTGTTCACTGGTTTTCCCTTAGAATTGCGGTGCATGATGCTCTTGTGCAACAGCGCCATCTTGTAGTAGCTGATGTCGTGAGGATAAAAACCGAGGATTTCATATAAAGACAAATAAAGCTCTTTATCCTTGCGGAAAGAGAGCTTTATCCTATCTATAAAATTATTCAGCATACTTCTTGAATACTACACAGCAGTTGTGACCGCCGAATCCGAAAGTATTACTCAATGCAGCACGAACCTCACGCTTCTGAGCTTTGTTGAAGGTAAAGTTCAAGTTGTAATCGAGCTCTGGATCATCATCACCCTCTTCGTGGTTGATAGTAGGAGGAACGATATCGTTCTTCACACTAAGAACACAAGCCATAGCCTCTACTGCACCAGCAGCACCAAGGAGGTGACCAGTCATTGACTTGGTAGAACTGATGTTGAGCTTGTAAGCTGCATCACCGAAGACAGCCTTGATAGCCTTAGCCTCTGAGATATCACCTACGTGGGTAGATGTACCGTGAACATTGATATAGTCAATGTCCTCTGGCTTCAGATTGGCATCAGCAAGTGCACGCTCCATAACGAGCTTAGCACCAAGACCCTCAGGATGAGATGCTGTGATGTGATAAGCATCGGCACTCTCGCCCTCACCTACCATCTCAGCATAAATCTTCGCACCACGAGCCTTAGCGTGCTCAAGTTCCTCGAGAATCAAGCAACCTGCACCCTCGCCCATGATAAATCCATCACGGCTTGCGCTGAACGGACGTGAAGCATGCTCTGGGTCATCATTACGTGTTGACAATGCATGCATAGCATTGAAACCACCTACGCCACAAGCGCAGATAGCTGCCTCTGCACCACCGCTAACGATGATGTTTGCCTTACCCAAACGAATCAGGTTGAAGGCATCAGCCAATGCATTGCTTGAAGAAGCACATGCAGATGTAGTAGTGTAGTTTGGTCCGTGGAATCCAAAGTGGATGGAAATCTGACCAGAAGCGATATCTGCAATCATCTTAGGGATGAAGAATGGGTTAAACTTAGGACCATTCTCCTCGTGAGTACCATAGTACTTCACCTCATCCTCGAAAGTCTTGATACCACCGATACCTACACCGAATACAACGCCAACGTTGTTCAAGTCTTCCTTCTCAAGATCGATATTAGCATCCTTTACACCCTGCATGGCAGCAATCATAGCCAACTGGGTATAACGGTCAAGCTTGCGAGCTTCCTTACGATCAATCCAATCATTGATGTTCAGGCCTTTAACCTCGCAAGCGAACTTGGTCTTGAAAAGGGTTGTATCGAAATGAGTAATAGGCGCAGCACCGCTCTTACCAGCAAGGAGGCTCTCCCAAGTTTCCTCAGGAGTATTACCAACTGGAGTCACAGCACCGAGACCTGTTACAACAACTCTCTTTAATTCCATTTAGTATAATTTAGCTGCTAAATTACTTAGCGTTCTCCTCAATGTAAGAGATAGCGTCACCTACAGTAGCAATCTTCTCAGCCTTATCGTCTGGGATAGAGATAGAGAACTCCTTCTCGAACTCCATGATCAACTCTACAGTATCCAAAGAATCTGCACCAAGATCATTTGTGAAGCTTGCCTCTGGCTTAACTTCAGCCTCATCAACACCGAGTTTATCAACGATAATTGCCTTTACTTTGCTTTCAATTTCTGACATAATTGTAACTTTTAAAATGTTTATAAATCAATTTCTAATTAAAAATCTGGGTGCAAAGGAACACTTTTTTTTTGAGATAAACAAATATTTTGGCGAAAAAAGTGCATTATTGTGCACAAACACCCCCTAATTGTGCATATTTTTGGCATTTTTTTCCTTTTTTGTTGGTCGTTTCAGATTATTTTGTTACTTTTGTACGGTATTAATTAAACATTTAAATCCATTATGACATTTACAGAAAAAGCCAATAAGATATTTAATCAGGCGATAGCCGATTATCATATCAAAGACAACATTGATACACCAATCAATAATCCATACCAGGAAGGTAGCATTGAGAACTGCCTTTATCTGAAGTGCTGGATTGACACTGTACAGTGGCATTTCGAGGATATTATCCGTGATCCTCAGATAGACCCAGCTGAAGCACTCGTATTGAAGCGCAGAATCGACAAGAGCAATCAGGACAGAACTGACCTCGTTGAGCAAATCGATACTTACTTCCGCGAAACATACAAAGACGTGAAGGTTCAGGATGATGCACGCATCAACACTGAGAGTCCAGCATGGGCTGTTGACCGCTTGAGTATTCTTGCCCTCAAGATTTATCACATGAAGGAGCAGGTGGAACGCCCGGAAGCTTCGGCTGAGCACAAAGCGAAATGCCAAGCCAAACTGGATGTACTCCTGGAACAGCAGGTAGACCTTTCTACAGCTATCGACCAACTCTTGGAAGATATCGAGGCTGGACGCAAATACATGAAGGTTTACCGACAGATGAAGATGTACAACGATCCTTCAACCAATCCTGTACTCTACAAGAAATAAAAAAAGAATAGGAGAGCGCATATACCTTATTATATAATAAGAGGTATGGCTCTCTTTTTTCACCTTATATTATATATATAGAAGAAAAAAGCGATGAAAACTGAGCATATACTGGTAATTAGATTTTCAGCCATGGGCGATGTAGCCATGACCGTACCTGTAATTCAATCTTTGGCCAAACAATACCCGAAAGTAAGAATTACTGTGCTCAGTCGTCCCTTTGCCCGTCCTTTCTTTGAAGACTTGGCTCCTAACGTTGGATTTATGGAAGCTGATATCAAGGAGGAATACAAAGGGGTGAAAGGACTCAACGCACTCTATCGCCGATTGATAGCCAAACAGTTTACAGCAATTGCCGATTTACATAGCGTGCTGCGTTCCGATTATCTGCGTATGCGCTTCAACCTGGATAACTTCAAGGTTGCACATATTGACAAACATCGCAAGGGAAAACGCAAGCTGGTAGCTTCTAATGGTAAAAAACTTGTGCAGCAACCTACATCATTCCAAAACTATGCTGATGTTTTTGCACAACTTGGATATCCTATCCACATGGATTTCACATCTATCTATGGGGATGGAAAACAAGGAGATTTAAGTATCTTACCACAGGAGGTATTCGGAGTAGGAGAGAATGCTATCTCACTAGAAGACAAGCACATAACAGAGCCGTGGATTGGTATTGCTCCCTTCGCTGCACACGAGGGAAAAATATATCCGATACAACTGATGGAAAAAGTTATCCAGCGACTTATCCACAATCATCCACACGCTCATATCTTCCTTTTCGGTGGAGGCAAAGACGAAACACCAGTGATGAACGACTGGGCAGATAAGTATCCACAGCTCATTAACGCTTCTTCTCATCTTAACGGATTGAAACAGGAACTCATCCTGATTAGTCATCTGCACGTTATGGTGAGCATGGATAGTGCCAATATGCACTTGGCATCGCTTGTAAACACTCCTGTAGTAAGCATCTGGGGAGCTACCCATCCATACGCAGGTTTCATGGGCTGGCATCAGGATCCTGCCAATGCCGTACAGCTTGATTTACCTTGCCGCCCTTGCAGTATCTATGGTAACAAGCCTTGCGCTAGGGGAGACTTCGCATGTATGAAGAATATCTCTCCTGAACTGGTAACAGAAAAAATTGATTCTGTTTTGAACAAAAGATAGGGAATCAGAACTTCTATATATAATAATATATCAGAAACCTATATATAAATAGGTATAGAATAGAAAGAAACAGACGGAAATCCTATAACCAAAAACTACCATATAAATAACTCAGACCAGAGAGCAGAATATCCTGATGGATTTCTGCTTTTTTTTGTTTTCCACAAAAGCGTGGATAAGTGTACGGAAAACCCCAATAATAACTTTTTAATAAGTTTGTAAATATCCACACATACCTATCTCAAACCAACGAAAAGAGGATATCCACATAGATATTATTAAGTTTTTAGAAACTTTTTCGCAGTTTTTGACCGAAAAAAGATATAAACTTATTAACTTTGCACCGAATTGGGGAAATGTTGATAAACCGGTTAATGCATTAAGAGACAAGAAAAAGATTTCAAAGACCTCTGCGGATAAACTGGAATAAGACTTGGATAACGAAATACGCAAGTTTTTATGCAGAATGTTATCCACTTATCCACGGCATATCATCATCTCTATATTCTCTTTTTAAAAATAAAAAATAAGAAATATAATATGAATGTTATGGTGAAAAAAGAATGGATTGAGAAAGGATACGTTGACGAACCCGTTGACGAAGCCTTGGACTTGAAAGCTGAAATCAGAAAGCTTTGCAAGGAGAAAGATGCTATTATCCTCGCCCACTACTATACGGTAGGTGAGATTCAGAACATCGCCGACTTTGTTGGCGACTCTCTGGCTTTGGCTCGTAAAGCTGCAGAAACCGATGCCCAGGTAATGGTTATGTGTGGCGTGCACTTCATGGCTGAGACATGCAAACTCTTGAGTCCAGACAAAACCGTGATTTGTCCTGACTTGAATGCTGGTTGCTCGCTTGCTGACAGCTGTAAGGCTGAGGATTTGAAAAAGTACAAGGAAGAGCATCCAGGATATAAGGTTGTGAGTTATGTAAACACCACGGCTGCAGTGAAGGCGCTGACTGATTGTGTAGTGACAAGCGGTAATGCTAAGAAGGTGATTGACAGTTTTCCACAGGACGAAAAAATCATCTTTGGTCCAGACTATAATCTCGGTAACTATATAAACAGCGTTACAGGCCGCAATATGTTGCTTTGGAACGGTGGTTGCCATGTACATGAGAAATTCTCTGTAGAGGCTATAGTTAAACTGAAGCAGAAGCATCCTGAGGCTGTTGTGATGGCTCACTTGGAGTGTAAGGCACCAGTACTTGCTGTAGCCGATGTAAAGGGCTCTACAGCCACCATGTTGCATTATGCCCAAGAGCATCCTGAAATCAAGGAGTATATTATCGCTACAGAGGCTGGTATCCTGCATGAACTGGAGCGTAATTGTCCTAACGTAATTTTCTATCCCGTACCTCCAGAGGTAAGCGAGGGTGGAGTAGGTTGCAGCTGCAACGAGTGTGAGTATATGAAGATGAATACGCTCAAGAAGATATACAATGCATTGAAATTTGGTTGGCCAACAGTTGAAGTGGCTCCTGAAATAGCGAAAAAAGCGGTCAAACCAATAGAAAAGATGTTGTCACTATCGTAGAATAATGTGGTGAAAATTATAAGATTGGTGGTAAAATTTGTTTTTTATGGGTGAAAAAATCATATTTCGCTACCATAAAATGTATAATTTACGACTTTATTGACAAAAATCGTCGTATCTTTGCATCAGTTAAAACAAACGGACGTTGTGAAACGTCATTTCATCATCTTTTACTTATACAAATAATATTAGAAAATTTAATCTAATTATAAAGATAGAGCGTTCAAGTGATTTGAATGCTCTATTTTTGTTTATCAACATTTTCCTTTGATGATATTCTTATTTTCCCTTATTGGATAAGCAGTTTTTGATAGAATGCTTCATATCTTTCAGCAACCTTGATGTAGTCGTGATGCTTGTTGATGTATTCGATGCTTTGCTGCTTGAGTAAAGGAATAAGTTCTGGATGCAATACAAGGTGCTCCAGTTCTTGGTAAACGCTTTCGTAGTTAGGAAGTACATTGATGATAGGGCGTAGTTTATCCTCGTGTATAATCTCATAATTTTCAGGTTCTCCGCCACCTATGCAGATGATTCCTCTTGCCATTGCCTCCAGTGGATTCATGGATGGTGTGTAGCTGTAGAGTTGGTCGAGTATAGCATCGCTTCCATTCATTATTTTTACATATTCTACAAAAGGGATGTTTTCGGCTATCTGGAGTTCCGTTTTGTCTGGATATTTCTTTGCAATGGCTTGTGCAGCCTTCAGCATGATATCAGTGCCCTTATATTCGCTTCTGCTTTTGTTGATACCGATGAAGAGTTTTACCTTCTTGGGAGTATCCAATGGTAAGACCTGATGATTTTCCACATGAATATACGAGTTGCTGTTTTCTGAAGTTATAAATTGCGGTTTGATAGGAAAGGGGATAAACGTGGTTTTCTGTGGAAAACTAGGTTGATAACATACCCAGTATTCATACAGTCCTGTCACGATTCCGTCGCAGTCTTCGGCAATCATGCGGTTTAGACGTTCCTTAGCAGTACCCAGCCAGTCTTTCTTTTCTTTTTCAGCATCAGCAGTGATGCGCAATTTCTCTCCCATGTTAAAATCGCTGTATCTCAATGGCTTATCATTGCAACATACTTTTACCCAATAGTAATCCATGCCATATCCCCCCAATATCACTTTCTTGTTATGACGGCGCAGATAGCGATAAATAGGGAAGATACGCTCGGCCTTCAACTCCAAGAACATAGGGTTGATAAGTTGCACGATGTCATATCCACGCAGTTTATGCACAATTGTGTATAACTTCAGTAAAAGTAAGATTCCGCCCAGCTTTCCTGGACGTCGAGCCATGTTGAAATCTCGTGGATAATTCTTCCAAAAGTCACCATTGGATACTACAGTAACTTGATGCCCCAGCTTCCGGAGTCCATCGGCCAGAGTAGCATGTACATTACTGTATTCTCCCATTAATAGTATTTTCATATCAGCGAAGTCTTATTTCTTAATGAAAAACAAGAGGGTTATTCTTCCAACATAAGTACCTATCATCTTTCTGAACATAGTATATTTCTTGGTATAATCCTTGTCGGGAAGTGGATAAAGTCCATGTTGTCTTAGTTCAGCTATGGTTCTATTGAGGGCTATCAAACTATGTTTCATCCTGATGTTGTTGTAGAGATAGTCCATAGTGAGTTGGGCTATTCTGCGATTGAGAGCTTGGCGCTCACCAACAGGGATGGCATCTAGCTTGCTTTGCAGTTTGAGGATAACTTGCAGGTTATTGTTCATGCGCAGATTTACCATTTCCTTATCTATCTGATGGCTCACAGAGTCTGGGTTTTCCCTGTAGAAATAAGCAGCAGTATCCATCTTGAAGATTCTTTCGGCACGCAGGAACAGCTGAGGGGTAAATTCCTCATCTTCTCCATATACGATGCCTGGAGTAAACTGGAGGCTACCGATGATGTTGTGTCTAAATATATAGGAACAAGCAGATCCGTGCAGATTGTGCTTATTTAAATATTCCGTTCCTGAGATAGGAGTAGGGAGTTCGTAGGGAACTTCCTCTTTAGCCTTGCTATTGGCAAAATTGAAGGTAACTATATCTGGTTGGTGATATCTAACGATATCCAGACAATGTTCATAGGCAGTTTGAATCAGATAGTCATCACCATCCACAAACTGTATAAAGTTACCTTTGGCTATTTGAATACCATAGTTTCGAGCCACACTAACTCCCTGATTAGGTTGGCGCAGATAGATGATATGCTGCAAGTATTCTGCCATTTCGTCGAGCGGACAGATGTCGCTGCCATCATCTACCAAGATGATTTCTCTCTCCTTGGCATTTAGTGAGAGCTGGAGAATGCTGTCAATGCATTCTTTGAGATATTGGATAGGCAGGTTGTAAGTGGTGATGATAAAACTTACTAGTGGTGCCTGTATATCTTGTGTATAAGTCTGTTGAGTTTGCATAATCTTTTATATCCTATAATTAATAATAACTTGAGTTTTAGAGAATTGATTAGTCCTTTGTTATTTATCAACTTGGTATATTTGATAAGTGGAGCACAATTCTCATATTTTCCCGATACTTCGAAGAGATCCATCAAAACATTTAATATCTGCGTCAAATAAATGTTGATAGAAAGTTGATATTTCTGCATAATATCATCTCGATTACCTATTGTCTTGAATGTGTGGATAAGTGCCATGCTCTGTCCTATGTATAGACTTAGCAAATCTTCGTATTTGGCGCTAGCTGTTATTCCCTTATTGTTCCAGTAATATAGATAGCAGCCTTTGTTGGTAACTCTTATCTTTACTTTCTGTTGGAAAGTTCCTTCCGTAGGGATTAGACCTATTAGAAAGGGGATGGTTTGTACATCCTCAAAGGTTTTGCCTTTTGGAAAGTAGACGTTCTTGAATAAGCATCTTCTGAATATTTTGTTGCAAGCATAGGTATGAAGGTATCCTTGTTCATTGAGCCAATATTCCCAGCAGTTGTTGTAATTGCGAGGAGTGAATGCCAGCAGTTGTTCTTTGTATGGATGCCCTATTCTTTCCATAATGGGATATTCCAAAACATCTGTTTCTGGATATTTGTTGATTTCGTCCATCAATGCTTGTAATGTGTAGTTTTGGATAGCATCATCGCTGTCGATAAAGGTGATATACTTTCCTTTGGAATGCTTGATTCCTGTATTTCTAGCATCGCTTAATCCGCCATTTTTCTTATGGATAGTAGTTATTCTCCTATCTTTTTGCGAATATTTGTCGCAAAGCAGAGAGCATTCGTCATCTGATCCATCGTCTACGAGGATTATCTCATAGTCGGTGAATGATTGTTGCAAGATACTCTCTATACATCTATCAATAGTGTCTTGCGTTTGATATACTGGTATGATGATACTCAATTTCATAGATGCAAAGATAGTTATAATTCTTTGAAAAAGATACTATTTTCTATAGTTTTTTCTTATAATTGTTGAGTTTGCTATTTATCCACATAATACAGTATGCTGAGAGCATCATGACAAATGGCATATAGGGAGCCTTAAATCTTGTTTCGCCCTGTACTAGCAAAACTAGGCTGAGCGTACCAAATATGGGTATAAATAAAGGCAGGAATCCCTGTTGCCATAACTTTTTATAGATGACGTAAACTCCGCCAAGCAAAGCTGTCAGTAAGATAAGATAATAATAAACAGTACATAATAATGCCAGGTATTGAGCATTGCTCAGATTGCCTATTTCTTGTATGATATTTCTGTAGGGTAATACTATATAGTTATCTTCAGCTTTTTGCTTATTGGGTAAGAATGCTGCCATATTATCTATGTCGTTCTGATACATATAATATAGTCTATATGGAATCTTTGAAAGATATTCCATTTTATGGTTCAATAGCCATGGTATGCATCTTTGCTTCCAAATCTCACGACATTCAAAACAAGTTTTGTCTTGCATATTTTCTATATATCTAGGTGTGCCTTTTTTGAAGAGAGGTTCACCAAAATGTGGATCAGGAGTGGCGCCACTATAGGCATCATCTGCCATATTATACCAGAATGATTCACATTGATATACAAAGTAGCCTGTTCGGTGATAGCATTCTGTGCCAAACAATATTAGCATACTTCCACATCCTATTAAGAAAGGAATGTTTTTCTTCCATATCTCTTTTCTTTGAAATAGGAGGATATAGATGAATAGGGAAATGATGAAGAGTACTGCTATAGGGCGAAACCAGTTGGCCCAAGCCATGATAACGCCCGAAAGGATGAGTGTGTATACTTTGTTTTTGCTCAATAGAATATATAGTGAAAGCAAAGCCAAGAATATCATGGGTATTTCACTAAGCAATGTGGTGGATTGCCCCCAGTTGTTGGGATATAGAATATATATAAAGAGTGTAGCAATGGCTATCTTGTCATTGCTTATATATTGGGCAATTTTGGCTATCAGCCATGCTGTCAGAGCTTTACATATACACATCAAAACAAGTATCGGATAGAAACTACCAAACAACCAAAGTGAAAATACTATTAAGTTGATGGAGCCAATGTTCCATATAAAAGGAGTGCCCTTAATAAGAGTACTACATGGATATGCTTCTCCTTGATGCAGGCATACTTGGGCATATTCCAAATATCCATCTGTATCATTCGTTGGAGTATAGCCAAATATGGCTAGAATGATAAGCAGAAAAGCCAAGTATGCTATGGTTGCGATATTGATGATTCTATTATTGCTCATTTGATATACTTTTTACCATTTATGATGTAAACTCCTTGTGATGGAATTTTGTCTAGTCTTTGTCCTTGTATATTGTATATGTATTGTTTTGCTTGATAGTCTAAAATTGTATTATTGATACCTGTAGATGCAGGAAGTAAAGATTGGTCTAGATAGGCTAATCTAGCTTCTATCCATAGATTGATATATGATATTTCCTGCTCAAAGTTTAGTTCATTACCATTCAGGTCGGTATCTTTGCTCCATCTATTTTCTTCTCTTTTGGCTGCGCCACTTTGAGCTAACTTCCGATAGTAGCTATTATATCTATCTAGTAAAGCGCTCAAACTCAATTTGTCTTGTCTCAACTCTTTATATCTGAGAGCTACTTTTTCCTTAAATCCATCAACATTAAGTGATAAGAGTCTGTTATAGATATAAAAGTTCATGATGGCTAAGTTATTATCTGGCTTAACATAATCTGGATGAAGTGGATTGGTAGACCAATTACTGCCTACTGTTGCGTCCAAATCCCATACAGCCAGTGTCATTTTCTTGTCTTGAGCTTGGTCATAGATAGCCCAGTATATATTCTTACCAGTATTATCTACAGCATTGGTAAATTGCAGGAAGATGTAATAGTCTATAAGAACAGGAATGTCGAAGTATTGGGCAACTTGTGATTTGAAAGTATCGTCATCACTAGTTGCCACAAAATCTATAGCCTGATATAGTAGGCTGTAGTCGGTAGGACATACATCTTCTATATCTGGATATTTTACCTCGAAGGCATTCCATGTTTCTGAGTTGTTGTCATATTCACCTTCTGTTCCCCAGAACAAAGCATTTCCCCATTCGCTGGCTTTCCAAAACATACCATGAAACTCTTGATTTTTGCTATCATATTTTTTTAGTTTCATTTGCTTTCTGTCCATAGCTTCTGTCAGCGAATAGATTCCTGCATATTGATGGTTGAGAATCACCTCTACTACTTTTCCATTAACCGCACTTTGTGCCTTTGGTTCCTTGTCTGCATAATAAGGCTTGGTGCTCATATCTTGCCATATCTCGGTAGCTATTCTGTTTCTCAGCCTGAACAAGTCTATTTGTCCTGCATCTAAAATCCAGTTGTTGTCTTCTCTTAGTCCAAGGAATGATATATCCTTGCTTTTTCCTTTTTCGTTTAGTGTCTTAATTTTATAGTTTCTTTTATGTCTGTCATAATAGTTTGTGGATCCTCCTCTCCATTTTGCTTTGATGAGAGAATGTTCACTATTTGCTGATGTGGGCAGCATGATTTCTATGCTACCATTGGCATAGTCATATCCAAAATCTCCCGCTAAGTTGATGATAGGGAGAGATGTAAAGGTAATATATGAACTAAAGGTAACTTCATTTCTTTTACCATTCAGTGAATATTTCTTGCCACCTTCTATATTCTTAAAGGTGTAACTGTCATTCACAGGAATATTATCTATAGATATTTCTGTCCAGAGAGAATCTTTTTCTAGAGTAATATCTGATTGAAAGTCAGTTTGAAAACTTTCTTCCCCAATACTGATGAGATAAGTATTGGTTGATGCGTCATATACTGCTTGGTGTCCATTCACCATAAATTGGGCATGCATTGTTATAGTCAGCATGCAGAATGTATAGAGACTAATTATTCTTTTCATAATGATGTTTTTAATTTATGATTATTTAATGACTGTTACTTCTTCTTTGTTTACTATCCAAACAGCTTTATAGCCATGTTTTATTTTATGGTTGGCTATGCTATAAGCTATTTCTTTAGCCTTATGAGTTCTGTCGATGGTAGTATCGTTTACGTATTGGGGCCATTTGTATCCTGTGGCATGCCAAATAGACCTTCCCCAACCTATAGTTTCATCTTTTGGTACGCAGAAGGATGAGTACTTGGGATAATCATCTTTTATCAATATGCAGTATGCTTTATCCACAGGTTTTCCTGTCTTTTGAACGATGGCTTGTGATATGCTCTTTTCAGGAAGAGAAGTTTGCCATGCGTTATACCAATGGTGAATATCTACAATGGCTGCAGATAAAATATATAAATATAATAAGGTAGATATCTTTTTCTTTGATAACTGACTTTTCTCTATTAAGTAGGCCATAATAATAGCAGCTATGCCCAGTGAGCCATAAGCGTTCATGATGGTCATGCTGATGAGTAGATTAGGAGATACTACTAGAGTGAAAGCTGCCAATAAGCAAAAGATGGTCTTACCTTGCCATATATTTTTGTTTTTCCACAATATTATCATAAGTGGAAGAGACAGGAATAGAGTTAATGTTGCCACAAGAAAATTTCTGCTAGGCTGATGTACAATGCATATATAATCAGCAGAAAACCATGTATATCCTATCCAAGTAACAAATCCTTTAATACGGCTGTGTAGGCTGACTACATCATCAGCATAGCTGGCATTGATAAATAGGTTATGGGGAATGGTGAGTCTTATCACGCCATATATGATGGCAATGGCTAAGCCTATCATCAAGTCTTCCCTTAATGTTTCTTTCTCTATTTTTAGGAAGGCAAAGCTTACGATAGGGGGAATAATGGCCCAGGCTATGCCATTGTCCTTGAAGGCTGCTGATAGATAGACGCAAATGGTCCATGCTATATATTTATATTTGTTGTTGATACTTAAATATAGATATACAGATAGGATTCCAAAGAAATGTGCAAAACTTTGGTTGGTAGCATCGCAACTAAGGATATTTCCTAGTACACAGGGGGATATATAGAAAAATATGGTGGCGATATTTCTGGATAGTGGCTTAAATCCTAGCTTTTGTATGATAAGATATACCATAATCATACTTCCTATATGTGAGGTGAATACAAGGATATGATTCAAGGTAGGAAAAAACTTAGGGCTTAATCCATTGACATAGCCAATGAGGGCATCTCCTGGTCGCCAAGTCATTCCATAAGGAAGAAAATATTGTAGGAAATTTGGATCTCTGTTGGGAGCCGACAAAGTTGTCCAATCATCAAATGTTGGTAATATCTGCAAAATTCCCAATAAGATGATTGGTGCGCTTATGATGATAAATGTTATGAATCTTTTGTTATTATACATTGTTATGTGAATTATTAAGAGCCGATTATAATATTTCCAAGTTTTGACTTTTGCAAGATGTATGTGATGAGCCAAGATATGCCAAGGCTCATAATGAATAGCACGATGGGATAAAGGATGTAATGCTCCATAGATTGCTGTCCTAGGGTGGAACTATTGGTCTCCAGTATGATGATATGGTGTATGATATATATACCCATCGCATATTTATCCAGTTTTAATATTCTTTTTCTGCCTACCAGCTGTGTTTCATTTTGTTTGCTTAGGATGGTGATGCAGATAATGAGGAGGAGGCTCAATCCTGCGAGTATGAATTTGTTGTAGTCTAATACATACTCTAGTGCAAATAGAAGTGAGCATGCGATTGCTGTATAAGAAGCAACCTTTTTCTTTATGATGTCTCTTTCTAAGATGAAGTATATATAATAGCCTATGATGAAATAGGGCATATATCTAACAAAATAACCTATTCCCATAAAGGGAGTCGGATTATAATAGTTGATAATACAACACGCTGAATATAAGGATATAAGTAAAATGTATTTGCTCCAATGAGGAATTTTATTGATGAAATGGAATATGATAAAGGCTTCAAATAAAAAGAATAAGTACCATAGATGTGATATTCCACATAGTAAATATGTCAAGTCCCATTTTTGAATGATACAGATGAGTAAGCCCCACACGATATATGGTATAAGGAGGCGTTTTGTCTTTTTACAGATAAAGGAACACGAACTTTGGTATCTGCCTGAGCAACTTAAATGTCCGTATAAATATGCACTCATTAGGGTAAAAATGGGTATGTGGAAATATACCAATATATGGGATAGATGATACCATGTGGGTACTGTTTGCCAAGAATATTCTTCACCCCATATATTGCTATAGCCGCAAAGGCAATGATAAAATACCACGATTATCATTGCCCATATTTTTATATAACTTACATACGTCAGTTGTCTCATTATTACTTTATAATAGCTATTTTGCAGACAGTGCCTTTTTCCACATCATTAGTGGCAGTAGCAACCATATATATGCCACTGGCTACTTTTTTCCCATTAGCATCACAACCATTCCAGGTGTATGTACCGCCATTACTCTTGCCTTCATTTACTATCCTACCATTCGAAGTAAGTATCTTGACATCGGCGTTTTGGCTCAGTCCTACTATGGTTATAAGTCCTGTGTAGTCAGGTTTTACAGGATTAGGATAAGCCCACACATTATCAGAAGTCATGCTTTCGTTTGGAGTACTGGAGTCAGACATATATGAGCTCAGACCTTTGTCTGTTCCAATAAATACTTCGCCCGTTTTTTCATTGATGGCGATAGATTCTATTCCGTTGGAAAGCAGAGGACTATTAAGTGTGGTGAAATGATGTATTTCTGATAGATTATCCTCACTGATAAGATATATGCCATTTTTTTTGGTACCAAACCATTTGCGGTTGGCTCCATCTACAGCTATACAAGAAACGTCTATTCCACTCAGCAGATAGTCTGCATAGTTAGTGCCATCATTTCTAGGTACTTTCACTTGGGTAAATGTTGGTGCAGATGCTGTTATCTGGTTAGGATCTAATAATAAAGGACCAGCACTGGTGCCTATCCAGATATTGCCATCCTTGTCTTCTGCTGCGCATCTCACAGCACCTACTGATACTTCTGTTCCATCTTCATTTACAAAACTAGTGAAAGCGTTAAGTCTTTCTTCCGAATTGTCTTCAGAAAACTGATAACAATAGAGAGAAGGTACAATCCAGTGGTTATTGACAAACCATAAGAGACCTCTGCTATCAATCAGCATATTTCCCAATAAGCCAAGACTCTTATTGGTAAAACCTGCATCGTCAAGTTTCATCAAGTCGGGTAGCTGATGGCTTATCCATTGCTTATCTTTAGTAAATTCTATAAGCGATTGAGTCGGAGCTTGACTATTCAGCATCCAAAGATTGCCCTCTTTGTCAAATTTCACTCCCGTTATGAGCTCGTATTCTTTGCTTCTGTTATTATATCTTTCTATTGGAGAGTTCTCGTAGTTATAATAGTTTTCGAAGTTTCCATTTTTGTATTCGTAGAGACCATTTCTGCCTCCTACAAAGATATGACTTGTATCAGTAGGGTCATAGTCCAGACATTCCAAATTTTCATAAGTTACATTTGTCTTAGAGGTTATATTTTCGTCTGGATAGATGTTCCATTCTTCATTCTTTAGTATCTGGATACAGCCTTTTCTAGAGATGCCCACTGCAAATCCACCGCCACAAGTGTACAGCTGGTTGTTGGCAAACTTCATGAAGCCAAAATAGTTATACTTTGGTCCTCCAGGATTCAGCGTGCTTACCATCTGCTTGAGTTCGCTCTTGTCTGCTTGCTGTTTTGCAGCATAGCCTCCCACCTTGCTCCAGTTATTCTTATCGAGCAAGTTAACTGAGAGGGGAGCGCGATATTGACCATCTGTTTGGCTATAGGCATAGATATAATTATCCTTGATTTCGCACCAGTTTACCTTGAAGCCTAAGTTGTATGTATCGCTGATTTCTCCATCTGCCACATTTACTTTTACGATGCCGAAACCATTGCTCATGTAGGCATATTTGCCGTTTACATAGATATCATAGATGGTCTTGTCGCCTGTGGTAGAGGCATTATAGTAATCTGCCAGATTGGTAACCTCATAATTACTCGTGTTCATGAGGTCGATGTTGGAGTTGCTATAGAGGATGAGCAGGCGATGGGCAGCTTGGCAGTAGGCGATGTGCTCGATGTCGCAATCGCTCAGATAGTCTATCTTGCTGAATGTCTGGATGCTCTGGTCGTTCTGATTGTAGACATATAGGTTGTTGGAAGCCTGGACAAATACCAGGTTTCCGGCTTGTTCTATCTCCTGTACGTCGTGGTACGCCATGTAGGCTTTCCAGTCGCCTATGGCTGCTTGCAGTTGTACTACCTGAAGCAGAAGCGCTATGATGATGACTGATATCTTCTTGTTCATATTGGGTTATGCTACGTTTTTATATGTTTCTGTCTAAATGTATATAGTATAATAACTTATATATATTAAACCAGAAAATGCTGGGTTTATTGCCTGTGAGCCTAGCTTTTATTGGCAAACTGAGCAGGGGATATAGTTTTTGGCAGAATGGATAGAGATGCCAGCGTTTCATTTTCAGGGCATAATCCAGTACTTTGGAGTAGCCCTGCAGTTCTTCCTTAAACTGGTTGAGGGTGCGCAGGCTCTCTTCTGTCTTATAGAGGAAACTCATGTTGCCGATGAAATTCTCATATCCCAATGTATTGTCTATATGCAATATCTTGATTTGGTTTTCTTGGAGCGTTTTTCCCCATAGCACGTCTTCGTAGCCATAGGTGATAAATCGCTCATCCAGTGGATATTGCAGCATAATGTCTTGCCTTACCATAAAGTTGGAGGTATGGAAATCTCCGTATGGATTGGCTTGGCGCTGCTTGTAGTCAGCATTCTGGGTACCGATGCACTCAAAGATGTAGCGCAGATTGTGTTGGTATTTCTCATCGTTTCGCTTAATCTGGTATCCACCATAGATAACGTCGCTTTCTTCTGATTGCAGGTATGTGGTAAGATATTGAGGATGAATTACTTGCATATTGCTATCTATGAACAGCAACCAGGGATGCAGGGCTTCTTCTGCCAGAAAGTTGCGGATGGCAGCCCTGCCCACGTTCTTTTCTCTTTCGATATAGCGGCAGTAGGGTAGCGAGCGTATCTCGCGGTTTTCATAGATGGTGAGGCGGTCGGTGCTGCCATCGTCTGCCACCAGGATTTCGTACTCGAAATCGGGCAATGCAGCGGCTTGAGCTTGTAAGGACTTTACAAGCTCAAGGCATACATTATTATATGTAGGGATTAGTATCGAAAGAGAATTGATCATATTATTTCTTCAGATATTCCACGAGTTTCTTCACGGCTCTGGCTCTGTGACTGATGCCGTTCTTGATTTCCTCACCCAGCTCAGCAAAACTCTGGTCATATCCTTCTGGCACGAAGATTGGGTCGTAGCCGAAGCCTTCGGTACCATGTTTCTCGGTGGCGATATGGCCGTTTACGATACCCTCGAACTGGTGGATTTTCTTGATGCTGGTGCAGCCGCAAGGACATACATCCTGCTTCTCGATGTAGCAGATAACAGTGCGGAAGCGGGCCTGGCGGTTTTCCTTACCGTCCAGTTCTCTCAACAGCTTAGCCATGTTAGCCTCACTGTCGTGGTCGGTTCCCTCGGCATAGCGGGCACTGTGAACGCCAGGGGCACCATCAAGTGCCTCTACCTCCAGACCGGTATCATCGGCAAAGCAACTTACGTGGTAATGGTCATAAACATACTGCGCCTTCTGCAAGGCATTCTCTTCCAATGTGTTACCTGTTTCAGGAATATCCACATCGCATCCTATTTCCTTCAGCGATACTACCTCGTAGCCGCTGCCCAGGATGTCGCGAATCTCCTGGAGTTTATGCTGGTTATTTGTTGCAAAAACTATCCTTTTCATAAGTTTATAATTTATAGTTAATAGTTTATAGGGCATTCTTGCAATAGTGCTTCTTGCTATACGGCGAAGCCGCTATAAACTTTTAACTTTTAATTGTTTTAATGTCTTTATCTTTGATTTTCACCTTCATCTCATCAAATCCCTCGCCATACACACCGATTACGGAACTCTGACTTACAAAGGCATTTGGGTCGATGATCTTGACGATACGGAAGATGGTGACGCTCTCGTTCTTCTTTGCTAGGATACAGAGCACCTTCATCTCGTTGCCCGTGTACCAGCCATGGCCATCGAGAATGGTTACGCCATGATCCATCTGCATACCGATGGCATTGGCTATCTCCTGATATTTCTTGCTGAATATCATAAACTGTACACTCTCTCGCTTGGCATTCATCACATAGTCGAGTACCAGGTTTTCTATCACCATCGTACAGAGACCGAATACTACCTTTCTAACGGCGTCTATCGCGGTAAACTCTGGTTTCGCATTGAAGACGAAGAATGAACTGCCCACGATGAGGAGATCCACGAAGATAAGCACACGGCCCAGCGAGATGTTGTGATATTTGTTGACGATGGCAGCAATGATATCCGTTCCACCTGTACTTCCATTATGCAGAAAGACGATGGCGAGTGATAAACCCGTAAACAGACAACCGATGATGAGCGACATGAAGTCCTGTCCCTCTCCCAATATCTGCACCATCTTGCCATCTTCACCTATCATCCAGTCTTGCGCCAGCGCCAGGAACACGGAGAGCATGATGATGGCATAGATGGTCTTCACCATGAATTTGAATCCCAGAATCTTCAGCGCGGCAAGCAGCAAGGCGGCATTAATGAGAAAATAAGACAAATAGATAGGTATCCCCGTGCCGTAGTAAATCACGGCTGCGATACCCGTTACGCCACCCGTTACTATCTGGTATGGAAGCAGAAAAATGGTCCATCCAAATGTGTAAAGCAAGAGTCCAAGGGTGATGTAGAAATAATCCTTGCACTCATTCTTAATTGTTTGACTGATTGCTATTTGCATAATATTTTCCTTGTATTTTTAAAGTAGTTAAGGAGTTAAAGGGAGTTAAGAAGTTAAGACAATAGCTTTAGTATTCGTATATCTTCTATTGATAGGAAATACAATTGTCTTAACTCCTTTTACTCCTTAACTCCTTAACTTCTTGTTATCTATAAATTACTTTTTCAACACAACGTTGACGATCTTCTTTGGTACGATGATCACCTTCAACACGTTGAATCCTTCCAAGTACTTCTGGCTCTTCTCGTCTGCCAATACCTGCTTCTGGATTTCCTCGTTAGGAGTATCCACAGGGAAAGTCATCTGGAAACGAGCTTTACCATTGAAGGAAATAGTGAGCTGCATATCGTTCTCCTTCAGATACTGCTCATCATACTTTGGCCATGCTGCATCGCAAACGCTGCCCTGCTCGCCAAGTGCTGCCCACAACTCTTCTGCGATGTGTGGAGCGAATGGAGCGATGAGGATGACGAGATCTGTCAGGAGTTCCTTGTTGCGGCACTTCTGCTGACCGAGTTCGTTCACGGCAATCATGAAGGCTGAGATAGATGTGTTGTAAGAGAACTTCTCGATATCCTCACTAACCTTCTTGATGAGCTTGTGAACGCTCTTCAGGCTCTCTGGCTTCGCTGCCTCGTCGGCTGAAGGAAGGAAGTTGTCAGTACGGTTCTCGTAGAACAGACCCCAGAACTTCTTTAGGAAGCGGTGGCAACCGTCGATACCGTTGGTATCCCAAGGCTTGCTGGCCTCTACAGGACCCAGGAACATTTCGTAGAGACGCAGGGTATCAGCACCATACTTCTCGACAATCATATCTGGATTCACCACGTTGAACATACTCTTAGACATCTTCTCGATGGCCCATCCGCAGATGTACTTGCCATCTTCCAGGATGAACTCAGCGTTCTGATACTCAGGGCGCCAAGCCTTGAATGCCTCGATATCCAATACATCGTTGCTTACGATGTTTACATCTACGTGGATAGGAGTTACGTCGTAATCCTTCTTCAGATTCAAACTTACGAATACAGGAGCCTTGTCGTGGTCATCGCTGTTGATGCGGTAAACGAAGTTAGAACGGCCCTGAATCATACCCTGGTTCACCAGCTTCTGGAATGGCTCTTCCTTGCAGCTTACGCCGAGGTCGAAGAGGAACTTGTTCCAGAAACGAGAGTAAATCAAGTGACCGGTAGCATGCTCGCAACCACCTACGTAGAGGTCTACATTCTGCCAGTACTCATCAGCTTCCTTGCTTACGAGTGCCTCATCGTTGTGAGGATCCATGTAGCGCAGGTAGTAAGCAGAAGAACCTGCGAAACCTGGCATGGTGTTGAGCTCCAGTGGGAATACGGTCTTGTTATCTACGAGACTCTTGTCAACCACCTCTTTCTTCTCGGCATCCCAAGCCCACTTCTTGGCTCTGCCCAATGGTGGCTCGCCAGTTTCTGTTGGCTTGTAGGTCTCAATCTCTGGCAATTCGAGTGGCAGGCACTCCTCTGGAACCATCTGTGGCATTCCATCCTTGTAATATACAGGGAATGGCTCACCCCAGTAGCGCTGACGTGAGAAGATGGCGTCGCGGAGACGATAGTTTACCTTTACTCGGCCGATGCCCTTCTCGGTAACAAACTTCTTGGTAGCTGCGATAGCCTCCTTCACGGTGAGTCCGTTCAGAGAGAAACCGTCCATGCTGCTCTTGCCTGCTACAGGTGAGTTGGTTACGATACCTTCCTTGGCATCGAAGCTCTCCTCTGAAACATCAGCACCCTCGATAAGAGGAATGATAGGCAGGTTGAAGTGCTTGGCAAAGGCGTAGTCACGGCTATCGTGAGCTGGCACAGCCATGATGGCACCTGTACCATATCCAGCCAATACATATTCTGAAATCCATACTGGGATTGCCTCGCCAGTGAATGGATTGATGGCATAACTTCCTGAGAACACACCGGTTACGCTGTGGTTAGCCATACGGTCAAGCTCGGTACGCTTCTTCACGTAGTCGAGATATTTCTCCACCTCTTCCTTCTGCTCGGCAGTAGTTACCTGCTGAACATATTCGCTCTCTGGAGCCAGAACCATGAAGGTTACACCAAACATAGTATCGGCACGGGTAGTGAAGATGGTGAACTTCACGTCACTGTCCTTTACAGAGAATACTACCTCTGTACCCTCAGAACGGCCAATCCAGTTTTTCTGGGTTTCCTTGATACTGTCGCTCCACTGGATGGTCTCCAAACCATCGAGTAGACGCTGAGAGTAGGCTGATGTTCTCAGGCACCACTGCTGCATCTTCTTCTGGATGACAGGATAACCGCCACGCTCACTTACGCCGTTTACCACCTCGTCGTTGGCAAGTACAGTACCCAAACCTGGGCACCAGTTTACCATTGTTTCACCGAGGTAAGCGATGCGGTAGTTCATCAGGATCTGCTGCTTCTTCACGTCATCGTAGCTGTTCCACTCCTCGGCTGTGAAGTCGATCTGCTCGTTCTGAGCCACGTTCAAGTCAGCAGAACCCTTCTCCTCGAAGCGCTTGATGAGCTTCTCGATAGGCTGAGCCTTTTGGCAGCCGTTGCAGAAAAATGAGTTGAACATCTTCTGGAAAGCCCACTGAGTCCAATGGTAATACTTAGGGTCGCAGGTACGAACCTCACGGTCCCAGTCGAAAGAGAAGCCGATTTTGTCGAGCTGCTCACGATAACGGTTGATGTTGGCTACGGTAGTTACCTCTGGGTGCTGACCAGTCTGGATAGCATACTGCTCTGCAGGCAATCCGTAAGCATCGTAACCCATAGGGTTCAGTACGTTAAATCCGTTCAAACGCTTGTAGCGTGCATAGATATCGCTAGCGATATAACCAAGTGGGTGACCTACGTGCAAACCTGCTCCTGATGGATAAGGGAACATGTTGAGCACATAGAATTTCTTCTTGTTTTCATCCTCAGTCACCTTGTAGGTCTTGTTCTCGACCCATTTCTGGTGCCATTTCTTCTCGATTTCTCTGAAGTTGTATTCCATTGTTTTATCTAATAATTATGTTTCTTTTCTTAAATATAATAAGGTATACCCCTATTCAAGGTGCAAAATTACATTTATTTTGGCACATAACAAAATAAAATGCAAGTTTTTTATGAATTTAATGTCTTAGCATGCACACACTTCATGTTCTTTTCCAGTTGGGCGGTAGAGCTGGCTCCTACCAATACGCTGGTTACACCTTTCTGCTGCAATATCCAGGCAAGTGCCATTTCGGCGAGTGTTTCGTCTCTTTCTCCTGCTTCTGCGTTCCATTTCTTGAGCTGTTCCAGCAGTTCTGGAGTTAGAGCAGAGTGTTTCAGAAAATGCTCTTTTGCCATACGGCTGTCTGCCGGTATTCCGTTGAGATATCGGTCGGTGAGAAGTCCCTGTGCCAGAAACTCTTCACTCTTCACCTTTCCTTTGTAAATGCCTATAAACAAGGCATTTGGCGTGGTGAAGAGTTTTTGTTCACTCTTCACCCACTCTTCACCACTCTTCACCGGTATGTGGTTAGGAGCCTGCCGGCTCTTCCTTTTCTACATCGCAAAGGTAATAAAAATATTCAATATAATCGTTGTATTGAATAAAAATTATTTTTTTTTCGATATGGAAGAGTAAGTGGGGATGTAGTAAAGGTCGATTGGTTATGGAAAAACATTCATTGGCTTGCCAATTAAATAAATAATTCATCCATCGTAATCTGTTTCTGTACGATGTCGCTATGTTTGTTCTGCTTCAATCAGAAAGAAGTAATTCTCCAGTTTGTCCGCTTTGATTTTGTTAGATGTATGATACAAATACATTTTTAAGGACGACTTTTTTGTGATTTTCCACACTTTTAAGGACGACTTTTTGTGATTTTCCACACTTTTAAGGACGACTTTTTGTGGTTTTATACATTTTTAAGGACGACTTTTTGTGTTCATTGAAATAAAAAATGTATTTTTGCATTCAGAAACATCAAATAATCAGATAGTTATGAAGAGGTTACTTCATTAAAATTGATTTATTATTGTAGCCATAGCCGATAATCTTGACGTCTACTTTTGAATGGATTAAAGTTGGTGAATCTTGTATCTTGTATTGGAAGTAGATTGTATCTATTTTCTCTGTTGTGGCTATTTT
>OGJA01000042.1_pt1 | contig 64396 bp, 54 predicted proteins | sample 1571951 | NCBI WGS metagenome assembly OGJA01 (sample SAMEA2582109, study PRJEB24529) | metagenome | biome: Human gut stool | place: China | collected 2011
AGTGCAAAAGTACTAACTATTTTTCATTCCACCAAATCTTTTCGCAAAAAAGTTGCTTTTATAGTCGATTTTTAACATCTATAAAGACTTTCTGGAGTTTTTCTTACCACTACACTTTATTTTATACATGCATACGCCTGCCTGCATGTGCGGGCGCACACCCGCAAGCGCATTAATAATATTGTACTCATATTCCAAGACCGAAAAGAAATCAGGATTCAACTAGAAAAGTATTATCCGGAGAATATATCTATCAAAGAAGAATATTACTATACGAAGAAGAATATTATCGAAGAAAAGGGAGAAACTCAGAAAAACATTTTGCCAATTAAAAAAAATATAGTACCTTTGCACACGTTTTAACGGATAACAAGATTAATTACATATATTTTTAAACTTTCAAATGAAGGCATTAGCAATTAAGTCGAGTTTGTTTTCCTGTTTAAAGACATACAACAAGAAAACATTCATGTCTGACCTCATGGCAGGTATCATCGTTGGCATCGTAGCCCTGCCTCTGGCCATCGCATTCGGTATCGCTTCTGGCGTGACCCCCGAAAAGGGTATCATCACCGCCATTGTAGCAGGTCTCATCATCTCCATCTTCGGTGGAAGCAAAGTGCAGATTGGTGGTCCTACGGGAGCATTCATCGTTATCATCTATGGCATTATCCAGAAATATGGTATGGAAGGTTTGACGATAGCGACACTGATGGCTGGTCTGTTCCTGGTTCTCTTCGGACTTCTCCGTCTTGGAACCATCATCAAGTACATCCCTTACCCTATCGTTGTGGGATTCACCAGTGGTATCGCCGTAACCATCTTCACCACTCAAATCAAGGATCTCTTTGGATTGACGTTGACTTCGAACCCATCTGATTTTCTGGAGAAATGGGGCGTCTACTTCCAAAGCTTTGACACCATAGATCCTTGGTGTGCCCTTATCGGAATAGTAAGCGTAGTGGTTATAGCCATCACCCCTAAGTTCAGCAAGAAGATTCCGGGCTCTCTTATTGCCATCATCCTGATGACCGTTGTAGCCTTACTGCTCAAGCAGTTTGCCGGCGTTGAGAGTATCGAGACCATCGGCGACCGCTTTTCTATCAGCAACGAACTGCCTGCAGCTCAGGTACCAGTCATGAATTGGGAGACCATCAAGAGTCTTGTATCACCAGCTATTACCATCGCCATCCTGGGAGCCATTGAGAGTTTGCTTTCAGCAACTGTTGCCGATGGTGTAATCAGCGATCATCACGACAGTAACACCGAGTTGGTAGCTCAGGGTTTGGCCAATATCGCCTCTCCCCTCTTTGGCGGTATTCCTGCAACAGGTGCCATTGCCCGCACAATGACCAATATCAATAATGGTGGTAAGACTCCTATTGCAGGCATCATCCACGCCATAGTTCTGCTGCTCATCTTCCTCTTTCTGATGCCTCTTGCCCAGTACATACCAATGGCTTGTCTTGCCGGTGTATTGGTAGTTGTATCTTACGGAATGAGCGGATGGAGAAGTTTCCTGGCATTGATGAAGAATCCGAAGAGCGATGTAACCGTACTTCTGATTACCTTCTTCCTCACCATCATCTTCGATTTGACAGTAGCCATTGAGGTGGGTCTGATTATCGCCTGTCTGCTCTTCATGAAGCGAATGAGCGAAACCACCGACGTGACAGCTATTACCGATGATGAGATTGACTTGAACAAGGAGTTTGACTTCCTCTCAACCAACCTGGAGCACTATACGATTCCGAAGGGCGTAGAGGTATACGAAATCAATGGTCCTTTCTTCTTCGGAGCTGGTAACAAGTTTGAGGAAGTGATGGCAGCTTTCGGTGACCGTCCACTGGTACGTGTCATCCGTATGCGCAAGGTTCCATTTGTTGATTCAACCGGTATCCACAACCTCACCAACCTCTGCGAGATGAGTCAGAAGGAGGACATTCAGGTTGTACTCTCCGGTGTTTGCGAGAAGGTAAACGCCCAGTTGGAAAAGGCTGGTTTCTACAATATTCTTGGCAAGGATAATATCACAGATCACATCAGCAAGGCTCTGAAACGTGCTGAAGAGATTATTGAGAAGAAAACTGTTAATAGTTAATAGTTTACAGGCTGTAGACCATCAAATAAAAAAGATGCATTGCTGAATATACCAGTAATGCATCTTTTTTTATTGTCATCAAGTAACTGTTAACTATAAACTGTTAACTATAAACTGTTAACTATCAACTATTACAGAACTTTTCCCAGAAACTCCTGTAGTCTTGGCGATTTTGGATGGTTGAATATTTGCTCAGGAGTTCCGTCTTCCGTGATATAGCCGTCACTGAAGAAGAGAACACGGTTGGCCACTTCTCTTGCAAATCCCATCTCGTGGGTCACCACCACCATCGTCATTCCCTCGGCAGCAACATCTTTCATCAGCTGCAGCACCTCGCCCACCATTTCCGGATCGAGAGCCGAAGTCGGCTCGTCAAAGAGGATTACCTCAGGATTCATCGCTAAGGCACGGGCGATAGCTACGCGCTGTTTCTGTCCGCCCGACAGACTGTCGGGATAACTGTCGGCCTTATCCAGCAATCCGATACGGGTCAGGAGTTCCGTTGCTTTCTCATCAGCCTCTTCCCTTGTCATCTTACCCAATTCTACCGGAGCCAGCATGATGTTGCGGCGTATGGTCATATTAGGGAAGAGATTGAACTGCTGGAATACCATACCCACCCTCTGGCGCATTCGGTTGATATCAACATCGCTTGATGTGATATCCATATCATCAATAAAGATTTTACCCTCGGTAGGTTCTTCCAGAAGGTTGATGGAACGCAGGAAGGTACTCTTGCCACAACCCGACGGACCGATGATGGCGACCACCTCACCCTGTCTGACTGAGGTGGTAATGCCTTTCAGCACCTCGTTGTCGCCGAAGCGTTTACGAAGTCCTTCTATCTTGATTATTTCGTTCATTTTATCCATTGTTTTAAAGCTTTTGCCCTTTCAGGATTCCTCATTTCCTTTCGCTCTTTCTCAGTCTCTTCTCCAGCCTTCTCACTCCTGCGTTCAGTCCGAGAACAAGAACGAGATAGAGGCAGGCTACTACACCCAACGGCATCATCGCTTCGTAAGTAATGCTTCGGATGATGTCGGAACCCTTGGTCAAGTCAACCAGTCCGATATAACCGCTGATAGAGGTTTCCTTGAGCAGAGTGATAAGCTCGTTACCCATAGCCGGAAGCACATTCTTGAAGGCTTGCGGAAGGATGATGAGACGCATCGTCTTGCCATACGAAAGACCGAGACTTCTGCCCGCCTCCATCTGACCATTATCCACAGACATGATGCCCGAGCGGATTACCTCGGCAATATAAGCTGCCGAGTTCAAGCCGAAGGCGATGACAGCCACCAGTATCTTATTGACATCTGCTGATGCAAACACCACATAATAGATGATGAGCAACTGCACCATGGTTGGCGTACCTCGCATGATGGTAAGGTACAGCTGGCAGAGCATGTTCGGAATCTTCCAGTCGCCCTTACGTTCATGACGTGCTCTGACAATAGCTATCAGCGTTCCGAGTATCACGGAAAGGATGATGGCGAAGAAGGTGATGATTAGCGTATTGCCCAAACCCTGCAACAGATACTGATAACGGTTGTCATCTATGAAGCAGGATTTAAACTTATCTATCACTCCCGGCTGGTTACCAGCTGCTTTCACTTCATTGGAATTCACCATGATAACCTGTCGCACATCGGCATAGGAATCTGTAAATCCGATATTCTTCTTCCGTTCAGGAGTAACCGTGATGCCGGCAATACCCGCATCCGCCTTACCAGCCTGTACAGAGGTGATGATGGCATCAAACTCCATATCAAGAATCTCGACATCCACGCCCATCACATCGCCGATGGCATTCGCCACATCCACGTCGATGCCCACAATCTTGCCATTCTGGTAATATTCGAAAGGCTCGAAGGTAGCATTGGTGGCAAAACGGAGACTCGTCTTCAAGCCGAGTTTCTGCAGCACTTCCGGTCCCACCTTCTTCACGTCAGAAGTCTTTGGCGTATAAGCCACGGCTATGCCCCGTTCCAGATGGCGGTTGACGATGGAATCGATGACGCCATTCTCTTTCAGAATGCGGATGGCATGATTGATGGACTTCTGCAACTCAGCATGATCCTTAGCCACGCAGATGGCGAAAGAGGACGCATCGAAGGTTTCGGGCAGGATACGGAGCGATGGGTTCACCCGTTGGAATGCCTTGGCTGGCGCCTCATCGGTCACCATGCAGTCTATCTTACCCTGTAGGAGTGCCTGGATGGCATCGGCTCCCTTGTTATACCGTTCTACCTTGGTACCGCCACCTTCCTTTTCCAGCTCCGTCGCTAGTCCGTCGCTAGTGGTACCGAGCTGCACACCAATCACAGCCCCCTTCAAATCAGTCTTGCTCTTGATTTGCCTGTCAGCATCTGACGCTCCCGAGCCACACGCCACGAAGAGCACACCCAGGAGTAAAGTCAAGAAGCCCAACTTAAACTTTCCCGTTTTTCTGTATTTCATCATTCCAGGCATTCGTTTATTGTTGTTTCAAATACTCAGCACACATCTCTGCACATCTTTCTCCGTCTACACCAGCCGATACGATTCCGCCAGCATAACCAGCACCTTCGCCACATGGGAAGAGTCCCTGGATGCGAACATGCTGCAGGGTTTCGCGGTCACGGACGATGCGGACAGGCGATGAGGTTCTCGTCTCCATCGCTATCAGTGTAGCCTCGTTGGTCAGGAAGCCATGGGCATTTTTGCCGAAGGTCTTGAAGCCTTCCTGCAGTCGCTTGCTCACGAAAGACGGCATCCAGAAATGCAACGGACTCGAAATCAAGCCTGGTGCATAGCTGCTCTTTGGCAGATCATAACTCAAACGATTGTTCACGAAGTCAGCCATGCGCTGTGCCGGAGCAGTCTGCTTCATGTTGCCCTGCTGCCAGCATTGCTTTTCCACGATTTCCTGGAAGTACATCATTTGGAGTGAAGAGTGAGGAGTGAAGAGTGAAGCATTCTCCTGCGCCTTCATTTCCTGCTGTTCGATGACAGACTGATGTTCCTTCACAAACTGCGCCACATCCTCGGGATGAGTTTCCACCACCATGCCCGAGTTGCTCCAGGCAGTACCGCGGTTGCTCGGACTCATACCGTTCACCACGAGCTGTTCCGGTCCTGTAGCAGCCGGAATCACAAAACCGCCCGGACACATACAGAAACTATAGACACCTCTGCCATCTACCTGAGTAACAAAGCTATATTCGGCAGCAGGCAGATATTTTCCTCTACCAGTCTTATTGTGATACTGAATCTGGTCGATGAGCTGGGAAGGATGTTCCAGACGCACACCTACGGCGATGCCTTTCGCCTCGATATCTATCTTTGCCGAAGCGAGATAACGGTATACATCGCGGGCACTATGGCCTGTTGCCAGGATAACCGGTCCGCGATAAGTTTCCTCAGCACCCGTAGCCAGATTCACGGCTTCTACGCCTATCACCCTATCGCCAGCTGCAGCATCAGGTGCCGTCAGCTTACCTTCACTCTCAAGGATCAGACGAATCATCTTGGTCTGGAAATGCACTTCGCCGCCACACTTGATGATGGTGTTGCGTATGTTTTCAATAACGCGTGGCAACTTGTCGGTACCGATATGCGGATGGGCATCTGCCAGGATATTGGTATTGGCACCATGCTGGCAGAATACGTTCAGAATCTTGTCTACACTTCCCCTTTTCTTGCTTCGTGTATAGAGTTTGCCGTCACTATAAGCACCGGCTCCACCTTCACCGAAACAGTAGTTGCTCTCACCATCTACCTTCTGAGTCTTGGTAATGTTAGAGAGGTCTTTCTTGCGTTCGCGCACATCCTTGCCTCGCTCCAGCACGATAGGACGGTATCCCAGTTCTATCAGGCGCAGGGAAGCAAAGAGGCCGCCAGGTCCCTCACCCACAACGATAACACGAGGTCTGCTGCTCACATCCTGATATTCGGTATGGGCATATTGGTCGTCCTGCGGAAATTCGTTGATATAAGCACGCACCTTCAGATTGACGAAGATGGTGCGCTGACGGGCATCGATGCTTCTCTTCAAAACCCTCACCTGGTTGAGCGTTCTTACATCCAATCCCTTTTCTTTGGCGAGATAACGCTTGATGCCTTCCTCGCTGGCTGCCTGTTCGGGCAGAATTCTTATCTGGTATTCTTGAATCATTTACTTTGAACTTTATGATTAGTTTTATAAAAGTGACGAGTGACAAGTGACCGATTCCATATTACGGATTTCACATTACATTCACAATTCACTTTTCACTTTCACTTTTTCATGCTTCCATTGTAGCCAGCACTTCGAGCGTATCCAGCTGATACATGGTGAACTTACCATCTTCCAATGTTGCAAAGGTTGGCGGATTGCCACCCTTCGGGAAGGTGATGCTGCCGGTATTTACGATGGCCTGTCCCTTCTCGTTATGAGAGAGTTCCCAGAGATGGGAGTGGCCATAGATCATAGCCTCGTAAGGACCCTTCGGCATGTTTTCCTTATTGTATACATGTCCATGAGTCAGAAGATAGCGCTTGCCTCCGTCTACCAGCAAGGCATAGGTCTCCATGATAGGGAAATCGAGAAGCATCTGGTCTACTTCCGCATCGCAGTTGCCACGCACGGCGATAATCTTGTCTGCCAGCGCATTCAGTCTTTCTACGATACCCTTAGGATCGATTCCTTCCGGAATGCGGTTGCGGGGACCGTAGTTGATGATATCCCCCATGATGCACATCATGTCACAATGTTCAGCCTCGAAGAAATCGAGGACCTTTTCCAGGGCTGGCAAACAGCCGTGGATATCTGAGAATAAAAGATATTTCATTCGTTCCTTCTTATGTTTGTTATGCTTATGTCTTTTATGCATTGAATTGCAAGCGCAAAATTAAGCAAATAATCCGAAACACCCAAACATTTCAACGTTTTTTATATATATAATAAGGTATAAGGAAGAGGAAGAGCCTGTAATTATCTACTGAAATAGCTTTTTTATCTACAATATGCTACTTTTTTGTTAAAATCCTTGGCAGTTTGATATATTATTCGTACTTTTGCCCTCAAGTTCTGCTTCGGCCCCGGTCGTTTCGGGGGAGGCATTACATTACCAACGTAAAATTCAAGAACATATGAAAGTATTAAAATTCGGCGGAACATCGGTTGGTTCCGTAAAAAGCATCCTCAGCTTGAAACGTATCGTTGAAAACGAGGCAAAGAAACAGAGTGTAGTGATTGTCGTGAGCGCGCTTGGCGGTATCACGGACAAACTCTTGCAAACCTCTCAACTTGCCCTCAAGGGTGATGAACAGTGGAAAGTAGAATTCGAAGCCATGGTTGATCGCCACCACAAGATGATAGATACCATCATCACTGACACTACAGACAGAGAAAACTTATTCAAATCGGTTGATGCCCTCTTCGAGCAGTTGAAGAGCATCTATTTTGGTGTGTACCTCATCCACGACCTCAGCGAGAAAACGCAGGATGCCATCGTGAGTTATGGTGAAAGACTCAGTTCCAAGATTGTTGCCACTTTGATTCGTGGAGCCAAATGGTTCGACTCACGCAACTTCATCAAGACTGAGCGCAAGAACGGCAAGGGCAAGCATGTACTCGACAGCGAGCTGACCAACAAACTGGTAAAAGAAGCCTTTGCAGAAATTCCACGCATATCTCTCGTTCCGGGTTTTATCAGTCGTGACAAGAACACAGACCGCACCACCAACCTTGGCCGTGGCGGTAGCGACTACACAGCAGCCATCATAGCAGCTGCCCTCGATGCAGAAGTGCTCGAAATCTGGACTGATGTAGACGGTTTCATGACCGCCGACCCACGTGTCATCAAATCAGCTTATACCATCAACGAACTGAGTTACGTTGAGGCGATGGAGCTTTGCAACTTTGGTGCAAAGGTCATCTACCCTCCAACCATCTACCCGGTTTGTGTCAAGAATATTCCTATCAAGGTTAAGAACACCTTCAACCCAGATGCTCCGGGCACCATCATCAAGAACAAGATAGATGGCGACCAGAAGCCTATCAAGGGTATCTCTTCCATCAACGGTACAGCGCTCATCACCGTAACCGGTCTTTCCATGGTCGGTGTGATTGGTGTAAACCGCCGTATCTTCACCGCTCTTGCCAACGAGGGCATCTCTGTGTTCATGGTGTCACAGGCATCATCTGAGAACTCTACCTCTATCGGTGTGCGCGAGCAGGATGTAGAAGAGGCTGTAAAGGTATTAAACAATGAGTTCCACAACGAGATTGCCGATGGTGCCATGTTCCCAATGCACGCAGAGAAGGGCTTGGCTACTATCGCCATCGTGGGTGAAAACATGAAGCATGCTGCCGGTATCGCCGGTAAGCTCTTCGGAACCCTCGGCCGTAGCGGTATTTCGGTCATCGCCTGTGCACAGGGTGCTTCTGAGACCAACATCTCGTTCGTAGTGAAGAGCGATTATCTGAGAAAGTCACTCAATGTACTCCACGACAGTTTCTTCCTTTCAGAATACAAGGTGCTGAACCTCTTCATCTGCGGTGTGGGTACCGTGGGCGGAAAGCTCATCGAGCAGATCAAGAACCAGTATGCCGACCTCATGGAGCGCAGCAAGCTGAAGCTCAACGTGGTGGGTATCGCTTCTTCCAAGAACGCCATCTTCAACCGCGATGGTATTGATCTCGAGAACTACAGCGAGGAACTGAAGAAATCAGACCCAAGCACTCCAGAGGTTCTGCGCGATACCATCCTGGCGATGAACATCTTCAACAGCGTGTTTGTAGACTGTACAGCCAGCAAGGATGTGGCCGCTCTCTACCAGAGTCTGCTGGAGCACAACGTAAGCATTATCGCAGCCAACAAGATTGCTGCATCAAGCGAATATGAGAACTACGAGAAACTGAAAAAGACAGCCATCCAGCGTGGCGTAGTATTCCGTTTCGAGACCAACGTAGGTGCCGGTCTTCCTATCATCGGAACCATCAACGACCTCCGTAACTCCGGAGATAAAATCCTTAAGATTGAGGCAGTTCTCTCAGGTACGCTCAACTTTATCTTCAACGCCATCTCCAGTGTCGTTCCATTCTCTGAGACCGTGAGACTGGCTAAGGAGAAGGGCTACAGCGAGCCAGATCCACGTATCGACCTGAGCGGTATGGACGTGATTCGCAAGCTGGTGATTCTCTCCCGCGAGGCAGGTTACCGCGTAGAGCAGGAAGATGTAGAGAAGAACCTCTTCGTGCCAGACAAATACTTCAAGGGTTCGCTCGACAACTTCTGGAAGAAACTTCCTGAGCTCGATGCCGATTTCGAGGCTAAGCGCAAGGCGCTCGATGTAGAGCACAAACGCTGGCGCTTCGTTGCTACCCTGGATGGCGGCAAGACAAGCGTAGGTTTGCAGGCTGTCGGTCCTGAGCATCCGTTCTACAATCTGGAAGGTTCCAACAACATCGTGCTGCTCACCACCGAGCGCTATAAGGAATACCCTATGATGATTCAGGGCTATGGTGCCGGAGCCAGCGTAACGGCTGCCGGTGTATTCGCCAACATCATGAGTATCGCTAACATTTAACACTTAACATTAAAAAAAGAGATGAAACATATTATCATTCTTGGCGACGGAATGGCTGACCACCCGGTAGAAAGACTGGGTGGAAAGACACTCCTGCAATACGCCAACAAACCCTATATGGATATGCTTGCCAAGAAGGGCAAGACAGGAAGACTCGTTACCGTGCCAGATGGATTCCATCCGGGTTCTGAGGTAGCCAACAGCTCTATCATGGGCTACGACCAGAACGAGGTTTACGAAGGACGCGGACCGCTCGAGGCTGCCAGCATAGGCTATGAACTGGAGCCTACCGACCTTGCCCTGCGCTGCAACATCATCAATGTGCAGGACGGCAAGATTATCACCCACAACGGTGGTAACCTGGAAACGGAAGATGCGGATGTGCTCATCAAGTATCTCAACGATACCCTCGGCAAGAAATATCCTGATGTCAAGTTTGTTACCGGCATCCAGTATCGCCATCTTCTGGTGGTGAAGCACGGAAACAAGCATATCGACTGTGCCCCACCTCATGATCATCCCAACGAGGAATGGCATAAGCTGATGGTGAAACCTATCTTGCCGGAGATTGGAGGCGATGAGGGTCACATCAGCCGTCGTGATACAGCCGACCTTCTGAACCAGCTGATTCTCGAGAGTCAGGAACTCCTGGAGAACCATCCTTTCAATGTGGCGCGCAAGGAGCGTGGCGAACGAATGGCCAATCTTATCTGGCCTTGGGGCGGTGGTTACCGTCCGCACATGCTCACCCTCTCTCAGATGTATCCACAGATCAAGAAGGGTTCTGTGATTTCTGCCGTAGACCTGATTCGAGGCATCGGCCATTACGCCGGTCTGCGCAACATCATCGTTGAGGGCGCTACCGGTCTTGCCAATACCAACTATGAGGGCAAGGCAGCCGCAGCTATCCAGGCATTGAAGGACGGCGACGACTTCGTTTATGTTCACGTAGAGGCAAGCGATGAGGCAGGTCATGACGGCGATCTGGAGCTGAAGCTGAAGACCATCGAGAACCTCGACCAGCGACTCATCAAGCCTATCTTCGATGAGGTAAGCACCTGGGACGAGCCGGTATGCATCGCTGTTCTCCCCGACCATCCTACTCCGGTAGAGATACGTACCCACGTAAAGGAGCCTGTGCCTTTCATCATCTATTACCCTGGCATTGAGCCAGATAGCGTAGAGAAGTATGACGAGGTAAGCTGCGTGAGTGGCGGTTACGGCATGCTGCAGCTGCAGGAATTCATGAACACATTTATGGGAATCAACTAAGTTAATAGTTAACAGTTTATAGCAAGTCTGCTTAATACAAGATTGCCCTATAAACTATAAATTTTAAACTAGAATTACAATGAAATATTATTCAACAAATAAGAAAGCACCCATCGCCGACCTTCACAAGGCGGTAGTTAAAGGTCTGGCAGAAGACCGTGGCCTCTATATGCCAGAAATCATCAAGAAGTTGCCACAGGATTTCTTCGACAACATCGAGAAACTCTCCTTCCAGGAGATTGCCTACAAGGTAGCTGATGCCTTCTTTGGCGAGGACGTTGATGCCGAGTCATTGAAGAAGATTGTATACGATACCCTGGCATTCGACTGCCCTGTAGTTGAGGTAGAGCCAAACATCTACTCTCTCGAGCTGTTCCATGGTCCTACCCTCGCCTTCAAGGATGTGGGTGCGCGCTTCATGGCCCGTCTCCTGCAGTACTTCGTACGTCAGGAGGGCAAGGAAGAGGTGAATGTGCTCGTAGCTACATCGGGCGATACCGGTTCGGCTGTTGCCAACGGTTTCCTCGGCGTTGACGGCATCCATGTTTACGTGCTCTATCCTAAGGGCAAGGTGAGCAAGATTCAGGAGAGCCAGTTCACTACCCTCGGTCAGAACATTACAGCCCTCGAGGTAGATGGCGTATTCGACGACTGCCAGGCACTGGTGAAATCTGCGTTCATGGACGAGGAGCTCAACAAGCACATGAAGCTCACCTCAGCCAACTCTATCAACGTAGCCCGCTTCCTGCCTCAGGCATTCTATTATTTCAATGCCTATGCCCGCATGAAGGAGAAGGGTCTCGCCGACAAGCTGGTTATCTGCGTGCCTAGCGGCAACTTCGGCAACATCACAGCCGGTCTCTTCGGTCATGAGATGGGATTGCCTATCCACCGCTTCATCGCAGCCAACAACGCCAACGATATCTTCTACGAGTATCTGCAGACAGGCAAGTACAATCCACAGCCTAGCAAGCAGACCATCGCCAATGCCATGGACGTAGGCGACCCATCAAACTTTGCCCGCATCTACGACCTCTACAAGGGCGATCACGATGCCATCGCTGCCTACATCGGTGGTGCTACATACAAGGACGAGCAGATTGCAGAAACCATGAAGCTGTGCTACAATGAAACCAAGTATGTACTTGACCCTCACGGAGCTTGTGGCTATCGCGCCCTGAAGGAGCAATTGAAGCCAGGTGAGGTTGGTGTGTTCCTCGAGACCGCTCATCCAGCCAAGTTCAAGGAGAAGGTAGACAGCATCCTTGACAGCGATATAGAGATTCCTGCCCGCCTTGCAGAATTCATGAAGGGTGAGAAGAAGAGCATCCAGATGACCAAGGATTTCGCATCATTCAAGAACTACTTGATGAACGAATAAACCATACATACGGAAAAGCCTTTCTCTTTCTCAGGGGGAAGGCTTTTCCCGTTAAAATAAACTCAGACTCAGATTTGTCAGGACAGATGGGTCTTGAATTTTATAACAACAGAAAACGGGAAAAATTTATGAAGATTGTTATTCTAGACGGCTATGCCGCAAACCCGGGAGATTTGGATTATCATCTTCTGGAGAAACTGGGCGAGGTGGTAGTTTATCCTCGCACATCAGATGCAGAGAAAGTGGAACGTGCCAAGGATGCCGACATCATCCTTCTGAACAAGGTGCAGATAGATGCAGAGACGCTGGCGCAGCTTCCTAAACTGAAATACATCGGTATCCAGGCTACCGGTTTCAACGTGGTAGACATCGAGGCTGCCAAGAAACAGGGCATCATCGTAACCAATATTCCTGCCTACAGCACCGACAGCGTGGCGCAGATGACCTTCGCCCTCATCCTTGCCGTAACCAACCGCGTAGAGCATTATACCCAGGAGAACCGCAACGAGCGCTGGGCTTACAATAAGGATTTCTGTTATTGGGATACCCCACTGATGGAACTTGCCGGCAAGACCCTGGGTATCATGGGACTGGGCAATATCGGCATGAAGGTTGCCAACATCGCCCGCCAGTTTGGCATGAACATCTGTGCCTGCACCAGCAAGAATTCGAGCAATCTGCCTGAGTGGATCCAGAAGGTGAGCAAGGAGGGTTTGCTTGCCACGAGCGATATTCTCTCGCTCCATTGTCCGCTTTCTGATGACACCTATCATTTCATCAATAAGGAGAGTCTGGAGAAGATGAAGGATACCGCCATCCTGGTTAATACGGGTCGCGGTCCGCTGGTAGATGAGGAGGCCGTAGCTGCCGCCCTTCACGAAGGCAGTCTGGGTGCCTACTGTGCCGACGTAATGGCCCAGGAGCCGCCATCAAAGGAGAATCCGCTCTTCGGCGAGCCTAATGCTTACCTCACCCCTCATATTGCCTGGGCCACCTACGAGGCTCGCGAGCGCCTGAACAAGCAGGTAGCCGCCAACGTAAAGGCATTCCTCGAGGGCAACCCGATTAATGTCGTAAATAAGTAAGGTTCTGTAACATCATGGCAAAAAAATAGACGGAGAAAATAATATTTTTTCAAATGTTCTTGGATATTTAAATAATTCTTCATATCTTTGCATAAGATAAACTGCACTCGGCAATCTGAAAGCAAGCTTTCATTGCACTCGTTTGCATTATCTTTGCCACAAATAAAAAAGAAAAGGTATGAAAGAGAAGAAATATCACTTACAGGAAGACCATGGTGCTGCTTTTGCAGAAGAGCCAACACCGGCCTATCATGAAAATACTACAGTTGTACTTCCTGGAAAAAAAATCGCCGAAGATAACTTCGATGATGATTTTGAATGGGATAGAATACCTGCAGGATGGGGACCTATCAACGAAGAAGAAGCCATAGCCCGTATAGAGGCCATAGAAGCCGACATAGAGCAAAATGGTCTCATTGACGAAGAGGATATGATAGAACATCTTAAAGCAAAGGGATTATGGCTTATATAAAACCATCTAAGCCATTTAACCAGGAGCTAGAAAAAGTGTTAGCCTATGCTCTATTTGAATTTGGAGTTACCACAGTAAAGCGATTTAACCAAGCATACCAAAGCATTCGAAATCGCTTGGCTATTCACCCTTACTCTTCGCCAAAAGAACCTCTTCTGAAGAGTTTCTTACGTTCATACCGTAGTGCCATCATCATGAAAAATTGGAAAATCATCTATCGGTATGATGAAGAATACGATAGAATTATCCTTGTTGACTTATGGGATATGAGAAGAAATCCCAAGTACCTGATTAGACAGTTCAGAAGAAAACTATAAAAAAGCAGCCAACCTTCAATATCCCAATTGAAAGTTGGCTGTTTCTTTTTCTAACACCTTATTTAAGGACTTAGATGGTTTAATCTAAGCCATAAAACTTTAGTTTTAAGATGTTCTATCATTTCTTTTTCACCAAAACATAGATGATGACGGGAGCGCCGAATAGCGGGGTGACGGCATTCAGCGGGATGATGCCACCGTCCGACGGAAGGGTGCAGAAGAGATTGCAGAGAAGGGCAATGGATGCACCCATCAACATCGTGACGGGCAACAGTCGGCGATGATTCTCCGTGCCGATGATGAGGCGGGCGATATGCGGCGTTGCCAGACCTATGAAGGCGATGGGACCACAGAAGGCGGTAACCACAGCCGTAAGAAGACCGGTGATGATGAGCAGAACGATGCGCAGACGCCTGATGTTGAAACCCAGATTCTCGGCATACTGTTCGCCTAACAGCATGGCGTTCAGCGGTTTTACAAGGAGCAGAGACGCAGCCAGGGCAATGAGGGCCAACGGGATGAAGAACATCACCTGCTGGCTCGAAACATTGCCAAAACTGCCCATGCCCCAAACCATATACGATTTCACGCCCTCTGCCGTACTGAAGAAATTGAGTAATGAGATGGCGCTGCTGGCAAGATAACCCACCATCAGTCCGATGATGAGCAGTACCGTATGGCTGCGCACAATGGCAGAAAAGAAGGTGATGATGCCCATCACCACCATAGCCCCTATAAAGGCTGCGATGAGGATAGCCAGGAAACCGCCGATGGCATAGTTGCCGGCATCGCCCAGAAATCCTACCCCTAAATCATCCAGGGCAATATTGCCGCCAAAGGCAAGCATCACGATGGCTACCGCCAGTCCGGCTCCGCTGCTGATTCCGAATACGTCAGGACCCGCCAGGGGATTGCGGAAGGCAGTCTGCAGGAGCAAGCCACTCGTGGCGAGGGCTGCGCCCGAAAGCAAAGCGGCAATCGCCGCCGGCAGTCGCGATTCCAACAGAATATAGCGGTAGGTTTCGTCAGTCTGAGAGCCCGAAATAATCGCCCCCACTTCCTGCCATGGGATGTTTACACTCCCCCATGCCAGGTTGGCGAAAAACAGTATGATAATGGCGATTGCCCCTAAAACGATGGTTTTCATTCACTAAAACTATTTCTTGTAAAATCTCTGATTAAAGCCCTATTTCTTATAGAATCTCAATTTGCCGAACCGCTCGCCATGAGCCAGGATGATGAACTCTCTGAGCAGCAGTTCGGGATGGAAACTCGTAAGCTCGAAATAAGGTACCGTAGAGGTATCTACCTGATAGATATTACCCCGGTTGAAGGCAGCAAGAGCCTTGTAGCCGTCATATTCCTGAAGCAGTTGAGCCTGCGACAAAGGGGCACCACCGAAATACTTGAATGCCCATACATCCACCTGCTTTCCCTTCGCCAAGATTTGCTCCGGACTCATCGCCAGACTTCCGCTGTGCTGATCGTCCTCGAAGATATAACGGGCGTTGGCATCCTTCAGCAGAATACCGATAGTACTCTGACCTCCAGGCACATACCATACGTTGCCCGTTTTTCTTTCGGTCAGGATGGAGAGGCCCTTCGGATACCTGGCTGCCTCAGCTTTCAGCTTCAGATATTCCTTTTCTATCTTCGCAAAGAGCGAATCTGCCTTTGGTTCGCAAGATGCAGCAAGAGCGGTCTTCGGTGCATTCCCGTCTTTTTTAAAGAGCATGCCGTAGAATTTCATCCATTCCGCCCTGCCCAGTGGCGAAGACTCCATATAGTCGGCAGCCTCGATGATGGGCACGTGCAGCTTGTCGAGCTTGCCATATCCTCCGCTGTTTTCGAAAGGCGAAAGGAGGATGGCTTCGGGTTTCAGGGCGATGATGCGCTCGATGTCGGGTGCCATGCTCGAACCGCAATCCACAATAGGATTCTGAGCAGAAGTATTCCCAGAAAGAGCAGCCCTCTTCTTTACATCCGGAATATTGATGTAATCGAGGTCGCAGACACCACGGATGGCCTGCTGGCAGCCCAGTTCGTACATCAGCTGGCAATGGGGAGCGATGAAAACGGCACTCCTCTCCACCGGTGTGCGCACGGTATCGGTAGTGCATCTCGCTCCCGTGCTGCGCCTTCTGGCAAGCATCGCCACCGTCTTATCCCCCTCCTCTCCCTTCGGAATCAGGATGTAGCGATGCAGCATCGTTCCCGCCTTCCATGGGTTGGCGATGATAGCCTCAGCATACTGATAATCAATGTCTTCTGCAGCATCGGAACTCTCTTCCCCATCGCCATGTTTCACGATGGTAAGCAACTTGGCGTACTTCATCTCCAGGGTATCGCCAGCCTCCGCATCAGCAGCAGCCGTCTTTCCTCCCTGGCATGCCGCCATCAGCAGGGCCGCCGTTGCCCCACACAAAAGAATATACAGTTTTTTCATAATCTTACAAAATATGTGTGCAAAGATACGAAGAAATCTCCATTTTCCGTTTGTTTTCTCGAATATTCTTTGTACTTTTGCCCTCAAATTTAACTAACGCTACAATTTAATAAGTCAAAATGAAGAAGATTATCTGGGGCATAGCCCTTTTTTTCTGTACGGAGGGGAGTTTTCGGTAAAAAAAAGTTTCATTGCGTAAAAACATGATGATTTTTACGCAATGAAACTTCTACGAAGCCGAGAGGACAGGCCTCGCCCACCAAGATGCCGCCCTGACGAAGCGTGAAGGGACCATTGCCCGTATCAGTAGCACATCCTGCGCCCGAAGTACGCTGCTGAGCGATTCACGTCACCGCTTAGCGATCATCTGCTACAAAAGTATAAAGAATCCCAGAGATGGCAAAGTGGCAAATCCCCAAAAGATGATGGGGAAAAATCAAATAACATTCATGAGAACCCATGCAACATTTTGCGGATTTCGGCAAAAACAGACAAAAACATTTTGCGGATTTCGGCAAAATAAGGTTAAAACATTTTGCGGATTTCGGCAAAAGTTGTATCTTTGCATGCATAATCAACTAATAATTAGACAAATATGAGTACAGAGACAGTTTTTAGAAGGAAAATATATCAAGACATGCTCAAATGGAAGGAAGAGCGTGATGGAGAAACGGCACTTTTGATAGAAGGAGCCAGACGAATTGGCAAGTCAACCATAGTGGAAGAGTTTGCCCAAAATGAGTATGACTCATACATTCTCATTGATTTTTCAAAGACATCCCCAGAAGTCAATGCCTTGTTTGAGGACCTCTCTGACTTAAACTACATATTCCTTCGCTTGCAGCTCAACTACAATGTAGATCTCAAAGAAAGAAAATCACTCATTGTCTTTGATGAAGTGCAAAACAACCCCAAAGCACGCCAAGCCATCAAGCATCTTGTAAAAGATCACAGATACGACTATATCGAGACAGGTTCATTGATTTCCATTCGCAAGAATGTTCAGTCCATTATCATTCCTAGCGAAGAGACACGCATTTCCATGCACCCCATGGATTTCGAAGAATTCAGATGGGCACTAGGCGACAGCGTAACCATTCCCTTGCTTAGAAAAGTCTTAGCAGCTCGCCAAAGTCTGGGCGATGCTACGCATAGAAAGCTGATGCGTGATTTTAGACTGTATATGTTGGTTGGGGGGATGCCACAAGCTGTAGACAAGTACATCAAGACCAACAATCTCAGTGCTGTAGACACGGTGAAACGTGACATTATCGCTCTATATGAAGAAGATCTCCGAAAGATAGACACTTCGGGAAAAGCCTCATCCATGTACGATGCCATCCCATCGCAGCTAAGCAAGAATGCAACTAGATATAGTGTATCTTCCGTTATACCAGGAGAAAAAGCTGATAGAGTAACCGACATTGTGCAAATGCTGGAAGAATCAAGAGTAGCCAACATAGCCTATCATACCAACGATCCAAACGTAGGACTAGCCTTGACCAAAGACTTGCAACGCTACAAAATGTATGCTTCAGATACAGGACTTTTCATCACATTGGCATTCAAATCCAAGTCATTCACAGACAATGTCATCTATCAAAAACTATTGAGTGACAAACTGGATGCCAACTTAGGATACGTCTATGAGAATGTAGTGGCCCAAATGCTCAAAGCTTCAGGCAAGGACTTGTACTATCATACAATCCTCAAACTAGATGGAAAAGGATATTACGAGATAGACTTTCTGCTATCAGATGGCAGCAAGGTGAGCCCGATTGAAGTAAAGTCATCTGGCTATAAAGCACATACCTCTTTGGACAAATTCTCAGAAAAGTATTCTTCGAGAATCGCCCACAAATATCTAGTTTATACCAAAGATTTGAAGAAGGATGGCGATACGCTTTGCGTACCTATTTATATGGTACCACTACTGCCCTAAACCTACTCTATCTTGATGACCACCTCACCCCCACGTCTGAGCATCTTGCTGACCCGGTCGTAGAGTTGGAGGAAGCGTTCCTGGCTCCTCAGAACGAAGCCGGGAGCATGGGCCTCACCGATGAGGATGCCACCATGGCGCAGACGGAACGGACCATTGCCCGGCTGCATCATGGGACAAGGAAGGGCATAAAGTTCTTCCAGACACCCGAACTCATGACTCTTGCGCTCCATGCGGCAAAGCTTGCAGGTTTCGGGGAGAGGAAGAGAGGAAGATGAAGAAGATGAAGAAGAATCATCCCTTACCGGTTCGAGGAAAAGCATCTGGCGGGCGAAGCATTTGCATTTAGCCACCATGATGTGATATTCACCCGGCTCCAGACAGCCACCCTCGCGCTCCATCGTATCACAAATGTACTGATGGCCTACAACGATACCCTGGCGATTAACTACTTCCTGACTAAGGCGACCAACAATGGCGCCATGATCTCTACGTAAACGATTTAAAAACAACTTCATCATAACACGCAACAACTTAAAAACAACAATAGAAAAACATTTGAAATTCACATTCACTTTCACATTTTCTGAACGTAAAACGACTGGTAATAATCAGACAAATCCTTGCAACCTTCCGGCAACTGATGGTATACCAGCTGAGGGAACATTTCCTTCAGTTTCATATAAAGACCGATGCCCGGTTTGTCCTGATCAGGCCACATGTGAAGATTCCTTCCCACTAAAAGATTGCGACATTCTTCATTACAAAGCGTAGCACTCGGGATGGCTATTGCCTTGTAGCCCATAGACATAGCGCTCCAGCAGTCGGTACATCCCTCGGTAATAACCAATGGTTCTTTTTCTGTCACCTGCGGCAAGATCTGCATCCCATATACCATCGGCTTGCTACCTGGTGCAAACTTAAACCGCGGTTTTTCTTCAGTCTTATCTCCCAGATATCTGCTCTGAACCGTCAGCAGATTGCCATGAACGTCATAATAGGGAATCAACAAGGAAGGACCATCAAAAAACTTTCCACCAAAGCGATAGCCAGCAATGGAGAAATCTGTGCTCACCACTCTACACCAATAGATATATTCCGGGCGCAACTTTCTCTGATAGAACAGGAAATCCTTGGCTTTATCTGTCAGTTTCTTACCCATGAGCATACGCATCAGATAATCTACGTCAGGCTTATGCTGAAACTCGCCTCTGAGATTGAGTCTGTCCGTATCACATTCAGATTTTCTATGCTCAGCAACAGCTTTATCCCGATGAAGCACATCCTTACGGTTTCCCGCAGAATGATTACCGGCGCTGATATTGAATCTTCTGCACAGCCATTGGCAAGCCTCCGAAAAAGAGAGATTCTCCCGTTTCATCACCAGGTCGATATTATCTCCACCCCACCCGCATGCAAAGCAATGACAAGTGTTGGTGGATGTCCAGAAATGCAAACTCGGATTGGTATCATTATGACTGATACAAAGGGCATTATGATACCGCAAACCCATTCCCAATTCATCAGCAACCTCCAGGATGCTGATAGCTCTAAGTTTAGAGAGCGTATTTGAATCAATATATTCTGCCATCTTCTAATTGTCCTTTTTAATATTACCATCACCAATAGTGCCTTTCTGCTGCGTCTTTCTAAGCACCTTTCTATCCTCGCCCTTTGCTGGTTTTTCGAGCCATCCCCATCTGCGCCAGTTGCACACCATGTTACGGGCAGGCGTCTTGAGCCCCTTCTGCTTCAGAAATTCCTCCAGGAACTGATAAGAGAATTCCTGCGGCAACTCGCTGAAATAGTCTACAGTATGATAAGGCTCTCCTTCGCCCTCGGCAGAAATCTGCTCGAAAGCCTTGCCCCACCGCTGCAACATATTCTGCAAGATGCGGTCGGCACAAGCCAGATAGGTCTGCCTAACCAGTTTCCGGATTTCCTTCTCGCTTTTCTTCCCCTCCACTTTGTAAAGCACTTGCATGAGGGCAGCGATGCGGAAGGCTGAAACCGAACTGCGCTTGTAGAAGACATCCATCGACTTGGACATGGTTTTCACCACCTGCTGGCGGCAGTCGTTACACCATTTTACCACCGTCTTGTAGAGCCAGCTCATATCTTCCTCTATCTCCTGATGGAATTTTCCATCTTCCTCATAGCACAACCCGAAGAGCTTATCCAATGTATTCTCCAGCTCATTACGCTGCGTATCGGTCAACGCCTGAAACTGTGGTGGATTGTCGCCCAGATGACTGATGAGCGGGCATAAGATGGTTCGGGTTACAGCACCACCCTCAATGGCAGCTTTGTTCATATATCTGCTCACCGCACTCTGGGTGCCACAGAAAACGAACGACAGCAAGGCATCTACCATGGCACTATAGCTGGATTCGCTCATGAAATCCTGACCATATACGCTGCCCAGATCGTATGCCGTCTTGATAACCTGCGAGAGGTCGGCAAACTGGCGCTTGGCAGAATGCACGATGGCAGAAATCTCATCGGCAAATTCGAAGAGCGTCTTCGGAGCACCATAGAGCTTGACTGCTGCATCGCATCGCTTGATAAACATGGTGAGCGATACGGTTTCGGGCAGGATGGTGATGTCGGTCTTCGGTTCGGGTGGCAGCTTGCCGTCCTTCTTTCCCTGGCGTCGCTTCAGGGCAGCATACTCCTGCTCCTTGGCTCTCATTTCGCTGTCGCGCTCGATGAAAGGTTTCATCAGGGTACGCATGATGTATCTGGCAAACGACTTTCCACTCGACTGCTCGCCCTCTACGATGACCTGCAACACGATGGCCGATTTTTCTCCCTGATTATCATACACATACTGTATTCTGACACGTGTAAGATAAACGCTGAGCATGGCAGCAGCCACCACCAGCGTAGGATACTTGAGGTCAGAAGGCGAAGTGATCATCCATTCTCTGATGCCCGACGGATAATCCTTATCGGCAATCAGGTGATGCATGGGCATCTCTTCATTCTCTTCAGCCTGTTCAGCCAGCTTTTTTCCTGTCAACCCAGATGATACCTTGTTATTGATTCCGCCCTTGGTATCCTCAGGCTTTGCCACTGGATTAGTCTGAGACGCTTCCTGTGGAGGTATTTTCTTTCCTTTTTCCATAATCCCAATCATTGATTATTTCTGAATGCAAAAGTAAGGAAAAAAAGCCTCCCCGGCAATAGGCGTCCTGCCGGTTCGCCTCCTACTAAGCCTCATCGCCGGCAACTAAGCCTTCCGCTAAGCCTCCAGCTCATCTGAAGGCATAAAAAAAGCACTCTTTGCTTGCAAACGAAGCAAAAAGTGCTGATACTGTATTATTTCTAAAAAATCTTCTGTTCAGATATGTTCCTATTCTTTTATATTATCACCCACACTGACATAAGAAAGAACCAAACGGCGAACCACGGCATGAATGTCTTCATTAGGGAACTTCTGGCGATATTTCTCCGTAAGGTCTTCGCAGAAATACATCTTGCTAACAACCGTAGAAGTAGGAATAGTCTGTATAAATACATCGTATGTTGCAACAGGCTTGCCATCCTTTGTGTCGACAGGCACAATATTCTCCTTATACCAACCTAGTCCAGATGTGACAGGGAACAATCTATAATTGTCCTTATACTCCACTTTACCAGCGATGTCCAGTATATATCCGTCAGCAGACTTATCGTCCTCAGGATTCACCGCATATAGCATATATACAGCAGGAAGCGTCGAGTATTTTTTTGTGATAAACTGATATTTTTTGCTTCCTCCAAAAGGAGGGTTTGCCTTCAAATCCTGCTCTATATCCTCACGAATTTGCGGCGCATCCACCACAAACTCTACTTCGCCAGTATAATTGACGACAGTTTTCGATGACTGTGGATTTGGCTGAATAACTTCACCATTGTCATTGCTGTTGTCACACGCACAAAAAGCCAAGACTACCAACAGTAGTAAGACTGATTTTTTTACAAAATACTTCATATCCTAATTTGTTTATTAAACCTATTCTAATGTTAAACGTAGAATATGCCTAAAACTTGCTCTATTTTACGTTTTTAACATTCTATCTAAAACTTGCCAACACTCACAAGAAGCAATCATTTCCCCGCTTCCTACTGCCCCTTACGGTAGATGGAAACAAAACGTTTGGCGATATTGATGAGTTTCTGCCGGGCATTAGGATCACTTACATCATTAAAACTCCAGTTGGGAAATTCGCCACGCATTTTGGAGAAACGCTTGGAGATGGCACCGCCATTGGTCAGGTCGGAAGGCAGACCCAACTGCTCTGTAAGATACTTGCAGAAAGATGCGCCATTATCAAATTTGCCATCAAAATCTTTGATTTCAGAGAGCGCCACCATAATCAGGGCATAGTCTTTCTTCAAAGGAATAGCCTTCTCGTCTATCATCTTCTGCAAGGCTCGCTTTACTCTTTCTCCCTGGCTCAAGTCGCCCCATTTCTTCTCATTATCTTCTTCCGTTTTTTCCTGCCCGCCGTTTTCCTGATGCTCATCGTCTGTCACTTCCAATTCCAATGTCCTCTTCTGTTCAGGCTCGAATCCGTGCAGATAATCTTCATCATTGTTCTGGCGCATCAGTTCATTAATCTGAGATGAAACGAAGAAACCATCCTCGCCATAATAACCGATATTGGCTGCCAGCCGCTCAACCACATCCCGGTTCTTCACGACTGCTCCGAGGCACCGCTGAGAAAACTCCTGAGTTACGTAGCCTCTCCATTGCCCCATAATCATTGAGCAAAATTGAAACACTTTCGACTCCAAAGGCATCATCTGAAGTATCACAGCTGCCATATACAGGATGACAAATACGATTCTCTGCCGCTCTTCCTGAGCTGTAGCATACTCATCCTCGTCAACATAGTTTTTCTCATATTGCCCTATTCCTTCCACAAAGGCTAGGCGGCTCTCGGTATCGGTATGCGAAAACATCATTTTGTCTACGATGCAGAATACCTCATAAAAAACATCCTCGCATGAACATCTGGACGTAGGAAACCACGTCTTATCATTGAAGATATCATGGGTGATGGCTCTGAAAACCTGATAAATCATGTGTTGCGAAAAAGATTTATCTACCATCTGTCTGGTCTTCATCTTAAATAACCTCATCGTCGTAACCATTTAAATCATCAAGAATCACATCAAGAGAATTGATCAAAGCAAACTGAGAATTCCCATGACAATCGCAACAGACAGCATCTCCTATAACCAAGGCGGAAATCTCTGCATCGGAGATTTTCACCTTGGTTCGTTTCAGCGAACGGGAAGAGGTGCACGGACCTTTCCAATAGTATACCTTGATGCCGTAATCTTCTTTACTGCACAGGTTCACCAACATGGCAATGTCTCTGTTTGCCTTGTCCAAGTGCAACTGCTCACCAGGATCAGTTTCATATCTGGCATGAAACTTACGAGCATTGATACACTCCATGAAGGAATGCTGCATCTGGAATTGCTTGACAAAGGAATATGGCGCATCGCTAAGGGTCTGATGGCGAGGAAATGAAAACACCACAGCCTTTGGCTTATAGCCAGCCTTGATTCTTTCAGCCACGGCATCAAAGAAATCACCAGGTGGCAACTTGGCAGAAATCACCATATTCCAGCCATATTGATTCGCCACCCTGTTGATATTATCACGCAGAAGAGCCACCACCTTGTCCTGCCCTCTTTTGCCGCCGAAGATTCTGGATTCTTCCACAAAAAGGAATCCTTTGTTGGGGCGATTATCAATAATTACCTTACAGAAAGGCTGGTTGTGAATTTCATTCTCCTTAAAGTTACTCCAATAAAATTCTTTCTTGTCTGCGCATACATCCAGCACAGCCACACCTTCGCGAAATCCCAATATTCGGTTGTCGTGAATAACATCTTCCTCATTCTTCCGTGATTCCACCAAAGTCATTTTCTTGCTTTTCAGCAAACTGTCCATTACCTTCTCGAAACCAGTCTGACACTCCTGATATTTTTCAGGCGATGGCATTTCGGGAAATTCCAAGGGTAGAGTACCCTCGATACTTGAAAGATTCCGGCTTTTGCAGAAATCAAACTTGAAGACAACGTAAGAAGTCTTTTCGGTGCTGTATTTGATTCATCCAGTCATTAGCTTGCGATTTAAGTTATACCATGAAAGTTATTTTTCATAGCATCTACAAAAGTAATACTTTTTCCCCGAATAAACAAATAAATTCTAAATTATTTTTTATCAAATTGTCTTTTTTTCATAAAGCCATCAAAACAAAATGTGAATGTGAATGTGAATTTGAAATGTAAATCAATGTATCGGGTTGTTCCATCCATTCCTTTTATTGGATATTGTGAATGAAATTCAGTCCTCGCGCGCGTACCTTATTATATATATAATATGAACCTATTATAATGGCTACTATTACTTAAACACGATTATACGCTTCTCCTTCAGGTAGCATTGAAAAACATTTCAAATTCACATTCACATTCACATTTTTGCCTTTCCTTCTATCCACCAGCTAACCCACATAGCAAGTAACTGTGCCGCCCGATGCCCCCAAAACTGCGTGGCGACGCACCTCCAGCCACGTCCCGACGCAGATGGCGATACGTCGGGACGTAGATGGCGGTACATCGGGACGCAGTTGGGGGTACGTTGGGACGCAGTTGGGGGTACGTTGGGACACGCCCTGAAAGGGCAGAAGCTCCTAGCCCAGGGCAACGCCCTGGGTAGCTATTGACGCAATCCCGGCGCCCTGTAAGGGCAAAAGCTTTAAAACCTCAAGCAAAAAATATAAAGCTTTTGCCCTTACAGGGCGTATTGGCTACATCCTTAAAACCCAGGGCGTTGCCCTGGGCTAGGAGCTTCTGCCCTTTCAGGGCGTGTGGCGTCAAGCAAATACATGATTAATGAGGAAGGAATGCTCGTGATTCGGGACAAGGATGCACGTGATTCGGGACAACTATTGTTTTTCAGAGAAAAATGTTGTATCTTTGCACTGTGTTAGAAGAAAGGCTGCACTCGGCAAAGTTCAAGCAAGCTTGACTTTGCTCTCGTTTGCACTTTCTTTGCATTGTCATTCATTAAGAACGGCAAATGGGAAATTAACCACTAAAAAACGGAGGGGGAAAACGACAGGGGTGCACACCTGCCCAATCTCTTTCTAAATGTTGAACCATTAAAAAAAGAAAGGAAAAAGAAAATGAAAAAGGAAGTTTGGAAAACTATCTTGCAGGTGATTATCGCCGTACTTACTGCCGTAGGCACCACGCTCGGCGTTACCAGCTGCATGTAAACTCATTGTTCGCATGTAAGGAAGTAAAGAACTTGCGAAACTTGTCAATAACTGATTTGTTTAACCATTAAAAAAACGATTTGAATTATGGGTATTAAAGTAAAAGCAATTGAGCGCAACGTAGCGTTCGAAAAAGGTAAGCAAAAGTGGGCATTCGTGATGCAGGCTGAACTCTACAGCCAGCTCAACGCCACGAAGGTGATAGAAGAAGCTGCCGTTCGCAGCGGATTGCCTAAGGCGGTAATCAACGCCGGATGGTCGGCCATCGGCGAAGTGATTGCTGCATGGGCCACCGAGGGCCACAGCGTGGCTGTGCCAGGACTGGGCAGCCTCCGATTCGGTCTTAACTCTACCGCCGTTGAGGATGTGAACAAGGTGAGCGCCAACCTCATCACCCGCCGATACATCATCTTCGTGCCTAACACCGACATCAAGAAGGAACTCGAAGAGACCTCCGTCAACATCACCTGCTACGACCGAAACGGTAAGGTGGTGAAGCAGGTTACCTCTACCGATACACCTCCTACTACCCCATCCGGAGGCGATAATCCATCCGGAGGCGATAATCCATCGGGCGGCGATAATCCATCCGGAGGGGATAATCCATCCGGAGGAGACACCCCATCGGGCGGCGATTCTACTGGCGGAACCGGAAGCGAAACCGGCGGCGATGGACTTGAATAAAAGGTGCTGAGCCTGAAAAAGTAAAACCCTCCCCAGGTCTTAAAAAGTCCTAGGGAGGGTAAACTTTGTCTGGCAGTTAAATTGTTTACGCAATGTACCATACCAGACGCCCGAATACAACATGCTAACCCACCTTTCCCCTTACGGAATCAGCATGTCATTAACAATCCTTTGTGCCTCAAATAAATAATACTTTTTCTCAAAGTGATTCAGCCTCACGGCTAAAGCATATTTAATGTTTTTACCTTATTTCAAAACATGATAGTAACATATTCTGCAGCGATATCAACCAGCTTCTTGCGACGGGCTACACCTATTATATAATGAGCCTCCTTCGCCGAACAGTGGAAGTATTTCTTCACAGCTGTTACCAGTTCTTCCTTGCGTATCGAGCCTATACCCTTAGGATAAGCCTTGCGGATAGCCTTCTCGATGTCCGCCATCTTATATTCATGGTGGCGCTTGTGGAAGTACTGCGATACGATGATAGATAGAACTATCACGAGCAGGATGATGATAAATACTACAGACTTATTCATTTCTTTATCTCCTAATTTATTTATTAGACATATCAGGTTCGCTGAATCACCCTTCCGGGTTCTCCAGGTTTTCTGCATCACCGATAGCCGTTATCGGTAAATCCACTGCAAATATAGCATTTTTTCTTGAAACAACAACATTTTTCGGCATTTTTTTCACTATTTCTGCAAAAAAACTTGCTAAATACAAAAAAAACACGTATTTTTGCAAGAAAATAATCCTTAAGACAGAAAGATAATGCAAGAAACTGTAAAGAAAGTATTGAATGGCGATTTTAATCGCAAGAAAGCATTGCTGTTCCTCATAACGGCTCTGCTTACCGTTATCGTCTGGAACCTGCCCATCGACAGCTTCGGCATTGATGGGCTAACCATCGTGCAGCAGCGCGTCATCGCCATCTTCGTCATGGCCGTGATGCTCTGGCTCACCGAGGCCATACCGGCATGGGCTACCAGCGTAGTGATCATCTTCGTGCTGCTGTTCTTCGTCAGCGACTCCGCCTTCAAGATTATGCAAGGCTCGGAGGCAGAGATGGGCAAGCTGCTCGACTATCAGGGTGTGATGGCGTGCTTCGCCGACCCTACCATCATCCTCTTCCTGGGCGGTTTCGTACTCGCCATAGCCGCTACCAAGAGCGGACTCGACGTGATGATGGCGAAGGCCCTGATTGCGCCATTCGGCAAGCGTTCTGAGAACGTGCTGCTGGGTTTCATGCTCATCACCGGCATCTTCTCGATGTTCATTTCAAATACAGCCACCGCCGCCATGATGCTCACCTTCCTCACACCGGTGTTCAAATCATTGCCGCCTTCGGGCAAGGGCCGCGTGGCGCTCACCATGGCCATTCCTATCGGAGCCAACCTGGGCGGTATGGGTACCCCTATCGGAACTCCGCCTAACGCCTTCGCCTTCAAGGTATTGAACGACCCTGCGGGACTGAACCTGGGTCTCAGCTTCGGCGACTGGATGCTCATCATGGCCCCTATGGTGCTCATCATGCTCCTGATGGCATGGGTCATCATACGCAAGATGTTCCCGTTCTCTGCCAAGACCATCGAGCTCAACATCGAGGGCGACATGCAGCACAACTGGCGCACCACGGTAGTGGCCATCACCTTCCTCGCAACCATCGTGCTCTGGGTATTCGGCAAGCAGCTGGGCATCAACGCCAACACCGTGGCCATGCTCCCTATCGCCGTATTCGCCCTTACGGGAGTGGTTACAGCCAAGGACCTGAAGGAGATTGACTGGGCTGTCATCTGGATGGTGGCAGGCGGATTCGCCCTCGGATTGGCGATGAACGGCACCGGTCTTGCCGAGGCAGCCGTAAAGAGCATTCCGTTTACAGAATTCAATCCGCTGGTCATCATGATTGTATCCGGACTGGTATGCTTCATCCTGAGTAACTTCATCTCTAACACCGCCACCGCTGCCCTGCTCATCCCTATCCTCACAGTGGTATGCACCGGCATGGGCGACAAGCTCAACACCATCGGCGGCACCTCTACCATCCTCATCGGAGTAGCGGTATCAGCCAGCTGCGCCATGTCGCTGCCAATCTCAACCCCTCCTAACGCCATCGCCTACTCTACCGGCCTCATCCAGCAGACCGACATGGTGAAGGCAGGACTCACGGTGGGCATCCTGAGCATGATAGTGGGCTACGCCGTGCTCATCACCTTCTGCAAGATGGGCGTGCTCTAGAGGGGCATCATCAGCGAAAATACACATTATTATATATATAAAGGAATGAAAAAGATTGTTATAGGAATCGACGTAGGCATCTCTACGACCAAGATTGTGGGCATCGATGAAAGCGGCGTGGTGGTAAGCCCCATCCGCATCAAGGCCACCGACCCTATCACCTCGCTCTACGGAGCCTTCGGCAAGTATCTTCACGACAACAAGATTGCGCTGAGCGATGTAGAACAGGTGATGCTCACAGGCGTAGGTTCAGCCTATATCGACGAGCCCATCTACGGACTGCCTACCTCGAAGAGCGAGGAGTTCGTGGCCGACGGACTGGGCGCCCGATACGAGAGCAAGCTCGACCGCATGATAGTGGTGAGCATGGGAACCGGTACATCGCTCGTAAAATGCGATGACAACGAGATAAGGCACATCGGAGGCATCGGCATAGGCGGCGGAACCCTGGCAGGACTGAGCCGCATCATGCTCAAGACCGATGACATCAAGCAGATCATCAACCTCGCCAAGGACGGCGACGTGAGCAAGATTAACCTGCTGATAGGCGACATCAGCGCCAAGCCTCTGCCCGGACTCCCGATGAACGCCACCGCATCGCTCTTCAGCAACGCCAAGGCCAACGCTTCGCGCGAAGACATCGCCATGGGACTCATCTGGATGGTGCTGCAGTCGATAGGTTCGGCTACCATCCTCTCATCGCTCGAATCGGGCATCAAGGATTTCGTGCTCATCGGCAACCTCACCCTGCTGCCGCAATGCCGCGAGGTGTTCCCAGCCATGGAGAAACTCTACGGAGTGAGGTTCAGAATACCGAAATACTCGGAATTCTGCACCGCCATCGGAGCTGCGCTCGACTATAAGCGACAAGCAAAATAATCACCCCCGAATCGCCGCAATGCCCTATACACGGGCGTTGCGGCGATTTTCATTTCCACCCCCTGCCACGACACACAGACAACAAGTTGGAAACGCACACAAGCGCACAAAATGCGCAACACGCTGATAGATAACAACTTAAACGTTTCGGAAAACAGAAATTTGTCAAAGTTTTCCAAAACTTTTTCGTTTCCTCCTGATTATCAGCGACTTAATATTTTTTAACAATAAAAAAGTTGTCCAAAAGTAATTACTTTCAGAAATATTTTATATCTTTGCAATGTCAAAAGGAGGTACCTATCTACCTCTTCAAGTCATAATGACTTAATACTAAGTAATTTAAACATCAATCGTAAAAGTAATACTAAAATGATCCAGACAGTAGTAAAGCGTGACGGACGCATCGTTGGATTCAACGAACAGAAAATCATGGCAGCCATTCGCAAGGCCATGTTGCATACCGACAAGGGTGAAGATACCACTCTTATCGAGCAGATAACCGACCACATCTCTTATCGCGGCAAGAGCCAGATGAGCGTTGAGGCCATTCAGGACGCCATCGAGATGGAGCTCATGAAGAGTGCCCGCAAAGATGTTGCCCAGAAGTATATCGCATACCGCAACCAGCGTAACATCGCCCGCAAGGCGAAGACACGCGACGTATTCATGAGCATCGTCAATGCCAAGAACAACGACATTACCCGTGAAAACGCCAACATGAATGCCGACACACCAGCCGGCATGATGATGAAGTTCGCTTCAGAAACCACTAAACCATTCGTCGACGACTACCTCCTCTCTGAGGATGTACGCGACGCCGTCATGCACAACTATATACATATTCACGATAAGGACTATTACCCAACAAAGAGTCTCACCTGCGTGCAGCATCCGCTCGACGTGATTCTGAACCACGGATTCACAGCCGGTCACGGTTCAAGCCGTCCTGCCAAGCGCATCGAGACCGCAGCCGTGCTGGCTTGTATCTCTCTCGAGACCTGCCAGAACGAGATGCACGGCGGTCAGGCCATCCCAGCCTTCGACTTCTATCTGGCTCCATACGTACGCATGTCGTACCAGGAAGAGGTGAAGAACCTGGAGAAGCTGACAGGCGAAGACCTGAGCAACCTCTATGATGCGCCAATCGACGACTACATAGAGAAGCCGCTCGACGGATTGCAGGGCCGCGAACGCCTGGAGCAGCACGCCATCAACAAGACCGTGAACCGCGTGCATCAGGCGATGGAGGCATTCATCCACAACATGAACACCATCCACAGCCGCGGCGGTAACCAGGTAGTATTCTCAAGCATCAACTACGGTACCGATACCAGCGCCGAGGGCCGCTGCATCATGCGCGAAATCCTGCAGAGCACCTATCAGGGCGTAGGCAATGGCGAAACAGCCATCTTCCCTATCCAGATATGGAAGAAGAAGAGAGGCGTAAACTATCTGCCTGAGGACAGAAACTACGACCTCTACAAGCTGGCGTGCAAGGTAACAGCCCGCCGTTTCTTCCCTAACTTCCTGAACCTCGACGCCACCTTCAACCAGAACGAGAAGTGGCGTGCTGATGATCCGGAGCGCTACAAGTGGGAGATTGCAACCATGGGCTGCCGTACCCGCGTGTTCGAAGACCGCTGGGGCGAGAAGACCAGCATCGCCCGCGGTAACCTGAGCTTCTCTACCATCAACATCGTGAAGCTCGCCATCGAGTGCATGGGCATCGAAGACGAAAAGCAGCGCATCGACATGTTCTTTGCCAAGCTCGACAATATCCTCGACATCACAGCCAAGCAGCTCGACGAGCGCTTCCAGTTCCAGAAGACGGCAATGGCCAAGCAGTTCCCTCTGCTCATGAAGTATCTCTGGGTAGGCGCAGAAAACCTGAAGCCGGAAGAGACCATCGAGAGCGTCATCAACCACGGAACCCTGGGTATCGGCTTCATCGGATTGGCAGAATGCCTGGTTGCCCTCATCGGCAAGCACCACGGCGAGAGCGAGAAGGCACAGGAGCTGGGACTGAAGATTGTTACCTACATGCGCGACCGTGCCAACGAGTTCAGCGAGCAGTATCATCACAACTACTCTATCCTGGCTACTCCAGCCGAGGGATTGAGCGGTAAGTTCACTAAGAAGGACAGAAAGCAGTTTGGCGTCATCCCTGGCGTTACAGACCGCGACTATTATACCAACTCTAACCACGTGCCTGTATACTATAAGTGTACAGCCCTGAAGAAGGCACAGATTGAGGCTCCATACCACGACCTGACCCGCGGCGGCCACATCTTCTATGTAGAGATTGACGGCGATGCTACCCACAACCCTTCTGTTATCGAGAGCGTGGTAGACATGATGGATAAGTACAACATGGGTTACGGCTCAGTAAACCACAACCGCAACCGCTGTCTCGACTGCGGCTACGAGAATGCTGACGCCCACCTCGAGGTTTGTCCTAAGTGCGGCAGCCACCACATCGACAAGCTGCAGCGCATCACCGGTTATCTGGTAGGTACTACAGACCGTTGGAACAGCGGCAAGCTTGCCGAGCTCCACGACCGAGTAACCCATATCGGAGGGGAAAAGTAAAATGATCAGCGTATTAAGCATCGTACATGATACGATGGTAGACGGTCCGGGCTTCCGCACATCCATTTATTGTGCGGGATGCCCCAACCATTGTCCGGGCTGCCATAATCCGCAGTCGTGGGACATCAGCCACGGCACGATGACCTCTACCGACGAGCTGATGAAGGAAATCATGAGCGACCCCTTCGCCAACGTCACCTTCTCGGGCGGCGACCCTATGTTCCAGGCAAAAGGCTTTGCCGAGTTGGCGCGCGCCATCAGGGAGCAGAGCAGCAAGAACATCTGGTGCTTTACGGGCTATCTCTTCGAAAACCTCGTGAAGAATCCCGAGCAGCTTGAACTCCTCCGCCAAATCGATGTATTGGTAGACGGCCCCTTCGTACAGGCATTGCGCGATGAAGACCTCTTCTTCAGGGGCAGCAGCAACCAGCGCATCATCAACGTGCAGAAGTCGCTGAAAGAAGGAAGAGTAATAGAACTCAATCTTACAACAGAAAACCCGAATCCGGTATTGTAAATCTACATACCAGATTCGGGTTTCCCGTTTCTTTTCCGTGCCAAAATCATTATCTCTTAGCATCCTTCTCTTCGAGGTAGCTGATAGAACTCTGAATATAATCACGCTCCCACTCGCTCTCGTGCAATTTCTCATCGCCATAGAGCAGAAGGTCGAGATCCAGCGGAACATCTACCTTACGATAAGGGCCACGGATTTTTCGTCCGCATCCCTGCTCCACACACCGCAGCGCGGCAAGCACAGACTTCTTAGAGCAGATGGTCTCCCCCATCATCACCTGATTCAGAAACTTGTCTGAATTCTCCAGTCCGATAGGCTCAGTCCACATGCGCGGACCGAAGAGGCAGTTCTTGAACATCCATCTCAGATGTTCATGTGCCTTCAACACATTCTCCTCCTGATTTCTGTTAGAGCCGATAGCTATAATTATTTTTGTACGAGTTTTCATTATTAAAATCTTTATTTCTACAAAACAAGTCAGTTTCTCTCAGAAGAGACAGATTGCCCCTGCATTTGTATGTCACTGCACTTTCGCAAATTTTACCCCACACGCCCTGAAAGGGCAGAAGCCCCTAGCCCAGGGCATCGCCCTGGGTTATTACGGACGCAAACCTGTCGCCCTGTAAGGGCAAAAGCTTTCAAGTACCAGGCAATTTACAAAGCTTTTGCCCTTACAGGGCGCCTTGCTGATTGCTATTATACCCAGGGCGATGCCCTGGGCTAGGGGCTTCTGCCCTTTCAGGGCGTGCTGCTTCTGGAGCTTTTGGGCCTTCAGCCCGTACTTAAGTCACATGCGAAAGTTCAATATGCAATATTTTGTGCAAAGATATTAAAAAATTTGTAATAAACCGCGATTTATCCGTTTTTTTTTATATTTTTGCAGAATGAATCATCTAAAAGCAAACATTTTAGGGCTCGCTCTGCTCTGCTGCCTCCCGATGGGCGCACAGCTGAAGTGGAACCAGGCCTATCAGACATATATCAATCAGTATAAGGATCTTGCCATCGAGCAGATGCTCCGTTACCGCATTCCAGCCAGCATCACCCTAGCACAGGGACTGTTTGAGAGTGCGGCAGGAAGGAGCGACCTCGTACGCCAGGGCAACAATCACTTCGGCATAAAATGTCACAACTGGACGGGACCAACCCAGTACCACGACGATGATGCCCGGGGCGAATGCTTCCGCGTATACCAGGACGCAAGAGACAGCTACGAAGACCACAGCAAGTTCCTGGCGCGCCAGCCACGCTACGCACGCCTCTTCGAACTCTCGCAGCACGACTACAAGGGATGGGCTCGCGGACTGAAAGCCTGCGGCTACGCCACCAACCCGCAGTATGCCAGCAAGCTGATACAGATCATAGAGCTCTACAAGCTCAACCAGTATGACAAGGCCAAGCGCTACGACCGCTTCATGGCCACCCACAGCGGTACCGACCAGCCTGTAAACGCCGAAGGATTGCTGCACCCTATCCATATCTTCAACAAGAATTACTATCTCTATGCCCGCGAAGGCGACACCTTCAAGAGCATAGGCAAGGAGGTGGGCATCAGCTGGCGCAAACTGGCTCGCTACAACGAGCGCAACAAGCACGCCGTGTTGCACAAGGGCGACATCATCTATCTGAAGAAGAAACGCTCCAAGGCACCTAAGCAGTATAAGAAGCGCCCTCACGTGATACAGCCGGGCGAAAGCATGTACACCATCTCGCAGAAGTATGGCATCCGACTGGAGAAACTCTACAAGATGAACCATCTCGACCCTAACATCCCGGTAAGCGTAGGAACACGACTGAGGGTGAGATAAGTGATTAGTGATTCGGTCACTTGGTGATTCGGTGAGAAATGTGAATGTGAATGTGAATTTTAAATGAAAATACGATGAAGAGAATGATATTATCCCTCGCCACCATGGCGATGCTGATGGCGCCCGGCACAATAAAGGCGCAAAACTTTGACGACTATTTCACAGACAAGACGCTGCGAGTAGACTATACCTTTGCCGGCAACCAGAAGCAGCAGATGATAGCCGTAGACGAACTCAACGTGATGCCACGCTGGTACGGCAAACGGCAGCGACTGGCCGAACTCCCGGTAGAGGGCAACGGACAGATAACCGTACGCGACCACCGCTCGGGCAAAATCATCTACCGCAACTCCTTCTCCACCCTCTTCCAGGAATGGCTCTCCTATCCAGAGGCAGAGAAGAACACGCAGAGTTTCGAGAACGTATTCCTCGTTCCGATGCCGAAAGATACCGTAGACATCACCCTCGACCTGCGCAACAACCGCCGCGAGATAACCACCACGCTCACCCACCAGGTAGCGCCGAAGGACATTCTGATTCATCAGAAAGGCAACAAGCCTACACCATACGTCACCCTGCAGCAGGCTGCCGACACCACCCGATGCATTCACATCGCATACGTGGCTGAAGGCTATACCGATGCAGAGATGCCTGTCTTCCTGAAAGATGCGCAGGAGGCTACAGAGGCCATCTTCGCCCACGAACCCTTCAAGAGCATGAGAGACCGCTTCAACATCGTAGCCGTAAAATCGCCATCCAAGCAGAGCGGACCTAGCATCCCAGCCCAGGGCATCTGGCACGAGACCGCCCTCAGCTCTCATTTCGACACCTTCTACAGCGACCGCTACCTTACCACCCTGCATCTCAAAGACCTGCACAACTGGCTGGCAGGTACCCCTTACGAGCACATCATCGTGCTGGTAAATTCGGATAAGTATGGCGGTGGCGGCATCCTCAATTCATACAATCTCACCACCTGCCACCAGAAATGGTTCAAGCCGGTAGTGGTGCATGAGTTTGGCCATTCCTTTGCCGGACTTGCCGATGAATACGCCTACGAGCAGGAGCAGATACCGATGTATCCTCACGATGTAGAGCCTTGGGAGAAGAACATCACTACCCTTGCCGATTTCCACGGAAAATGGGAGAACATGATAGACAAGAAGACCAAGATTCCTACTCCGCTCTCAAAGAAAGAGAAGGAGGCGGTGAGCAAGGTGGGTGTCTTCGAAGGTGCCGGATACAGCGTGAAGGGCGTTTACCGCGGTGTGCAGGACTGCCGTATGCGCATCAACGAAACGCCGGAATTCTGCCCGGTATGCAAGAAGGCGCTGCAGGACATCATCGACTTCTACACGAAATAAAGAAATCATAAAAACATTATCTCTATGAAAGAGCAAAACCTAAACATCAGATACATGGTGGCTCAGCTCTCAGAGTTGAGCCAGCAGGAGCAGGAGCTCGTAAACAGGGCGAAGGCTGCCACCAGCAATGCGTATGCTAACTACAGCCACTTCTATGTGGGAGCAGCCCTGCTTCTGGGCGACGGCAGAATAGTGATTGGAGCCAACCAGGAGAACGCCGCCTTCCCGTCGGGACTCTGTGCCGAGCGCAGCGCCATCTTCGGTGCCCAGAGCAACTATCCCGACCAGCCTATCCTGACGCTCGCCATAGCAGCGAGAAACGGGAATGGTTTCCTCAAGTCGCCTATCTCGCCTTGCGGAGCCTGCCGCCAGGTGATACTGGAGATGGAAGACCGCTACCAGCGCCCCGTACGCATCCTGCTCTATGGCGAGAACGGAACCTACTGCTTCGACAGCATCAAAGACCTTCTCCCCTTCTGCTTCGTAGATTCGAACATGAAGGAATAAGAAAGGTAAAGAACCAAAGTTCTAGAAGCAGCACGCCCTGAAAGGGCAGAAGCTCCTAGCCCAGGGCAACGCCCTGGGTAATTACGGACACAAACCTGTCGCCCTGTAAGGGCAAAAGCTTTAAAATACCGGAATTAATAAAGCTTTTGCCCTTACAGGGCGACTTGCTGATTGCTATTACACCCAGGGCGATGCCCTGGGCTAGGAGCTTCTGCCCTTTCAGGGCGTGTGGAGCAAAACTTGCGAAACTTGAGTAAGATTATAATCGCTTAGATTAGAAACATAAATCCGTGTAATCCGTGTAATCCGTGCCTTATCTTATACCCTAGGCAAGAATCTTATGACACACCCACTTCTTATTCCTCCCTATATTCAAAGCATCCTGCGGCAGGCTGCTCTTTCTTTCTCGGCAAACCATCACGGTCGGTTGCAGGCAGGGTTTCGGCATCTGCCTTTCCTATTGCTGCCGACTCCTTGCGCAGATGGAAATCATACTTCAGATTGTCGGTGTCGGAAAGGCGGAAATGCTTCTCGGCAAACACCGTCGTATCCTTGATGTCCTCATAAACCACATGGGTGAACTTCAGACTGTCGTCCGTCTCCAGCTTCTCCGTGCGCAACACACAATGGTCGAAGAGAAAATTGAAGGCATCCTCCTCTTTCGGAGCCTCCCATACCACCTCATCATCATGATAGCCCGTTACGAGCGAATTTCTCACCTCGAAACGAGGCAGCGGAGAGGCAAAACCGATGGCAGACTCGCGGCGCCCGTCAAACGGATAGAACTGGGCTATGGTGCAGCCGTTTACCTCAACATCGCCACCCTCAACATAGAGCGGATGGTTCAGACAGTTGGTTATCTGCGAGTTAAGAATCTGCACCTTGGCAGAATCAATCCTCACACCGTAGCCCTGACTGTTATGAATCGTAGCATTCTCGATGAGCAGCTTCTGCTTCGTAGCATCGCCCGGTTCTATCATCACAGCATCGTAGGCACTATGAATATCAGCAAACGAAATCTTGCAGTCATGAGCCGAAGACATCAGTCTGATGCCCTGCCATTGTCCCGGCGTGCGGTCATAAGGCAGATAATCGAACATGTGGTCCAGTCGGTCGCCCCGCATCACCACTTCCCTGTCCTTTTCGCCCTCAATCTTCAGCGACCCGAACACCTGCAAGCCCGCATTCTCGTGGAAATAGAGTTGGGTGCCCGGAGCAATGGTCAGCGTAGCCGCCTCATCAACCCTGATGCTGCCATAAACCACTACCGGCAGCGTGCTCTCCAGCAGCTGGTCCTGCTTCACCTCGAGCGAATTGAGTTTCATCGCATCCCATGAAAACGCCCTCAGGTTCACCTTCTGTTCCACGCCACTTTCCAGCGCAAACACCAGGTTGTCGCTCACCAGCTGCGGCTCTTCGCTGTTCTGCATCGCCGAAGTCAGTTCTACAAACACACGTATGCTGTCACCCTTCCTGATCTCCACATTCTGCGTCTGGAATCCCGCTTCGGTGCCCAGATAAGAGCCGTCAACATTCACCCGGTAGCCCTTCTGGTTACCATTTTCCAGACGCACCGACTGGCAGCGCAGAGCCTTGCCCGTACGGTTGTAAACCCAGAAGCTTCGGGTAGGCGTAGGCACATTCGAGAAGGTGGTGTCCATCTTCAGCGTATCTACCGAAAACGAGAGCACATCTCCCCTCGACGTTGAGAAACTCTCATCGTCGGCACAACTGGCAAGCAGGGCGCTCATCGCCATCCCTACACCCATTATATACAAAAATCCCTTTTTCCGTTTCATATCTATAAAAACGGAAAAAGGGAAATATTATTGTATCTGCCTCTACATAAACAGAGCAAAGATGGATGAGCCTACAACCGTCATCACACCGCAAACCACGATGCTCAGACTGCTCATGGCTCCCTCTATGGTACCCATCTCCATCGCCTTTGCCGTACCCAGCGCATGGGCAGAACAGCCGATGGCGATACCTTTGGCAATAGGCTCCTTGATGGAGAGAAGCTTCAGGAATTTCTCGGCAAAGATGTTGCCCAGCACACCCGTTACGATGATGACAACCACCGAAACCGAAACATGACCGCCCAACTCCTCAGAAACGCCGATACCGATGGCGGTAGTGATGCTCTTAGGCAGGAAGGTAACGTAGGACGCATGGTCGAAATGGAAGATGAGGGCGAGAATGAGCACGGAACAGAGACTCGCCAGCACGCCCGAAACAATGCCGATCAGCACAGCCCGATAATTCTTCTTCAGAAGCTCAACCTGCTGATAAAGTGGCACAGCCAGACAGATGGTGGCTGGTGTGAGCAGATAGCTGATGCTGTTGGCGCCCGCCGAATAGGTCTTGTAATCTACGCCCGTCAGCAGGAGCGTAATGATAACGAGGATGATGGAGATGAGCAGCGGGTTCATCAGCGACCATCCCGTCTTCAGCTTCAGCAGCATGCCTATGCCGTAGGCTGCCAGACTGATGAGAACGCCGAAGAAGACAGAATCCTGGAACAACTGGTTCATTTCTTCGCCTCCTTTCCTTTTCTGATTACCAACTGCGTAATCCAGCCCGAAGCACCCATCACGACGAAGGTGCTGACCACCGTAACTACGATATACTGGAACCATGCATTACCAATATCCTGATAAGAATCAATCAGTCCTACGGCAGCCGGAATAAACATCACGGGCATGATGGCAATGAGGAAACTGCTGGTTTCGCGGATATGCTTCACCTTGATCAGTTTTGTTTCCAGCGCAAGGAAGAGCAGGATGATGCCATAGATGCTTGCCGGAATAGGCAATGGCAGCAAAAAATGGAGCAATTCCCCTGCAAAGGAGAACGCTATGATTATCAAAAATTGAATTAAAAACTTCATGTTGATCTACTTTAAATTTATATCAAGCTAACATACTGCTCAATGAGGCTTGCCGTCTCTTCTACGCCCAGGCGCACCGTATCCAGGCAGATGTCGTAATCATCGGCATTTCCCCAGGTAAGACCTGTATAATACTTATGATAAGCCACTCTGCAATCCTCGGTGTGCTCCACAAACTCCTCAGCCTCATCATACGAAAGTCCCTGTTCTTCCTGAATATCCTTGATGCGAGCCTCCAGATTGCCGCTCAGGAAAACAGAAATCAGGTCTTTGCGCTCGCGGAAGATATAGTTTCCGCAACGGCCGATGATGATACAGTCTTCATCGCCTATCATATCGGCAAGTGTATGGAGCGGTTTTTCTGTCAGCGCCCTCTGCGTTTCGCCAAGCGACGACATCGAGAAGAGCAGTTCATCTACCGGCCGCTCATCGAAGAAAGCCTCCATCTCGTCGAGCACTCCTCTCTGTTCAGCCATTTCCATCAAATTCTTACGGGTATAAAAAGGAATACCATACTTTTCGGCGAGCAGCTTGCCCACGCGAATAGCGCCACATCCACACTGGCGCGCTATCGTTATAATCATGATTCTATAAAATTAAAACGTATATAATAATTACTCAGTTGCGTTATCCCCCTCCAGCCCATCCAGGGCGGGAGTTTTATATAGCAAAAAAGCTAAGAAGATTTGTCTCTTCTTAGCTTTCTTGTGTCGGGGCGACAGGATTCGAACCTGCGACCACCTGTTCCCAAAACAGGAGCGCTACCGGGCTGCGCTACACCCCGCTTACTCATCTCTACGATACCTCTTAAGCATTGCTTTAAGCATCATTTCTGAATTGCGAGTGCAAAGGTACTACATTTTTTCGATTCCACCAAATTTTTCCCTAACTTTTTTCAAAAAAATATGCATTTTAATGCAAAATGGCTGAGATACTGACAAAAACAAGGGCAACCCCTATCCGGGATTGCCCTTATACCTTATTATATATATAGAACTTTCGCAAGTTTTGCACCACACGCCCTGAAAGGGCAGAAGCTCCTAGCCCAGGGCATCGCCCTGGGTTATTACGGGCGCTAGCCTATCGCCCTGTAAGGGCAAAAGCTTTATGTTTTGCCTGGAGTTTTAAAGCTTTTGCCCTTACAGGGCGCCTTGCTGATTGCCATTATACCCAGGGCGATGCCCTGGGCTAGGAGCTTTTGGGCCTTCAGCCCGTACTTGAACCACATACAAAAGTTCTGTTATATATAGTAGCGGCTAAGAACCGCAACCATACTTGCTGAACTTTTAAATCAGAAACCGACTGCCCGAATCTGTCAAACCGAGAAGACCGGCAAATCTGATTTTACTTGATGATTCCCTCTTCTACGAAAATCTTCTTCAAGATCTGGACAGCCTGCTCAACCTGCTCTCTTGTATGAGTAGCCATGAGTGCGAAACGTACCAATGTATCCTGAGGAGCACAAGCTGGAGGAATAACAGGGTTGATGAACACACCTGCATCGTAAGCCATCTTGGTAACAACGAATGTCTTCTCAGCATCGCGCACGTAGAGAGGAATGATAGGACTCTCTGTCTCGCCAATCTCGAAACCTTCCTCGCGGAAACGCTTCAAGGCATAGTTGGTTACATCCCAGAGATTCTCGAAACGCTCTGGCTCATTCTGAATGATGTGGAGAGCCTCAAGAGCAGCAGCTGTAGCAGCTGGAGTGTTAGAGGCGCTGAAGATGTAAGTACGGCAGTTGTGACGGAGGAAGTTGATAGTATCCTTGTCTGATGCGATGAAACCACCGATAGAAGCCAGACTCTTGGAGAATGTACCCATGATGAGGTCTACCTCGTCGGTCAGACCGAAGTGGTCGCAAACACCACGACCCTGCTTGCCGAATACGCCAAGACCATGAGCCTCGTCTACCATGATAGAGCAGTTGTACTTATGCTTGAGCTTTACAATCTCAGGCAAGTTAGCCAGGTCGCCCTCCATAGAGAACACACCGTCAACAACGATGAGCTTGATAGCCTCCTGAGGGAGCTTAGAGAGCACGCGCTCCAAATCTTCCATATCGTTGTGCTTGTAGTGGAGCTGGGTAGCGAATGAGAGGCGGCGGCCATCTACGATACTTGCGTGGTCGCGGTCATCGCAGATAATATAGTCGTTACGACCTACTACGCAAGCCAAGACACCCTGGTTTACAGAGAATCCTGTAGAGAAACACAAAGTTTCATCCTTGCCCATAAACTCAGCAAGCTCCTTTTCGAGCTGCACGTGCAAATCGAGCGTACCATTGAGGAAACGGCTTCCTGCACAACCAGAACCATACTTGTCGAGCGCAGCCTTTGCTGCATCAATAACACGCTGGTCGTTTGTCAAACCCTGATAAGCATTAGAACCGAACATCAGAATTTTATGACCATCGATGTCGGTTACCTCTGTCATCTGCTTACTTGTGATCTCGCGGAAATATGGATACACACCGGCAGCCATATACTTCTGAGGTTCACGATAATTCTTGTATCTTTCTTGTAATTGTCCCATTATTAATAGGTGTACTTTATTATCTTTTTTTATACTTTTCTAACTTTCAGGGTGCAAAGATACAAAAAAGAACTCAATAAACGGCTTTTTTTATAAGAAAGTTTACTTTTATAGTTTTTTTAATCGATATTTCTTGTTATTTTGGGTATTTTTATTACTTTTGTAGCCTAAATTTTACAAACTCTTGACTATATAATGAAGAAAAAGATACTTTTCATCATGAATCCGATTTCAGGAACAGCCAGCAAGGCGGCAGTTCCGAGTCTGATAGATTCTGTTTTGGACAAAGAGCTTTTTGAGTACGAGATAAGAATGACTGAAAGAGCTGGGCACGCTTCGGAAATTGCTACCGAAGCGAAGAACAACCATGTAGATGTGGTTGTGGCGGTTGGTGGTGACGGCACCGTCAACGAGGTGGCCCGCTCGCTGGTTCACTCCGATACTGCCCTCGGCATTCTGCCTTGCGGTTCGGGCAACGGATTGGCAAGACATCTGCTGCTCCCAATGAACCTGAAGAAATGCATAGAGGTCATCAACCAATGCCAGATTAGAGATCTGGATTATGGTGTCATCAACGACCACCCGTTCTTCTGCACCTGCGGCATGGGCTTTGACGCTTTCGTCAGCATGAAGTTTGCCGAGAGCGGCAAGCGTGGTCCTATCACTTATGCTGAAAATATCCTGCGCGAGGGATTGAAGTATAAGCCTGAGACTTACACGCTGGAGGACGAGACGGGCACCAAGCAGTATAAGGCGTTCCTCATTTCCTGTGCCAACGCATCTCAGTATGGCAACAATGCCTATATTGCCCCTCAAGCATCCATGAGCGACGGTTTGATGGATGTCGTCATCATGGAACCATTCGATGTAATCGAGGCGCCTCAGGTAAGTTTCGACATGTTCAACAAGACGTTGGACAAGAACTCGAAGATCAAGTCGTTCCGCTGCAAGAAGCTCCATATCACCCGCAGTCAGCCAGGCGTAATCCATTATGATGGCGACCCTGTGATGACGGGGGCAGAGATTGATGTTCACCTGGAAGAAAAGGGAATCAAGATGCTGGTGAACCCATTTGCGAACAAGAACGACCGCAAGCCGAACATGTTTCAGTCTGCCTTTGCCGATTTCTTCAACGACATCAATGCCGTGCGCGATGATATTCATAAAGACATCCAGCGCCAGAGCAAAAGAGTAGAAGCTATCAGCAAACTGGTACAGAAGAAGCTGAACCTTTAAGGGAATGTTGAGTGTTGAATTTAGAGGGAGTGTTGAATGTTGAATGTTGAATTTAGAGGGAGTGTTGTGTGTTGAATTTAGAGGGAGTGTTCATTCAACATTCAACACTCAACATTCAACATTCCTCAAAGGTAGAATTCTTCCGTTATTTTCCTATACCATTCCGAGCGGTTTCCCTGCGAATCCATCATCGTTTCAACATGCTCTTCATAAGGCAAAATGCGATGCTTGGCAAAACTCAGCATAAAGCGCTTTGGCTGCTTGCGCTCTACCGTCTTTACACCACACTTCCGTATAAGATAAAAACCTAATATACAAGACTCTGCAACAAACTGCTCCACTACTTCTACGGGAACAATTGCAGAGAAAATACCGTCATCAGAAAGTAACCGTTTTACACCCGCAAACAAATCGCGGAACGGAAGACTGTCCGTATGTCGCGCCATCGTCCTCTTACTGTCCGGATTTTTCAAGCTATCTACAAAGAACGGAGGATTGCTCACTATCGCATCAAAAACACCGGCAGCATTCAAACCTTCAGCAGCTTCCGAAGCCTCAGCAGCTTCCGAAGCTCCCCCGAAATTCTGCAGTCTGCAGCATTCTATTTCCACCCTGTCGCGAAACGGACTTGCCATCACATTCTCCCTCGCCTGTCCGCAGGCATCAGCATCCATATCAATCCCTACGACCTCAGCTTCAGGAAAACGCTGCGCCATCATGAGCGAAATCAGTCCCGTTCCGGAACCAATGTCCAGAATCCGCCTGCCACCTTGCGCCCATGCACCCAGCAAAACGCCATCAGTTCCCACTTTCATGGCACAACGGTCTTGCTCTATCTCAAACTGTTTAAATCGAAAATTACCCATAAATTCTTCTGTCTCTTTACAGAAGAAAACGAAGCCGCCGCCGATTTATTTTATCGCAAACAGCAGAAATTGCCACTTCCACCTGCAAAAGCAGCTACTTACATCTATAAAAACGGGTACTAATATATAGAAAAAGCAATTTTATTATTAAATAATCTATCATCTTCCACGATATTTCACAAAAAATGAGTACCTTTGCACGGAAAATAGAAATCATAACAAAAAATGGATAATAGAAGAACAAGTACCCGAATACAAATGATTGCAGATTACGAGGGCGACCCGAAAACCCTGATCGAAGACCAGGAAGAAGGCTTGTACCCTACTCTCTGCATGCGAGATATTGTAGTTTTCCCTACCAACATGACCCCTATCGTTGTGGGCAGAAAGGAAAGTCTGAATCTCGTCCGGATGCTGGAAAAGAAGCCAGACACCACATTCTGTGTATTCTGCCAGAAGAATAAAGACACAGAATTGCCCTACGAAGAAGACCTCTACCCTGTAGGTGTCTTCGCCAAACTCATCAAGGTTATCAAGATGCCTGGCACAGACCAGATGAGCATCATCATCCAGGGTCTGGGCAGATGTCAGATGAAACATCTCGTTCAAAAAGAGCCTTACACAGTAATTGACGTAAAAAGTCTTCCGGAGAAATGGCCTGACGAGAACAACGATGAACTCTTCAGAATGCTCTACGAGAACTTCCATTACGAAGCGACAGACTATATCAAATCAAACGCCAACTATAATGATGATGCCATCCAGGCCATCAACGAACTCTCGAGCATTCACATGCAGTGCAACTTCATGTGCTCCCTCCTCCCTTTCTCCATCGAGGATAAAATCAAGATGCTGAAAGAGGAAAATCTCAGCGAGCGCATCATGATTGCCATCAGATCCCTGAACAAGGTGCGCCATCTGCTACGCATACAGACTGAGATTGAGAACAAAACCCACTACGACCTTGATGAGCAGCAGAAGGAATACTTCCTCAAGCAGCAGATTAAGAACATCAGGGAAGAACTGGGAGAAGGAAACGCCAGTCCGGAGAAGAAGGAGATTCTGGAGAAGGCGAAACAGAAGAACTGGAGCGAGGAAACTGCCAAAATCTTCAAGAAAGAAATTGCCAAGCTCGACACCCTGAACCCGCAGAGTCCTGACTATTCGATACAGATAGGGTTCCTGCAGACCATGGTAGATTTGCCTTGGAACTCCTACACCCAGGACGACCTCAGTCTGACCCGTGCCAAGCGCATTCTGAACCACGACCACTACGGCATGGAGAATGTGAAGGAGCGCATCCTGGAATTCCTCGCCGTAAGAGCACTGAACGGCGGCGGGAAGAGTCCTATCCTCTGCCTCTACGGTCCTCCGGGCGTAGGAAAAACCAGTCTGGGCAAGAGCATCGCAGCAGCCATGAAGCGCAAGTATGTACGCATGTCGCTGGGCGGTCTGCACGATGAAGCCGAAATCCGCGGTCACCGCCGCACCTATGTGGGAGCCATGCCGGGCCGCATCATCAAGAACATGCTGAAGGCAGGCAGCAGCAATCCGGTATTCATCCTCGACGAGATTGACAAGGTGGCGCAGAGCAATTTCAACGGCGACCCAGCATCAGCCCTGCTCGAAGTGCTGGACCCGGAACAGAACAATGCCTTCCACGACAATTATCTCGATATGGATTACGACCTCTCCAAGGTGCTCTTCATCGCCACAGCCAATGACCTGAGCGTCATTCCGCGTCCGCTCCTCGACCGTATGGAGCTGATAGAAGTAGGCGGCTACATCACCGAAGAGAAGACAGAGATTGCCAAGCGCCATCTCGTACCGGAAGAGTTGGAAAGCACCGGACTCGACAAGGTTTCGCCGAAGGTAAGCTTCAACAAGAATGCCCTCGAGTTCATCATCGAGCACTACACCCGGGAGAGCGGCGTAAGACAGCTGAAGAAGCAGATTGACAAGAGTCTGCGCAAGATGGCTTACAAACTTGCCTGCAACCAGGAGCTGAAGAACTACACCATCACCCCTGCCGAAGTAAAAGACCTGCTGGGCAATCCGCCGTTCAACCGCGACATCTACCAGGGCAACGACTATGCAGGAGTGGTAACCGGACTAGCCTGGACCTCAGTGGGCGGCGAAATCCTCTACATCGAAACCTCGCTCAGCAAGGGCAAGGCAGGCAAGCTCACCCTGACCGGAAATCTGGGCGACGTGATGAAGGAATCAGCCATTATCGCGCTGGAATACGTCAAGTCGCACATCGACCTGCTGCAGGTAGACTACCGCATCTTCGAGCAGTGGAACATCCACATCCACGTGCCTGAGGGAGCCACTCCGAAAGACGGTCCTTCTGCCGGAATCACCATCGCCACCAGCATCGCCTCAGCCATCACCCAGCGCAAGGTGCGTGCCAACACAGCCATGACCGGCGAGATTACCCTCCGCGGCAAAGTGCTCCCGGTAGGCGGAATCAAGGAGAAGATTCTGGCAGCCAAGCGGGCAGGAATCAAGCACATCGTGATGTGCAGGGAGAACCAGAAGAACGTAGAGGAAATACCGGAGAAATATCTCAAGGGCGTAGACTTCCACTATGTAGAGAATGTGGCTGACGTCTGGCAGTTTGCGCTGACCGACGAGAAGGTGAAAAGCCCTACAGACTTCAGCATTGAGGAAAATGATAAAAAAGAAAAGAAATGAAATTTGAATTACAAGTAACAGATAAAGCAAGCGATGCGCGTACAGGCATCATCACCACCGACCACGGACAGATCAAGACCCCAATCTTCATGCCCGTAGGAACCGTAGGAAGCGTGAAGGGCGTCCACTTCGAGGAACTCAAGAAGCAGGTCATGGCACAGATTATCCTCGGAAACACCTATCACCTCTACCTGCGCCCAGGTCTTGACGTCATCAGGGCAGCAGGCGGATTGCACAAGTTCAACGGCTGGGACCGTCCTATCCTCACCGACAGCGGCGGCTTCCAGGTCTTCTCGCTCACCGGCATCCGCAAGCTCAAGGAAGAAGGCTGCGAGTTCCGCTCCCACATCGACGGCAGCAAGCATTTCTTTACACCGGAGAACGTGATGGACACCGAGCGCATCATCGGAGCCGACATCATGATGGCCTTCGATGAATGTCCGCCGGGACAGAGCGATTACCAGTACGCCAAGAACAGCCTCATGCTCACCCAGCGCTGGCTAGACCGCTGCATCAAGCGGTTCAACGAGACCGAGCCCCTCTACGGCTATCAGCAGAGCCTCTTCCCTATCGTTCAGGGCTGCACCTTCCCGGACCTGCGCCGCGAAGCAGCCAAATACATTGCCGACAAGGGAGCCGACGGAAATGCCATCGGCGGACTTGCCGTAGGAGAGCCTACCGAGGTGATGTATGAGATGATAGAAGTAGTGAACGAAATCCTGCCGAAAGACAAGCCGAGATATCTGATGGGCGTAGGAACCCCGCAGAACATCCTCGAAGCCATCGAGCGCGGCGTAGACATGTTCGACTGCGTAATGCCGACCCGCAACGGCCGCAACGCCATGCTCTTCACCTATCAGGGCACGATGAACATGCGCAACAAGAAGTGGGAGAAAGACTTCAGTCCGGTAGATCCAGACGGCTGCGACATCGACCTCGTAACCACGAAGGCCTACCTCCACCACCTCTTCAAGGCACAGGAGCTGCTGGCGATGCAGATAGCCAGCATCCACAACCTCTCTTTCTATCTGCGCCTCGTGACCGATGCCCGCCATCATATCGAGCAGGGCGATTTCGTGGCATGGAAGAATTCCATCATCGACCAGCTTGGCCGAAGAATTTAAGTAAGCAAGCATCATGAAAGATTTTAAGAAAATAAGAAAACACCGCCGGCTCTACCGCACCGGCCGATGGGCTTCCCGCAAGTTCGGGTGGCTCATCAGGGCTGTGCGCTGGCTGGCTCACAAGCTCCGGTTCCTGCGCATCTTCAGGTTTCTCAACCCGTTCAGGTACATCAAGAAGCTCGACTGGTACATTATCAAGAAGTTTCTGGGCTACTATTTCTTCTCCATCGCCCTGATCATCTCCATCGCCATCGTCTTCGACTTCAACGAGAACCTGTCAAAATTCACAGAGCACCATGCACCGGCGCGCGCAATCATCTTCGATTACTACGCCAACTTCGTGCCCTATTTTGCCAACCTCTTCAGTGCGCTGTTCGTGTTCGTGGCGGTTATTCTCTTCACCACCAAGCTGGCAAGCAATTCCGAAATCATCGCCATCCTGGCGTCGGGAGTATCCTTCAAGCGTCTCCTTCGCCCATACATGATTACCTGCGTGCTGCTCTCAGCCCTCTCCTTCGGGCTCTCAGCCTACGTCATTCCCCACGGAACCGTCATCAGGCAGAACTTCGAGACGATGTACAAGAACAAGAAGAAGAATACCAGTGCCGAGAACGTACAGCTGCAGGTAGACAAGGGAGTGATTGCCTATATGCAGCATTACGACAACAGCATGAAACGCGGCTACGGATTCTGTCTCGACAAGTTCCAGGACAAGAAACTCGTAAGCCACCTCACAGCGATGGACATCCAGTACGACACCATTTCCGACAGCAAGTATCACTGGAAGCTGAGTAACTGGAAAATCCGCAAGCTCCAGGGCATGAAGGAGCATATTACGAGCGGAGCCCAGAAGGACACCATCATCGCGATGGAACCTACCGACCTGGTCTATTCCAAGGGTCAGCAGGAAACCTTCACCAGTCCTGAGCTCCGCGATTACATCTCCAAGCAGATCAACCGCGGTTCGGGCAACGTAGTGCAGTACAAGGTAGAATACCACAAGCGCATCGCCTCTTCCTTCGCCTCGTTCATCCTCACCATCATCGGCGTCTCCCTCTCAGCCCGCAAGCGCAAGGGCGGCATGGGAGCAGCATTGGGCGTAGGACTTGCGCTGAGTTTCGGCTACATCATGCTGCAGACGATTTCTGCCACCTTCGCCATCCAGGCCAACTTCCCGCCTGTTCTGGCAGCGTGGCTTCCAAACTTCCTCTTCGCCATCGTAGCCTACTTCTGCTACCGCAAGGCACCGAGGTAATTATCAATTAATAATTAAGAGTTTATAGTTTATAGCAGCCGTGCCCCCCTATAAACTATAAACTGTAAACTATAAACTATAGAAGAATGTATTTCGACGAATTAGATTTAAACGACAACGTGCTCGACGCATTATACGACATGCGCTTCGACACATGCACTCCTGTACAGGAAAAGTGCATTCCAGAGATATTAGAAGGTCACGATGTCTTGGGTGTAGCCCAGACCGGAACCGGCAAAACCGCAGCCTATCTGCTCCCAGTATTGAGCAAGCTCGATGACGGCGGTTATCCTAAAGACGCCATCAACTGCGTCATCATGTCACCAACCCGCGAACTCGCCCAGCAGATAGACCAGGCGATGCAAGGCTTCGGCTATTACCTGCAGGGCGTGAGCAGCGTAGCCGTATACGGCGGCAACGACGGCAACCGTTACGATCAGGAGTTGCGCAGCCTCCGCATGGGCGCCGATGTAGTCATCGCCACCCCGGGCCGTCTCATCTCCCATATCTCTCTGGGCAATGTAGACCTCAGCAAGGTAAGCTTCTTCATCCTCGACGAGGCCGACCGCATGCTCGACATGGGTTTCTCTGACGACATCAAGACCATCGCGGCAAAACTGCCAAAGACCTGCCAGACCATCATGTTCTCGGCAACCATGCCTGAGAAGATAGAAGAACTGGCTAAGACCCTGCTCAAGAATCCGGTAGAAATCAAACTTGCCGTCAGCAAGCCAGCCGAGAAAATCAAGCAGGAAGCATACGTATGCTACGAAACCCAGAAGATGACCATCATCAAGGACATCTTCAAGGCAGGCGACCTGAAGCGCGTCATCGTCTTCAGCGGCAGCAAATTCAAGGTGAAGCAACTCGCAGCTTCCCTCCAGCAGATTGGAGTAAACTGCGGAGCCATGCACAGCGACCTGGAACAGGCTGAACGCGATGATGTGATGTTCAAGTTCAAGAGCGGACAGTATGATGTTCTCGTAGCTACCGACATTGTGGCGCGCGGAATCGACATCGATGATATTGAGATGGTCATCAATTACGATGTTCCTCACGATACAGAAGATTACGTTCACCGCATCGGCCGTACAGCCCGTGCCAACCGCGATGGTAGAGCCATCACCTTCGTGAGCGAAGAAGACCAGTACTGGTTCCAGCAGATAGAGAAGTTCCTGGAGAAGGTGGTAGACAAGATGCCTCTCCCTGAGGGATGCGGCGAAGGTCCTGAATACATCAAGCTTAACAAGCCGAAGAAGAAAGGCGCAAACGGAAGAAACAACAGACGCGGTAACGGCGGAAACGGCGAGGCCGGAAAGAACAGCGCCAAGAACCGCCGACAGAAAGACCGCGACCAGACTTCTCACAAGCGTAAGCCAAACAAGCCAAACGAGCGTCAGGAAAAAGCGCCACGCAGCAACGAGCAGCAGCCACAGCAGGGCAACAGGCAGCAGAACGCAAAGCAGCAGAACAGAAAGCCAGCCCAGCCAAAGAACAGCAACAGCCAGAAGCGCCGCAATAACAGCAATAACAGCAACCAGCAGCGCCCAGGCACCGAGAACAATGTTCGCCCAGGCAGCAACGGCCGTGGCAGAGGCGTAGCCCAGAAAAAGGGCGACAAGCCGGCTGCACGCAAGCACACCCCTATCGTAAATCCACAGAAGCAAGAAAACGCTGTGAAGAAATTCATCAAGCGCATCTTCGGATTCAAGAAATAGGTAAATAATCATCTTTTTAAAAAAGGAAAGAGGAATGATGAAAGAGCTACCTCTCCCCCCGCTCATGACTATCAGCCTCACACTGACGATCGGAATCATCATAGCCAAATGGGGCTATGATGATTTCAACATGCGCTTCTGGCTCATCATCTCCATCATTTCATGCGCCCTTGGCAGCATCATCTTTTTCCTTACTGAGTTCTTAAGCCAAAAAGCTTACTTCAGCAGGAACCACCAGTGTCTCATCTTCTCCCAATGCGTGATGATTCATTTATGCATCCTGAGCCTTGGGGCTTTTCTTACCTGTAAGCAAATAGCTGATTCCCAAACCTCTACACAACTGAAAAACTGGCAGGAACTGTCTTACCTCACACGGGCAAAAATCAATACCGAACGCTATAAAAGCAATATTGAAAGCAAACTGGTTTCCCTTCACGTAAAACAGCAAGACTATGCAGTCATCGCAGCCATGGCGCTGGGCGACAAGAGCGCACTCGATTCGAACACCCGAAACAGTTACTCCATTTCCGGAGCCAGTCATATCTTGGCAGTAAGCGGACTTCATATAGGCATTATCTTCCAGCTTTTCATCTTTCTGCTAGGCGGCAGAAAGTACTCAGTTTACACCATCATCCTGTCCCTCATCTCCATCTGGACCTACGTTTTTCTCATAGGATTGCCGGCAAGTGCAGTCCGTGCAGCCATCATGCTTTCAGCCTACAGCTTAAGTTTAGCCTTCCATCGTACCGGTCTGCCGCTCAACACCTTAGCCTCAGCTTATATATTTATGCTCTTCATCAGTCCGCTCTACCTTTTCGAGTTGAGTTTCCAGCTTTCGTTCCTGGCCGTAGCCTCCATTCTGCTGTTCTTCACACCCCTTTACTCCCTCCTCCCCATCCGCAGCCGTTTCATCCGTTGGGCATGGGGACTCCTTTGCGTTTCACTGGCAGCCCAGATAGGAACCCTTCCGGTCATCGTCTACACCTTCGGCAGAATATCGTGCTATTCACTTCTCACCAATTACATCGCCATTCCCGCAGCAACCCTCATCCTATATCTTGGAGCAGCCTTAATCCTGTTCTCCCCACTCACGTTATGGGCGCCCATAGCACCGGTTGTCGCCCCACTCATCAGCCTTACATCAGGCGCCCTGACCAGCATCACCCAGTTTTTGAATACAGCCATAAAACTGATCAGCATGCTGCCTGGAGCAAGCATCGAAAACGTAAGAATCAGTCTGCCTCAGGTAATCGGTCTCTACGCTATCATCCTGCTCATTTATGCCCTATGGCGCAGGATAGATAAACAGAAGTCGTCAGAATGCAAAATTCCCAAAACAGAAATAAAGGCTTAACCCCCGAAAAACGTCTCTTATATAATAAGGTGTGCGTACACAAAAGCGCTACAAAACGTGGCTAAAAATGTTAAAAAATGACTTTTTTCTACTTTTTCTGCATTTTTTCTTTCTTTTTGTTGGTGTTTTCAAGAAAAACATGTATCTTTGCAAGCAGAAATTAAAAATAAGAATTTAAACACAATAAAAGATTAAAGATTATGAAAGCATCTGAAGTAATCGCGAATCTCCAAAGAAGATTCCCAAACGAGCCTGAGTACATTCAGGCAGTTAGTCAGGTTCTCGGTACTATCGAGGAAGAGTACAACAAGCACCCAGAGTTTGAGAAGGCAAACCTCATCGAGCGTCTCTGCATTCCAGACCGCATCATCCAGTTCCGCGTATCTTGGGTAGATGATAAGGGCAACGTACAGACTAACATGGGTTACCGCGTACAGCACAACAACGCGATTGGCCCTTACAAGGGAGGTCTTCGCTACCACAAGTCAGTAAACTTGGGTATTTTGAAGTTCTTGGCATTCGAGCAGACATTCAAGAACTCTCTTACTACTCTCCCAATGGGTGGTGCTAAGGGTGGTTCCGACTTCTCTCCACGTGGCAAAAGCAACAACGAGGTAATGCGTTTCTGCCAGGCTTTCATGACAGAGCTTTATCGTCACATGGGTCCAGACGAGGATGTTCCAGCTGGTGACATCGGTGTAGGTGGCCGTGAGGTAGGTTACCTCTTCGGAATGTACAAGAAGTTGACACACCAGTTCCAGGGCGTCTTGACCGGTAAGGGTCAGGAGTTCGGTGGTTCATTGATCCGTCCTGAGGCTACAGGTTACGGTAACGTATACTTCCTCTGCAACATGCTCGCTACCAAGGGTATTGACATCAAGGGCAAGACTGTTTTGGTTTCAGGTTCAGGTAATGTAGCCCAGTACACTATGGAGAAGTTGCTCCAGTTGGGTGCTAAGCCAGTTACATGTTCAGATTCAGACGGTTACATCTACGACCCAGACGGAATCGACCGCGAGAAGCTCGATTACATAATGGAGCTCAAGAACGTAGAGCGTGGCCGTATCAAGGAATATGCAGAGAAGTATGGTGTAAAATATGTTGCAGGTGCTAAGCCTTGGTTTGAGAAGGCAGACATCGCTCTCCCATCAGCTACTCAGAACGAAATCAACGAGGAGGCAGCCAAGGCTCTCATCGCCAACGGCGTAATCGCAGTAAGCGAGGGTGCCAACATGCCTACTACTCCAGAGGCTATCAAGGTATTCCAGGATGCTAAGATTCTCTACTCTCCAGGTAAGGCAGCCAACGCAGGTGGTGTTGCTGTATCAGGTCTTGAGATGAGCCAGAACTCAGAGCGTCTGAAGTGGTCTCGTGAGGAGGTTGATGCTAAGCTTCACGACATCATGAACGATATTCACGCTAACTGCGTGAAATATGGTACTGAGCCAGACGGTTACGTAAATTACGTAAAGGGTGCAAACGTAGCCGGCTTCCTGAAGGTAGCTAAGGCTATGATGGCTCAGGGCATTGTATAAGGCAAGAAAATTAACAATAAACATTGTTTAAAAATTTTAAATGATAGGAAATAGCGGGTCTGTGACAGATCCGCTATTTTTTTTTGTTTACTCCTTCCCCCACTCCTTCTTTACATCAAAGCAGGGACAGGCTTTGTTGGCAAATTCATTATGACCATGAATCGTGGCTAATGGATATTCCTCCTTCAGCTGCTCGATGAGCGAGCGCATTGCCGCTTTCTGGTCTCGGGTTCTTGTATCCTTCGGCTTGCCTTTCTTTGATAAGCCGCCGATGTAGCAAATGCCTATACTGATAGAATTGTGGCCCTTGCAATGGGCGCCGACCTCCTCTATCGCACGACCTACATGAATGCTGCCGTCACGATAAATCACGAAATGATAACCTATGCAGCGCAGTCCGCGCTCCCGGTGCCAGCGGTCAATATCCGCTACGGTGAAGTTGCGACCTTCCTTGGTCGCACTGCAATGAATGATGATTTCCTTTATCTTACGCATGATATTGAATATTAATTATTGAAAAATAAGCAGATAATTGAAGGGGATTTCGTCAACACCCAAATCCCTGATAAACAGATTGATTCTGCACGGTAGATGCTTTTTCTTCATCCTCTTGAATTCCTCATCCAACAACTGGCAAAATTCATTATAGCATTCTTCTGATTGCGTAACGATTCCGGTATAATGAGACTTGCCCAGAATGATACTCTTGTTTCTCAGACGTAGCGGACCGTTGCCAGGCACGAAGCGAGCTCTGCGCCTAACAGTACGAGGCACGTAATGGGATCTTAACAGAATAACAGGCTTGATAACAATTTCATATTTTCCTCTTTCATACTTATTTTTCTTCTTTGTCTCCGACACCTTCTTTTGCTTGGTAGGAATGAGAGAAATCTTATAACGTCCTGCTGGCAAATGACGGTTAGGACGTTCTAAGGTGTCACAGAAAATCTTGCCACCTATAACCATTGTGCCATCCACACTCCATGGAGTGAAGCGACGGCGGAATATATTGATGTTCATGATAATTTACAATTAATAATTGTTAATGAATAATTGGGTCAAGGCCGGCCATTAAGCCTGATTTAAGCACCGAAAAACTTAATGACCCTTAATGACCTTGACCCTTAATGACACCCTCTTTAGACTGTAGGAGAAACTTTCTGATAGCGCATGTCAGGTAATACACAGATTAACCCCTGACGTTTCCAGTTCTTTAGCATCTGTTTTACCGTCTCATGGGTGGCTGTTGCTCCCTTAACTGCAATGCTCTGCTGCTCTGCCTGCTCAAAGCTGAAGGTTACGTCCAGCCGCTCAAAGATGGAATCATTCTTACCTCTGCGACTTCTGTCGTAAGCAGACTGACTGCAATAATTCTTGGATGAGAACGCATCCTCTATGCGACTACGGAAGAAGTAGAGCGCATTATCCAACTGATAATCTGCCAGGATATTGAAGGCTTCGAGCATGGTTGGTGTCTGCGTCTTTACGAGCATTCCCTTCCACAAATCAGGTGACTCCTTCAGCTGTTTCTCGGCTCCATTGAAACCATGCTTCTGAATCAGCGTTTCCAGAACCTTGCAGAGCATGATGCAGGTCATCATTCTCATGGTGGTTGGACAGATACGGAAACGCTGGCGGGCTTTCACCTTGTCGTCATTTTTCATCGTTTCCAGTCTTATCTGTTCCAGCCATTCCCTACCCTTATCCTCCAGCTTGGGCAGAACCACCTCACCGGTCAGCAAAGGCAGAAGATGAGCAATCTGAATGATGCGGTCGCGCTGACGTTCGTTCATTACATACATGTTGTCAGAAAGTGGAGTGAAGGTATTATCGGGCGTTTTTGCCACGATGATACGGCTTTGGAAACCATCCGTATAATTGCTTACCACTCGATAGAGCGCATCAGGCGTTCCACACATCACCACGTTCCATAACAGTCTGTCTATATGAACATTCACTGCATCCGCACTTCTTGCTTCACGCTCATAGCTTGTTCCGTCGTAAGCCTGTCTTAACATAACGGAAAAGTCGCTCATCGCCGATTTCCACTTCTGCGCTACGGTGTCAGCTTCCGGAGTAAACGAGAAGGCGTGTTTGCCTTCCGTGTTAGCCAGTCGTTCAGCCAGATTTGCCACCGTATTGTTCAGTGTCAAGCATCTTACAGGCAGTTTCGGCTCTTCCGGCTGCTCCTTCTTGTTCTTGGCTGCACGTTTCTTGGCTCGCCATTCATCCTCCTTCTGCTGATACATTTTGTCCATTTCCTTCACTTCCGAAGTCCATGCGTCAATCACGGGGTCAATACTACCCTTGCCAGATGCAAAATCTCCGGCGATGTAGGAGATGAGGTTCAGCGAGTTCATCTTGCCGTGAACGGAAACCTTCACGCCCGTTGCGAGCATTCCGATGGCAGGACAGATGGCTGTGATTACAGGCAGTGCCAGTGCCGGACCCACTGCGCTGATGGAATCCCGAATGCCTTGCGGCAACTTAGGCAGCGCATTATAATAGAACAGATCGTCCTTGGCGTTAGCCTCGTCCAGCGCATTTACCAGCGCCTCATTGTCAGCCGCCGAACCACCACCCGCATTTCCCTGCTTCATTCGTTCCTGACGGATGGCAGAGAGCACATCCTTCAGTCGCTTAGGCATTTGCGTGATTTTCTCGTTCAATGCCGAGTTGATGCAAGCCATCTTTTCCTGTTCGGGAAAACCATCGTAGCAGGGAATAATCTGAGCCAGCAGATTGCGGTCAAAACCACAGATGTGGCGCAGGTTCACAGCCAGTTCAAAGGTCAGCGTATTGCGGTTGGAGCGCATCGGCTCCTGCCCATCATTATACAGTTGCCACCACTTCTTAATGATTTCCCCATAAGGAATCCCAAGATAATTGTCCTGAGCAGCAGAAGTAGTTGAAGCAGAAGAAGCTGCTGCAGCAGCTGTTGACGCAGTAGAAGTTGAAGTAGCAGAAGTAGAAATTCTCGAATTCTTAAATTCCTGTCCCTTAAAAACCCCTTGAGAATCCTTCTTGAATTCTTCCTTCCAAGGCTCATAATGCTTGTTTGCCTTGTGCGCCCCTTCCGGCAGTTCCTCCTGTCCGTATCTTTCACGCTCTTCCAGGACTTTCCCTTCAGCAGCCACGGCAGCCTCATCATATTCATCCTTGAAGAGTCGTGGCGAAAGGAATAGCAGATCTTCGTCATCCGATGTGGTCGTGAAATAAACCCGGTTAATGTCGTGAGCCGAAGTATCCATTTCGCACTTGAGCATCGTAGCAATCCTCACCTGATTCTCCAGAACCGTCTTGCCCTTTTCGCGTTCAAACACCGCATGTCCACCTTGTCGTGCACTGCGTTCCAGCATCAGAAGTCCGTACTTGTCCGGTTCCTTCAGCAGCAGTTTGGCAACCTTGGCGAATGCCTCCGGCTCATCCATATCAAATCCGAAAGCGCCGCTTGGCAGTTTCATTCCCTTCACCACGCCTTGCGGATAGTGGCCGGAATAATTAAACTGCACCAGTCTCCGTTTCGCAGCATCGTTTCCGGCACGAGCCAGACGCAGATTCGCCTTCTGCTCATTGCTTCCACGCAGCTGCTTATACTCCTCTTCCGAGGTGATGGAGCGGGCAACCTTGTGCCCATTCTCCACCTTAATTAAATAACAACTCATCTATCTGTTTCTACTTATCGTTTTAAGTTGAATACAAAAATCCTAATGTTTCAGTTGGTAATCCAATACCGCCTCAGCCCCTTCTTCTGCCTCAACAGCCAGCGTTTGGGCGATGTTGATTCCCTCATGGCAAAACACCTTCAAGGTGAGCTGAATAGCACCGTCCTTGGTCTTGCTCACACGACCATGAGCCAGTTTCTTAATCAGTTCCGACTGAGTTCTGAGGCGGTGCTGAACCACGAAATCAAACGTTCCGTCTGGCATTTGCTGAGCCACGCCCATCGAACGGAATCGAGGAACCTTATTCACCCCCGATTCCTGAGGACTGAAGAGGAAATACTGCTTAGCATCATAGTAAGCCATTCCACCCAACTGCACATGCTGGCAGTCATTATTATTCACCTGCTGGTTCTGAACATTATTCTGAGCATTGTTCTGAACCTTGTTTACTTTCTTACCCATAATCTGAATTGAATTTTAGGAGAAGAAACATCCGGATTGTTGCGCGCTTTACCATGGAAAATCCTCCTCTGTTTCAACTCAGTTAATAACTAAGAATCTCCGCAATAAGTCTCCAAGCGAAGCCTCCCTTTTTACCTTTTTACTTTTTTACCCTTTTACCTTTTCAATGTCCGTAACCAGAATATCCTGATAAACCTGACCATTGTGCTCATGGGTAGTAAAGCGGAGCGTAACCACCACCAGCTCGCCCGGAGCATACTTACACTGGGCCATATTGCCCAACATTGCCGCAGCATACTGGTTCTCATACTTGCCGCCCATCTCCTGGAGAACGATGTTACATTTCATCATCTGTCCGTTCTCACTTTTCTGACTCTGTACAGCGAACGCCTCGCCCTGCTGCACCACTCTCGTTAGTATGTTCATAATCTATTAACTGCAAGACCTCGCCTTCCGTTCAAGGCTCATTAGTTCCAACTCCGATCTTGCTGAAAGCTGGTGCAAAGATAAGAAGTCTTTGAATGCGCTGGAACAGTTGGTGGAAGAATCCCCCCTCATCTTTCCACTGCTTTTCTCTTTTCTGTCTATTTCAGCTCAGCTTCAAGGATATTTTTCATCACGACAAGCAGGCTGACTGCTCCATTGGCGCCACTGGTAATACGCCGATTATATTCCTTATTAATTAAGTCGAAGAAAAGTTTCAGATAGAATCGTTCCGTCACTTTCTTCACTTTCTTCTCATCTCTGATATTTCTTAGAGTATGGAAGTTAACGCCCTCATTGAGATTCACCAGTTTGCTATGCGTATAGCCCAACTTGATGACGGCTTCATAGGCAATGCCCAGAGCCGTAAGCTGATGTTTTTTTTCTGCCATGATTCCTGATCGGTTTGCGAGAGAAGCCGTGGATTCCCGATGGCCATCTTCAATCACGTTGTGAGGTTCCCCGCCTCCGCTCAGGTTAATACTAAAATAAAAAAACTCGGAAATGAGAAACTGATTCCCAAATCCGAGCGCAAAGATAAGAATATAAGTCTGTAGATAAAAATACGCATAAAAAAATAAGGAGGCTATTTCTTATCAGCTGCTTATCTGCTGGTAATCAGACAGAAAGAGGGCGCTGACAGAACTATTCCATCAACGCCCTCATTATCTTTATCTGTAATAGCTGCTTTTATCCGATTGCAGATAATATGAATTGCTTTATTTTAGCATGCATTTCTTTGGTTAAAGTAGTATTACTGGATCCAAAATCGGCATGGTTTCCAATATAGGCTCTCACGTTCACTCCTACAGCATCGCTGATTGTTTGGATACTTCCTGCTAACACGAAACCATCACCATAAGGAGTAACATGCAATATGCCCAGAACATTTGCTACCAGTTTCAGATTAAATCCCCATTTATTGTTTCGTGGTTGTTCCTTTTTGAGCAAAAGGGAAATTTCTTGTTCAGCACAAATATTCCTCCAAATAGTATCGTAAGCTGTCCAGTCTATATTCAGAAAGCCTCTGATTCCCAGTGTGAGTTTCTCTATCTCTTCTACCCATCTCTCCACTTTTACCTTAGCTTCTTCGTCCATCAATTCCAAAGGAGATTTAACCTCCATATAGTCTGTTATGGGCAAAACAATCTTATTTCCCTCGTTATCGTAGCGACGATGCTTGAATGCCTTGATCAACTTCTCAGTGAAAGATCTTATTTTCGGATTCATCAGAAGATGAGCCAAGACCGAACACACAGCTCGATTCGGATTTTGCACAGCAGCATCATCCCCCTTACTGGATTCTGCATCACACATTTGAGTGAAGAGTACAGTAAGAATGATGACAGCGGTTTTTTCTGACTGATGCCGATTCTTTAGTTCGCCATAGAGAAATTCTACCTCATTATCACGATGTTCCTTGATTGCAGACAGTTTCTGGCGAATCATTTCCGTTTCACTCCATACTTCTACAGCATTTAGACCGTTCAGTTGTTGCTCAAGCAAACAGAGAATCCATGTCCAAGTTCTAAACAAATCATCGCCCCTATAACGGGCACGTAAGGAGGTAAGTCTCTCCTCCGAAAAACGTTCAAACCTTTCCATCCCTTAATCAGCTTAATGAGTAAATGTATCCGGCATATCCTTCATAAAAACCTTCACCTTATCCATAGCTGATTGTCCCATGCCAGGAATCGGCTGTGCTCCGATTACCAGATTATTAAACACCTCAGAATCGAGTTCACGCACCACGAATTGGTCTTTGCCGCATAATATAGCCTTTCCCTTTTCACCATTTGGAAGCATCTTTATCCATGCTCCCGCTCCTGATGCGCCTGCTATAAGTGCAGTCTGGCGCGAATTCTCCGGATCGATTTTTACCGCACCACCTTCGTTTGCACCGAATGTAAAATCAAGATCACTATCCCAATCCTCACGGGCAGTTTTGAGATATTTATCCATCACTTTGGTCAGACGATCTAAATTGAGATGAGGGAAATGAAAAGTCACTTTACTGAAGCCATTAGGGTATTTTTTCAGCATATCCCAAAACACACTCGAACTGTAAACCGCAGATAGTTCAACCTTCAACAGTTTACTCTTCAGCAGTTTGCAGAAGGATGCTTCGAGAATATTAGCCACAGTTTTTGTATGGCTGAAAGCCGTAGATTTTCGCTCTATGGCGATGCGTTGGATTCCTGGGCGATTGTCGATGATGACCAGACAATTTCTATAATCAGCATATTTTTGAGACTTCAGGTGTTCGTCGGTAATCGTTACGTTTGTAACATTTGCCACACGCATCACATAGACATTATCTTGTGGTTTCACTATTTGTTTGTGCCAGTATGGTTTCTTTCTGGCATTCTCAAACGGGAATGGTTTCTCGAAATCAGCCAGCAAAAGCTCTTCAAGCAATTGCTGGCGATTTTCAAATGATTCTTGCACATTTACTTTTACCCAGTCGGGGAACTCAAGTTGATATTCTTCGTTAGGTCTTATGATGCGTAAGAAATTGTAGTTGTAAATTGCAAATCCAGACATGGTCTTCAAAGTTTATTTATTTGTTTATAAGTTTATCAACGGTTGTATCAGTAAAAGTTTGCCAAATTTTCAATTCTACAGGCTTATAGTCATCGAAGAGCTGCTTTACAAACTCCACTTCAAACACCAGTCGTAGATCATTTCTGTCTTCTTCTGCTGTTCCTTCCTTACGATAACCCAGACGGGCTATTTTGATGAAGAATAAATCACGTACACCCTTACCTTTTATATAAGGCATGAAGTAGAAAAGCTTGTTGAGAGCCACCGATGTAGGGAATTTCTTGCCTGTATAGTAGATGGTGGCAGAGCCGTCAAGAAACATCTTCTCGTTGTCTTTCTTTACCAGCGAAATGAGTACATTCTTGGTTTCTTCCACCATAGCTGCCTGCTGCGGCTTTCCACCATATTTCTCCCAATTAATATCATCGTGCACCATACTATTGTCAGTAATACTATTGAGTGCATACTGGTCGAAAAGGTCAAGGAAGTTGAGCTCGTGATACTTATTCGTAACTGTTGAAGTCTGCGTATTGTGATCTTTTACAACTTCTAATAGTGACTGTTTGTGCATAATCTCTCTAACAGCTTCTGTACAATTCTGTGTATTCTCTGGCATGATTCTCTGAATATCATTGAAGAGCCGAATTAGAGAACGACCTACTGCCCACGCTAAATTAACAGGGACAGCATTTCCTATTTGCTTATATTTATCACTCATACTCCCTTGAAAAACCCAATTATCAGGGAATGTCTGGATACGTGCATATTCACGAACGCTTAATGGGCGTGTTTCTAAAGGATGGCAACGCTCTGTTTGTTTTTGGCATGGAGAGCATGTTAGTGTTAAAGAAGGCTCATCAAGTGACAGTCTTCTAGCCATACCCGTTTTTCCGCCACCAAGCAACCAACTTCCACCCATATAATCTTTGGCAACTTCTTCTGGCAGATTTCTCCAATCACCACCTTGGGGAACCATTGCCAAAACACGCTTTTTCTTCTCAGGATATTGGGCACCCTCAGAAACAGGAACATCATTCTCATAAATCACACTTTTATAGAGAGCATCACGAAGAGTTAACACTTCATGATAAGGAGTAGGCCAATGAAACTCTACATTTTGTGCAATATCATTACGAATAGCTATAAGAATCAATCTCTCACGTTTCTGGGGTACTTGATACATAATAGCACGCAAGACACGAGGCTCAACAAGTGTGTAACCTAATTCTGCAATTGTATTTTTTATTGTTTCAAATGTTCGCCCATTTTCATGAGAGATTAAACCTTTAACATTTTCTCCCATAAAGACTTTCGGCTGAATTTCTTTTACGGCTCGGGCTAGTTCAAAGAATAAAGTACCTCTAGTATCGTTGAATCCTGCCCCCTTTCCTGCATACGAAAATGCCTGACATGGGAAACCACCTGAAAGAAAATCAATTTTACCCCTTAAAGGAGTAAAGTCAATATGGCGAACATCACCCTCAATCACATTCCATTCGGGTTTATTTGTTTTTAGAGTTTTGCAGGCTGCAGTTTCAAACTCATTCAGCAATACGTGGTGGAAACCTGCCAACGACATTCCCAAAGCCAGTCCGCCTCCACCAGCAAAAAGTTCAATAGAATTGAATTGGCGTACTGGTGTCACAGCAGATTCTGCCTCCCAATTACTTTGGAGCATGGCTTCCACTTCAGGAATTGACTTGAGTTCTTCCATGTCAAATCCCCAAGCACCATTTTGTTGATGAAGCGGATAAAGTCCATTTTTACCCCATGTTTGAACCGTACGATTGGAGGTTCCAATAAGAGCTGCTAAATTATTCTCTGATATAAATGCCATTATTATAAACTACCTTTCTGTCTAATTTCTTCTGCAATTTCTTCTACTTTGGCAAGGATAAGAGCACTTCCATCAATTCCATCTTCGTCCACAACCTCACCAAAAGCCTTTGCTAATCGATGATAAAAGTCTTTATCACCAGTAAGATGCATCCAAAATTCAGAACCACACAAAACAGGATAATGTGTATCTATTGCCTTGTAAAAAGCTGATAAGTTTTCTTTTGCACCATATAAAACGCCTACAACAAGATCATCAAACTGCAATCCCATTCTATCTAGTCTAGACTTGTTCATGAGATATTTGAAGTGACTTAGAATGGTAGTAATATCATCCTTGTTTATTGTTTTTGGACCCGCCTTACACTGGCAGTATTTGCGGCGTCCATCGATTGCATCAATAAATTCAATATCTATACCATCAATACCAGAAGCACCACCAACAACTTCCTGAAGCTGGGAAATAAACACCTGGACATTTTGTCCGAAACTAGTATTGAGGCTTGTTCCAAGAATACGTGGATAAACTAGAGCTTTTGCCAAACTAGTTGGTTGAGTATTGCCACATAAGAATGCTGCAAGATAGTTGATTAGAAACGGATTTATATCAAAGCTACTCAGATGAAGCTTATTCAGATTCTTCAAATGATTAGGAATGATAATAGAACGGAAATATTGCTTTCCACTTTCTATAATTGCTTGTTTTTGCTGTTCTGTCATTTCTTTATATATTAAATTTTATATTTATAGCCTGCTTTTTATAGCAGAATTGCCTTCAAAGGTACAAAATAATTGCGAAACATCTACATTTTATTATAAATATTAACACAAAAATGTCGAAAAAGACTTTCTAAAGGGATTTTACCCCCTTAGACAGCGAAATGGGAAAAAGCAGATTATGTAAATAATGGTTACCATACAATAGGATAATGTCATTATACTAGGATTCTGCACTAAACAAGGAGTTTTGAAGTCGCTAGTTAATATCTGAACTACATATAAAACTTCAGAAAGATGTAAATCTTCCTTACTCTTATGAGCAGGAAATGAAATGATGCGAAAATCAGCAGTTTTTTGCATTTTCAGAAGATAAAATGCAAAATAAGAGGTTTGGGAAGATGTTTAGCCCTCTTCTAGGAGTGAAAAATGCCCCTCCTCAGATCCTAAAATGCGCTCAGAAGGTAGGTATTTTTGACAAAAATCGACAATAAAGGAAAGATAAAGTAGTAGAATTAAGCAGTACAACAGCTTATAACTTAGACTTAATATGTTGATTTTTGTTATACACAAAAGTTAGAGTACACATACAACAGCATAGACATAACTACCTTACAACCAATATATTAAATAAAACTTACACCCCTATCATTTTTATAAATATGAAATCATCAAGAGTGTCATTAAGGGTCAAGGTCATTAAGGGTCATTTTCATTTTCGGGGGAGAAAACTCCCCTATAATATATATAAATAAATATTTATATATACTATAGCTCAAAATGACACTTTCATTTTTCTAAATGACCCTTAATGACACTGACCCTTAATGACACGCTTGTTTTTCATCCTTACTTTCCCATTGCTGATTGTTTCTGCAATAAAGTTCAGACAGAAAATCAACAGAACTTATTGTATTGCAGCTACTTATAGATTTTCTCACATAGAAAGTCAGGGTGAAAGCTTGCATTCTGCCCGAAAATGTTGTATCTTTGCACCGGCAATCGAAAGAACAGCCTTTTGTGCCTTGCTC
>OGJA01000097.1_pt1 | contig 38545 bp, 27 predicted proteins | sample 1571951 | NCBI WGS metagenome assembly OGJA01 (sample SAMEA2582109, study PRJEB24529) | metagenome | biome: Human gut stool | place: China | collected 2011
TTCGTCTGTACCGTTTTTCTTTTCATAAACCTATAAAATCACGACTTGTGAGAGGGCGCTGATATCTGCCCTTCGCAACCTGTAAAAACACTACAGAATCTGCGCTTTCTTTCACGCAAAATAAACCTGCTTTCTCTCATCCTATTTTATTTTGTAGACTCCTTAAGGACAACTTCGTATGGAAGCAATGTTCTTGTCTCCACTTCCGCACCCTCGATCACATCCAATACCGTTTTACATGCAACCATGCCAAGTTCTTTCGCATCAAAAGAAAGTGATGTAATGGACGGCACATTATTTTCCAGTACGGAGCTGTTATAAAAAGATGCCACACGGATGTCTTTTGGAACCTTTACATGCTTTTCACGCAGCTTTTTCAATACCCTGCTGCACACCGCATCGTCCATACACAAAATACATTCTGCCTTTCGCTCGAGTACCTCTTCCACGATCTTGTCGATCACCACATGATTATCAAGATTTAAAAAAAGCATTGTCGGATCAATGACCTCACCCATTTTTTCATAAGCTTCCCGGAATCCCCGCAGACGGCTCTGTGTGACCACATGGTTCTCATCTCCGCCGATCAGTGCAATACGCTTCATTCCCTTCATTAAAATAATGGACGTAAGTTCTTTACACGCACTTTTGTGATTGTGGTCGATCTGGATCACACCTGTATAATTGGAGGAACCGATCGTCACAAACGGTACTTTTTTTTCCTGAAGATACTCTATCTGCCGATCCTCCACAAACGTCCTCATCAGGATCACACCATCTACTTTACGGTTTGAGATAATACGCTCCAGCGAGGAGATATCGTTATTTTTACAGATGGAAAGCAGGATGTCATACTCCATAATTCCGGCGATCTCCTGAATCCCGAATAAGCATTCCTGAAAGAACGTGAGATCCACAACATCATATTCTCCCGGCATGACCACACAAAGATTATATGTTTTTGACTGCGCCAGCCCTTTGGCGATAACGTTTGGCTTATAGTCATGCTCCTCAATATATTTTAATACACGGTCTCTCGTCTCCTGCCCGATCCGTCCCTTCCCTGAAATGGCTCTTGAGACAGTGGTTTTTGAAACACCAAGCGCTTCTGCCACATCTGCGATCGTTATATTTTTCTTCTCTTCATTCCCCATAAAACCCCTTCTTTCCTCAAAGCAGTTACTTCCCCTGACTTGTGCTGTGGCTTCCTGTACCGCTTGCAATCCTGCCACAATGTTACTTTGTCCTGCCCTGATGTTGCTGCGCATCCTTTGCGCAACAATATTATTATCATCCTATTTTCAAAAAAAAGCAATGACATTTTTATATATTTTCCAAACAATCTTTTTGTTTCTGTTCACTTATGCCTTGTTCCGGTAACAATTCTGTTTTTCGCATCAACATCGGATTTACATTTGTTTTTCCTGATGTTATAATATATTTGCGCAATCGGTTGCGTTATCAGATGATAATATAGAATATCACACTGATTGTCAACATGAAAATATTTTTTTGGGGGACAATATGAAAACAGACCATTTACTTTTCGGGGCAGCTTATTACTCGGAATACCTTCCATATGACCGCGTGGAAAAAGACATGGAAATGATGGAAAAAGCAGGCATGAACACGATCCGTATCGCAGAATCGACCTGGAGCACCATCGAGCCAAAAGACGGTATCTTTGATTTCACACATCTCGATAAAATGCTTGAGGCGGCTGCACGCCACCATATTTCTGTCATTGTCGGGACACCGACCTACGCCATCCCGGCATGGCTGGCAAAAAAATACCCGGATATTCTGGCTTTGACCAATAACGGTCAGAACATTTATGGTGCAAGACAGAATATGGATATCACACACGCAGGCTATCTGTTCCACTGCGAGCGGGTTATCCGCGCAATGATGGAACATATCAAAGATGTTCCGCATATCATCGGATTTCAGCTGGACAATGAGACAAAAAGCTACGGCACTGCCGGTCTGCGTGTCCAGGCAATGTTTGTCGATTATTTAAAGGAAAAATACCCGGATATCAATGAATTCAATCGCGAGTTCGGACTGGACTACTGGAGCAACCGCGTCAACACATGGGAAGATTTCCCGGATGTGCGTGGCACGATCAATGAAAGCCTTGCCGCTGAATTTGCCAAATTCCAGCGTCTGCTTGTAACCAGATTTTTAACATGGCAGGCTTCGATCGTTTCCGGATACAAGCGCCCGGATCAGTTCATCACACAGAACTTTGACTTCGACTGGACAGACCATTCCATCGGCTATCAGCCGGAGGTCAACCAGTACGAAGCTGCCAGATGCATGACCGTTGCCGGATGTGACATTTATCATCCTTCCCAGTCACTTCTTACCGGAGAGGAGATCACCTTCTGCGGCAACATCTCGCGCAGCTTAAAGAAAGACAATTATCTTGTTTTAGAGACACAGGCTCAGGGAAATATCGCATGGCTTCCATATCCGGGGCAGCTCAGGCTTCAGGCCTACAGCCACATTGCAAACGGCTCCAACAGTGTCATGTACTGGCACTGGCACTCGATCCACAATGCGATTGAGAGCTATTGGAAGGGCATCCTGTCACACGATTTTTCCGAAAATGAGACTTACCGGGAAGCTGCATCAATCGGCGCAGACTGGAAGCGGATCGGCACCCACCTTAAAAACCTGCAAAAGAAAAACCGTGCTGCCATCCTGCTTGACAATAACTCCCTGACCGGACTGCGTCTTTTCCCATTGAAAGACCTCGGCAATTACAGCTATAACACCGTTGCCCGCTGGCTTGGCGATGCTCTGTACCATTTAAATATCGAGTACGACATGATCTCCTCTGCGGAACGTGATTTTTCTTCCTACGAGTGCCTGATCGTCCCTGCACTTTACAGTGCTTCCGAAGATCTGCTCACCGCAATTTCTGATTATGTAAAAAACGGCGGACATCTGATCACGACGTTCCGTTCCGGTTTTTCAGATGAACAGTTAAAAATTTATGCGGATACACAGCCTCACATTTTACAGGAATGTCTTGGTATCCACTATGACCAATATACCTACCCGGTGGATGTTTCGGTAACACTGCCTGATTTTATGGCTCATCCATCCTGCTCCGGTCATGAAAATGCGGCTTCCGATGCCGGCTCGTCATGTTCCGATGAATCCTGCACAAACAGCAGCAAATGTCTGCACTGGATGGATCTTGTGACCTGCGATACCGCCACACCGCTCTTTTTCTACGATCACCCGGTCTGGAAAAAATATGCAGCTGCCACAGTCAACCAGTTTGGAAAAGGTTCGGCACTGTATCTCTCCAGCATGTTTGACGGCGCTCTTCTGGAAAAAGTTCTGGTCCATTACTTTGCCTCGCTTCCGGAAACACTTTTAGCACATCCGGAATGCCACTTTCCATTGATCATCAGGGAAGGTGTCAATGATTTTGGAAAACGGGTAAGATTTTACTTCAATTATTCCGGTGAAAAACAGACCGCCATCTGCAAAGGATTTTCCGGCACGGAATTATTGTCCGGCAGAAAAATAATGGAACAGGAAACGTTTTCGCTGGAACCATGGGGCGTGGTGATCGTGGAAGAAAATTAATTTTTCCTTCACATACACAAAATATGCCGCACGAGAAGGTAATTTTTCGTGCGGCATATTTTTTTAGTGACATCTTATGAATTTCATTTAGAAGTGTTTATTTTTTCTGTATGCGGTTCCCATCAGCGCACAGCCAAACAGTAATAATATCACTGCTGCTGCGATCGGTGTGTTATCCGAAGTCTTCGGACTTGCGATCACACTGCCTGTTGTCTGGCTCATATCTGTGTCATTTAAGACGATGACATAATCGGATGCATGTGAGAACTTAAAGTCTACAGTACCATCTTCTTTTACCTGTACTGCCTGATAATACTCAAACTTACCGGTTGTCTCGTTATAGTAATAAAGATTTGCTATTTTTCCACTGTAGTCCGTGCCAACGGAAAGTCTCAATATTCCCTCAAAGCCAAATACTCCGTCATAATTTAAGGAAAGCTGAATGGTTTCATTTCCGTCTGCCAGCGCTGTCACTTTCTGTTTTGGAATATCACTTGTTCCCACAACCAGACCAAGATCGATCGGCGCTGTCACATTACCGGTGATATCTTTTCCATTGATGATCCAGCTGGCCTGATCACTTACCTTGAAGGTTACGTTCATATCTTTTCCTTTGATACTCTCGAACACATTTGCTGGAATTTTTGTTGTCTTTAACAGGTTTACACGGATTTTACTTCCGGTTTTTGCCTTATTCACTGCCTCGATCACATTTGCAAAACTCTCCTCCTGCACGGTTACTTCTGCTACAGCCTGTTCTTCCTGTTTTGGAGTTGTCCGCTCTGCAGAATTGACCTGACTGGAATTGTTTCCTGATGTCTGCTGATTTCCGTTATGATCCTCTGTTGTTTTTCCATCTGGCTTTTTATCATCTGTTGTATTATCCGGAGCCGGTTCTGTTTTTGTCTCCGCTGTCAAAACAATCGTTCCACCATCTTTTGCTGCCGGAATGGTAACAGAAACGTTCTGGTCAGCAGAAACAGTGTAAGTTTTTCCATCATAAAGGTTTTTAAGAACTGTTCCGGCACTCTCTGCTACCGGGATCACTACTTCTTTCTCTGCCTCTTTCACATTCATTCCTACATATAAGGTGTTGTTTCCATAACTTCTGCTGATCACTTCATAGCCATCTGCGTCGGAAACTGCAACTGTGCTTCTGTTTCCTCTTGCAAATACATCTGTGTACGCATTGCGGATTGCAAGCATTGTCTTGTAGTGGTTGTAAATACTGTTGCTGTCTGCTTTCTGTTTTTCCAGCTCTGTCCAGTCAAAGTCGCGGCGGTTTGTCTGGAGCGGCCAGTTGTTGGCTCCACCCTGTCCAATCTCCTCTCCATAATAGAGCACCGGCTGACCTTTTGCGGTAATCTGAAGTGTTGCTGCCACTTTCATCAGGTTGTAAGCTTCTTCTTCGCTGATTTTGCTCTCATTTACAAGTTTATACTGCAGAGTGTCCTCATCATGGCTGCTCAAAAAGCTTCCCATGACAGAGGTGTTGTTGATCGCATTGTTTCTCTTCTGCAGTGAATTTTCCACGCTGGAAATATTTCCTGTCACAAAGTTCTGTGCAAAATCGTTGAAATCAAAATCAAGAAGTGCATCCATCGTTCCGGTTCCTAATTCTCCTGCATTGTTGGCATATCCTGCACCGGAATACTCTCCTATCATTTTAAAATCAGGATTTACTTTGGTCAGGGAATTTTTAAATGCTGCCCATGTCGTTGTCTCTACATGTTTTACAGTATCCACACGATAATAGTCAATATTGTATTTTGACATCCACTCGGTCTGCCATGCAACAAGCTGGTCTGTCACTGCTTTGTTTTCCGTCACAAAATCAGGCAGATCTGACAATGAATCATATTTATCATCACCACTGATCGTGTTGCTGGAGTCACGGATCATGGAAATACTGTTTCCATCTGCATCTGTTAAAATGCTGTTAAAGTAATCTTCTCTACCGTATCCTGCATGGTTTAATACTACGTCCACCATGATTTTCATTCCCTTGCTGTGAGCGGCATCCAGTAATGCTTTGAACTGCTGCTCTTTTCCAAGATGTTTGTTTAACTTTGTGAAATCACTTGCCCAGTAACCATGATAGCCATAGGTAGCGGTATCTGTCTCATTATCATGCTGATCCTCTGTGATATTTTCTACGATCGGAGTGATCCAGATTGTGTTCACACCCAGATCTTTTAAATAATCCAGTTTCTGGTTTAATCCGGCAAAATCTCCACCGTGATAGCTGGAACCGCCTTTTTCACCAACGTTATAATCGCCTACTCCGTAAGCATCATTGTTGCTTGCATCTCCGTCAAAGAAACGGTCTGTCACTGCAAAATAAATCACTGCCTCATCCCAGTCAAAATCTCCGGCACTTTTTTTGCGCTCTGTGACGGTAACATTTGTCGCTGTTGTGTATACATTTCCATAAATATCTTTCACTGTGACCGGAATATTTTTTACGCCTGCTGCAACTGTATTCAGGCAGGAAATTGTTCCTTCCATAAGTTCCGGCTCGATTGCAAACTCTTTTCCCAGTCCCAGCTCACTCAGATCGGCTGTGATCGCAGCAATTTCAGACGTTTCAAGACCTTCTCCGTCTTTTGCAGTCAATTCTACGGATAACACATTGTTGTCATTGTAATCCATTGCATACTGTGATAAAGAAGCCGTTACGCTCACATTTGCTTTTTTGAAGTGGCATACGCTGCATTCTTTTCCATTGCTGTCGTTTGCAGTTACATCATTAAATGCATCTAATTCCTCTTTTCCATTTACCACATAGTAATAATAGTAATCACCCGTGGAAACATCTGTAAGATTGTATACAAAACGATCGTTTTCTGCGTCATAAGCCATTGCATAAGTCTGTCCGTTGATCACAATACTTACATTTCCTTCTAAAGAAGCAAGGTTATTCTCTGCTGCCAGTTCATCATTTCTGTAGTAAAAATGGATTGCATTATTTGCTCCATCCCGCTCAAAACCTGTGTTGTATGGCAATACTCTTGTGATTCCTTCTCCCTGTGTGAACACTGCTTTTACCACTGACTGGTCTGCCGGGATCGTCACATAATGATCTCCGCCGTCTTTGCTCTCCCATTCATCAGCTGCCGTGCTGTGCCTCATACAGAAAGACAATTTAAGATCTGCTTTTGAATCTTTTACCGGTATTTTTGCAACCATTTTGCCATTGATGTCTGCAAATGCTACAGATACATCAGAGCCAAATCCACTGTTCCAGGTGTAAATGTTCCAGCCGGTATAGTCCTTCGCCGGTCTGTCGTACTCGATCATGACGTAGCGGGATCTCGGTGCTACCAGCTCTGGAATCTCTGTGTATGCCTGTTTACTATTGGATACAATATAAAGTGTTACATTTTCTGTTCCTGCGCTGTTGCTATAAGAAATCGTGTCCTTCTCCCATTTCCACTCGTCTTTTGATCTTGGGATGATCTGAAGGTCTGTATATGGAAGTTTTATTTCTGCGCGCAGCCACTCATTCCCATCAGAAAGTGTCTCGGTTGCGGTAAAAGGTGTTCCCTCTGTCGCTCCAGCACCATTTTTCTCCCAGATCCATAAGTCAGATGCATTTTCTGACATATGTGTCTTATCAAAATCATAATAATAAATGGTATATGTATATAATTTTTCTGTCACATTGACCACAAAGTCAGAGGTCTGTCCGTTCTCTGCTTTTGCCGTCAGTTCTACGATCTGTCCTGTATAAGATTTTCCGATTATAATGCTATTTCCATTTAATGTAATATCTTTATTTGCAGTTTTTAAACTGTAAGTAACCGGAGCTTCACTGCTTGTTCCGTCTTCAGACCACAATGTCAGTTTTTCTGGAAGTGCTGTCTCAATTCCCTTCATGGCATCTGCTTTTCCGTCAGCCAAGCCCGGAACGATCAACACACTGTTTGTTCCACTTACCCTGTTATTTGCCGGATCTGAAAACGATACATCCCAGGTTTTATTTAATGCAAATTTGTATTCATATTTTCCGGGTGCAATGGTAAATGTTCCAGACCACATACCTGCTGTCTCATCTTTTTTAAGTTCCCAATCAGATGAATCCTGTTTCCAACCATTCATTCCTCCCGGAACCGTAACAGATGCTGCATCCCCTGTTTTTTCAACCGGGACACGGAAAGTTACCTCGCGTCCATTTACCTCCGGGCTTACATATCCTGCTTCTTTGTATTCGATCAGAGTTTCGGATTTGTCAGCATCTTTGTACCATTTCATGCCACCCTTTCCATCTCTTAAATAATAGATGGAGGTGTCTGTGGTGATGGCATTGATGGCTTTCACTTCTTCGCTCTGACCATCAAACTGTGTCTCTGCTCCTGTGTCAGCATCTACCAACTGAAAACCTGATATTGTTGTTCCGGTTAATGTAACAGTATAAATATTTTCAGCTTCTGAAACAGCCAGCTTTGGTTTGTCCTGATTTCCCCACGCAGCAATAGACGCATCCCCAGCTCCTTGATTGTCCAATACAAAATCGCCGCCCCATAGATTGATAACAGGCGTTTTCCAATTTTCTGGTTTTTCAAAATAAATTATAACTTTATGTGCAGCTGCTTTTTCTTTCTCTGGTAACACCTGATTTTTATCTTTGTCTAAGTACCATGACATTCCATTATCATTCTTTAAAAGATAAAATGATGTATCTGATGTTGCCGAATTAATTGCATCAATAATGGCACAGTTTTCAAATTTCTTTTCTGCCGGGTTTCCTACACCAGTTCCACCGTTTACAATCTGAAAGCCACTGATGCTGTTCGTCCGGATATCAATATAATAATAACCTGTTGATTCATCTTTCAACATAGCAGGTCTTGATTGACTCGTCCAGACTTCCACCTTTTCTGCATCCCCATTGTCTACTTCAACATCGGATTCATTCCAATAGTTAAATGCCGGGATATTCCAATCATCCGGTTTTTCAAAATACAACCTCACAGTTGGATTCTCCGCTGCCTGAACCGTACTGTTTCCGCCGCCAAGCGCCGGAACCATTGTTACTACCATTGCAAGCACTAGCAGAAAACATAGTACTCTGCTTGCAATGCTTTGCCTCTTTTGAAAGCTTTTCATTAACTTTCTCATTCTTCCTTCTCCTTTTTCTCCCCTACTTGCATGTGATTCTATAACAATCCCCCTCTTCACATGTTTTCGTTTTTTTTCGCATTTCTATTGTATTCTAAAATATTGTATTATTCTATACGTAATAAATCCCGAAATCTCGTCCAAATTTTTGTGGATTTTAACCAATTAGAGTGCAAAATTGCACATTTTTCAATTTTCAGGCAAAAAAATAGAACCATCATTCAAAGTTTTCTCTGAATTCTGGTTCTATTTTTTCGAAAATTCTACTTTCTACTGTGCCACAGTTCCATCCGTCGCCTGCGCTGCCGGATCTGCAGTGATATCTGTGCCTCCCGCCGGCGCCGTCTGGTCTGCCGCAGGCTGCTGTGCAGCCGCTGCAGCGCCACTCTTTAAGGCTGCCAGTGCTGCCTCATCATCCACAAGTGTCTGATAATTGGTAACATAACTCTTTGCTGTATCAGATAACGCATCGTATGCTGTTCTTGCTGCCACGATAACAGGTTCGCTTTCTAATGTAACAGTTCCTATACTGTTGATCGTATTGACAACCGCAGCTGCCTCTTTCTGTTTCACACTGTCACTTTCCGTTCCCGGAAGATTATAAACCAATACGCAGTAACCCTTGTCGATCGTCTCATATATCTTCTTTGCTGCCGCATATGGAAGATTGATACATCCATGGGAACCTCTTGTCTTATAAATGTCTCCACCAAATGCTTTTCTGGATGTCAGATCATGCATTCCGATATCTCCGTTAAATGGCATCCAGTATGTAACCGGCGTCTCATAATCAGGTCCGCGCAGTACGGCATTCATGGTTTTATAGGTAACCATAAATGCTCCACCCGGTGTTGTATGCCCTTTTGCCACATTTCCGGATACAAAATCAGACTCTGTCACCAGCACCCCATCTTTATATACAAACAAATGCTGTGAAGTGAGATTGATCTCCACATAGGAATTACCGTAATCATTTTCACCATGGCTGTTCGCAGTCTGGGAATAAACCGGTTCACGTTCCACTTTTTTTCCGGCTTTCAGATCATCTAAAATCTGTGCCACTTCCTCAGAATTGTTGATTTTCCATCCATAAGGTCCATTGGAAATCGTCACAGTGGAACCATAAGATGTTTTCAACTCTTTCGGTTTATAACAGGTATTATATTTACTTGCAAGCTCCTTTACAAAGGAAAGAACACCTTCCTCGTCCACCACAAGATTTAAATCATCGTCCACGGAAAGCCACTCGGAAATACGCTCCCCATCCAGCACTTCTTTTGCAACGTCAAAATCATAAGTGATCGTAGTCCCCACATAGCTGTTCATCTCATCAATGACTGCCAACAGTTTTTCATTATCGTCTTCAACCTTCGGCTTCACATAACAGTCTGCCTCATCCAGATCAAGTTCATCTGCGAGAACTAAAATGGAATCCTCCACCGCTTTTTTGAATGCACTTTTATCAATGGTCGTACCATAATCTGCCGGAACTAAAGAATATCCATCTGCTGTGTACGCTGAAACCGTTGCATCCACGGGTTCACGCTGTGCACCAGCCTGCATACAGTTTAACGCCTGAAGCTCGCTGTCCAATGCATTCTCATCAAATGTCACAACCTTAGCCAGTTCCAGATTCTCATGTTTAAACAGTGTAACCACCCATGCGAAACCATTCTGTCCATTCAATAATTCTTCCACTTCGCCATTAAACACTGGTGCAATGTGAATGGAATCTCCTGCAATGCTTTCCTGTCCCTCCTCACGTTCCACGAGATTCAGCACATAGCTGTCAATCTCCTCTGTGATGAGCTGCTCCATCTTTTCTACCGTCTTACCACCGGCTTTTATTCCATCGATGGTCGTACCAAAGCAGAAATGGCTCTGGAAAAAGATTCCAAATCCGACATAAATAACTGCCAGACACGCCACCACAACACCTGCGATGACAAAAATCCTCTTTTTGTCTGCGGATTTTCCTGCTGCATTGTTCTGCGTCAGATTCTTTTTTTCTTTTTTCATAATTTTTCCTCTCACTCTTTTGTAGCTTATTCAAAAAGACGTATCAATATGCGCCTATTTTCAGCAAAACCATACTCTATTATAGGTAGAAAAAGGGCTTTGTCAACAATTTGCGGCAATCGTAATATTTGCGTAATGAATTTGTTTTAATTCGTAACAATGATGGTAAAATTTTTCTTCTGAAATTGTTTGTAAGGTTGCACAAAAACCAGACATTTACCTTAAGAAATCTTTAAATATTCAATAATCTTTCTTAAAAAAAGAGAAAGGGAATTGTTTCCTAAAAATCACTATGCTATAATCGCACAATGTAAGGAAAAAGAATTTATTTTTATATAAAAATCTGTTAGGAAGGTGATATTTTGAAGACAGATATGAAAAGCAGACTCAATGCTTTTATCGAGAAAAACAAACATGCTTTTTTGCTTCTTTATTTTTGTATCTATTTTCCATGGTTTCATCATCTGGAACGAACCGTGACCACGCATTTTCATGTGATACATACTGCATTGGATGACAGGATCCCATTTTGTGAATACTTTATTGTTCCTTATCTTTTATGGTTTGGATATGTCGCGTGGGCAGTCGGATATTTTTATTTTAAAAATAAAGATGAATATTTTAAACTCTGTGCAATGCTTTTTACCGGAATGACCGTTTTCCTTGTGATCTCAACGATCTATCCGAATGGTCACTATCTGAGACCAGCTTATTTTGAACATAATAATATTTTTATCCAGATGGTAAAATGGCTGTATGCAACGGATACACCGACAAACCTGTTTCCAAGCGTACATGTCTTTAACTCCATCGCCGTGAATATTGCCGTATGGCACAGTGACAATTTCAAAAAGAACAAAGCTGTACGCTATGGTTCCGCTGTTTTGATGGTACTCATTATCTTATCCACAATGTTTTTGAAACAGCACTCCGTTTTCGACGTTGTCACCGGTATGGTACTTGCCGTATTTATGTACTCCGTTGTATACACAACCAACTGGGCTGCTGTCACCGTTGCAAAACCGGTGCGCAAGCCAAGACAGATCTAACTATGTTTTTACCACAATTTCAGTAGCTGGATTCCTGTTTTCATAACTTTATACTTCACATCCTCAAGTTCTGCTGCGGCATTTTTCAGCTCCTTGCGGATTTCAATATGCTGCGGGCAATGCGTCTCACACTTTCCACAGGAAATACACTGGGATGCACTGCTCGTATCTTTTCGAAATGCAGTACACTGCAGGTAATCTCTTCTTCCCGATTTTTTTCCTTCGGAATACATCGCATTATAGCAGCGGAATGTACCCGGAATATCCACTCCTTTTGGGCATGGCATGCAGTAACCACATCCTGTACATCCCACTTTTACATTTTTCTTAATCTCATCTTTTACCTTTTCGATCAGCTCCCGGTCGGATGGTGTGAGACATCCCACCAGTGACTCGCTGGCAGTTTTTACATTCTGTTCCACCATCTCCATGGAATTCATGCCGGAGAGCACACAGGTCACTTCCGGCTGGTCGTAAAGCCATTTCAACGCAACTTCTGCCGGAGTGCGATGTTTTTCATCCCTGCGGAATAACTCTTTCGCAGATTCCGGGAGAAGGTTCACCAGACGTCCGCCACGAAGCGGCTCCATGATAATAACCGGAAGTCCTTTCCGGTTCGCATAACGCAGTCCTTCCACACCAGCCTGAGAATGTTCATCCATATAATTGTACTGGATCTGACAGAAATCCCAGTCGTAAGCATCTACTAACTGACAGAACATCGCGGAATTACCGTGATAGGAAAATCCGATCTGCCGAATCTGCCCGGACGCTTTCTTCTCCCTGATCCACTCTTCCATCCCCAGTTTTTTCAATTTCTCCCAGGTTGGAATGTCCGTCAGCATATGCATGAGGTAATAATCAATGTAATCGGTCTGCAGGCGGCGCAGTTCCTCCTGAAACATTTTTTCCACGCCATCGATCGACTTGATCAGATAATGCGGAAGCTTTGTGGCAAGGTTGATTTTCTCCCTGCAATGATTCCGGTGTAAAATTTCTCCCACTGCCACTTCATTTCCGGCATACACGTAGGCAGTGTCAAAATAATTGACCCCCGCCTCAATTGCCGCCATCACTTCTTTTTCTGCTTTGTCAAGGTCTGCGCTGTTCCCCTTTTTCGTAAAACGCATACAGCCGTAGCCCAGCGCAGAAATATCGTTTCCATATTTATCTTTCCGATATTGCATGCTGCTATCTCCTCTCGGTGTTTAATGCCTCCAGTTCTTCCATCCAGATCCGTGCAGACGCATCCGAAGGCATACGCAGATCTCCGCGCGGAGAGACAGCAACGCTTCCGACTTTTGGTCCATCCGGCAGGCAGGAACGTTTGAACTGCTGTGCAAAAAATCTGCGGTAAAAAGTTTTTAACCATTTCAAAATGGTTTCATCCTCATAAGTTCCCGCAAATGCAATTTTCGCCAGACGGTAAATCTTTGCCGGCGCATAGCCAAGACGAAGCATATGATACAGATAAAAATCATGTAATTCGTAAGGTCCGACCAAATCTTCGGTCTTCTGGGAAATCTTCCCATCCTCCGGCGGTAAAAGTTCCGGTGAAACCGGTGTATCCAAAACATCGAGAAGAACCGCTTCTAACGCTTCATCGCCACAGGTATCCGCGTAATACCGGACAAGATGGCGGACCAGTGTCTTTGGCACAGACGCATTCACCGCATACATGGACATATGATCTCCGTTGTAAGTCGCCCAGCCGAGTGCCAGCTCCGACAGATCGCCTGTGCCGATGACCATACCACCGGTCTTATTTGCAATGTCCATAAGAATCTGGGTTCTCTCACGTGCCTGTCCATTCTCGTAAGTCACATCGTGCACTTTCGGATCCTGTCCGATATCTCGGAAATGGATATTGACCGCATCCCTGATACTGACTTCCATAAAATCCGCATTGAGACATTTGATGAGGCTCACCGCATTATCGTAAGTACGATCCGTTGTTCCGAATCCCGGCATTGTCACAGCCTTAATATTTTTATGATCCATGCCGAGCAGATCAAATGCACGCACCGTCACAAGCAATGCCAGTGTAGAATCCAATCCACCGGAGATACCGATCACGGCAGATTTGCAGTGTGTGTGCTCCAGACGTTTTTTCAGTCCCATCGCCTGAATGGATAAAATCTCATCACAACGGCGCTCTCTGTCTGTCTTACTGCCCGGAACAAACGGCATTGGATCAATGTATCTGGTCAGTTCCGTCTCTTCTATTTTCAATGCAAATGGAATTTCCGTGTAACCGTCCATTCTGGTTTCAAATGTAGTCATTCTGCGGCGCTCTGCATTCAGACGCAGAACATCAATCTCCGAATAAACTGTTTCATTCGCAAAACGTTTCGCTTTCTTTAAAATCCTTCCATTTTCCGCAATGATATTATGCGCGGAATAGACGACATCCTGCGTGGATTCCCCATCTCCGGCACTCGCATAAATATAGCCGCACAGAAGCCTTGCAGACTGTCCGCCAACCAGCTCCTCGCGGTAAATGTCTTTTCCGGTCGTCTCATCCGATGCTGACAGATTGACAATGACATTCGCACCGTTTAACGCATGACGGATACTCGGCGGTTCCGGTGTCCAGAGATCCTCGCAGAGTTCCACACCGATTTTCAGTTCCGGCATGGTCTGGCAGGTAAATAATAACTTTTTGCCCATTGGAACCACTTCTTCTCCGAGGCTTACCTGCACCGTTTCTTCCATTCCTCTTGTACAATGTCTTGCCTCATACAATTCATTGTAATTTGGCAGATATGTTTTCGGCACAAAACCAAGCACTTTTCCATTGCTCACAGCGGCAGCCACATTATAAAGCTTTCCGTTGTATTCGAGTGGAAGTCCCACAAACACGATGCAGTCCAATGCAAAGGTAAACGCAGCGATCTCAAGGAGCGACTGTCTTGCTTCACGCAGCATTTTTTCCTGTAAAAACAGATCACTGCATGTATAACCCGTAATACAAAGTTCCGGGAGTACAATGATCTTTGCCCCTTCCTTCTCTGCCTTTTTAATCTCTGCGCAGATTAATGCGGTGTTCTCTTTTGTATCCGCAACTACAATTTTCGGGGTGACGGCTGCCACCTTGACAAATCCCTGTTTCACTACTTTCTCATCTCCTTCAGTTCGTCCACTTCAAAATGATATGCCTTGTTACAGAACTGGCATTTTACTTCAATCGCTTCACCATCGTTGATAATATCGTCTAAATCTTTTTTGCTCAAGGTTGAGATTGCACGGGAAACGCGCTCTTTGGAGCAGTCACACTGGAATGCTGCCGGGAGTGTATCCGTGATTTCAAGTCCAAAATCGCCCAGAATGATCTCTAAAATCTTTTCCGGCGTATTGCCCTCTTCCAGCATCTCAGTCACAGATGCGATCTCACTGATTTTTTTCTCCAATGCATCCACAACTTCATCCGGGGTAAACGGCATCAACTGAATAATAAATCCACCTGCCTGCTTTACAGAACCATCCACATCTACTAAAACACCCAGTCCTACTGCGGAAGGAACCTGCTCCGAAGTCGCAAAATAATAGGTTAAATCCTCTGCGATCTCTCCGGTCTGAAGTGCGATCTGTCCCACATAAGGCTCTTTTAAGCCCATATCCTTGATGACGCTCATGACACCAAGTCCAAGTGCCCCGCCTACGTCTAATTTTCCCAATGCATTCGGTGGCAGTTCCACATCTGCCACTCTCGGAAATCCCTTGACATGTCCTGCGGAATCCGCTGTCACAGTCAGCCCCTGCGCCGGTCCCTGACACTGGATCTGTACTGTGAGAAGATCCTTCTCACCCTTCATCATGGTTCCCATCATGGCCGCACCAGATAATAATCTACCCAGAGCTGCTGTGATCACCGGACTTGTGTTATGGTCTTTTCTTGCTTCCTCCACAATGTTTTTGGATGTGATCGCAAATGCGCGGATGGAATGATCTGCCGCAGTTGCTCTTACAATATAATCGTTCATGTTTTTCCTCTTTTCCTGTTATTTTATATTAGGCAATTGCGAAACCCCTCATAATCTTCTTTCAATTGTTCAAAATTAACAAAAACATTCAAGACACGCTCTCGCTACGTGTCGCTCGCAGCGGTACTAAGAAGCCAGGCACAACTTTCCGTTGTACCAGCCTTCTAAGTACCAATCGAACTTGTTCGATTTTGGCTCACCCAGTGTCTTTCATGTCTTTTGTCAATTTTTCACAATTCAATTTAGGTTTTTATGAGTTTCGAATTGTCTGATAACTATTAAAAACAAGGAGAGAAAGATGGCAGTTGTAACGATTACAAAGGATAATTTTGAGGCAGAAGTATTGGGATGTAAGATCCCGGTTGTGCTTGACTTCTGGGCAGAATGGTGTGAACCATGTAAAATGCAGTCTACGGTTATAGAAGAGCTTGCCGCAGAGTTGGATGGAAAAGTAAAATTCGGTAAGGTGAATGTGGACGAAGAGGCTTCTCTGGCACTGAATTATCAGATCATGAGTATCCCGACATTGGTTGTGATGCATTATGGTCTGTTTCAGGGAAAAGCAATCGGCGTGCAGGGCAAAGATGCGATCCGTGAAATGCTTCAGGGTGTTTTGTAAAACACCTTGACAAATTTCTATCTATCAGTTACAGTCAATCTTGCAGATAGCAGAATCTTTTTTTATCAAATAAAATGTTACAAGAGTAATTATTTCAGCCAGATCGGCATGAAATCCCGGCAAAAAATAGAAAGTGATGGTTTAAATAGGGGGAAAACTGTCTTAAAAGGATGAACAGGGACAGAATTGTTTCATGTTCGTAGTTGACATTTAGGGCAAAGTATAATACTATAAGAACAAGAAAACGAACATAAGTTCGTATTGGAGGAAAGAAAATGGCAAGAGAAGATAAATTGAAAGCGTTAGATGCTGCAATTTCACAGATTGAGAAACAGTATGGTAAGGGATCTATTATGAAGCTGGGTGATAATTCAGCACATATGAATGTTGAGACAATTCCAACCGGATCTTTGAGTCTTGATATTGCACTTGGTCTTGGAGGACTTCCAAAGGGAAGAATTATTGAGATCTATGGTCCGGAATCCAGTGGTAAGACAACGGGTGCCCTGCATGCGGTTGCCGAGGTACAGAAAAGGGGCGGAATCGCAGGATTTATTGATGCGGAGCATGCACTTGATCCGGCTTATGCCAAGAATATCGGTGTGAATATTGATGAGTTGTATATTTCACAGCCGGACTGTGGAGAGCAGGCGCTTGAGATCACAGAGACGATGGTTCGCTCCGGGGCAGTGGATATCGTGATTGTTGACTCTGTTGCAGCACTTGTTCCGAAAGCAGAGATTGATGGAGATATGGGAGATTCCCATGTGGGACTTCAGGCAAGACTTATGAGCCAGGCTCTCCGTAAATTAACTGCAGTCATCAGCAAGTCGAACTGTATTGTTATTTTTATTAACCAGCTGCGTGAAAAAGTTGGTGTGATGTTCGGTAATCCAGAAACAACAACCGGCGGACGTGCATTGAAATTCTACTCATCTGTGCGTATGGATGTCCGTAGAATTGAATCTCTGAAACAGGCAGGAGAGGTTGTCGGTAACCGTACCCGTGTGAAGATCGTAAAGAATAAAGTGGCACCTCCATTCAAAGAGGCTGAGTTTGACATTATGTTTGGTAAGGGAATTTCCAAAGAGGGAGATATTTTAGACCTTGCTGCAGACTGTGGCATTATTGTGAAGTCCGGTGCATGGTATGCCTATAACGGAGATAAGATTGGTCAGGGACGTGAGAATGCGAAAACTTATCTGAGAGAGAATCCACTCGTATGTGAAGAGGTTGAGGCAAAAGTCAGAGAAAAATTCCAGTTAGATGGTACTGCAGAAGAGACGGATGCTGAGGGAGAGCCAGAAGTATTAGAGGATGAGGAATAAAAATGAGTCTTCAGGTCATGTCGGTCGTACCTCTTGAGAAGGGAAAAGCAAGAATCCGGTTTGATGATGGGACAGAAGTTGTTCTTTATAAAGGAGAGATTCGAAAGCTTGGGATAGAGGAGGGCTGTGTTGTCACAGAGGCTGTCTATGATAAGATTCTGAATGAAATCCTTGGAAAGCGTGCAATCAAGAGGGCAATGCATCTGTTGGAAAAGCAGGACCGGACAGAGCGTCAGCTTTATGACAAACTGAAACAGAACGGATATCCGGAAAGTTGTATTGAATCCGCAATTGCCTATGTAAAAAGTTATCATTATATCGACGATTTTCGTTATGCTTCTACCTACATCCGTTATCATCAGGAGATGAAAAGTAGACAAAAACTTAAGATGGAACTGATGGCAAAAGGGATTGGAAGAGATCTGGTTGATGCAGCATTAGAAGAAGAGTATGTTTCGGATGATCAGAAGAAGATTGCAGAGTTACTGCAGAAGCGGCATTATTCTTTTGAGGATGCAGATGTCAGCGAACAGCGGAAGAATTATCAGTTTTTACTCCGCAGGGGATTCAAAAGCAGTGATATCCTTCATGTCATGAAGCAGGAACGGCAGTAGGAGCAGGCCGGAGAGAAAAATTTTGTTTCAGAGAAAATCTGACAAATTTGTACAATATGTTGTATTCTTATTTTTGAGTCATTCAATATTATGCATATTGAACAGTAATTGACTTGACATAAGTATGAAAATAGAATAAAATTAATCTGTTGTTAATTATGACAGAAAATTAATCTAATTATATGTTATATGTACAATGAAAATTTCATAAAGGAGGTGCTCCTGTGCTGCAGATAGTGATCGCTGTTGTTATAACACTTATCGTTACTGCGGTTCTGACATACTTTATCACAACTGCTTACCACAAGAACGTAGCAAATGCTAAGATTGGTAATGCGGAAGATAGAGCACGTGAGATTATCGATGAAGCGGTAAAGACAGCAGAAACCAAAAAACGTGAAGCAATGCTCGAAGCAAAGGAAGAGTCCATCAGAGTCAAAAATGATCTGGACAAAGAAGTAAAAGAGCGCAGAGCAGAGATTCAACGTAGTGAACGCAGAGTCGTACAGAAGGAAGAAAACTTAGACAAGAAGTTGGAATCCATCGAGAGACGCGAAGCCGGTTTTGCTGCAAAAGAAGAAGAAATCAACAAGCAGAAAGCTCAGATTGCAAAGCTCAATGAAGAGCGTTTACAGGAACTGGAAAGAATCTCTGGATTAACCTCCGAACAAGCAAAGGAATATCTCTTAAAAACCGTTGAAGAAGATGTTAAACTTGATACCGCAAAATTAATCAAAGAAATGGAAAACAAGGCAAAGGAAGAAGCTGATAAGAAGGCCAAAGATTATGTGGTAACTGCCATTCAGAAATGTGCAGCAGACCATGTGGCAGAGACAACAATTTCTGTTGTACAGCTTCCGAATGACGAGATGAAAGGTAGAATCATCGGACGAGAGGGACGTAATATTCGTACGTTAGAGACGATGACAGGTGTGGATTTAATTATTGATGATACACCGGAAGCAGTTATTTTGTCTGGATTTGATCCAATCAGAAGAGAAGTTGCCCGCATTGCTTTGGAAAAATTGATTGTAGATGGACGTATTCATCCGGCTAGAATCGAAGAAATGGTAGAAAAGGCACAAAAAGAAGTTGAAACAATGATCCGTGAGGAAGGTGAAGCAGCAACATTAGAAGTTGGTGTTCACGGAATTCATCCGGAACTCGTTCGCTTACTCGGCAGAATGAAGTTCAGGACAAGTTACGGACAGAATGCATTAAAGCATTCTATTGAAGTAGCACAGCTTTCCGGATTATTGGCAGCGGAAATTGGTGTAGACGTAAGAACTGCGAAACGTGCAGGTCTTTTACATGATATTGGTAAATCTGTGGATCATGATATGGAAGGATCTCATATTCAGATTGGTGTTGATTTATGTAGAAAATACAAAGAATCACCAATTATCATCAATGCAGTTGAGGCTCATCATGGTGATGTAGAACCTGAGTCCCTGATTGCTTGTATCGTACAGGCTGCTGATACGATCAGTGCGGCAAGACCTGGTGCAAGAAGAGAGACACTTGATACTTATACCAACAGATTAAAACAATTAGAAGATATTTCAAACGGATTTAAGGGAGTAGAAAAATCATTTGCTATTCAGGCAGGTAGAGAGATTCGAATTATGGTAGTTCCAGAACAGATCAGCGATGCTGACATGGTATTATTGGCACGCAATATTGCAAAACAGATTGAGTCTGAATTGGAATACCCTGGACAGATTAAAGTAAATGTGATTCGCGAGTCACGTGTAACGGATTTTGCGAAATAGCTTGACAAAGAGAGCATAAAAGAAGATTTGAAGAGGATGGATCCTGTTTCGAATCTTCTTTTTTATATGAAAAAGCGTTCGATTGTTATAGAATAATCCTAGAACCAGAAGAGGCAGGAGGAAAGAAAGATGAGTGAACATGCAATAAGAATTAAACGGGAATTGGTGATGAAAGGCACTATTCTTGATGTGTACAAAGATACAATGGAACTTCCAAATGGCAAAACAGAAGAATGGGATTTTGTCTCACATAGAAAGGGAGCTGCGGCAGTTGTTGCAGTGCGTGAGGATGGAAAACTGCTAATGGTGAGACAGTACCGGAATGCTTTAGAGCGTATGACGTTAGAGATTCCTGCCGGAGCGAGAGACAGTGTGACAGAAGATACCAAAGTGTGTGCTGCAAGGTAACTCGAAGAGGGGAGCGGATACCGTAGTGAGAATCGTTCATTTTTGCTTTCACTTCGAACGACGGTTGCATTTTGTGATGAATTTATCGATGTGTACCTTGCAAGAGATTTAGTGAAGAGTACACAGCATCTGGACGAGGGAGAAGCGATAGACGTGGAAGCACATGATGTAGACGAATTGTGTGAAATGATCTATGCAGGTAAAATACAGGATTCCAAGACGGTTTCTGCAATCCTCGCCTATAAGAATTTGCTGAATAAGGATTCCGGAAAAGCATAGATTATTAGTAAGATTGATTTTTGGTAGAAAATTGTGATTCAAAAAAATAAGATCATCTATGCATTATGTTTCCTTGCCGGAATATTGCTTGTCAATCTTATGGGAAGCGGTTTGTTGAACACCTATGGTGTGACTTCCTTCTGGGATCAGTCAGCTGTCACTTTCTGGAGCATGTCCTATGACCAGTATTTCTGGTATATTTTTTTCATGCGGATGAAAGGACTGATTGTGATCCTGCTGCTTGGCACAGTATTTGGCAGGAGGATCGTGACAAGGGTTTTTCTGGCACTGTTTCTGTTCCTGACAGGAATATTTATCACAATGTCAGTGATAGAACAGGGACTGTCTGGAATCGCAGCAGTTTTACTGGCAATGCTTCCGCAGTGGATTTTCTATTTACTGGCGTTCACCGTGTATGAGAGAGGAAGAGAAAGAAAAGTAATATTTGTCTGTGCTTTGCTCGTTGTGCTGGGGTGTCTTGCAGAGGGGTATATTTCACCGTTTTTCCTGAAAAAAGTACTATGACAGCGAAAATGGGGCAGATTATGTAATATGTATGTAAAAAAATTGTAATGAATAATTACAACATATGGTAAGACAGAAATTACAAAAAACGACATGTTGTATATGGACAAAAAGAAACAAAAAAACAGGCAAAAATACTGATTGCATTTTGATTTCTGAATCATTATAATAGGGAATATACCTCGAAAATGAGGTATTTTTTCGGCTTGAAAGAGTTTACATTGAGAGAAAAGAATCGGGGCAGGGAATGAGCATGAATCAGGATATACATAATTTTATCCAATATCTTCATCAGGAAAAACAAACTTCAGAGAATACAGAAGTATCTTATGAGCGAGACTTAAAGAAGATGATTTTGTATTTAACAACACATGGAGTGGATAGAATTGACGCTGTTACCCCAGAAGTTCTGAATTCTTATGTGATAGAGTTAGAACAGTCAGGATTAAAGCCTGCAACAGTATCCAGAAGTGTTGCGTCCATGAAAGCATTCTTTCACTATGAAGAGTTAGAACAAAGGACAAGCGCAGATCCAGCTTTTGAACTGAAAGCTCCAAAGGTGGAGAAGAAAGCCCCAACTATTCTGACAACAGAGCAAACAAACCGCCTGTTAGCCCAGCCGAAGGATAATTCGGCGAAAGGTCTGCGTGATAAAGCAATGCTTGAATTGTTGTATGCAACAGGAATCCGTGTTTCTGAATTGATCTCTTTGAAATTAACAGATGTGAATTTTGATACCGGGTATATTACATGTGTAGATTCACACAAGGAGCGTATGATTCCAATGACTCCGGTGGCAAAGGACGCACTTGTCAGATATATCAAGGATGGACGTCCACAGTTGGTGAAGGATGAGAATTCCATCTGGTTGTTTACCAATTGTTCCGGGGATGCGATGAGCCGTCAGGGATTCTGGAAGCTGATCAAGTCCTATGGAAAGCGGGCAGGAATAGAGTCCGAGATCACTCCGCATATGCTGCGACATTCTTTTGCTGCACATCTTGTGTGCAGCGGGGCAGACTTAAAGAGCGTGCAGGAGATATTAGGACATTCCGATATTTCAACAACACAGATGTATGCACATATGAATCAGACTGCAAATGTATAAATAGGTACCGTGTAGTCTGCAGATATACACATAACATAATAATAAATAGAGTGTTCAGGATAAAATCCTATTGGGATTTATTTGCATATCAGTCGAGCAGATTTCGTACATCTTTCAGGGAACAGCCCTGTTTGAAAGCAATTGCTTTTAAATCTTCAAATTCCGGTTTTTCATGGTTTACATGATAACCGGAACTTTTTTTTATGCGGATTTTTCCGTAAGGAGTTTCTTTTGTCTCAAACGTGGAGACGAGTTTCACACGTTCGTAAACAGCATAACGGATGCCGCGGGTGGTTGTGTGCTGAAAGAAAAGGTTTGTGAAATTTTCTTTTTCAGACAGCGGACAGAGGCAGGTCAGGATAATCCCTGGTCTGCCTTTTTTCATCTGGATCGGGATCGTATATACATCGAGTGCGCCGGCGTTTAAAAGGGTTTCCGCAGCAAAGCTTATATCTTCGCCTGTCATATCATCCAGATTGCAGGAAATACTTAAAATTTTATCATCATAACCGTTCGCCTGAACATCACCGAGAAATGTCCGGACACAGTTGGCGGTTTCAAAGTCTTTTTGTCCCATGCCGTAGCCGATATGTTCTAAAGTCATAACAGGCATTTCTTCAAAACTTTCCACATAATGACGAAGGATAGCAGCACCGGTTGGCGTCAGAAGTTCGCCTTTGATGGAACCGGTATAAAAAGGGATTCCTTTTAAAAGTTCCGCAGTCGCAGGAGCCGGAACCGGGAGGATGCCGTGGGCGCATTTTACAAATCCGCTTCCGACATGGAGCGGCGACGCAAATACTTTTTCCGGTGCGATCAGGTGCATGAGAAATGCGCAGCCACAGACATCAGCCAGCGCATCCAAAGTTCCAACCTCATGAAAATGAATCTGTTCTAATGTGGTGTTGTGTACGGCAGATTCTGCTTCTCCGATCAGGCGATAGATAGCAGCGGCATCTGCTTTTACCTGGGCAGGAAGCTGTAAGTGTTCGATCTGTGCGAGGACAGACTGGTAACTGTGATGCGTGTGCGCATGGGAAGATTCATCATGATGATGTTCCGCTGTCTCATGCTCGTTCGTGTGTACATGTTCTGCTTCTGTGTGATCATGGGTATGTGTATGTACATGTTCATGTACATGCACGCCTTCCTCTTCTCCGTTTATCATAACATGCATATGTGTGCCGGAAATGCCGCACTTTTTTGATTCCTCCGCAGAAATCTGAATTCCATATTCCGAGAAAGCCTGATTCATCGTCTGCAAAAATAATTCTTTCTGGTCGCATATTTCATAAAGGGCAGCCATGAGCATGTCTCCGGCAGCACCCATCTTACATTCAAAATATAATGTTTTCATAGATAAAATTCCTTTCTGATAGTAAAAACAAAGGTCAGAATCCGGTTACCTGTTATGTAAAAAGAGGTAACGGAATATGCCTGACTTATTTTATTTTAATCGACATTTTCATAGTATGCAAGCAGGGATTCCTGTTGGTACATTTCTACAAAAAATGGAAACTATTTTTGTGAAAGTAGTTTCTTGTGAGGAAAAAAGGAACATGCTACAATAATGGAAACGAAAAAAAGAAAAACAGTTTCCAAGCAGAGAACATGGATAAAATGATGCAGACAAATGAAAGAGCAAAAGTAAGAAACAGAATACAGGCGAAAAGGGGAGAGGACATGGAGTTACGGGAGACCATTTTAGAGGGAACGATTCAGGCATTTAATAAAAAGGGATTGAAGTTTACGATGGATGATATCGCCGCCCTGCTTGGAATCAGTAAGAAAACGATTTATACCGTATTTCAGGATAAGAATACACTGGTGTCAGAGATGGTGGATTACTGTTTTGATTCCATCAAAGAGAGCGAGCAGAAAGTACTCTCGGATACTTCGCTTGATACGGTTGGGAAGATTCGGGCAATTTTAGGAGTGCTCCCGGAGTTTTATAAAGACATTGATTTTCGGCAGCTATATTTATTGAAAGATAAATATCCAAAAATTTATAAAAAAGTGGAGCAGCGGTTAGAGACAGGCTGGGAGACAACGATCGCGTTGATCCAGCAGGGAATTCATGAGGGCACGGTCCGGCCGATTCAGATTCCAATTTTAGTAACCATGATGGAGGCAACGCTTGAGCAGTTTTTCCAGAGAGATATTCTGATCACAAATCAGATTTCCTACAACGAGGCGTTAGAGGAAGTAGTCAATATACTGGTGGATGGAATTACAAGGTAAAAGATAGCATGGAGTTCGTTACACAGGAGAACAGAGAGGGTGAGGATGATGTCAGAACGTATTTATTTGAATAATGACTGGAAGTTTGCAGAACAGTTTGAAGCTTCTATGACAGAGGCAGCTTATGATGACAGTACAATGCAGAATGTCAGGCTTCCACATACCTGTAAGGAAACGCCGCTTCACTATTTTGATGAACACTGCTATCAGATGATCAGTGGTTATCGAAGAGTCATCGAGGCAGAGAAAGAGTGGGAAGGAAAAAAGATATTACTGACAATCGATGGTGCCGCCCATGACAGCGAAGTATTTTTAAATGGGGAGAAAGTGGGAGAACATCACTGTGGATACACAGCTTTTACGATGGATATCAGCGGAGCACTCCGCTATGGAGGAAAAAATATCCTTGTCGTGAAAGTAGACAGCAGGGAGGACTTGAATATTCCACCGTTTGGTTATGTGATCGACTATATGACATACGGCGGCATTTACCGGGATGTCTATCTGGATATTAAAAATAAAGACTACATCGAAGATATTTTTATCAGGACAAACATTGGACAAATGGATGACCAGAATGCGGAACTCATCTCTGAGGTGACGGTGCAAAGAACGCAGGAGGGATTGTTTTTAAAACAGAGTCTTAAAAATAAAAAGACAGGAGAGTATCAGCCATTAGGGGAGAGTGAAATCTCCGGCACTTCCATGCAGCTTTCCTATCCGGTAGAAAATGTGATTCTGTGGGAGCTGGAACATCCGGAACTTTATGAAGTTAAGACAGAATTAATCTGTGATGGAACCTTAATGGATGAGAGGATAGACCGAATCGGATTCCGAAGGGCAGAATTCAAAAAAGACGGATTCTATCTGAACGGCAAAAAAATAAAACTGAGAGGTTTAAACCGTCACCAGAGTTATCCGTATGTGGGATATGCGATGCCAAAATCTATGCAGCAGCTGGATGCGGATATTTTAAAGAGGGAGCTGGGGGTGAATGCAGTGCGCACCTCCCACTATCCACAGTCCCATTATTTTATAGAGCGGTGTGACGAAATAGGACTTCTTGTTTTTACAGAAATTCCGGGATGGCAGCATATCGGTGATGCTGCATGGAAAGATCAGGCAGTGGAAAATGTCAGGGATATGGTGAAACAGTACCGGAATCACACTTCGATCATTCTCTGGGGCGTGCGTATTAATGAATCGCAGGATGATGATGCATTTTACAGAAGAACAAATGAGGCGGCGCATGAATTCGATGATTCGAGACCGACAGGTGGTGTGCGTGCAAACAGAAAAAGCAGTCTGCTGGAAGATGTGTATACCTACAATGATTTTGTGCATGATGGAAAAGCAAAGGGATGTGAGCCGAAAAAGAATGTGACATCGGATATGGAAAAGCCATACCTCATCAGTGAATACAATGGGCATATGTATCCGACGAAGACTTTTGACTGGGAAGAACACCGGGCAGAGCATGCGCTCCGCCATGCAAATGTTTTGGATGCGGTGGCAGCCGAGGAGGACATTGCAGGATGCTTTGGCTGGTGCATGTTTGATTACAACACTCACAAGGATTTCGGAAGTGGTGACCGCATCTGTTATCACGGAGTCATGGATATGTTCCGCAATCCGAAACTGGCAGCGGCGGTCTATGCTTGTCAGCAGGAGAAAGAGCCGGTGCTGGAATTAAGTTCTTCCATGGATATTGGGGAACATCCGGGATGTAACCGCGGGGAAACCTATATTTTTACGAATGCGGATAAGGTGCGGATGTATAAAAATGACCGGTTCATTAAGGAGTACAGTGCCGCAGATTCTCCGTACACACATCTGAAACACGGTCCGATTCTTATCGATGATTTTATCGGGGATGCCCTGCAGGAAGAACATATGAAACCGGGACAGGAAGCCGGTGTGAAAAAAGCTTTGAATGCGTTTACCAGGTTTGGGTTCGCAAAGCTTCCAAAGTCCATTTATGCAACGGGAATATGGCTGATTCTTCGCTATCATATGAATATGGAAGAGGCAGTCCGGTTGTATAACAAATACATTGGCGACTGGGGTGGCACCTCCACAACGTATCGTTTTGAGGCGGTGATGGTGGATGTATCTACAAGGCAGGAGCGGGTGGTGAAAACAATCATTAAAGAACCGATGACAGAGCGGAAGATTTCAGCAGTGGCGGATCATGAGAATCTGATCGACGCAGAGAGTTATGATGTGGCTGAGGTTCGGATCCAGGCACAGGATGAACATGGAAATATCCTTCCGTTTTACAATGAACCACTTACTATTGAAACAGAGGGACCGATTGAGATCATTGGAGCAAAGACGGTGGCTTTACAGGGAGGAATGGGCGGCATTTATGTGAAGAGTCAAAGACTTCTGACAGCAGAAAAGCAGGATGCGGTACTTATCATTCGGGATGGTGACTCAGATATAAAAATCGGTTTTACGGTTCGAAGTGAGAGAAATAAATAAAGTTTGGAGAGAATGAAAACATGACAGACAGATCAAGCGTGATTTTTGGAAATAAAATGCCGGACAAGGTTTATAAAAAGGCAGTGAAGTCCAAAAAGAAATATATAAAAAAATTTGGAGATGACTCCCGGAAAAATTATGAGGTGTCGGTCGAGAAGAACCGTTATATCGGAGATTCCCTGGGTGTTTACAATATTCTGGTTGGAAATCCGGCAGAGAATGCACATTATGATGTCAATGCACATGCGGAAAAAGGTACATTTGACACAGAAAAAGGGATCATTGTCGGAAATATCCGTATGGGATTCGGACACTACCGCATTTCGATGGCGATGGCGTCTGCGGCGAAGGCGATGGGTTATACGCCTTACTGGATGGACTTAAATTCCTATGGAGAGACGACCAGCACGAAAGTGATCGGCGCACAGAATGATCTGTATTCACTTGGCTCAAGGCTCTCGAAAAATCCAATCTTCAACAAACTGGTCTGGGAGCCAATGAATTATGAGGGATTCCGGGCATTGTCCTACAATGCGGCGGACCAGAAAAATGCGGAGCTGATGGCTCCGGTGTACCGCAATGTGCCGAAGGATATTCCTGTGATCGGAACACATGTCTGGCCGGCGCAGGCAGCCGTACATGCCGGAATGAAATACGTGGTGAACGCGATCCCGGATAATTGGCCGATGGCACTACATTTGTCAGAGGGAAGCGTGCATACGATCCAGTGTCATAATTCCTATATGGGATACCGCATTTTAAACGGCATGAATAAAGATAAAGTAAATAAACCAATGCCATCCGACAGCCTTGTATACACAGGACATTACATTGACCATGAACTTGTGCAGGGCATCGAAGCGGACTGTGCGGCGCGTATCCGGAGAAAAGAGAATGGTGAGCCTATGCGTTTCCTTTTAACAATCGGTGGGGCTGGTGCGCAGAAGGAGATTTTTGCAGCGATCATCAAATTCCTGCTTCCGTATATTGAGAAAAAGCAGGCGGCGTTATACGTCAATGTGGGCGATTACAGAAATGTCTGGGAGGCACTGCTGGCAGAGATTCCTGAGATGAAAAACTATGCAACGGAGCATTTTGATCGTTGGGCAGATACAGAAGCATTTGCACAAAAAGCATTGGATGGGAAGGAGAAAATCGAAGGGATTCACGGATTCTGGCACAAAAATATTTTCGAGGCGGTATACTGCACGAATCTTCTCATGAGAAGCTGTGATGTCCTAGTGACAAAACCGAGCGAACTCGCATTTTATCCGGTGCCGAAACTGTTCATCCGCCGCGTGGGAAAACATGAGATGTGGGGGGCGATCCATTCTGCGGAGGTGGGAGATGGAACGTTAGAGTGCCGGGATATTCCGCACACGATCCAGATGCTGGAATTATTTTTACAGGACGATACTTTTCTTTCAGATATGTGTCGGAACATTGTAACGAATAAAAAGGCAGGTCTTTATGACGGTGCTTACAAAGTTGTGGAACTTGCAATGGGATTAAAAAATAAACAGAAATGATGAATTTTTAATGGAGAAAAAGGAGATTTTTACGATGGAAGCAAAGAGAAGTTTGAGCGGCAGAGAGAAATTTGCCTATGGAATCGGGGCAGTGGGAAAGGATATGGTCTACATGCTTTCCGCCAGCTACATTTCCATTTATTTTCTGGATGTTATGGGAATCAGCGCAGCAGCGATCGCAGTTCTTTTGATGGCAGCCCGCGTGTTTGATGCATTTAACGATCCGATCATGGGTGTGCTGGTCGCAAAGACAAAAACGAGATGGGGAAAATTTCGTCCGTGGCTGCTTGTCGGTACGGTCACAAATGCAGTTGTACTTTACCTGATGTTCACAATCCCACCGGAATTAAACGGTGCAGGGTTAGTGGCATATGCGTCTGTTACCTACATTTTGTGGGGCATGACTTACACGATGATGGATATTCCATTCTGGAGTATGATTCCGGCATTTACCGAGGCTGGAAAAGAGAGAGAGGGATTGTCTGCATTTGCACGTTCCTGCGCAGGTGTCGGTTCCGCACTGGTATCGATTGTCACGGTCATGAGTGTTGCCGCACTTGGAAAAGCATTCGGTGGAACGACAGACAATGAGATCAACCGTATCGGATACAGTAAATTTGCACTGATCATTGCGGTGTTATTTGTGATCTTCATTCTGATCACCTGTCTGTGCATCAAAGAGAAATCAACGGTCGATATGAAGAACGCTTCCATCGGTGAGATGTTTCGGGCGCTGATCCAGAATGATCAGGCAATGACAGTTGTAGTTGCAATCGTAATGATCAATACGGCCTTATATATCACCCAGCAGCTGGTTTACTTTTTTTTAAAATATGATTTCAGCCCAAGTACTTATCAGGGAGATTTTACGCTGTTTAATATGGTCGGCGGCGGATGTCAGATTTTGGCGATGATGATCCTGTTTCCGGTGCTCCGCAGATTCATGGACACGATTAAAATTTTCTATACCTGTTTTGGAATGGCAGTGACCGGATATATTTTGATCATTATTATTTCCGCAACCGGAACAAGTTCTGTCGTATGGCTGTTTATTCCGGCGGCACTGATCATGGCGGCAGTCGGTGTGTTGAATGTAATTATTACCATCTTTTTAGCAAATACGGTAGATTATGGTGAATTTAAAAATAACCGGAGAGACGAATCCGTCATTTTTTCCATGCAGACGTTTGTTGTAAAGCTCGCCTCAGGAATCGCAGGATTTATATCTTCGATGGTTTTATTTGTGTTCCATATCAGTTCAAACAAAGAAGCGGTAGTAACGGAACCGATCGCAACATCCTCCCGCATGGGACTGCGTTTATCCATGACGATCATTCCGATCGTTGTGCTGGTGATCGGATTTATCGTATTTAAGAAACGTTATATTCTGACAGACCGGAAGTTAGCGGAGATTTCCAAAGAATTAGAGAAAAAACATCAGAATTAAAAGAGGAGAAAATCATGATTCAGATAGCTAATGATATTTTTGTGTTACATACAGCACATACGACCTATGCGTTCCGCAAATTGCCGACAGGGCAGTTGGAGCATTTATATTATGGAAGAAAAATCCATGTGTGTGAGCCTCTGGATGAAAATGCAGTCGCACCTTTGATCGAAAAACATACCTTTCAGCCGGGCAACAGCTGTGTCTACGACAGGGAACATGACGACTATACGTTAGAGGATCTGTGTCTGGAAATGTCCGCTTATGGAAAGGGAGATATCAGGGAGCCGTTTGTGGAAATTATCTATGAAGATGGAAGTTTTTCCTCGGATTTTGTGTATGAATCGTCTGTCCGGTTTGAGGGAAGAGAGGCGAGAGATGCAGAGGATGCATTGCCAGCTTCCTATGATGAAAAAAATCAGGTGGAACATCTGTGTGTGACGTTAAAAGACAACAATTCTGCTTTGAAATTAGAACTTCATTATTATATTTATGAGGATTGTGATGTGATCACAAGAAGTGCAAAACTCATCAATGACGGTGAAAATGCAGTGCAGATCCGGCGGCTGATGAGCTGTCAGGTCGATTTTCCGACATCGGATCATGTGTTTACCTCCTTTCATGGCGCGTGGGCGAGGGAGATGCGAAGATGGGATGTCCCGGTGGCAGCAGGGAAATACGTAAATGCTTCTTATACCGGAACTTCCTCAAGCAGAGCGAATCCGTTTGTGATGTTAAGTGGGAGAGAGACCACGGAGGATACCGGGGACTGCTATGGATTCAATCTTGTATATAGCGGAAACCATTATGAGGCGGTCGAAGTGAACAGCTATGGAAAAACAAGGTTTGTCTCTGGAATCAATCCGCAGAATTTTTGCTGGCAGCTTCCGGCAGGGGAAAGCTTTGAGGCACCGGAGGCAGTGATGGCTTATTCCAAAGCCGGCTACAATGGGATGAGCCAGTGTATGCACCGCTTTGTACGGGAACATATTGTGCGTGGTGCGTGGAAGAAAAAAGTGCGCCCGGTATTGCTGAACAGCTGGGAAGCCGCGTATTTTGATATCAATGAGAAAAAACTGCTCCAGCTCGCAAAAGCCGGAAAGGAAGCAGGGATTGAACTGTTTGTGATGGACGATGGATGGTTTGGCCACAGGGACAATGACCGGTCATCGCTAGGAGACTGGAAGGTGAATACGAAAAAGCTTCCGAACGGGTTGGCTGGTCTCTGCAAAAAAATCAACGATCTTGGTATGGATTTTGGCATCTGGGTAGAGCCGGAGATGGTGAACGTGGACAGTGAACTTTATAAGGCGCACCCGGACTGGGCGATGGATATTCCGGGCAAAAATCATTCCGAGGGAAGAAACCAGCGGCTGCTCGACCTGAGCCGGGCAGAGGTGCAGGACTATAACATTGGGCAGATGAGTGACCTGTTCTCATCTGCCAATATCGCCTATGTGAAATGGGATATGAACCGGATCGTGACCGATTATTATTCAAAGATACTTCCACCGGAGCGGCAGGGGGAGGTGGCACACCGTTATGTGCTTGGACTCTACCGGTGTATGAAGGAGTTGACAGAGCGATTCCCGGAAATTTTATTTGAGGGATGTGCAGCAGGCGGCAACCGGTTTGATCTTGGAATCTTATCGTATTTCCCACAGATCTGGGCGAGTGATGACACAGACGCACTGTGCCGTGCGGAGATTCAGACCGGATACAGTTACGGTTATCCAATGTCCGTGGTGAGCGCACATGTCTCATCCTGCCCGAATCACCAGACGCTCCGAATGACACCACTTGAGACAAGATTTCAGGTGGCAGCGTTTGGAATCTGCGGATATGAATGTAATTTCTGCGATATGAAAAAAGAGGATTTCGATACGGTAAAAGCGCAGATCGCACTTTATAAAGAGTGGCGCAAAGTGCTGCAGACTGGTTCTTTTTACCGGGGAAGAAATTTTTCGGATCAGGGCAGCGTGTTAGGTTCATCGGCTGGAAATATCCAGGAGTGGACGTGTGTATCAGAAGACCGGGAAAAAGCGGTTGGCTTTCTGATGCAGAAACTTGTGTCGCCGAACACGCAGTTTGAATATTATCGTCCGAATGGGTTAAACCCGGAAGCCAGATATCATTTTTACAATCGTAGTTTAAAATATAATGTAAAAGAGTTCGGCGATCTTGTAAACACCGTGGCTCCGGTGCATATCAGGCAGGATTCTGTCGCACATAATCTGATCGCAAAGTTTGTGAAAATGGATGGTGAGGCAGAAGATTTCTGTGCATATGGCGATGCACTCATGTATGCCGGAGTAAAATTAAAGCAGGCATTTGGAGGCACCGGCTACAATGAACAGATAAGGCATTTCCCAGACTTTGCATCCAGGATGTACTTTATGGAGCAGATGAACGATTGACGGAGTGAAAAATTTGGAGGTGCGTTTCTTCCATGGCTTTTAACGTACAATAAAAAATGAAATGGCAAGAGGTGATCTGTGAAAATAGCTCGGATTGTTTATTTATCCATGGTTCATTTTAGACTTCTGCGATTGTTTATGTTCATTCAAAAAATGGACGTCTGGCTCTCTGTGTCCGTCTACGAAAAACTCTCTTTGCAACTTTATTGTGCGCAAGTTACATGTCAGAAAATCAGCAGAGAAGTAGGGCAAAAATTATCCGGGTATTTTTTAATTTTTGCCCTACAATAAACGATGCTGATTCTGACATTTACTTGCGCACAATAAAGTTGCAGAGAATTTTTCGTAGACGGACACAGAGAGCCAGACGTCCATTTATGAATGTACATAAACTTAAAGTCTAAAACGAACCATGGATAAATTTACACAATCCTCACAATATTTTCACAGATCACCTCTTGTCATTTCATTTCTATCAACACACAGAAGCCATGGAAGAAACGCACCTCCAAATTTTTCATTCGGTCAATCGTTTTTTCGCTTCGTTGATCACATCCTGGATGAAGCCTTCTGTGTCGTCGCGGACGGTCTGCCAGTCAATGTGTTCCATGTCAGGCGAATCGAGGCCGGCGCCACGGAATACATCCGGCAGATTTTTTTCTTTCGTGATCGTTCCGATAAAGGAAAAAGTGCCAAGCAGGTCATCGCCCTGCATGACGGAAAGGTTTTTGACATTTATTTCGCAACCGTTGTCGTCTGGCTGGGTGGTGATATAGCCGCTTGCTGTAAAATTGTCGCCCTGATCTGTCTCGTAGAGGCAGTCCATGTAGATAAAATTCACATGGGTGACAGACGGATTGCGGACATAGGTGAGTGTCAAGCGTTCTCCATTTGGCATTTCATAACTTAAAATACAGGTTCCGACATCTGTTCCGTCAATGATCATGGAAGCACCTTCTGTGATATCGGACAAATCGACCTCCATACGGCTCATCCGGCACAGACCGGTCAGATATAGGGAAATGCGGATGTCATAGTCCGGGGCATCCATGCCCAAAAGCTCCCAGATAAAATCGCCGGAACCCTCCGGGATCGTGACGAGGTATTCGTGGCTTTTCACATCATCGGAGTCTGTTCTTGTTTTTCCGGTTTCCTCAATCTGAATCTGTCTGGTCAGTTCGATAATATTGGAAAAGTTGTCGTGAAACCATTCCTGATCGATATCATGTGTCAGCTCAGGCGCTTTTTTAAAATAGGTATTGCCGGTGGTCATGGCATAAGAAAGATTGTCTAACATTGGAACCATGAAATAAACGGTATTGGGATTCATATAAAAATCCATATCGCCAACATTCAGCGTCAGGACATCCATATCGGAGATTATGGAAAGCTTTTTCTGTGTAAAAGAGCGCTCTCCGGAAATGTCCATGGAGGAGGAGTATTTAAAATTTTTGATATCGTTCAGGTAGGCTTTTCCCTCAAATGAGATATCCCCATTGAAGTAATCCTGGCATAATTCCATAATGTCAATGTGGTAGGCAATATAAGCCGGATCTTTCAGGGTATCCTGCATAAAATAAATGACAGACAAAAGCATTCTGGCACGTGGATTCTTAGAAATATAAACAAAACTGCAGAGAAACAGAAAAAGCAGACATGCAAAAAATATGCCACATCTGCGAAGAGGTTTTTTCTTTTTTCTGCCCGGATCTGTTTTGGTCTGCTCCATAAAAATGCTCCTGTTTTTATTTGTAATTGTCTATTCATTATAATATGAACGCAAAAAATTAACCATATAAAATGGATGATTTTTATAAAAATTTAATGTACAATATAAAAGACATAAATACGATTCTGACAGGAGAACCAGAAGATGATGAACGAATTTTGCAAGGGCGGAGGCTGCACAGCGAAGCTTGGACCGGGAATTTTGGATAAGGTATTGAAAATGATACCGAAAAAAGCCGATCCGAAGCTTTTGGTCGGTTTTGACCATTCCGATGATGCGGCAGTGTATCAGCTTACGGACGAGCTTGCAGTGGTGCAGACGCTTGATTTCTTTCCGCCGATGGTGGAAGATCCTTATCTCTTTGGAAAAATCGCAGCCACCAACGCATTGAGCGATATTTATGCGATGGGAGGAGAAGTTAAAACAGCATTAAACATTGTGTGCTTTCCAGAGAGCATGGACGCCAACATTTTAGGACAGATTTTACTTGGTGGAAATGAGAAAGTGACGGAGGCAGGCGGCGTGTTGGCAGGTGGTCATTCCATCAATGATGTGGATGTGAAGTATGGACTGTCCGTGATGGGAACAGTTCATCCGGAACGTATTCTGGAAAACAATCACTGCAAAGAAGGAGATCTGCTGCTTTTGACCAAGCCGTTAGGAGTGGGCATCGTCATGACGGCATCCCGCATGAAAGCAGTGTCTGAAGAAGCCTTTGACCAGGCGGTGGAATCGATGACTACTTTGAATAAATATGCGGCAGAGATTTTTAAAAAGTACGGGATACATGCCTGCACGGACATTACCGGATTTGGATTGCTGGTACATCTGGGTGAAATGCTGGGCGAAAACTTTTCTGCAGAGGTGTGGGCATCACAGATCCCTTATATCAGGGCGTGCGAGGATTATGTGGAGGAATTTTACATCACAGCTGCAGGACAGCGCAACCGCAATCATATCGGTGCACAGGTGGTATTTGAAAATTGCAGTTTTGCGATGGAAGAGATTTTATTTGATCCGCAGACTTCCGGGGGACTTCTTGTGGCAATCCCGGAAAATGAGGCCAAAAAGGCGCTGAAGGAGATCGAAGCACTTGGACTGGACTGTGGAATAATAGGAAGAGTGACAGAGAAAAGGGAAAAGAAAATCTATGTCCTGAAATAAAGAAAATGCAGCAGTAGCTGCCGATTGAAAATAATTTGTAAATAAACAGATGGAGACATGAAACATGAATATTCAGATTGACGCAAAAGGAAAACAGTGCCCATTGCCGGTGATCGAGGCAAAAAATGCAATTTCCGGCATGACAGAGGCAGGAATCGTGGAAGTGACCGTGGACAATGAGATCGCAGTACAAAATCTCACCAAGATGGCAAACCACAAAGGGTTAAAAGCAAAGAGTGAGAAAAAATCCGATCAGGAATACACGGTATGGATGGAAGTGACGGAAGAGTTTGTGAAAAATAATATAAAGGATGGGAATGTTTCATCCACACCGGTCACTGAGGAAAATTGTATTCCGGACATCCGAAAGAAAAAAACAGTCGTTGTGCTCGGTGCAGACCACATGGGCGAGGGGGATGATAAGCTCGGAAAAATGCTGATGAAAGGATTTGTCTATGCGCTGACGCAGCTGGAGGAACTGCCACAGACGATTTTACTTTTTAATTCCGGGGCATATTTAAGCTGTAAAGGTTCCGACTCCGTCGAAGATTTAAAGAGCATGGAGGCGCAGGGCGTGGAGGTCATGACCTGTGGAACATGTCTGAACCATTACGGATTGACCGAAAAACTGGCGGTTGGTTCTGTGACCAATATGTACGTGATCGCGCAGACAATGATGGAAGCAGATCACATTGTAAAACCATAAAGGATAAGGAAAATGAAAAAAAATATCATTATCGTCCGCGGCGGCGGGGATATCGCCACGGGCACAATTTATAAACTGCACCAGAGCGGTTATCCGGTTCTGGTGACCGAAATTGCAAATCCGTCTGCAATCCGGCGTCAGGTTGCATTTTCGGAGGCGGTCTATGAGAAAAGTTACACTGTGGAAGGCGTTACATGTTATTTTGCAGAGAATTTGACACGGGCATATGAACTCCTGAAGCAGAGGAAAGTTGCGTTGATGATCGATCCGGACGGAGCGGTGATCCGGGAGGTGAAACCGGCGGCAGTGGTCGACGGAATCCTTGCAAAGAAAAATCTTGGGACTACCATGGATATGGCACCGTTTACGGTTGCATTAGGTCCCGGATTTACGGCGGGGGTGGACGTGCATGCGGTTGTTGAGACAATGCGCGGACATAAGCTTGGCAGAATTATTTATGAGGGAAATGCGATTCCGAATACCGGGATTCCGGGTGCTATCGCAGGTGTTGCGAAAGAGCGCGTAATCCATGCGGAGTGCGCAGGTGTTTTATATGGAGAAAAAAAGATTTCCGATTACGTGCAAAAAGACGAAGTGATCGCCTACATTTATCCGGATGCACAGGCGAAGGACGCTTCCGGGCAGAGGAAAAAAGACGGTGCAGTTGCTGTGAAAGCCACTATTTCCGGGATTCTACGCGGACTCATCCGTGACGGTTATCCGGTGACAAAAGGGTTTAAAATTGCAGACATTGATCCGAGAGAATCAGAGTATGAAAACTGTTTTACGATCTCGGATAAAGCAAGATGTATTGCAGGAGGCGTGTTAGAGGCACTGCTTCATGCGGGAATCCTTCCGGAGTGATGGAAATAACACAGACATTCAGATAAACTGACAGAGGGAAAGGCAGGAACGGCTGCAATGCTATACTTTGACAATGCTGCAACCACTTTGCAGAAACCAGAGGAGGTTGCGCAGGCGGTAAAAGAATCATTTTCTTATATAGGCAACGCGGGAAGAGGAGCAAATGAGGCTTCGCTGTTTACATCCAGACTGATTTTTCAGACGCGGAAACAGATTGCAGAGCTGTTTCATATGAAAGATGGGGAACAGTCTTCTGCGGCAGAGCGTGTGGTGTTTACCATGAATGCGACCGAGAGCTTAAATATTGTGCTGAAAGGATTATTGCATCCGGGCGACCATGTGATCACTACTGAGATGGAACACAACAGTGTTCTGCGACCACTTTATGAACTTGAGGAGAAGGGCGTCAGTGTCACGATCGTTGATTGTGAGAAAAATGGAACAATTTCCTGCGAAAAAATAAAGCAGGCAATCGGTAAAAATACAAAAGCAATTGTGTGTACGCATGCTTCCAATGTGACAGGTGATGGAAATGATATCGCACAAATTGGAACTTTGTGTGAAAAATATAATCTATATTTTATTTTAGACGCCTCCCAAACGGCAGGAACTGCAGGGATCAACATGGAGCAGGATCATATTTCTGCAATCTGTTTTACCGGGCATAAAGGACTGTTTGGTCCGCAGGGAACCGGTGGGATCGCACTGGCAGATGGAGTGTGTGTAAAACCGCTTTTATCCGGTGGAAGCGGCGTACATTCATTTGAGAGAAAACATCCCATGGAGCTGCCGGCTGCTCTGGAGGCAGGAACGCTGAACGGACATGGAATCGCAGGACTCCATGCTGCTCTGGACTGGATCAAAAAGACCGGGATCGCAGCTATCCATGAGAAAGAAATGGCGTTAGCTGAACAGTTTCAGCGAGGAATTGAAACAATTCCGGGCATTCACCTCTACGGAGGTGAAAAACGGGTGGCAGCGATCGTATCGTGTAATCTGGCGGATCTTGATTCCGCTTATGTCAGTGACTGCCTTGCAGAAGATTATGGGATTGCGACAAGGGCGGGGGTACACTGTGCACCTCTGATGCACACCCATTTTGGCACAGAAAAACAGGGCATGGTACGATTTAGTTTCTCCTGTTTTAATACGACAGAAGAGGTGGAGAAAGCAGTCAGGGCGATGCAGGATATTGCAGCGGAAAACCGTGGAAAAGTGACGGCATATGTCGGAGCCGGAGGAAAGACGTCAAGTATCCGAAAGCGTGCCGAGACATTGCGCGCAGAGGGAAAAAGAGTTTTGATCCTTACGACAACTAAAATGATGGTGCCACAGGAGCAGGAGATATTTGCAGCGTATGAGCAGACCGGGCAGGAGAGCGTAATATCAGCTACAGCGTCCGTCTGGCAGGAGCGCAGGGCAGCAGAAAAGCAACTGAAAGAGCGGGTACAGTCTGTCCTTGACACATACGGCTGCTGTGTCGCAGGGAGCCTGATCCCCGGCACGGAAAAGTTTGGAATGCTGCCGGAAAAG